>ERZ1292630.2731-Hain-H41-02um-R3-2731-length-16028-cov-5_pt1 | contig 16028 bp, 15 predicted proteins | sample MGYA00564408_ERZ1292630 | MGnify/ENA primary metagenome ERZ1292630 (study PRJEB36523, sample SAMEA6512641) | groundwater metagenome | collected 2019-01-08 | study: AquaDiva: Metagenomics assemblies of 32 groundwater samples | reverse complement strand
TAACCAAGCGGAGTCACGACATGAACCGCTCAACTTGGTGAGCGATTCCTCGGGCGTCTGGACGCCGGGTTCGAGGCGAATGGTGTATTTGATGTCCTTCCACAACAATTGATTGACGGCGACAAGGAAATCAATCGTGCGCGGCTTATCCTTCTCGGGAACATCAAGCCGCTCCTGCTTCGTGCGGCGTTTCACTTCGCCCAGCACGTCCCGGCGGATGGCGGTCAGATATTTTGTGAACTGCGGCGTCAGCCAGCATTTGCGTTTGAATGGCGCGAGTTCGTGATCTGAGGCGGTGTCGTAGGCGAAAGGGAATTTTTCCGCCTGCGGCTCGAGGAAGAAGTCGAACGGATTGAACACCGCCATCTCGGCGACCAAATCCACCTCGACGCACAACTCGCGGGTCGGTTGATCGAAGACGAGTCGCGCCGCAAAATTCGCCTGCGGGTCTTGGACCCAGTTGATGAAATGTTTCTCCGGCGTGACTTTGAGCGAGTAGCTCAGGATGCGCGTCCGCGAGTGGGGCGCGGGCCGCAAGCGCACGACCTGCGGGCCGAGATTGACCAGCCGGTCGTATTTATAGTGCGTCTTGTGGTGAAGCGCGACGTGGATGGACATCTAGTTTTAAGATTGCTGATTGCGGATTACTGATCGGAACTGTTGCTGTTGCTCCTCCTGCTGCACCATGATCTCGTCTTCGAGATTGTTGAACGACTGGAAAATGTAGGCGTTGAACAGCGCACCGCCGATGTCGTTGAGCTTGCCCTGCAGGCGGTCGAGATAATCGTGCAGGCCGCCGGCAAAGATTTCGTCAATGGTGGTGAACTGCAGTTCAGCCACGAGCCGCCCGGCGTGTTTTTCGGCGTCGTTGGAAAATTTTCGGTCCGCCACGCCGGAAATATGGCGGAGCGCGCGGTTGAGTTCGGTGACGCAAAATTCTACCGAGCGCGGAAACTCCTCGCTCAACAGCAAAAAGTCCGCGACGAGCACGGGATTCACCTCCGCGCCGTGAATGGATTTATACGCATCCCACGCACTGCACGAGCGCAAGATGGCCGACCATTCGAGTGCGTCTTCCTGGCTGACGCTCGTCGGTGCGCCCTTATCCGGAAGTGTTTGATAACGCAGGTCGAGGATGCGCGAGGTTTTGTCGGCGCGTTCGAGAAATTTCCCAGCTTGCGCGAACCACCAGCCTTCGTTGTGGATCAACGTCGCGTCGGTCAGGCCGATGATGTGGAGTGAACCGGCTTTGATTTGTTGAAAGAATTCGGACGGGCTTTCCTTCCAAACTTTTCGTGCGGTGGGCGTGCGGACAAACCAGTAGAGACGGTTCAATTCTTCCCACAAATCCTGAGTAATCTGGTCGCGGACCATGCGGGCGTTTTCGCGGGCCTGACAGATGGAGGAGACGATGGAGTTGGGGTTCTCCATCTGGAACACGAGAAACTCGGTGACGTTCTGTGCCGTCGCCTTTTTGTGCAGATCAAAGAACTGTTTCTCGTCGCCAGTGGTCAGCACGATGGGCAGCCAATGTTCGGCGAGACGCTTCTCGTTGAGATCACGCAGGTCGAGGAGCAGTTGCAGATTTACGTCCACGATGCGCGCGATGTTTTCGGCGCGTTCGATGTAACGCGACATCCAATATAATGAGTTGGCAACGCGGCTTAACATTTATTCGTCTCCATAAAGCACCCAGGTGTCTTTGCTGCCGCCGCCTTGCGATGAATTGACGACGAGCGAACCTTTGCGTAACGCCACGCGGGTGAGACCGCCGGGAACAGTCACAATTTTTTCGCCGTAGAGCACGAACGGGCGGAGGTCAATGTGGCGTCCTTCAAACAAGCCTTCGTTCACATGCGTGGGATGACGGGAAAGCGAGATGGTGGGTTGCGCGATGTAATTGCGCGGCTCGGCTTCAATCTTGGTGCGAAACTCGGCGATTTCAGCTTTGGTCGCCTTCGGGCCGATGAGCATGCCGTAGCCGCCAGATTCGTTGGCGGCCTTGACGACGAGCTTTTCCAGATTATCGAGAATGTATTTCTTGTCGGTTTCCTCGTTGGCGAGATAGGTGTCCACATTCGGCAAGATCGGTTCTTGATCGAGGTAATATTTGATCATGCGCGGCACGAAGTAATACATGACCTTGTCATCCGCGATTCCGGTGCCGATGGAATTGGCGAGCGAGACATTGCCGGAGCGATAGGCGTTCACGAGGCCGGGCACACCGAGCATCGAGTCGCGGCGGAACACGGTCGGGTCGAGGAAATCATCATCCAGTCGGCGGTAGATCACATGAACGGGTTGCAAGCCCTTGGTCGTACGCATGAACACCCGCGCATCGCGCACCACCAGATCGCGACCTTCGACGATCTCGATGCCCATCTGCCGCGCGAGATAAGTATGCTCGAAGTACGCGGAGTTGAAAGCACCCGGCGTCAGCAGCACCACCGTTGGCTCAGATACTCCGCTTGGCGCGATGTATTGCAACGTGCGCAACAATTCATGCGGATAATCTTCCACGGGTCGCACGCCGATGCTCTCGAACATCTGTGGGAAGGTGCGTTTCATCGCGCGGCGATTTTCCAGGACGTAACTCACGCCGGACGGACACCGACCGTTGTCTTCGAGGACGAGATAATTTCCCTTGTCATCGCGGATCAGATCCGTGCCGCAGATGTGGATATAAATATCCTTGGGCACATTGAAGTTCACGAACTCGCGCCGGAAATGTTTCCCCGTCAGAACATAGTGCGCCGGGATCACGCCGTCCTTGAGGATTTTTTGCTCGTGATAGAGGTCGTGCAGGAAAAGGTTCAGCGCGGTGATGCGCTGTGCGAGGCCGCGTTCCAACATCTCCCACTCCTTGTTCGGGATGATGCGGGGCAGCAGGTCGAACGGAAAAATCTTCTCCGTGCCCGCCGAGTCGCCATAGACGTTGAACGTCACGCCTTGCCGCATGAACGCCAAGTCCACGGACTGGCGTTTGAGATTAAACTCCTCGGTGGTGATGGATTTGAACAGTTCGCCGAACTTGGAATAATGCGGGCGAATTTCCCCGCTGCCCGCGACCATTTCATCAAAGAATGTGGCGGGGTCGTAACCGTCAAAAAAATCGCGTTGGGGTTTGGATTTGAGCGCGCTGGTCATTTAATGACAACGGTTGATTAATTGGTTGGTTGCGGGCAAACACATCAGGCGAACGGATTGCCCCGAAAAATACTGCGGTAATCATCAACGTTTTCAGGCGTGGCGCAACTAAAGAACCTGTATCTGAAATCCGGGTGGTTGTGATGAATGTTTTGCATCGCGACACTCATAGCAGCCGCCTTGCCGAGTAGCGTCTGATCATGTCCTAAAAAAACAACCCGCCTCACGCGTGGCATGGGCGGATTGATAAAAGGTGACGCAACTGCGCTTCGGTCTCCCGTGAACTACACCTCGATGCCGTAGGCTTTGATCTTGTTGTAAAGCGTCTGGCGGCCGATACCGAGTCGTTTGGCGGCTTCCAGTTTGTTGCCGTTCGTTTCCTTGAGCATGTTGACGATGGCATTGCGTTCCACGCCTTCGAGCAGGGTGAAATTGGTGTCTTGCGATTCGATCCCGTCAGGCTTGGCGCGGGTGATCGAGAGATCGGCTCCGTCAATCATCTCGCCTTCGGAGAGTAAGACGGCGCGTTGGATCTCGTTCTGCAACTGGCGGACATTGCCGGGCCAGTCGAATCCGGTAAGCCGATCCACGGCAGATTGGGTGAAGCCCTTAATTGAGCGGTTGGCCTGACCAGAGAACCGTTTCAGGAACGCGGTCGCCAACGGCACGATGTCATCGCGGCGTTCACGCAACGCGGGGAGGTTCACGGAGATGGCGCTGATGCGGTAATACAAATCCTCGCGCAGTTTGCCATCCTTGATGGCTTCTTCGGGATTGCGATTTGTGGCGGCGATGAGCCGGCAGTTCGTCTGGTAATCCGATTTACCGCCGACCGGGCGAACCTTTTGATCCTGCAACACACGGAGCAGCTTGCTCTGCGTATCAATCGGCATCTCGGAGATTTCGTCGAGAAACAGCGTGCCGCCTTCAGCTTGGCGGAACAAACCTTCGCGGTCGGTGTGAGCGCCGGTGAAGGCACCTTTCACCGAGCCGAACAATTCGCTCTCGATCAATTCGCGGGGCAGGGCGGCGCAATTGATCTTGATGATCTTGCCTTTGCTGCGGGCGCTCATGGCGTGGGTCAAGTCGGCGATGACTTCCTTGCCGGTGCCGCTCTCGCCGCAGATCAGAATGGTGACATCGCTCGGCGCAACGCGTTCCACCGTGCGGACGACTTCCTTCATCTCAGCACTGTTGAACACGGGCGAGGTGTTGCCGCTCATGATTTCGAGCGCGCCACGCAGCGCCACGTTCTCCTGCTTTTTCTGTTTGCTCTCGAAGGCGACTTTGACGTCCGCCAGAAGTTTTTCCGTCTCGAACGGTTTGGTCAGGAAGGTGAAGGCCCCGAGGCGGCCGGCTTCGAGCGCCATTTCCATCGTGCCCATGCCGGTGAGCATGATGACTTCCGTGTCCGCCCAACGTTTCTTGATGAGCGGGAGCAGGTCGAGCCCGCTGGCATCGCGCAATTTCACGTCCAGCACCACGACATCCGGTTGGGGCATGTCGGTGAAGGCTTTTTGCAGTGCCGCGCCGCTTTCCGCCTCCGAGACCTGGTATTCGCGCTGCAACACGGCAGCCACGAGGTCGCGGATGTTTGGTTCGTCGTCAACGAGTAGGACTTTGCCCTTCATAAATTATTTTTTCTGCTTGGCCGCGCAGGCTTTGGCGAACGCGGCAAAAATGGCGCGATGTTCCGGGTGGCGGTCCGCCAAACGTTCCGGATGAAACTGCACACTCAACAGGAACGGAAGCAGACGCGCGGCGGCTGGTTTCAATTGCATGCTCTCGATCACCCCATCCGCACTGCGCCCGGCCACGGCGAGAATTCCCGCCAGCCGACCGACTGCCTGATGGTGTGTGCTGTTCACGCCCAACACACGCTTGCCGGTTATCTTGGCGAGCAGGCCGCCCGGTGTCAAACTCACATCGTGAACCTTTGCGCTGCGCCGATCCATCCGCCGATGGTTCAACGCCGCAGGTAATTGCGTCGGGATGTCCGCGATCAATGTCCCTCCCAGCGCCACATTCAGGATTTGGTGGCCGCGACAGATCGCGAGCAACGGTTTCCGCTGGCGAAACACTTCATCCACCAGCATCAACTCGCGTAAATCCCGTGCGCCGCCGTCCGGCGTCAGGATACATTTCTTGCGTAGGCGCTGCGGCATCTTCTGATCGTAAAGCACCGGATGGACATCCTCGCCACCAGTGAGCAGTACGCCATCCGCTTGATGAACACATGCCGCAAGCTCCTCGCGCGACGACAGGGAAAGCACCGGCCAAGGGAGCAGCCCGACGCCGAGCAAGGCGCGTTCGTACCGCTGCGAGAGACTGAGCGACATATCGTCGAACTCAGTGCCTTTGGCCTCGACGCTGGGGGAAACAAGAATCAACGGGCGCTTGCGCATGACGAGGCAGGCTAACTAAAGCAGAGCGCGGATGTCAGGGAAATTCAGGCGGAAGCGAAGCACGTCGGGCGTGCGCCGCAGCGAATTCGCCAGATGGGCACTCGTAATTACAGAAAAAATTGTCGCTCTCGAGCCACCGCAAACAGTTCGCCGTAGGAGATTCTGCCAAACCAACCCTTCCTGTAAGGCAGAAAAACTGTTGAAGACCGATCCTCGCGGTTTTCCATCCTGATACAAATCGCGTCAGTCTTCTTGGACTTTCCGAGTGGCAAGGTCCTCCCGTCATAGCAGAGGGCGGCCGTGCGAATGTTTCCCGCAGCCGCTTCGCGGCGGAACGCCTCGGTGAGCAAGTCAATCAGTTCCTCTGCTTCCGCCGACTCCTTCTCGTATCCGGCATTGCAAACGACTTCGCCAGCGGATGTGACCGTCGCTCCAAAGGGGAAAAAACCGCCGTGCTTCTGAAGCTGCTGCTGCGCGAACGGGATCAGGACGTTTAATAATTCATCAAAGTCTGGGTGTGCCATAAAAGTTGCGGGTGATTGATTTCAAGTAATGAACCACTTGGGTGCAGCTTAACGAACCAAGCTCAACGGCGGCCACAAGACTCCCTAAATCTGCGGACAACGTATCGAGGTATAACAGTTAGGCCACACCCGCGCCGTTCTCAGAAATACTCTGAACAATCTCATAAACCTCTGGAAGCTCTTTCTCCACGTTGTGCGGGGCGCATGAATACCTCACATAAAGCTTGCGACCACCGCATGACAACGCCCAAGTGCGATTGTAGCTCGTCCCAAATGTGCTTGCCCAAGTCTTACCGGAAAGCGTGCCGCGAAAATCCTCGCCAGCGACAGCAGCATCCGAGTAATGCTCCTCTGCCGTCAAAACTCTCAACATGCCGACCCCGTCCGGTCGGAACAATGTCACCAACTCCTCTCCACACCTATCCTCGACCTGCCACGCATCGGGAATCTGCGCTCGCCAAGTCTTAGTCTGGTAGAATCGTGGCATAACGTGTCGAGTGGCCGAGCAGATGATGACCATAATATGTGTGAGACTGTGAGAATCTGTCCAGTCGCGAAACCAGACCTCGTCGCACAGAAGGCTTGAACCGCCGCGCGTTGCCCGGCAGATTGCGGACTTGATGCTGCACCGGCTCGCTGTCGTATTGTTCGCCGTCGTCCTTTGGGCGAACGGAGGCGCGGTGTCGTGCGCGGCTTCACTGACGGCGCGCATCCGCGACACGGATTATGTGCGCATCACGGAATGGGCCAAGTGGCAGGGCTTGCAATCGCGCTGGCTCAAACGAGATGAAACTTTCCAACTCACGAACAAAGCGGCGCGGATCGAGTTCGTGGTCAATTCGCGCGAGGCCCGGTTCAACGGACTGCAGCTCTGGTTGCTCCATCCGTTGGTGACGCGCGGTAGTGAAATCTACATTTCCCAACTGGATGTGGACGCCACCTTTCGTCCCTTGTTGGCCGCCCCGCGAAATGATCCTGGCAAAAAAGTTCGGACGATCTGTCTGGATGCCGGCCACGGCGGACGCGACCCGGGCAATCGCGCCTATGGTCGGCAGGAAAAAGATTACACGCTGCGGCTGGCGGCGGAGTTGCGGGATCAATTGCTGAAGGCGGGGTTCAAAGTCGTCTTCTCGCGTCCGTCGGACAATTACGTCGAACATTCGGAGCGGGCCAACATCGCGCGGAAGCGCGGGGCCGATCTGTTCATCAGTCTTCATTTCAACGGCACCGGTGGAGATCGTTCGGCGGCGCAAGGTTCGGAGGTTTATGCGATGACACCCGCCGGGGCCGCCTCCACGAATACGCGCGGGGAAGGTTCGGGATCGCGCGCGTATGCAGGCAATCGGAACAACTCCAAGAATCTGTTGCTGGCGTATCAGATCCAAAAGTCTCTGGTGCGGACGTTGAAGAGCGAAGATCGCGGCGTGCGGCGGGCGCGGTTTGAAGTGTTGCGGGAGGCCACGATGCCGGCAGTGCTGGTTGAGGCGGGATTCCTCTCGCACCCGGCGGAGGGGAAAAAGATTTTCACGGCGGAATATCGCAAACAGATGGCGCGCGCCATCGTCGAGGGGATTCAGAGCTACAAGAAAGTGGTGGAGCGTTAAGGTGGGGCGAGGCTGCTGACGAGCCTCGGGGCACAGTTTGCTCCGCCAGGATTGGCTCGCGAGGACGCTTGCCCCACCAAAAGCAAAACGGATTTAGCACCGAGTGTTAAGCAGTGTTTGCGTCACAAGCACTTTTGCTCTAACTCAATCGAAGCATGAGCATCGTCACGAAAACGGGAGACAAGGGCACGACCGCCTTGATGTACGGTCGCCGCGTCAGCAAGTGTCATCCGCGCGTGGAGGCTTATGGCTGCGTGGACGAGTTGAACACCGCGTTGGGTTTGGCTCGCGCTTCCGCAGAACACGACTTCTTGCGCGACAACCTGCTGGTCATCCAAAAAGATTTGGTAACGGTCATGGGCGAACTGGCGACCGCCGTAGAAGATTTGCCGCGCTACGTGAAGGACGGTTACACACTGGTCACGTCGCAGCTCACTCACAAGCTGGATGCGTTGGTGAAAGAGATCGAGGCGCAAAGCGTGTCGTTTAAGGGCTGGGCTACGCCGGGTTCGTGCCTGAACTCCGCCGCGCTCGACATGGCGCGGACGGTTTGCCGGCGGGCCGAGCGGCGGGTGTGCGCCTTGCAGGAGGCGGATCAGTTGCAAAACTCGGAGATCATCATCTACCTCAACCGGCTGGCGGATCTGCTCTGGCTGATGGCGCGCTGGGTGGAAACCAAGGGAAGCGCATAGTGAGCGGGTGTTAATGATCGCGGGCGGTCCAATCTTCTGCGCGCTCATCGCATGTCTGACATATTCGTGTTGAGTCAGCCGTGCTTCCGCGTTGTCATCGTGGGCGGTGCGGCCTAATCTGCCCGCGCGCTCATCGCATGACGCCGACACAACAACACGCCACACTCGCTGCCAGCAATTGTGAGGTCGCTTTCGACAATCTCACGCGGCAGCTCTATGCCACGGATGCCTCGCATTATCAGATCGAGCCGATGGCGGTGGCGTTCCCGCGCGATGCCAAGCAAGCCAGTGCAGTCATCCAGGCAGCAGCGCAGGCCGGCGTATCGGTGATTCCGCGTGGCGCGGGAACGGGTTTGGTGGGCGGTGCGATTGGCGAGGGGTTGGTCGTGGATTTCTCCCGCTACAACCGGCTCATCACGGAATTTGATGCGGAGAAACGCACGGTGCGCGTTGGGGCCGGGGTGGTGCTCGATCAGCTCAACAGTTTTCTCAAGTCGGAAGGATTCGCTTTCGGGCCGGACGTGGCCACCAGTTCGCGCGCAACCATCGGGGGGATGATCGGGAACAATTCCTCGGGCGCGCGCACGGCGCTTTACGGCACCACGGTGGATCACATCCTCGAACTCGAAGTCGTGATGGCGGACGGACGCATTTTGCAGATCGGCCCGGAGCTCAATACGCTGCCGATCCAGCGGGAGCTGCTGGAAAACATGGCGATGCTCAATTCGCTCCAGATCCACGAGCGTTTTGGTGAAGGTTTGTTGAAACGCTGGCCCGGTTATGGGTTGGATCGGATGGCGCGCGATCCCAACAATCTCATCAATGTTCTCGCGGGCAGCGAGGGGACGTTGGCCGCGATCATTTCTGCCAGTGTCAAAATCGTTCCCACTCCGGATGAACTGGGGCTGGGCTTGATCTTCTTCGATTCCGCCGCTGAAGCGATGCAGGCGACGGTGGAACTCGCGCATCTAAAACCGGCGGCCATTGAATTTCTTGATCGCATGTTGCTCGATCAAACGCGTGGCCAACGCGAGTTCCAAGCCGCACGCGATCTGTTGGAACTCGACACGAAGCCCGCCGAGGGCGTCCTTGCGGTGGAATTTTACGGCCAGGTCGAAGAGCGACTGGCCGCGATGGTGAAATTGCCGCTGGGTCGCCGCAAGCGCGTCATGCAGACGCTCGCGGAGATCAATCTGGTCTGGACGCTGCGCAAGCAGGGGTTGTCGTTGCTGACCAGTTGCAAAGGCGCGGCCAAGCCGGTGACGTGCATCGAGGACGCAGCAGTGCGCCCGAAAGATTTACCCGCCTATTACAACGAGCTTTCCGAACTCATCAACGAGATGGGATTGCAGGCGTCGTTCTATGGGCATGCGGCATCGGGCTTGTTGCATGTGCGTCCAGTGCTCGATCTGCACAGCCCCGATGATCTGAAAAAATTCCGCACCATCACCGAGGAAGTTGCTGCGTTGGTGAAACAATTCAAAGGTTCGTTCGCAGCGGAACACGGCGTGGGCATGGGGCGCACGGAATTTTTGAAAGAGCAGGTGGGCGATGAAATGTATCTGCTCATGCGTCAGATCAAGAAGTCGTTCGACCCGCACAACATTTTCAATCCGGGCAAGCTGATTGACGATGGGCGTTACCGGCTGGATAAACACCTGCGGCCTGCGGTCGGTGCAGAAAGGAAACTGCCGTTCGAGCCGGTGCTGGCGTTTGCGGCACGCGATGGCTCGTTCGCGGCGAATCTGGAGCAGTGCAACGGCTGTGGTGGTTGCCGCAAAGAGACGCCGACAATGTGTCCGACGTTTGTGGCGACGGGCGAGGAGATCATGTCCACGCGCGGTCGCGCGAACATTATCCGGGCGGCATTGGATCGGCGCGGCTTGAAGGATGGCGACGCGCTGCGCTCGGAAGAACTTACGGTGGCCTTGAGCAACTGTCTCTCCTGCAAAGCCTGCACGAACGAGTGTCCGTCCAACGTGAACCTCGCGCTGCTCAAAGCGGAGTTGCAGTGGGCGCGCATCAAAAAGGATGGCCTCTCGCTGCGGGAACGCATGTTCAGCGCGGTGGATCTGCTCGGGCGACTCGGCTGCGCGTTGCCGAGGGTCACGAACGATATTTTGAATTCCACGCGCATGCGCAAGTTGCTCGCGCGTTTCACCGGCATCTCGGAGGAACGCTTATTGCCGCGCTATGCCAAGCAACGGTTTGATCGCTGGTTCGAGAAGCGCGACAAGGTGGAGTGCAAATTGCGCGGGCGCGTCATCTTGTGGGACGATACGTTTGTGCGTTACAACGATCCGCACATCGGCATCGCCGCCGTGGCATTGTTGGAAGCGGCGGGCTACGACGTCATGCTGGCGACCGGAAGAAAATGTTGCGGGCGACCGGCGTTCAGTCAGGGCAATCTTGGCGAGGCGCGCAAACTCGGCGCGCACAATCTTGCGTTGCTGGCGGAGACGGGGGACGACATCCCGATCATCTTTCTGGAGCCGTCGTGTTTTTCGATGTTCATCGAGGATTACCGCGAGATGAATCTGCCGGATGCGGATCGCATCGCCGCGCGGTGTCTGCTGTTGGAACAATTCCTCGATCAACTATTGAGTCGCGAGCCGGACGCGCTGGTGTTCAATCCGCGCCCGACCACGGTGGCGATCCACGTGCATTGTCACGCGAAGGCGTTGACCAATCCTGCCTACATGCACCGCATGGCCGCGCGGTTGCCGGGGCGCAAGGTGCATTATCTCGACAGCGGTTGTTGTGGGATGGCGGGTGGCTTCGGCATGATGGAATCCAAATACGAACTTTCGCTGGCGATCGCGAAACCGCTGGTGGAAAAGATCCGCGAACTTCCGTACGGCAGTCTGGTGGTGGCGAGCGGCGCGAGTTGCCGGCATCAGATTGACCATCTCGCGCCCGTGCGGGCGCGGCACATGGCGGAAGTATTGGCGGACGCGTTGGAGTAGTGGGACGGGAATCCCGCGACCAAATCAAGCGCGGTGAAAGCGCGGGCGGCTTTCAAGAAATTTGTGGAACAGGAGACTGAACAGCCAGGCCCGGACATTGGTCGGCACGGGCAGGTTTTGACTGCGATCCAAGGCAACTTTGAAAGTGCGCTGGGTCAACAGCATCGCCCGCGTGGGACTGCCGCAGAGGCGTTCGGCAAAGTGGAACAGCGGCAGGTAATAGATCTCCAGGAGATTTTCGATCCGGGAAAGGTTGTTCATTCGCATTGCCGCCGAATCAGCTAACCGTGTGCCAGCAGCAAGACATCAACCGTTCCGCCTCAAGTTTTGCGCAAAACCAACGGCTGGTGTCCCAGCTCGGGTAATCGTGTGGAGAAACTTTGACACCACGGAGGTGGTAGCGGCGGCGCTTACTTCTTTTCTGCGTCTAGCTTGGCCTTTTCAAATTCGGCTTGGGCGTCAGCTTTCTTTTTATCGGCATCCAATTGGGCCTGGGTTGCGTCCTTGTTGGCTTCGATTTTCGCTTTTTCAACCGCAGCGTCTATGTCCGCTTGTTTCTTGGCCTCAGCGGCAGCGACGTCCACTGCGTTCTTGCGATAGTCTATCGCGGTTTTGGTGGCGTCCTTGTCGTCGTCAATGGCGGCCTTCTGTTTGTCACAACCAACGAGAACAAATGCGGCGAGGGCGATCAGCAATGAATATTTCATAGGGAGCAAGCTATCCCACGGCAGACGCGACGGATATGGGGTGAATCCCCCATCGTTGGCCACGGACCTTTAGCGCTGCCGAAAAGGCGGCATTGACGCCGGGCGGTTCCGCCATATCCTCTGCGGCTTGTGTTGCCGCTGGTGAATCCCTGACTCCGGCTCGGGCGGAGTGATCAAGCCTCTGTCCGATTCGTGCTGGTGAAACCTCGGCCCAAACTTTTATTCCATGCTTATCATTCGTGATCTCAAGATAACGCTCGGCGCACGGACGCTGTTCGAGAACGCCTCGTTCTCAGTCAATTACGGCGAACGCGTCGCCCTCGTCGGCCCGAACGGTGCGGGTAAAACCACGTTGTTCTCCATCATCCTCAAACAACGCGAGCCGGACTCCGGCACGGTGGAACGCGACGAGTGGACCATGGTTGGTTATCTTCCGCAGGAAGGCGAAGCGCACGGGGACGAGACGGTGTTGGACGTGGCGACCGGCCGCGTGGATGAGTTGCCGGCGCTGGAAACGAAATTACACGAGCTGGAAAAAGCCGGGGCCGTGTCCACCCCGGAATACATGGAAGCCCACGCCAAGCATGACGCGTTGAACAATCCCGAGGTGGAGGTGAAGGCGAAAAAAATGTTGCGCGGCCTGGGCTTTCGCGAGACAGATTTCCCGCGCAAGGCGAAGGAGATGAGCGGCGGCTGGATCATGCGGGCGCGACTGGCGCGACTGCTGGCGATGGAGCCGGATTTGTTGTTGCTCGACGAACCGACGAACCATCTCGACCTGATCTCACTGCTGTGGTTGCAAGATTATCTCAAGAATTATTCCGGCGCGGTGCTGTTGATTTCGCATGATCGCCAGTTCATGGATGAGGTCATCGGGCAGGTGCATGAAATTTCAGACAAGAAGCTGATCGCTTACACGGGCAACTACACCGACTACCTCCGGCAGCGCGAGGAACGCTACGAGCAGCAACTCGCCGCTTACAAGAATCAGCAGAAGGAAATCGCGGCGTTGCAGGAATTCGTGTCACGCTTCCGTTCTGTGACGTCCAAAGCGTCGCAGGCGATGAGCAAGCTCAAGCAGATCGAGCGCATGGAATTGATCGAGCAGCCGCAAGCGCCGAAGAAGCCGTTCCGCTTTCAGATTCCCCAACCGCCGCGCGGCGGCCAGCGCGCCGTGTCGTTGGTCGGCATCCACATGGCCTATGGCACGCATCAGGTTTATCGCGGTCTCGATCTCACGATTGAACGGGGCGAACGCACGGTGCTGGTCGGACCGAATGGCGCGGGCAAATCCACCTTGCTGAAGATTCTTGCGGGCGTGGTGGAATTCCAGAAGGGCGAACGTGATCTCGGTCACAACGCGAAGATCGGTTACTTCAGCCAGCATCGCGCCGCCACGCTTGATCCCGAACGCACGGTGTTGGAGGAAGTCATCGCCAGCGCACCCGCACTCCCAGAAAACGAAGCGCGCGGGATTCTGGGTTCATTCCTGTTCCGCAAGGATGACATCTTCAAGAAAACGGCGGTATTGAGCGGCGGCGAGAAGAGCCGGTTGAACCTGATCAAATTCCTCGTGGATCCGCCGAACCTGCTGCTGATGGATGAACCAACGACGCACTTGGACATTCACACCGTGGAATCGCTCACGCTGGCGTTGGAACGATACGAAGGCACACTGATTTTCATTTCGCACGACGTCCATTTCATCCGCCAGCTTGCGACGAAGGTGTTGCATGTGAACGCCGGCCAGATCACGCCGTATGCAGGCGGCTACGAATATTTCCTGGAGAAGACCGGCGGCCTTGCGGACGAACGCGCGGCGCTGACCGCTGCGTGAAGCGATAGCGTCAGGCGGCAGTGCCCAACCGATCGCCAACGCGGGCATAGAGTTCGCACTGGTTGCTGCTTTGTTCGACCAGATCATCGGCCAGACGCACGCGCCCCGGCTCGAACACCAGCAGCGTCGAGCTGCCGCCGAACTCGAAATAACCCTTCTCGTCACCCTTCGCGACCTGCTTTCCGGGTTGGCAGGTCTGCACGATGGAGCCGACATTCGTCGCGCCGATTTCGAGCAGCAAAACTGTGCCGAACTGTTCGGTCTTCAGCATCGACAACGTGCGGCGGTTCTCCCAGAGATAACTGAGCTTGCGGCGGAGCGCGATGGGGTTCACCGAATAAAGCGGGCCATTGAGCAGGATGGTTTCCGAGGTCTGGCCGGCCAGCGGGAAATGAAACCGGTGATAATCCACCGGACACAACCGCGACAATACCACCGTCCCGTGCGCGTAACGCTTCGCCAACTCTGCATCGCCCAGCAGGCGCGCGAGATCAAAGCGTTGCCCCTTCACGAACACGCCCTCGATCTTCGCCGCGTCAGGAAAGCCGAGATGCCGTCCATCAGCGGGAAACACCACGGCGTTGGAATCACTATCCACGGGCCGCGCCTCGGGTTTGAGGCGGCGATAGAAAAACTCGTTGAACGAACGAAATGATTCCGGCGAATCGGCGAACTCATTCACGTCGAGTCCGTAGGTGCGGATGAAGGGCAGCACTTTGCGCCGGCTCACCGAGCGATTCATCCGCCAGCCATACCATCGCGAGAACAACGGACGTTTCACCAAAGCTTCCAGCGCCAGCCGCCCGAAGGGATTGCAGTAGGTCCAGCGCATCCAGGCGGCGCCGTAAACCTGTTCCTGCTCCACGCGTGCCGTGTAGCGATTGAAAAACTTGATGACGTCCGATTCAGCCATAAATGCAGTCGCAGCTTAGAAGGTTGGCCTCGCGGCGGCGAGTTTTGAAATTCTGGTGGGGCGAGCGTCCGCGCCCGTCCTCCGTAGCGAACTACTGCGGAGGGTGGACGAGCCGGCTCGCCCAGAGTCTCGCCGCACCAAATTTAGGCTGGCAGGTTACTTTGACGATTGGGTTGCGCTCCTTTAGCATCCCGTCGTCATGGCAGAACCCATCAAACATCCGCGCGATCCGTTGCACGGCATCACGCTGGAAGCCATCCTCAATCAACTCGTGCAGCGGCATGGTTGGAACGAGATGGGGCGGCGTATTCCGATCCGTTGTTTCCAATTCAACCCCACGGTGAAGTCGAGTCTCACGTTTTTGCGAAAGACCCCGTGGGCGCGAGAGAAGGTGGAGGGTTGGTATATCTCGGAACTTTGATCTGCTCCAAGGCAGTGCCTGATTATTTCTTCGCCTCTTTGATTTTACCCAACGCTTCCACCATCATTTTTTGGCGGGCCACTCCGTCTTCATTATAGGGAATCACAAAGATCACCTTGGAGATTTCCGCATCCGTGATCACCACTTTGGGCGCTGTGTAAGGCCCCGGCGGGGTATGCAAGGCGGCGTCAACAATCGGCGGTTCGGTATGATTCTCCGTTTCGCTGTCGGAAAAGACCAGCACCGTGGCTTGCTTCAAAGCCTCGAACGCATGGATGGTTGCGGCGCCACTGCTCTTTTTCAACATGTCGGTATTGGCTTGGATGCTCTTGGTGAAGGTGGCCAGAAAGGCGATGGGCTTGCCGTCCCGCCGCGCTTCAGCTTGAGCTTCCGCTAATTCGGAGAGCCGATAACAAGCTCCGAGCCGCCCGAGCTTCTTGATCTTTTCCTGTTTCTTGGCCAACGCTTCGGCCCGGACCGCATCGTAACCATATTTCTTCTGCGCTTCCGGCGGGAGATTTGTGAATCCCACCCAACCGCCGCCGCCCGGATAGGTGATCCTGATGGCAAAGGCATTGGTCTGAACCACGCGCATGTCGCGATAGGTTTTATTGTCGAGCGTGGTCAGGTCTTCGGCCCGGACGGAAAAGCTGACGCCGATCAGGAACAGGAGAACGGTTTTCAATTTCAAATGGCCGGTCATGGGCTGATTGTCACCACAAGCTGCCGCACGGGTCAATTCGGCAGCATCCATTTTTGGAGTGCGGCGACATGTCGCCGCTTTCCGACTGGCAGACATGTCTGCCAGTTCC
>ERZ1292630.2730-Hain-H41-02um-R3-2730-length-16028-cov-5_pt1 | contig 16028 bp, 5 predicted proteins | sample MGYA00564408_ERZ1292630 | MGnify/ENA primary metagenome ERZ1292630 (study PRJEB36523, sample SAMEA6512641) | groundwater metagenome | collected 2019-01-08 | study: AquaDiva: Metagenomics assemblies of 32 groundwater samples | reverse complement strand
CCTTGGGCGTCGCTGGGCGTCCAGGTGATGATGCCGTTGGTCGAGATGACGGCGTTGGTCGGTGAGCCGACGAGTGAGTAGGTCAACACCGGCGGCGGAATATCTGTGTCAATCGCAGTGTTACTCACAACTAACGTCGTGCCTTCAAAGATGGTGTAATTCGTCTGAGGCAGAAGCGACGGTCCGAGATGGGTTGGATTGACGAACAACGTCACGGTCGCAGTGCCGAAGAGGTTCGTGCCATCGCCCGCCACGTAAACAAACGTGTCGTAACCGGTGAAGTTGAAGTTCGGGGTGTAGGTGAAACCGCCGTTGGGATTGAGCGTCAGACTGCCGTTGATGGGCGGGCTGGAGAGCGTTGCAATCGCCGGAGTCGCCGTGAAGCGGGTGTCGTTGGTCAACACGCCCGGCGCGGCCACCACGAGCGGGGTGTTGGCGGTGACGTTGTATTGATCGGCCGCCATCAACGGCGTGATGGTGACATCGTCATACGAAAGCAGATAAGGTGTCAGTTCGGTGTATTGATCGAGGCAAATGCCGCCACCGGTGTAGGGCTGGGCTTCGATGTCCGTGGCGCTGATGATGAGGCTGCCATCATAGAACGCCGCGATCTTGTTCCCGCTGAAGGCGAGTTTGACGGTATGCCAGTTGGTGCCGACACCTGGCAACGGCATCGTCTGCATGACGGTTCCCGAATTGCCGTTGTAACCGAAAGCGGTCCAGCCCTGGAATTTGATGAGCGACATCATGCTTGAGCCGAACGAAGAACCTTCGGGATAAATCCACACGGCATAGTGCGCGCCGGTGGTGGGATTCAAGCGACCACCGATGCCCCCGCCGAATGCACCCACGGGGAATTTTATGCGAGCCGAGACGGCGAAATCCGTCCACGCGCCGAATTCGTTGGTCAGATAAACGTAGCCGTAGTTCTGGGGCTGAGGATTCGGGCCACCGCGCATTTCGCCGCCGGTGATGGTCCAGGCATTGGTGTAAATCACCCACGGCGACACCGGCGCGGGATAACTTGTCCGGGTGAAATCATCCGAAGCAAACGAGTCCGCTCCGGTGCGGATGCGGATTTCAACAAGATTGACAGTGTTGCCAACACGGACTTTGAGATTACGACCTTTCAGCCGGTACGCTTCGCCGTAAGCGGCGACGCCGTTGGTAAACACTTCGATGCCGGAAACAATGTTCGTGGTAGGCAGGACGATTTCCACCGATGTGCGCGGATCAGTCGCGCCGCTGACATTGAGCGTGGTGGTGGTTTCGTAGGCCCCGATGTTGTGCGTGGCGGTGACTTGAACATTGGAACGTTGCAGAGACCAATCGTAGATCAATTGCGCATTGGCCGACCAGAGGCGCGGATGCAGGTTGCTGTCCATGCTGTAGCGGATGTATTCCGGGACGCGCCCGCCCGCCCCGGCCACGCCTTGACCGTCGGCGAGCGAGTGGGTGTAAAGATTGATCAGTCCGCCCAGATTGTAATAGGCATCCACGGCGGCGCGCACAGTGTTGGTGTCATGATTCGAACCGTAGTCCAACGACTGCGAAATGGTTCCGTTCACGAACCAGTCGCTGACCGGGATGGTCAACATGGGAAAGCGTTTGTTCGGAACGCGGGTGGAAACCGTCCAGTGCGGGAATGGTCCGAGTTTGTGTTCACCGGTGACCTTGACGCCCAGCTCCTCGAGGATTTCATTCGAGTCTTCGCGGGAGGAGTTAAAATAGCAGCCGGCGAATTTGCGCACGCCGGTGTTGAGCCCCGCCGTCCAGTTGTCAATGTCCACGAAGGAATTGGAGAGCGAAATGGTGGCGTATTGTTTGCCGGAGGCATAACCCACAGGCGTCACATCCAACGCCTCGTCCGGCCCCCAATGCCAGTAATCGTATTCGGGCAGTGTCAGCGACAGATTGACCGGGTTGGGCAAACCGCCGTTGTGCGAGGCGATGGTCGCGCCGAAGCTGGTGATGGCCTGCCGCAAAGAGGCGATGACGGCGGGATTATTGCCCAGTTCCTGGCGGAGGGTGCCGGTGCAGAAGTAGTAATCCCCTTTGACCCCGTTCGTCGCTTCGTACTGCGCGGAGTTTATGATGTTTGTGATCTCGAACTGGAAGTTTTCCAGATCGTGCCGCATCGAGAAGGCGGCGTCGAATTCATAAGGCCACGGGCTCAGTTTGGTCACCGGCACATTCAAGGTCTCGAAGGCCCACTCGATGCTGTTGCGGAAAATGCGATAGGCATACATGCCGGGCGCGTAACCACCGAATCCCAGTGCGGGTTGCATCGGCGCGTAGTAGATGATGAATCCCTTGCCATGCTGATGCACCGTCAGATACGGCAAGGTCAACCCGTTGTCGGAGCGCATCAAAATGGTGGCGGTGTTCGTGGAGTTGTCATTGCTGACGGCGAAAACGTCGTGGGAGTTTTCGGCATTGTGCTCGGGCGAGGTGCCCCAGATCGTGTCGTATTGCCACTCCGGCATGCGCCAGGTCAAGGGTCCGTCCGGGATGTGGGAAGTGATGCGATGGGGCGTCGCCTTGATGACATTGGTGACGTTGATCCAGTTGAGCAAACCACCCGCGCTCTCGTAGTAGGTGAGCCGGATACCCATCTCGGTGGCGAGAACGAAATTGCCGCGCGGCGCGCCGTTGGTCTGCCGCGTGAAGGAAGATGATCCCATGAACAGAAAACCACCCGCCGCAACGTAATCCCGCAAGCGGGCGATTTCATCATCGCGAATGGCCTCGGCGGCGAGGCTGATCATGATGGGATACTTGGGCTGGCCATTGACCACCAGATCGCCGGCGGAAATGTCGGCATCGCTCACCGCGCGATAAGTGGTGCCGTCGGCGCGCAACATTTCCTTCATGGTCTCGGGCATGACGAAATAATTCCATTCGCCGGACCACCATTGCGCTCCGGTGGTGCCGGGGCCGGTGGGCGTCTGACCGGTGGCGGGCATGGTGGCGAGCGCGCGGGTCAGTTCGGAATCGTGGATCGCCACCACGGGCAAAGTGCTTTGCGCGTGAACCACAGGGGCGAGCAGCAGCGCCCCCACGCAGATCAAAGTTGTAAAACGAGTTTGAATCATCCGCTTAACTTCTGAATACATGTCGTTACCTCACTTGTTGACCGGAGTTTGTTTGCGCTGGAATCAGCACCAAAACTGGTCTCTTGCTGTTTCCAAGTTCGCTCCCGCAAAACGCACCCTCCCTGTCGTTCGAAGACGTGGGCACATTCCGACATCTGACAGAATCAGCAACGCCTATGAGTACGTAAGGAGTTTGAAGCCCATCCGGGACTTAAGCCGGGGGAAATACGGAGCCGGGGTAGCGAGTCGCCACGATGCCGCGCGGGAAACCCGGTTGGGCACGAGAAGGTGCTGGCAAAATGCGCCGCCCGGCGTGATCTGGCACGCCGGGAAGAAGTTTGGAAATCGTGGCGAAGCGGCAGTGGATGCCGCTACGGAGCCAGGCGGATGCGATAGAAGCGAAGGTTCACTCCCGGGACGGCATTGGTCTGCGTGGTGGAGGTAGTGACGGCCGTGACATCGCTGCCCACGTCCTGCCAGTTGCTCGGGTTCAGCGAGTCCGCCCGCTGCAAGCGATACGCTTGGCCCGGAATCGAATTCCAAGTCAAGGCCGCCACTCCGTTGGTCAGCACAATGTTCGTGATTTGAGGTCGCGCAATCACCGTCACCACAAAGTTCTTGCTGTCGCTCAACAGCGGACTGCCGTTGTCTTCCACTTGCACGGTGATGGTGTTCGTGGTGTTCACATCGGTGCTGCTGGTGGTCCAGCCAAACAAACCGCTGTTGCCATTGATGCTGGCTCCCACAGGTGGCGAATTGATCAGGCTGAAGGTCAATTGCTGCGCCGGGGCGTCGTTATCATTGGCGGTGGCGGTGAACGCCACCGTGCCGCCCGCGTGAATCGTCCGGTTGGCGATGGCGTTCAAAGTCGGGGCGGTGTTGACCTCGGTGACGGTGACGCCAAAGCTGTTGGTCACACTGACCGTGCCGTCGCTGACCACAGTCGTCAGGGTGTAACCGCCCGGCGCTTCGCTTTCCTGCGGCGTCCACGTGATGATGCCGCTCGCATTGATAGCTGCGTTGCCTGGAGGATTGATCAGTTGATAGCTCAAGAGGTTGGCCGGAAGATCATCGTCCGTGGCAGAGTTGGTGACGGTGAGCAAGGTCAACTCTGCGATGGTCCGGTTGGTTTGATTTGGTAACACCGGCGCGACGTTCACCTCGGAGACAGTGACGTCAAACTGATTGGTCACGCTGACCGCGCCGTCGTTGACCACCGTGGTGAGCGTGTAAACGCCCGGGCCTTGCGCCTCTGTCGGGGCCCACGTAATGACGCCGCTGGGGTTGATGTCGGCGGCAGCGGGCGGGTTGAGTAACTGATACGTCAACGTGTTGGCGGGCAGGTCGCCGTCGGTGGCGGTGTTGGTGACGGTGAGCAAGGTCAACTCAGCGATGGAGCGGTTGGTCTGCACTGGCAGCACTGGCGCTTGATTCACTTCAGTCACGGTGACGGTGAAGCTGTTGGTCACACTGCTGGTGCCATCGGAAACGACGGTGATCAGATTGGTCGAGCCTGGGCCTTCGCTCTCGCCGGGCGTCCAAGTGATGATGCCGTTGGCGCTGATGCTGGCGTTGCCCGGCGGATTGAGGAGTTGATAGGTCAAGGGGTTGGCCGGAAGATCGCCGTCGGTGGCGGTGTTGGTCACGGTGAGCAAGGTCAACTCGGCAATGGTGCGATTCGTCTGCACTGGCAGCACGGGTGCTTGGTTCACTTCCGTGACGGTGACGACAAATGAATTCGTGACGTTGACCGTGCCATCCGAGACGACCGTAGTCAGATTGGTTGACCCTAGGCCTTCTGCCTCGCCGGGCATCCAGGTGATGATGCCGCTGGCGCTGATGCTCGCGTTGCCCGGCGGGTTGAGGAGTTGATAGGTCAAAGTGTTAGCCGGCAGGTCGCCATCGGTGGCGGTGTTGGTGACGGTGAGCAAGGTCAACTCGGCGATGGTCCGATTGGTCTGCGCTGGCAACACGGGCGCTTGATTCACTTCCGCGATGGTGACGACAAATGAATTTGTGACGTTGACCGTGCCATCAGAAACAACTGTAGTCAGATTGGTCGAACCAGGGCCTTCGCTCTCGCCGGGCGTCCAAGTGATGATGCCGCTGGCGCTGATGCTCGCGTTGCCCGGTGGGTTGAGAAGTTGATACGTCAAGGCGTTAGCCGGGAGATCATCGTCCGTGGCGGTGTTGGTGACGGTGAGCAAGGTCAACTCAGCGATGCTGCGATTGGTCTGCACTGGCAACACGGGCGCTTGGTTCACTTCCGTAACGGTGATGACAAATGAGTTGGTCGCACTCAGTCCGCCGGCATCGGTGACGATGGTGGTATTGGTGTAGATTCCCGGACCTTGGGCTTCCGTCGGCGTCCATGTGATGATGCCGCTGGCGTTGATATTCAGCCCCGAGGGTGGGCTCACGAGCGAGTAATTCAGTAAATCGGCCGGCAGATTCGGATCGGAAGCAGTATTGGTCACGGTGAGCAAACTGCCTTCCACGATGATGCGGTTGGTTTGATCCGGCAGGGTCGGGGCGACATTCATCACCAAGGAAACGCAGACGTAATTGCTCAAAACCACCGAGTCCACATACCAACCTGTGGCACCGGTGCTATCGTCGGAAGCGGCACGCCACCGCAACTGGATGTTTTGGCCGGTGACTGCGGAGGGTAAACTAATCGTAGTGGTGATGAACCCGCCGGAGTTCGCGCTCCAAGCCTGCCGCCCAGCGATCGGACTGTTGAAACCGCTGGAAATGGTCCGGTTGTAACCACCAGCCACAAAGCTGCCCCCGGCGGCAATGATGTCCTGGAAAGCATTCGTGCCGATTTGAATTTCTAGAACGCCTCCATCATAGCCGACGGGGGCCGCGTCGGCTTCCATGTTGTAGCTGTGGCGGAATGACAACAGGGTCGGACCAGCGCCGTTGATCGCGACTACGGGGGTGATCAAATCCGCTGTGCCAATTGCCGCCGGATCGGGAGCAAAAACGGCATTGGGCCCGGAATCGTTCACTGTGCTCTGGTTGATCCAAGGGGATTGCGCACCGGTGGCCGCAGTGCTCCAGCCGCTGGGCAATGCCGGCGGGGTGTTGGTGTCAAAGTTTTGCAGCAGCGCATTTGTGAACGCACAAATGATGCTGTTGTTGACGATGACATTGAACGTGTTGGTCGTGCTTAACGGCGGCACCCCGTTGTCGGTGGCAACGGTGCGGAACAGATTCGTGCTCGGCCCCTGGCTGTCGTTGGGCGTCCAACTGATGACACCTGTGTTCGTATTGAAGGTGGTTCCCACCGGGGCCGTGAGCAATTGATAGGTGATGGTGTTGAAGGGCATGTCCCCGTCGGTTGCCGCGTTGGTGACCGCCAACAAAGTTTCTTCGTTGATGTTGCGATCGCCCGGCGAGGGGAAGATCGGCGCGGTATTGACTTCATTGACCGTGATGGAGAATGAGTTGGTGATGCTCTGGCTTGGGGTGCCATCGTCTACAACGCGCGTCGTGAAGACATTGAAGCTTGGTCCCTGCGTTTCATCGGGCGACCAAGTGATCACTCCTGCGGACGAAATGCTCGCCCCCGTCGGCGCAACCAGCAATGAATACGTCAGGCTGTTGGTCGGAATATCGCTGTCTGTGGCGTTGTTGGTGATGGTCACCGACGTGAGTTCGTTGATGGTACGATTGGTTGGCGTGGTCGCGAAGATCGGGACGGCGTTGGCTTCCAAAACTGTGACCACAAAACTGTTGGTGGCCGCCCGGCCAGTGCTGTCGGTGGCAATCGTGATGAAACTGTTGGTGCCGGGGACTTGCGCTTCGGACGGCGTCCAACTGATGACGCCTGCAGGATTGATGGTCGCGCCGGCTGGTGCGGCGGAAAATGCATAATAGAAAGCATCGTTCGGCAGGTCGGCATCGGTGGCGGTGTTCGTGATGCTCAGCGGCACCAACTCAAATACCGTACGATTGGTCTGCACTGGCAGCACGGGTGAATTCGTCCCCCCCGAGCAGCACAAGCAGGCGCGTCCATTGACGGAGATGGTATCCACATACCAGCCGATGCTGGCATTGCCACTATCGGAACCTATGCGCCAACGGAATTGCACATTCTGCCCACCCGCAGAAGCGGGCAGCGTGACGGTGGTGGTGGTGAAACCACCGGAACTACCACTCCAGGCCTGCCGCCCAGCCAGAGGATTTCCGAAACTGCTGCTGACCGTGTAATTGTAACCACCGGAGACGAAACTGCCGCCAGCGGTGATGATGTCCGTGAAAGCGTTCGTCCCGATCTTGATTTCAACTGCCGCCGCATCCAAGGCCACCCCGCCGACATTTGCCTCGAGGTCATAGTTGTGACGGAAACTTAATTGCAACGGCTCCACCGGCAGCGAATAAACCGGCGAAGTCAATTCAGCTGAGCCCGTGCCATTAGCTCCGGCGGCAAAGGCCGCATTGGGCGAACTGTCCGTCACACTTGTCTGCGAGACCCAGTTGCCATGCGCTCCCGTGGCAGCCGTGGACCAGACGCCCGGAAGCGCCGGCGCGGTCACGGCATCAAAGTTCTCCGTGTAGATCGGCGCGCTCGGCGCATACGGATAATATGTCAGCAACGCATTCGTGACGGTGTTGCCGACACGGACTTTGATCGTCTGGTTTGAAGTGCGAAAAATGTTTGTGCCTGCAAGCACCCCATTGGTGTAAACCTTCAGGTCGCAAAACAGCGTCGTAGCCGGAACGAGCAATTCAATCGTGGTATTCGTGTCCGTGGCATTCGCAATGTTAAAGTTGGCTAGTGAAACCAGTCCCGTGGTGCTGTGACTGACGGTGACTTGCACGTTGGACCGGGCGACCCACCAATTGTAAATCTTGATGGCATTCGCCGACCAGAGCCGGGGAAACCGGTTGGTATTCATCGAATAGGTGACGTATTCCGAGGCGCGGGATCCGGCCGGTCCGAGGCCATGGGACAAGGTATGACTGTAAAAATTGATCAGTGCGCCAAGATTGTAATAGTAATCAATGCCCGCCCGCAGCGTTCCGATGGTGTGTGCGGATTCGATGGAATGGGAGACATCCGCGCCGACATACCAGTCGCTCGGGGGCTGTTGCAGGATGCCGAACCGTTTGTTGGCCGTTTGGGTGGAAAGCGTCCAATGCGGGAATGGCGCGATTTTTTGTTCACCCGTTATCTTGACCCCCAACGCTTCTTGAATGTTGAACGATGCTTCCCGGGTGCCGTTATAATAGGGCGCACACCAGACGCGCATGCTATTGGTCACCAATCCCGAAAGCCATGATTCCACATCATCGAATGATTTGGACATCGAGACATACGCGTAGTTTGAGCCGCTCGAATAACCGGCGGGTGTGATGTCCAGCATTTCATCCGGTCCCCAGTGCCAATAATCATATGCGGCTGGCGTCATCGCAGCCCGGGCATTGGTCAATCCCCCGTTGTGCGGTCCGATGATGGCCCCGTAGTTGGTGATGGCCCGCCGCAACCCGGCCACCACATCGTTGGTGTTATAGACGGGAGACATGTCTTCGCGCAAAGTTCCCGTGCAGAAATAGTAATCGCCCGTGCAACCGTTCGTGTACTCGAATTGAGCGGAGATTTCCACGGCGGCGATCGCATTGGAGAACGCCTCGAGATCGTGGCGCACCATGAAGGCCGCGTCATAGGGATACGGCCAGGGACTCAATTTGCCGATGGGCAATCCGGCGTTCTCAAAGGCCCACTCGATGGATTTGCGGAACGTCTGGTAAGCATACATCGTGGGGGCCCAGCCACCATTTCCCAACAACGGTTGGAGCGCGGAGCAATAAATGAAATAACCATTGCCATACTGCTTAACCGTCAGAAATGGCAAAGAGGCACCTTGCGCAATAACGGTGGCGGTGGTGTTGGTTACTTGCCAGTAGTCGTGAGGTGCTTTGGCCTGGCTGTCAGAATGTGGGGCTGGTGGATTCTGCGAGAAGCCGTATGGAATTTCTTCCGATGATGAGGGTTGGCGCCAGTTCAACGTCCCCGTCGGCACATGGTTGTTGATGCGATGATTCCCGATCCGGGTGTATTTGATGTTCACCTCATAGTTCTGTAGCGTCGGCAAAAGCATGTTGACGCCCATCTCATTGGCGAACGCGAAATTTCCCCGCGTCGTGCCGTTGGTATGGCGGGTGAACGCCGATGAACTCATGAAGAGAATCCCGCCCGCCGCGACGTAGTTGGTGAATTGCGCAATCTGACTGTCGTGGATCGCTTCTGTGGCCAGACTGATGAGGATGGGATAGCGGGGTTGTCCGTTCGTGAGAAGCGCGCCAGCGATGATGTTGGAATCACCAACGACTGTGAACGCAGTCCCATCGGAACGGAGGGCCTCCTTCATCATCTCGGGCAGAACGTAGTAATGCCAGTCTGACACCCACCATTGCTTTCCTGTCGTGCCCGGTCCCGTTGGCGTGGCTCCGGTGGCGGGCATATCTTCCAATGCCCGCGTGTACTCCGAGTCATGAATGGCGACGAGTGGCAGAGTGTTCTGGGCCAGCACCGAAGTGGCACCCAGAGTAAACAGGGCAATCGCCAAGGAGAAGGCGCGCACCCGTCCGATCATCTCGGATATATTTCTGAGACACGAAAATTTTTTCATTCAAAAGTCGCCGTCAGTGTAGCACTTGCGTCGGAGTTTACAGCTTTTCCCCTATGATTCAGGACACTTTCAATACGGAAGCGCTGTCGGGTAAATTTCGGAGCTTCCATTCTAACTGCAAACCATGCTTGGGTTCATCCGAATTCACCCTCAAGAGTGAGTCTCCACCGCAATTTTTGTTCCGGCAAAAGTGCGGGTGATTTTATCGGTGGCCGATAATAGGAACTCATTTTGTGGGCCGGGAAACCCGGGGATTATCACCTTTACACCTTCGTCCTGAATTCCCAGAGTAACGCCGTGTTAGTTTCGAGTGACTTAAAACGAGGCAGGCGTGAACGGTCTGAGCCGGCTCCCGAGAATCCAATCTGGCCGGAATTCGACGCGGCCATCCTGCGGTCGCAGAACTATTTGTTGGGCGTCCAGAAGCCGGAGGGATACTGGGTGGGCGAGTTGATCGTGGATTCCACGCTGGTTTCGGACACAGTCGCCTATCATCACTGGAACGGGAAGGTGGATCGGGAATGGCAACGCAAAGCCGTCAACCACATCTTCGCACAACAGCTTCCCAACGGCGGTTGGAACATCTACTACGGCGGCCCAGCGGAAGTGAACGCCACCATCAAGGCTTACCTCGCATTGAAACTAGCCGGGGTGCCCGCCACCGATCCGCGGATGCTGAAAGCCCGCGAAGTCGCGATGAGCCTTGGCGGCGTGCCACGGATGAACACGTTCTCCAAACTGTATCTCGCGCTGCTGGGTTTATATCCGTGGAAGTATGTGCCGACGATTCCGTGCGAAGTGCTGCTCATTGGCAAATGGTTTCATGTCAATTTTTGGGAGATGAGCAATTGGTCGCGCGCCATGCTCGTGCCGCTGGCCATCATCAATCATTTCAAACCCACGCGCCCACCGAAGAACAACGTCAACCTCGACGAACTTTATCCCCACGGCTTTCATGAGCGTGATCTGGCGCTGCCGCCCGACCCGGATCGCATCTCGTTGCGAAACTTTTTCCTCTGGCTGGACCGACTCCACAAATTTGCCGAGGTGTTCGCGGAAAATAGAATCCATCCATTCCGCAAGCTGGCGTTGAAGAAGTGCGAGCGCTGGATGCTGGAACGCTTCGAGGGCAGCGATGGACTGGCGGCGATTTTTCCAGCGATGCTCAACGCGCTCATTGCGCTCAAGGCGCTGGGCTACGCGGATGACCATCCGCAAGTGGTGCGCGCGGAGAAGGAATTGAAACGTCTCGAACACGAGACCGAAGACAGCGTGCGCATCGAGCCTTGTTTTTCCCCGGTCTGGGATACTGCCATCGTGGCGATCTGTTTGCGTGAATCCGGCGTGCCTGCCGAAGACCCGCGCATGAAGCGCGCGGCAGGCTGGTTGATGGGCAAGGAAATCCGGCGGCGCGGCGATTGGGTTCATAAGAACCCGGCCAAGGTTGAACCCAGCGGCTGGGTGTTTGAATACCGCAACGAATGGAATCCCGACGTGGATGACACCGCGATGGTGCTGCTCGCGCTCCGGCAAATCGCCACGGACAATCCGGCGCGACGCGACGAATGTTTTGCGCGCGGACTGAAGTGGATGATGACCTTCCAGTGCAAAGACGGCGGTTGGGCGGCCTTTGACAAGGATTGCACGAAAAATATTTTGGAGAAGGTGCCCTTTGCTGATCACAACGCGATGCTGGACCCCGAATGCGCTGACATCACCGCGCGCATCCTCGAATTACTCGGTTACGAAGGTTGGAATCTGAACCATCCGCAGGTGAAGGACGCACTGAAATACATTCGCGGCGAACAGGAGGAAGACGGTTCGTGGTATGGCCGCTGGGGTGTGAATTACATTTACGGCACATGGCAGGTGTTGCGCGGCCTGCGGGCGCTGAATCTCGACATGAACCAACCGTGGTTGCAAAAGGCCAAACGCTGGCTCGAAAGTGTCCAACGTCCCGACGGCGGTTGGGGCGAACGCTGCAACACCTACGACGATCCGGTGTTCAAAGGCCAAGGGCCCAGCACCGCGTCCCAGACCGCTTGGGCCGTCATGGGCTTGTGCGCCTTCGATGATCCCGACTCGCCCAGCCTGCGTTGCGGCATCGAGTATTTGATCCGCACGCAAAATGCCGACGGCTCCTGGAGCGAGGACGAGATCACCGGCACAGGTTTCCCGAAAGTGTTCTATCTCAAGTACGACATGTATCGCAACGCCTGGCCGTTGCTGGCCCTTGCCACTTACCGGCAACTGTTGGAACGCCGGCCCCCCAATAGCATCCTCCAAATGAATGGTCACACCGCGAACGCGTCCGTGTTATCTTCGTCCTGATTGAAACGCGGAACCATCATCATCTTGCTGCTGCTCCTTGCCGTCGCAGCAACGGTGTTGGTTTGGAAACAACAAGCCGATCGCCACGCTCACTATCAGGGCAAATCTGTTCGCGATTGGGCCCTCGATCTTTACGCCACCGCCGAACCGCGCGGCACGAATGCCGCCACCCTGGCTTTTCGCGCCATGGGTTCAAACGCCGTTCCCACCCTGCGCTTTTTGGCGACTATGCGCGAACCGCTCTACGAAAAAACTTTCGTCAAACACGCCCGCAAAATTCCCGACGCCCCGCGCCGCTATCTGGATAAGAAAATCAATCCCGGACAAAAGCTGGCCATCCGTATCGGGGCCTTACGCGCACTCGGCGTCATCGGCCCGGAGGCACGCGATGCGCTCCCCGAAATGTTGAGCGCTCTCGCTGATTCTGACGCGCGCATTCGTTGGGTCGCCGCCCAAACCATCATCGCGCTCGGCCCGGAAGCCATCAACGCAGTGCTGCCTCTGACCACCAATGCCGATGCGAACCTCCGCCACGCCGCCGTCTATTCCTTGGGCGAGGCTGGCCCCAGCGCCCTGATCGCCACCCCGTATCTGATTCGCAACACCCTCGATCCCTATGAAGCAGTCCGGGCCTCCGCCGCCTACTCGTTGAGCCGCATCGGAAGGACAGCATTGCCCCAGGTGGTGGCGCTGGCGGACACAAATGCTGATCCCAATTTCCGCGCGGCCGCATTCCGTTCCATCATCTTATTTTTACCGCAACCAAGCCAACCGCCCGGATCCCATCTCATCACTACCACCAACCACGCTGAAATCCGGCGGCTCGCCATTCTATCTCTCAGCCGCTCGCGCTTGACCAATCAACATGCGCTGAACCTTTTCACCAATGCTTTGACCGATGAAGATCAAGCTGTCCGGGAAGCCGCCCAACTGGCGTTGAAACGGATCACCACCGGAAAACTTCGCTAACTGTTGTGGCCAAATGTTTGTTTGTGAAGGCAGCGCAATTCTTTTAAGTTGAACCCACTCATGAAAGCCATCCGCCTTGTCCACCAAGGTCGTCCGCTCGAAGCCCATGACGTTCCCATTCCCCAACCCGGCGCTCATGATGTCTTGATCCGCGTCAAAGCCGCTGGCATCTGCCATTCGGACGCCCATTATCGCGCCGGCAAATCCCGCGTCCATCCCCTGCCCCTCACCCTCGGCCATGAAGTCGCCGGCATCATCGAAACGATTGGCCGCGACGTGACCGAATTCCAACCCGGCGACCGCGTCTGTGTTCACTACCTCGCCACCTGCGGCACGTGTGAATGGTGTGTCGGGGGTGATGAACAATTTTGCGGCACGGCCCAGATGATCGGCAAATATCGCGACGGCGGTTTTGCCGAATACATCGCCATGCCCACCCGCAGCGTAGTCAAATTGCCCGACGAAATTCCCTTCGAGCACGGCGCCATCATGATGTGTTCCTCCGCCACCTCGCTGCATGCTTTGGCCAAAGCCCGGTTGCAACCCGGCGAATGTGTGGCCGTCTTCGGCGTGGGCGGCCTCGGCAGCTCTGCCATCCAATTGGCCCGCGCCCTCGGTGCGGGCGCCGTCTTCGCCGTGGATATCAGCCGCCGCAAACTCGACCTCGCCGCCCAATACGGCGCAATTCCTGTCAATGCCGCCACCGACGATCCCGTGGCCGAAATCAAACGACTCACCGAGGGCCACGGAGTGGACGTGGCGCTCGAACTCATCGGCCTGCCGCTCACCATGCAACAAGCCGTCCGCTCACTCGCCATTCACGGACGGGCAGCGCTCGTTGGCATCATGGACCAAACCTTCGATGTCTCGCCCTATCACGAGATCATCAATAAAGAAGCTGAGATCATCGGTGTGTCCGACCATCTGGCCTCCGAACTGCCTTCCCTCCTCGAAGCCGCCCGCAGCGGCGCGCTGGACCTTTCCCACGCCGTCACCCGCACCATCCCGCTCGACGCTGCGGCCATCAACGAAACCTTGGACCGGCTCGAACGCTTTCACGACGACGTGCGCGTCGTCATCACGCCGTAAACCCCAGGAGCGCTGGCTTCCAGCCGGCGCGGCTTCGCTCGGAGTTCCGCCTTCAGGCGGTCCGGTTAATCCAACCGTAGGACCGCGTGAACGCGGAACTCCGAACCCGGCGCTCCCCGCTTTTCAAGAATCGTTCTAAATCGTCGTTTGACACGATTTCTCCGTCTGTTAATTCTATGGCTCGTCCGCCGGGACAAATTAACCAAACCTAAAACGAATACGATTATGCCTATCGCCGTTGGAACCAAAGCCCCCGATTTCACCCTCAAGTCCAAATCACCCGCTGACGTGGAAGTCAAACTCAGCAACAACTTCGGCAAGAAGAACACCGTGCTGTTGTTTTTCCCGCTCGCCTTCACCGGCGTTTGCACCACCGAAATGTGCGACGTCACCGCCGGTCTCAATGCCTACACTGAAATGAATGCCGACGTCATCGGCATCAGCGTGGACAGCCCGTTCGCGCAAGCCGCGTGGGCGCAGAAGGACAAGATCGGCATCACCCTCGCCAGCGATTTGAACAAGACCACCACCAAAGCCTACGACGTCGTGTTCCCGATGCTGGCTGGAGTGGGCGACACCTCAGCCCGCGCCGCGTTCGTCATTGATAAAGCCGGTGTGGTTCAATACGCCGAACAGACCCCGACGCCCAAAGATTTGCCGAACTTCGCCGCCATCAAAGCGACGCTCGCCAAGCTGAAGTAACATCCAAGCCGTTGAATTTCAAAGGGGATGCTGGCCACAGCGTCCCTTTTCTATCCCACCCTACGGCGGGGACAATCTGAAATCCCACTTGACGGGCGAACTATCTATTTTCTATTGTAGGACATAACGGTAAAGATTGACGCCAGCGCGAGCTGGCACGCGAAGTCGGAAGAGTAACAATCTGCCGACTTTTTTATTCCCCAAGTGGGGACGAGGCAACGAGCTATGAATGCTGATTTTCTGGCGGTTTTGGAATTTTGGGAGCGCGAAAAGGGCATCAGTCGTGATGTCCTGGTCGGGGCTGTTCAGGAAGCATTGTTGTCCGCCGCCAAGAAAGCCGTCGGCGCGGCGCGCGAACTGCGCGTGACCATTGACCCCAAGAACGGGGACATCAAGGCTTGGGCCAAACTCATCGTCGCGGAAAAAGTCATCTCCAAGCACGATCAAATCTCCCTCTTCGACGCCCGCCGCATCAAGGCCGATGCCGCTGTTGGCGAAGAACTGGAAATCGAAGTCACCCCGACTGGTTTCGGACGCATTGCTTCGCAGTATGCGAAACAGGCGTTGATGCAACACATCCGCCGCGCCGAGAAGGCGATGATTTTCACGGAGTTCAAGGATCGCGTGGGCGACATCATCAGCGGCACGGTCCGCCGCTTCGAGCGCTCGGATGTATTGGTGGACCTCGGCAAATACGAAGCCCTGCTCCCGAACCGCGAACGCGTTCCGACGGAAGAATATCAAGTCGGCGAACGCATTCGTTGCTACGTCAAAGCCGTCGAGCAAGGTCCGCACGGCCCGGAGATTATTTTGTCCCGCGCCGATCCGCGCTTTGTCATCAAGCTGTTCCAGGTGGAAGTTTCCGAGATCAGCGATGGCACCATCGAAATCAAAGGCATCGCCCGTGAACCTGGTTTCCGCACCAAGCTCGCGGTTTGGACGCGTGACGAGAAGGTTGATCCAGTCGGCGCGTGCGTCGGCTTGCGCGGTCAACGCGTGAAGAACATTGTTCGCGAACTGAACAACGAGAAGGTGGACATCATCAAGTGGTCGTCCAACGTCCGCGATTTCGTCACCAACGCCCTCGCCCCGGCGAAGCTCAAGACTTTCGAGATTGATGAGATCAACAAGCGGGTGCGGATCATGGTAAGCGATGACCAACTCTCTCTCGCCATCGGCAAGCGTGGTCAAAACGCCCGGC
>ERZ1292630.2729-Hain-H41-02um-R3-2729-length-16030-cov-8_pt1 | contig 16030 bp, 14 predicted proteins | sample MGYA00564408_ERZ1292630 | MGnify/ENA primary metagenome ERZ1292630 (study PRJEB36523, sample SAMEA6512641) | groundwater metagenome | collected 2019-01-08 | study: AquaDiva: Metagenomics assemblies of 32 groundwater samples | reverse complement strand
AAGAAGCCGTGTGCCCTGTGCGGCGGGGCGCGGCTCAAGGCGGAATCGCTCGCGGTCCGCGTCGACGGCCGCTCCATTGCCGAGTGGGTGGCGCAGCCGGTGAGCGGCGCGCGGCGGACGGTGACCGATCTGGCGCTGGCGCCCCGCGAGGCGTCGATCGCGTCGGCGATCGTGAAGGAACTCCGCCAGCGGCTCGAGTTTCTGGACGACGTCGGCGTCGGTTATCTGACGCTCGACCGCGCCGCCTCCACGCTCTCGGGCGGCGAGGCGCAGCGGATACGGCTCGCGACGCAGATCGGCTCCCGGCTCACCGGCGTCCTCTACATCCTGGACGAGCCGAGCATCGGGCTTCATCCGCGCGACAACCGGAAGCTCCTCGATACGCTCATCCGGCTCCGCGACCTCGGCAACTCCGTCCTGGTGGTGGAGCACGACCACGAGACGATGGAGGCGGCTGACTACCTGATCGACCTCGGCCCCGGCGCGGGGCGGCGTGGCGGCTACCTGGTGGCGCACGGAACGCCGGCGGAAGTGCGAGCGAATCCCGATTCGCTGACCGGCCAGTATCTCTCCGGGGCGCGCGAGATCTCGATTCCCACGACGCGCCGCGTCGGAACGGGGAAGTCGCTCGAGGTGGTTGGCGCACGCGAGCACAATCTGAAGAACGTCCGCGCCCACTTCCCGCTCGGGACCCTCATCTGCGTCACCGGCGTCTCGGGGTCGGGGAAGAGCACCCTGGTCAACGACATCCTCCACCGCGCGCTCGCGAAGAAACTCCACGGCGCTCGCGAGGTCCCCGGCGCCCACGACAGGATCACGGGCATGTCCGAAATCGACAAGGTCGTGGCGATCGACCAGTCGCCCATCGGGCGGACTCCGCGGAGCAATCCGGCGACCTACACGGGACTCTTCACGTTCATCCGCGACCTCTTCGCCGCGCTCCCCGAGGCGAAGGTCCGCGGCTACGCGCCGGGCCGCTTCTCGTTCAACGTGAAGGGGGGCCGCTGCGAGGCGTGCGGCGGCGACGGTCTCGTCACGATCGAGATGCACTTCCTTCCCGACGTCTACGTCACCTGCGAGGTCTGCCGGGGAATGCGCTACAACCGCGAGACCCTGGAAGTCGCGTACAAGGGGAAGTCGATCGCCGACATACTCGAGTTGACTGTGGACGACGCGCTGGAACTGCTGGGGCCGATCCCGTCGATCCGGCGGAAGCTCGAGACGCTGCAGGGCGTGGGGCTCGGCTACATCCACCTCGGTCAGGCCGCCACCACCCTCTCGGGAGGCGAAGCGCAGCGGGTGAAATTGGCAACCGAGCTGTCGCGCACCGAGACGGGGCGGACGCTCTATCTCCTGGACGAGCCGACGACGGGTCTTCATTTCGAGGACGTCCGGATGCTCCTCGACGTCCTCGACCGACTCACCGACCGGGGAAACACGGTCGTGGTGATCGAGCACAACAGCGACGTCATGAAGCGCGCCGATTGGATTCTCGATCTCGGACCGGAAGGAGGCGAGGGAGGGGGGCGAATCGTGGCGGAAGGGACGCCCGAGACGGTCGCCGCGGTCCGGGAGTCGCATACGGGTGCCGCCTTGAGAGGGGTGATGGTCGCCCCGGCGCCGAAGCGGGGGTGCGCGAGGGCTGCCGTTTGACATCCGTCCGCGATGTGGTAACGTACCGAACTCTACCCGCAACTGGCGGAAAACAAACGATATGCTCGATACTGCCACCGCGCTGAAGCGGACTCCGTTTCACCCTCGACACGTGGCCGCGGGAGCCAAGATGGTTCCCTTCGCGGGTCACGAAATGCCCATTCAATACGAAGGCATCCTGACGGAGCACCGGACGGTTCGCGCCGGGGTCGGAGTCTTCGACGTGTCTCACATGGGGGAGATCCGGCTCCGCGGCCCCGGCGCGATCGCCTACGCCAACCATCTCGTCACGAACGAGGTTGGCCCCACGCTTCCCGACGGCAAGGTCGTCTACACGCCGATGTGCCTGGAGCGCGGCGGGATCGTGGACGACCTTCTCGTTTACGCCTTCGGGGCGGAGCGCTACCTCGTCGTGAACGCTTCGAATTTCGACAAGGACCTGGCCTGGATCCAGCGCCACGCGCCGGCCGGCGTCGACGTGATCGACGAGAACGCGAAGACCGCGCAGCTTGCCGTTCAGGGCCCGCGCGCCGAAGAGGTGATCGGTGCCATCTACGGGGACCGCGCCCGCGCGCTCGCCTTCTACGAAGCCTATGTGGACGGAACGGGGGACGGTGCGACGATCGTCTCGCGGACCGGCTACACGGGCGAGGACGGCTTCGAGCTCTACGCTCCGGCCGCACGCGCCCTCGAAGTCTGGGACCGCGTCTTCGCCGCCGGGGCGTCCTTCGGCATTCGCCCGATCGGGCTGGGGGCGCGCGATACGCTCCGGCTCGAGATGGGCTACTGCCTCTACGGTAACGACATCGACGAAACGACGAATCCGCTCGAGGCGGGACTTGCCTGGACGGTTCGTTTCGATAAGTCCGAATTCATCGGCCGCGAGGCTCTCGTGAGCGCCAAGGAGGCGGGCCTGAAGCGCCGCCTGCTCGGGCTGATTCTCGAGGGAGCCCGCATCGCCCGTCCCGGCTTCGAAGTGGAGGTGCAGGGGCAGCGCGTCGGAACCGTCACGAGCGGAACGATGGGAATCAGCATCGGGCGCCCGGTCGCGATGGCATATCTGGAGTGCGACGCCGCGCGTCCGGGGGCACGCGTGGACGTCGTGGCGCGCGGCGAGCGGATCCCGGCGGTCGTTTCGGGACGGCCGATGTACACGCAGGGGAGCGTTCGCTCGCCCAAACCGAGGAGACCCCAATGAACGTGCCGAAGGACCTCCGCTACACGAAGGAACATGAGTGGATTCGCTCCAAGGGGGGCGACGTGGAGATCGGCATCACGGAATATGCGCAGGGAGAGCTGGGCGACGTTATCTTCGTCGATCTTCCGCCGGTCGGAACGAAGGTCGCCGCCATGAAGACGTTCGGCTCGATCGACGCCGTGAAGACGGTGAGCGATCTCTTCGCCCCGGTCGCCGGCGAAATCGTCGCGGTGAACGGTTCGCTGAAGGACAACCCGGCGCTCGTGAACCAGTCGCCTTACGGGCAGGGATGGATGGTTCGGATTCGCGTGGAGAACCCGTCGGACGTGAACGCGCTTCTCACGTCGGCCGACTACGAGAAGCTGCTGGGGGCGCACGCATGAGTTTCGTCGGCCGAAGCGACGCCGAACGCCGGGCGATGCTCGAGCGGATCGGCGCCGCCACGATCGAGGACCTCTGGGGCGCCATTCCCGCGGAGTTTCGCGTGACCGGAGCGCTTCCGCTTCCGCCGCCGCTGGCCGAGTACGAGATCTCGAAGCGTTTCGAGGCGGACGCCGCCCGAAACGCCGACTCCGGCCGCTACGCCTGCTTCCTCGGCGCCGGCATCTACGACCACTTCATCCCCGCCGCGGTGCGCGCCCTGACCTCGCGCTCCGAGTACGCGACCGCCTACACGCCCTATCAGCCCGAGGTCGCGCAGGGGACGCTTCAGGTGATCTTCGAGTACCAGTCGATGATCCGGGAATTGACCGGTATGGAGGTGGCGAACGCCTCCATGTACGACGCCGGGACCGCCGCGGCCGAGGCCGCGCACGTGGCCGCCGGGGCGAAGAGCCGCCGGCGCGTGGTCGTCTCGGCGGGACTCCACCCGCATCATCGGCAGGTCCTCGCGACGTACGCTTCGGCCGGCAATTTCGAAATCGTGGAGACGCCGCTCACGGGCGGTGGCACCGACTTGGCCGCCGCGAAGGCGGCGATGGGCGCGGACGCGGCGGCGTTCCTCTGGGCCCAGCCGAATTTCGAGGGAATCGTCGAGGACGGGGCCGCGCTCACCGAAGCCGCGCACGCCGCCGGAGCCTACTCGGTGGCGGTGGCCGATCCGATCGCGCTATCGGTGCTGACTCCTCCGGGAGCGCAGGGCGCCGACATCGTCGTCGGAGAGGGGCAGCCGCTCGGCGTGTCGATGTCGTACGGCGGCCCGCTCGTCGGGTTCTTCGCGATCCGGAAATCGGATGTGCGCCGGCTCCCGGGACGCCTTTCCGGCGCCACCGTCGATCTGGACGGCCGGCGCGGATTCGTCCTCACGCTCCAGACGCGCGAGCAGCACATTCGCCGCGAGCGCGCGACCTCCAACATCTGCACGAATCAGGGGCTCATGGCCCTGGCGAACACGATTCACCTGGCGCTCCTGGGGGCGCAGGGAATGCGCGACGTCGCGCTTCAGTGCCTGGAGCGGACGCACTACCTGGCCGAGCGGGTCGCCCGCGTGCCGGGCGTGTCGATCGCTCACGGAGCGTCGTTCTTCCGTGAATTTGTTCTCCACCTGCCGGGACCGGCCGCTTCGTTCGTGGAGCACGCGCTCGGCTCGAATCTTCTGGCCGGCGTTCCACTCTCGCGCTTCGACCGCGGTCGGCCGAACGATCTCCTGGTCGCGGTGACCGAGAAGAGGACTCGCGAGGAAATGGACCGCTACGCCTCCACGCTGGCAGCGTGGGTCGGAAGCCGCGTGGCAGCCCCCGCCGAGGAGGCCGCATGTCCGCGATGAACGATCCCTCGATCGTGGAGGCGACCCTGCGAGAACTGTCGGTCGCCGGGCACCGGGGACCGCGTCTTCAGCCGCTCGACATTCCGGAACGCGGCGCCGCGGCGCTCCTTCCGCACGCGGCGCTCCGGGCCGGGGCGCCCGCGCTTCCGGAGATCTCCGAGCCGGCCGCGGTGCGCCACTTCGTGAATCTCTCCACGCTGAACCATCACATCGACAAGGCGCTCTATCCGCTCGGCTCGTGCACGATGAAGTACAACCCGAAGCTGAACGACGAGATGGCGCGGCTCCCGGGCTTCGCGGGGATCCATCCGTTTCAGCCCGACGAGACGGTTCCCGGCGCGCTGGCGGTGATCGGGGAGTTGCACGACTGGCTCCGCGCGATCATGGGGATGCCGGGCATCACGACGCAGCCGGTGGCGGGAGCGCAGTGCGAGTTGACCGCGATTCTCATGGTGCGCGCGTACCACACGGCCCGCGGCGACGCCCGGGAAGAGGTGATCGTCCCCGATTCGGCCCATGGAACGAATCCGTCCACCGTGGCGCAGGTCGGCTACAAGGTCGTGACGGTTCCCTCGGGGCCCGACGGGCTCGTCGACATGGGAGCGCTGAAGAAGGCGATCTCGCCGAGAACCGCGGCGATGATGCTCACGAACCCCAATACGCTCGGGATCTTCGAGCGGGAAGTGGGGACGATCGCCCGCTGGATTCACGACGCCGGCGCGTTCCTCTATCTCGACGGCGCCAACCTGAACGCCATGGTGGGCCTGGCGAGTCCGGGCGCCATGGGATTCGATTTCGCCCACATCAATCTCCACAAGACCTTCTCGACGCCTCACGGCGGAGGCGGCCCCGGTGGCGGCGTGCTCTGCGTGCGCCCCGACCTCGAGCCCTACCTGCCGGCGCCGGTGCTGGTGTCGGCCGGCTCGGGATACCGCTGGGACTACGACCGGCCGCGCTCCATCGGCCGCGTTCACTCGTACTACGGCAATTTCGGCATTCTCGTCCGGGCCCTCGCGTATCTCCGCGCGCTCGGGGCGTCGGGCGTCGCCGAGGTGAGCCGGGAGTCGATTCTCAACGCGAACTATCTCAAGGCGCGGCTGAAGGACGCCTACGCCCCGTCGCACGAGGGATACTGCATGCACGAATTCGTCCTCTCGGCGACCCGGCAGAAGGCGCGCGGGGTGAAGGCCCTCGACGTGGCGAAGCGGCTGCTCGATTTCGGAGTCCACGCCCCCACGACCTATTTCCCGCTGATCGTGGAAGAGGCGTTGATGATCGAGCCGACCGAGACCGAGACGAAGTCGGCGCTCGACGCGTTCGCCGAGGCGATGCTCGCGATCGATCGGGAATCGATCGAGGATCCGGAGACCGTGCGTCGCGCTCCCACCAAGACGCCGGTTCGCCGTCTGGACGAGGCGCGCGCGGCGCGCAACCTGGTTCTCTCGTGGCAAGATCTCGAGGCCGGGCTTGGAGGCGCCTAAGGCGGCTCCGGCGGCCGGGCTCGCGTGGAGCGCGTGGCCGGCGCGGGAGCGCCCCTTCGCGGCGGCGGTCCTCGTCGTTTCCGCCATCATTCTCGGCGTCCTGGTAAGGCAGGGAACGGGTGACACCGTACTCGCCTTCGCGGGGCCTTTGTTCGTACTCCTTTCTGTGTCGTCCTGGCTCCTGCCGACCGCCTACCGGCTGACGGAGGAATCGCTCGAGGTGCGGTCGCTCGGCGTCACACGCGTCCGACCCTGGGGTGAGATGCGCCGGATGACGGTGGATGAAACCGGCGTCTTTCTGAGCCCGTTCGAGCGGAAACAGTGGCTCGACGCGTATCGGGGAGTTCGCCTGCTGACCGGAGGAAATCGCGATCAAGTGGTGGCGTTCGTGGAAGCGAAGCTCGCCGGCCCCCGCGCCGGCGGCTGACGCGCCAGGGCAGGCGCCGGGCTTCCCGGGGCCCGACTCGGGCGGCGCGGCGGCCGATTCGTACACGGCCGAGGAAGAGGCCTTGCTCGCTCGCCTGGCCGACCTGACGGTGCGAAACCGGATGACCGTCCCCGCGATCCTTTTCTTGGAGAGCGTGAAACCGCTCTCGTTCCTGGGGAGCCAGGCGCTTCACTTTTTCGAACCGATGGTCCGGGCGTTTTTCAGCGTTCCGGACTACGACCGCGTGGCCGCGCTCCTCGAGCGCCGGGAGAGTCTCGAGGCGCTCCTCGTACGCATCGAGGCGAAGGAAGACGACGTACGCCGTGAAGAGCGCGAGGCCAAGGAGCGGCGCCGGGAGGCCCGCAAGGCCGGAACCGATCGAAAGGATCCACCGTGAGTGACCGGAAACCGGATGATTTGAAGTCGATTCTCGCGACCGACTGCGGGAGTACGACGACGAAGGCGATCCTCATCGAGCGCCGGGGCGACGAGTACCGCCTGATCGTGCGCGGCGAGGCGCCGACCACCGTCGAAGCGCCCTTCGAGGACGTGACGCGCGGAGTCCTGAACGCGATCATGGAAGTCGAGGAGCTGGCCGGCCGGAAGATCCTGGACGGCGAGACGATCATCACGCCGCAGCAGGGAAACGACGGTGTCGATCTCTACATCTCCACGTCGAGCGCCGGCGGCGGACTGCAGATGATGGTCTCGGGCGTCGTGAAGAGCATGACGGGGGAGAGCGCCCAGCGCGCCGCGCTCGGCGCCGGCGCCATCGTGATGGACGTCATCGCGAGCAACGACGGACGGCTACCTCACGAGAAGATCAAGCGGATCCGCCAGCTCCGCCCCGACATGATCCTCCTTTCCGGCGGCATCGACGGCGGCACGACGTCCCACGTGGTGGAGATGGCGGAGCTCCTGGCCGCGGCCGATCCGAAGGCGCGCCTCGGCGCGGGCTACGAGCTGCCGGTCATCTACGCGGGGAACAAGGACGCGGCCGCCATCGTCGAAGACCGCCTGGGAAAGAAGACGGCGCTCGTGATCACGGATAACCTCCGGCCGGTCCTGGAGCGCGAGAACCTGACCCCGGCCCGCGACAAGATCCACGACCTCTTCATGGAACATGTCATGGCCCACGCGCCCGGCTACAAGAAGCTGATGACGTGGTCGCCGGTGCCGATCATGCCGACGCCCGGCGCCGTCGGGCTCATCATGGAGACGATCGCGCGCGAGGAGAAGATCAACGTCGTCGGCGTCGACATCGGTGGCGCCACGACGGACGTCTTCTCGGTCTTCCAGACCGTGTTCAACCGGACGGTGAGCGCTAATCTCGGCATGAGCTACTCGGTCTCGAACGTGCTCGCGGAGGCGGGTCTTCCGAACATCCTCCGGTGGGTGCCGTTCGAGATCAGCGAGCCGGATCTCCGGAACCGAATCAAGAACAAGATGATCCGCCCCACGACCATTCCCCAGACGCTGGAGGAGCTGGTCATCGAGCAGGCGATCGCGCGCGAAGCGCTGCGGTTGGCGTTCGAGCAGCACAAGACGCTCGCCGTCGGCTTGAAGGGCGTACAACAGGAACGAACGATTTCCGACACGTTCGAGCAGTCGGCCAGCGGCGAGTCGTTGGTGCGCCTCGATCACCTCGACCTCCTGGTCGGGAGCGGCGGCGTGCTCTCGCACGCGCCGCGGCGCGCGCAATCGGCGCTCATGATGCTCGACGCGTTCCTGCCGGAACACGTGACCGAACTCGCGGTGGACTCGATCTTCATGATGCCGCAGCTCGGCGTGCTCTCCACGGTCCACCCGACCGCGGCGCGCCAGGTCTTCGAGAAGGATTGCCTCATCCGCTTCGGCTCCAGCGTGGCGCCGGTCGGTCCCGGCAAGGAAGGGCAGACGGCGCTCAAGGTCTCGCTCGAGATGCCGGGAGGGAAGCGCGAGGAACTCTCCGTTCCCTACGGAACGCTGCGGCTCCTGCCGCTCGGCGAGGGCGAGTTCGCGAAGGCGACGCTCCGCCCGGAGAAGGGCTTCGACGTAGGCGAAGGGAAGGGGAAAGAACGGACCGTGAATCTCCGCGGCGGCGTGGTCGGGGTTATTTTCGACTGTCGCGGACGGCGGCCCTTCGCGCTTCCCGAGGATCGCACGCGCCGGATCGCCAAATTGAACGAATGGAACGACGCGCTGGCTGCCTATCCGGCCGTCGTGAGGAGCTGACGTGGCCCACTCGTATACGCCAGGACTGAAGGTAACCGCGTTCGCCGCAGTCCATCGGGAGCGCAAGCTCCCCCTCGCCGGCACCGTGCTCGTGAAGGTCGGCGACGTGGTGACGGCGGAGACCATCGTCGCGCGGACGGAACTTCCCGGCAACGTGCAGTCCGTGAACGCGGCCAACCTCCTCGGGATCCTTCCGGAGGACGTGCAGGAGTGCCTCACGAAGCAGGTCGGCTCGGCGGTGGCGAAAGGCGAGGTCTTCGCCGAGAGCAAGTCGTTCTTCGGGCTCTTCCGTTCGAAGGCCCTCTCGCCGGCGGCCGGAACGCTCGAGAGCGTCTCGACCGTGACAGGGCAGGCGCTCGTCCGCGAAGCGCCGATTCCGGTCGAGGTAGACGCCTACGTCGACGGCACGATCGTCGAGGTTCACCCGAAGCAGGGCGTCACGGTGGAGACGAGGGGGACGTACATCCAGGGGATCTTCGGCATCGGCGGAGAGACCTGCGGCGAGCTCCACGTGGCCGTGGGCGCCCCCTCCGACACGCTGACCGAGGCGACGATCGGCGAGAAGGACCGCGGGAAGATCCTCGTCGGCGGAGCACACGTCACGACGAAGACGCTGCTCCACGCCATCCAGTTGGGTGTGAAGGCGATCGTCATCGGCGGGTTCGACGATCACGATCTCCGCGAATTCCTTGGATACGACCTTGGTGTGGCCATCACGGGCTCCGAGGAGAAGGGAATTACGCTCATCGTGACGGAGGGCTTCGGAGAGATTCCGATGGCCAGTCGTACGTTCGAGCTCTTGAAGGCGTGCGAGGGGCGAAAGGTGTCCGTCAGCGGCGCGACGCAGATTCGCGCCGGCGTGCTTCGTCCCGAGATCATCTGCCCGCGCCTGGAAGCCGAGGCGAGGAGCGCGGCGCCGGAAGGGACGCCCGGCGAGGAAGGTCTCTCGGTGGGATGCCAGATCCGGATCATTCGCCAGCCGTACTTCGGCCGGCTGGGAATCGTGACGGCGCTTCCGCCCGAACCCACGGCCCTGGAGACCGAGGCGAAGGTCCGGGTGCTGGAGGTGGACTTCGGGAGTGGGGAACGGGCCTTCTTTCCACGGGCGAACGTGGAGCGGATCGAGTCGTAGGCGGAAGCCACCCTTGACAGGGTCTTGGAACCGACCTACCGTGTTGACGTTGGCCGGAAGCATCCAGCACCGGAGGCATCGCCTGCGCGTGATTCGTAGTCACTCCGCTCCCCGTTCCCGGTACCGGTTCGAACGAGGGGTCCCCGCCTGATTTCCCGCGTCGGTTCCGTGTTCGTTCGCTCCTTCGTGACGGCCGCGCTGCTTCTTGTGGCGGCCGGACCGCGCGTGGCGTTGTCCTTCCCGCTCGTGGCGGCCGACACTCCGAACGACGGCGGCCATAGCATCGATCTCGCCTGGACCCTTCCCGCGACCCCGCCGGCGCAGTGGACGGTGGTTCGCCGCGAGGCTCCGAACGGCGCCTTCGCGCCCGTCGCCACGATCGACGGCGCCGATCACGTCTATCAGGATTTCGGCGAGGGGATCACGGACGGCGTCCGCTACGAGTACTTGCTGGTGGCGGTCCCCGACGATCCGGCGCTCCGCTCCGACGTCTCCGGGCCCGCGACCTCTTCGCCCGACTGGTTCGACGCGACGAAGACGAACGTCGCGGTCGTCCTCGGCTTCTTCTTCCTCGTTCTCTTCTATTACATCGATCAGGCGCGCCGCGGAAAGAAATGGACCTTCCGGCGCATCGCGGGGCTCGACGCCATCGAGGAGGCCATCGGTCGCGCGACCGAGATGGGGAAGGGCGTACTCTATGTTCCGGGCATCGCGGAGATCGACGACATCCAGACGATCGCGTCGATGATCCTCCTGGGAAACGTGGCGCGTACGGCGGCAAAATACGAGACAGCCTTACAGGTGCCGACGGTCTCGCCCGCCGTCTACACCGTGGCGGAGGAGGTCGTGAAGGCCGCCTATCAGGACGTCGGCCGCGCCGACGCCTACCGGTCGGAGCAGGTCCGCTACGTCACATCCGAGCAGTTCGCCTATGTCGCCGCCGTGAACGGGATGATGCTCCGCGACAAGCCCGCGGCGAACCTCTTCCTCGGCGGCTTCTTCGCGGAGTCGCTCCTGCTGGCGGAGACGGGTCACTCGATCGGCGCGATCCAGATCGCCGGAACCGCGAACGTCCATCAGATGCCCTTCTTCGTCGTGGCGTGCGACTACACGCTCATCGGCGAGGAGTACTACGCCGCGAGCGCCCTGCTCTCGAACGATTCGCGTCTCCTGGGGAGCCTGAAGTCCTCCGACACCGTCAAGATCGTCCTCATCGCCGCCGTCGTCGTGGGCTGCATCCTGGCCTCCTCCGGCTTCACGGCGTTCGGAGACTGGTGGAGCACCACCCGATGAGGGCCCGGCCATGAAGCGCGAAGTTCCGATCCTCATCACGCTCGTCGCCGGGCTCTTCTGCCTGATCGGCTTCTTCGTTCCGCATCCGTGGGTGCGGAAGGGCTACGAGGATATCCAGAACTGGGCGCTCATTCTGGTCGGCCTCACCTACGTGCTGGGCGTGGCGAACCTGCTCCGCGTGAATCTCCGGAGCGCCTCGCAACGCCAGACGGACTGGCCTTACAAGATCATCCTCGTCGCCTCCCTCCTGGTGATGATGGGCATCGGATTCGCCGAGGGCGACAAGTACCTCGACGCCACTTCCAAGTTCTCCTGGATGTACAAGAACTTCTATTCGCCGATGTCGGCGACGATGTTCGCGCTCCTCGCCTTCTTCATCGCGTCGGCCGCCTTCCGCGCCTTCCGGATCCGCTCCACGGAGGCGATGCTCCTGGCGATCGCGGCCTTCATCCTGATGATCGGACGCGTTCCGGTCGGGAACATGATCAGCCATTACATCCCGGACGCCGCCGACTGGCTGATGGAGGTGCCGCAGAACGCCGCCAAACGCGGGATCCTGATCGGCGCCGCCCTCGGCGTCATGGCGACGGGCATCCGGCTCATCCTGGGCATCGAGAAGACCTACGGTAGCGGTGGGGACGGAGGCGGCTCGTGAGCGGGATTCCGTGGCTGAGGGACCTCGATCGCCGCTGGCTCTTCCTGGCCGTCGCGCTCCTCGTGATCGTCCCGCTGATGATGGGCTTCCACGTGGCGCCGGTCCTGCCGGGGCATCGGGCCAAGGGCTTCTACGATGCCATCGAGAAACTCCCGGCCGGCTCGACCGTGTTGCTGTCGGGGGACTACGATCCGGGGACCATCGCCGAGAACTACCCCGCGCATCTCGCGGCGGCGCGTCACCTCATGAGCCGGGACGTCAAGATCGTCGCGATCGCGCTCTACGCTGGCGGCCCGCCGCTCACGGACGAGGTTCTCGCCATCGCCGGAGCCGAGTACGGCAAGCAGGTTGGCGTGGACTACGTGAATCTGGGCTACAAGGCGGGGAATGAGTTGGTGATGTCGCGAATGGGGCTGAGCATTCCGGAGACCTTTCCGGTCGACCGCCGCGGCGTCACGGTTACCGAGATCCCGATCATGGCCGGCATCCGGAGTTTCAACGACCTCGACCTGCTGGTAAACATCAGCGCGGGGTATCCGGGGACGAAAGAATGGGTGCAGCAGGTCGTCTCGCGTTACCACATTCCGATGGTCGCGGGCGTCACCGCCGTCAGCGCGCCCGAGTACTATCCCTACCTCCAGACGGGCCAGCTCCAGGGACTTCTCGGGGGAATGGCCGGCGCCGCCGAATACGAGGCGCTGGTGAAGCATCCGGCCCTCGCCATGCGCGGCATGGACGCTCAATCGCTGGCGCATCTTTTCATCGCCTTCCTGATCCTCCTGGGCAACCTGGCGAATCCGCCGAAGCGCGACGCGGGAAAGCGGGGCCGCTGATGCATCTCAGTAGCGACCTCGGCGTCTGGATCGCGGCCTTTCTCACGCTCGGCATCTTCTCGTTCCTCTATCGCGACAATCCGGTCTACAAGTTGTGCGAGCATCTCTTCGTCGGCATTTCCGCCGGCTACTACGTGGTGCTGACCTACTTCTCGACGCTGAAGCCGAATCTCGTCACGCCCCTCTTCGGCCACTTCGGCGAAGGGCGGAATTTCCTCCTGGTGGTTCCGCTTCTCCTGGGAGTTCTCCTCTTCTCGCGGTTCTTCCCGCGCGGAGACTGGCTCTCCCGCTGGCCGATCGCGGTCATCCTGGGCGTCTATCCGGCGCTTCGGATCACCGGGTTCGGGCAGAGCGACCTCGTGCAGCAGGTCAACGGCTCGATTCTCCCGCTCTGGGGCGCGGTCAACCCCGGCGAGCTGATCAACAACTGGCTCCTCGTGATCGGGGTCATCACCACGCTGGTGTTCTTCTTCTTCTCCAAGGAGCACAAGGGGGCCCTGGGTGGCACCGCGAGGATCGGGATCTACTTCCTGATGGTGAGTTTCGGCGCCAGCTACGGCTACACGGTCATGGCGCGCATCTCGCTTCTCATCGGGAGAGTGATGTTCCTCCTCCGCGACTGGCTCGGCGTCCTCAGCTTCTAAGAGGCGGACCGTGCCGGATCTCGCTCCGGTTCCCTCGGCACTCCTCCTTCCGCACCGCGTCGCCCCCGGCGAACTCCAGATGGAGATCGACGCCGCGCTCCTTCGCTGGGCCGCCGCCGCACCCGACCGTCTCGTCGTCCGAACCTATGGATGGAGCCGCCCGACGCTGAGCCTGGGCCGCGTGGAGCCGTTTCCCGCGGGCTGGGACGCCGCCGCGATCGCGAACGATGGGATCGACGTCGCGCGTCGTCCGACCGGCGGCGATGCGGTGCTGCACGACGAAGAGGCCACCTTCGCCGTGGCGGCCAGCGTCCCCGGACCGTGGGCCGACGCTCCGCGGTCGTTCGCGGAGCGGGTGGCCGACGCCGTGGCGTACGCCTACCGGACCTTCCACCTGGACGCGGAGCGGGTCCCCTCGACCGAGCGGGGCCCGACCCTCCCGGCGGGGGCGACTCCCTGTTTCGCGCGGACGGCGCCTGGGGAGGTCCGGGTCGGTGCCTACAAACTGGCCGGCATCGCCTCCAAGTTCACGCGCGGTGGAGCGCTCAGCCACGCCTCGCTCCCGCTCACCGGCCGTCACCGAGACGTGGCCCGGTACCGGTGCGACGCTCCGCGGGCTGCCGCCCTCCTGGCGGGGCACGCCCGGGGCGCCGGGGAACTCCTCGGCACGGTGCTCGCCGCGGAACTGGTCCAGGAGCGAATCGTCGCGTCTCTGGCTGTCGCCTTCGGCGTGACCCTCCAGCCAGCTCCCTTCGCGGCGGTCGGGCTCCGCGACCCCGAGACTCCTTCCGAGCGGTCGTGACGGCCCCGGGCGCAGGGGAAAGCCGTGTGATAGGCTGCCCCCCATGACGAGCGCCGGGCGGCCTCCCTTGGTCGGACTGATCATCCTCGACGGCTGGGGCCTGCGCGCCGCCCGCGAGGGAAACGCCGTCGCGCTCGCACGCACCCCCGTGATGGACGCCCTTGCCGCGCGCTATCCGCAGGCGACGCTCACCACGTGCGGCGAGGCGGTGGGGCTCCCGCCGGGGCAGATGGGGAACAGCGAGGTCGGGCATCTCAATCTCGGCGCGGGGCGGATCGTCTATCAGGACCTCACGCGAATCGACCGGGCCGTCGCCGACGGATCGCTCGAGAAGAACGAGGTGCTCCTCGCGGCGCTCGACCGGGCGAAGGAGCGCGGACGAATCCACTTCGTCGGGCTCCTCTCTCCGGGAGGCGTCCACAGCCACGAGAAGCATGCGCAGGCGATGATCCGAATGGCGGCGGCCGCCGGCGTCTCGCGCCTCTTCGTCCATGCCATTCTCGACGGGCGCGACACCGCGCCCCGTTCGGCGCGGCCCTCGCTGGAAGCGACGGAGTCGCTCCTGCGCGCTCATGGAGGCGCCATCGCGACCGTCTCGGGGCGCTTCTACGCGATGGACCGGGACAAGCGCTGGGATCGCACGGAGCGCGCCTATCGCGCGATGGTGGCGGGCTCGGGAGAGTCGGCGCGGACGCCGGTGGAAGCGCTGGAGCGGGCCTACGCGCGAGGGGAAGGGGACGAATTCGTCCTTCCGACCGTGATCGAGGGGAGCGACGGCGGCCGGATCGAGCGCGGCGACGTGGTGATCGCGTTCAATTTCCGTCCCGACCGGATGCGGCAGATTTCCAGCGCGCTGGGGGACTCGTCGTTCGAGGCGTTCACCCGCCCCGAGTGGCCGCTCGATCTCCACTACTTCTGCATGACGAGCTACGACGATACGTTTCCCTACCCCGTCCTCTTCACCGACGAGCCGCTTCGCCGGACGATCGGGGAAGTCGTGAGCGCGGCCGGGATCCGTCAGCTTCGAATCGCCGAGACGGAGAAGTACGCGCACGTGACGTATTTCTTCAACGGGAGCGGAGAAGTCCCCTTCGAGGGCGAGGATCGCGCGCTGATTCCATCCCCGAAGGTGGCCACGTACGATCTCCAACCCGAGATGAGCGCCCGCGAGGTGACCGACGAGGCGGTGCGCCGACTCTCGACTCCGGACTATGGGTTTTTCGTGCTCAACTACGCCAACATCGACATGGTGGGACACACGGGGATCATCCCGGCGGCGATCCAGGCCGTGGAAACCGTCGACGAGTGCCTGGGGCGCCTGCTGAAGGCGGTCGAGGCGCGGGGCGGGTTGGCCATTGTCACCGCGGACCACGGGAACGCGGAGCAGATGATCGACGAGACGACGGGGGATCCGCACACGGCCCACACCCTGAACCCGGTGCCGGTGTTCGTGGCGGGAAACGGCCCCTATCCGCTCCGGAGCGGGATTCTCGCCGACGTGGCGCCCACGCTCCTCGACCTGCTCCGAATCGGCGCGCCGCCGGAGATGACCGGCTCCAGCCTCCTGCGGCTGGACTAGCCGAGCCGATTTGAGGGTTTTCCCCCCTCTGAATGGGGGGCGCCACCCACAATCGAGGGCTCCCGGCTTCCCCTCACACTTCGTGCCACTACCGTTCGCTTTGCGCCTGAGGGGGCGCGAAGGGTAGTTCTGAAGCGCGCCACGCAACATATTGTATCGTATTGTGTTATAAGGTCGATAAATCGGCCAATCCGACCTCGCCGGGTCATTCCCCAATCTGCGAATCGCGGGGGCTCGCGGCACGCCCGTTGCCATGATGTATCGGCGTGAACGCGAACTAGAAAGTTCCCTGCAGCGTCCGCGAGAATCGCTTGGTCCTGAGCTGATCCCCTCGACGAGACGACGCAGTTTCAC
>ERZ1292630.2728-Hain-H41-02um-R3-2728-length-16040-cov-4_pt1 | contig 16040 bp, 14 predicted proteins | sample MGYA00564408_ERZ1292630 | MGnify/ENA primary metagenome ERZ1292630 (study PRJEB36523, sample SAMEA6512641) | groundwater metagenome | collected 2019-01-08 | study: AquaDiva: Metagenomics assemblies of 32 groundwater samples | reverse complement strand
TTGGCGATTTGCAGGCAGCCGATGAGCTTATCGCTGGCCTTTCGCCTGAAATACTTAAGCAGCCCACTATCACTCGTGCAGTTTCCGCGCTGACACTTGCGCGTGATGCAAAGCCGGTTGGCGACCTTGCCGGGCTGCAAGCCAAAGTTGCCGCCAACCCCGATGACCATGCGCTTCGGTTCGAACTTGCCGGCGGCCTTATGGCGGCGGGGGATCGTGACGGTGCGGCTGACGCTCTGCTTGCCATTATTGCGGTCGAGCGTGACTGGAACGATGGGGCTGCGCGTGCGCAACTGCTCAAGTTATTTGAGGTCGTTGGGCTTGAAGATCCTTGGGTTAGCGCACAGCGTCGCCGCCTTTCCGCAGTGCTTTTTACATGAGCGTTGAAACCGCAATCCGCATGTCGGTGTTCCCGCTTACGGGGGCTCTACTGTTTCCAAGAATGCAGTTGCCACTGCATATTTTTGAACCCCGCTACCGGGCGCTTGTTTCTGACGCAATGGCGCGCGACCGGCGGATCGCGATGATTCAACCACGCGCACTCGGGCGAGATGACACACCCGATAAGCCGGCGCTGTTTGAAACCGGTTGCATCGGCCATATCGCTCAGGTCGAGGCGCTTGATGATGGCCGCTATAACCTTGTGCTTGAAGGTATTTCGCGGTTCCGAATGGTGCGCGAACTTGATGTTACAACTGCGTTTCGTCAGATTGAAGGGATACTGATCGACGATAGCGCTGACCTTGGCCTCGGCATCGCTGACCGCGCGAGCGTTGAACGTGAGGCCCGGCGCTTTGCCAGTTCGCAGGGCTATGCCGTCGATTGGGAGTCGGTGACCCGGCTAGATGATGAGGCACTGATCAATGGTATTGCCCAGATTGCCCCATTTGATTCGGCCGCCAAGCAAGCACTGCTTGAAGCCGGCACGCTTTCTGATCGTGCTGACCTGATCGTGCAACTCATGCAGTTTTTTGGGCGATATGACGGCGAAGACCGTGTCACCCTCCAGTGATCGCGCCGGAACTGCTTGCAGTGATGGTCTGCCCGATCACACGCGCCCCGTTGATCTACGATGAGGCCGCACAGGAACTGATCTCAGAGGCCGCAGGATTGGCTTATCCGATCCGGCAAGGCATTCCGGTGATGCTGATCGAGGACGCGCGGGTTTTGACGCCTCAGACCGCCACACCTTGAAGTAGTTTGGGCAAATCCCCACTCATCCCTCGTGCTTCAGCCATGAACAGCGATTTGAGCGGCACAATTTTCTGGACAGCACCAAGGCCGAAACGGCGGATCGCTGACGCTGGCCGCCCCGGAACCGAGAACAGCCGGTTTAGCCCATCAGTCGCCACCGAAACCAGCATCGTATCAAGCCCGCGCCACCGCTCATAACGCGTCAGCAATTGTGGATCGCCCAGATCAAGGCCAAGCCGCGCACCGTCCACAAGCACCTCGACGAGCGCGGCCACATCACGGAACCCCACGTTAAGCCCCTGCCCTGCAATCGGGTGCATCCCGTGCGCAGCATCACCCGCCAGCGCGAGCCGCTCAGCCGTCATATGTGCGGCATGATGGAACCCAAGCGGATAGCTTGATCGTGGCGCGGCCATCGTCAAATCGCCAAGCAAACCACCCGAACGCTTGGCCACCTCGGCCAGAAACGCACGTTCGGAGAGCGCCAGCACGCCCAGCGCATCCTTCGCGCTCACCGTCCAAACAAGTGCTGACCGCGTACCAGGTTGCAGCGGTAACAGCGCGAATGGCCCCGCTGGATAAAAAATCTCATGCGCAACATTATTGTGATTGATGCTGTGATCAAATGCCGAAATGATTGCGGTATGATCATATTTCCATCCCGCGACGCGGATGCCTGCAAGCGTGCGCATCGGCGAATTGCGCCCTTCGGCAGCGACAATCAACGGCGCACGGATGACAGTGCCATTATCAAGCACCACTTGCGCCCCTGCCCCGTCGCGCTCAACTATGCTTGCCTTCGCCGGAATATGGAGCGTGACATTTTTCGCGGCCAAAATGCGTGTACGTAACGCCTCACGGAGCACGCGGTTTTCGAGCATGATGCCCAGCGGCTCATCATCGGGCGCGGTCGTAAAATCAAGCGCGCCTTTTTGCAGGCCATCGCGCACTTCGATCCGGTGGATCGCGCAGCCATGAGGCTTAAGTCCGGCGCCAACACCAATCGCATCGAGCATCCGAAAACTTGCACTCGCAATCGCACTGGCGCGGCCATCAAACCCCACAGCAAGCGTATCCTGCGCGGGCATCGGATCAATTACGGCAGAACGAAGCCCATAACGGTCAAGCGCGATCGCCAGCGTCTGCCCGATGAGGCCGCCACCAAGAATGATGATATCAGTATTTTGCATGAACGCAGCTTAGCGGGTTAGGGCACAGTGTGGAAGATGGGATAGCATCTAAGCAAAGCCAAATCGCCTTAGCCGCCCCCTCAAGCTGCCAGCCTCCTCAGCACATAATACAAAACCCCGCCGTTCATGAAATACTCGACTTCATTCGCGGTATCGATCCGGCAATTCCGGCGAAACAATGGCAATTAAATGTGCCCGCGAACGCCGCCGCCCTTCACGCGCCTTTGCCGTAAATTGCAGCACAAGCGCCTTCAGAGTGCGGATCATCCCGGCGATATCGCAATCGAGCATGAACGCGGGGTTGTTCACAATGCCTTTTGCGCGTGCTACGTCATTGAGTGCGAAATTACGAAATTAAAATTACGATGGCAGTGCACATAATAGAGTTAAACTAGTGTACTGTCGCCGTAACCCGTAATCCTAAAAACGGCATGTCACACGTTGGATCGTAATTCCCGTAATACGAAACTTACTTTCCTTTCTTTTCAAATTTTTCCACTAATTCAGTAATTGCGCCATAAAACGCTTTATTCAGCTCTGCTTTTAGCTCAGGCGAGCCGATTTCTTGATCGACAGCGAAGGGCGTGATCGGTGTACGGGATTCGCCGTAGACCCTTATGGACGGCTTCTTTTTTCCTCCGCTATATTCTGTGAGATTTGAGAGGATAACGATCGCGTTGCGCGCCTTAAAATCTTTAGAATGCTCGAATGTGATCGAGTTGATCGTCAAAACCCGCACACACCGTATCTCAGTCAAACCAAAGGGTGCTGCATCAAGGCCGTTTGTCGGCACTTGCCCCTCGTCAATAACAGCCGGCGCGGAAGCGAGCGAACCGGCCTGACGGCTCATGAGGGCGCGAATGGCATCTGCTTGACCAGCTTGTGTGAATTCGCTGGCAATCGCTTGAGGAACATCGCTGGCCTTGTTCGCCGTGGCCCGGTTTGCCGCGATTGAGCTTTGCGCTGCCAAATCACGGCTTGCTTGAAATCCTCCAGGCCCTGCCGCCGATCCCGCCGCAGAACCAGCAACAGCAGGGAGCAGCGTGCCGAGTGCAAATTTTGCAAAGCCACTTTTAGTCGTCACGCCAGCAACAAATTGGGCGGTATAGACGCGCATCGCACAAGAGCCTGCCTGTCCAGTTTGAGCAGGCAGATCAACCGCCGATACTGCGGAGGCATCAGAAGCAATTGATGGTACTTGCAAAGGCGGTTGAGCATCTTGTGCTTGACACTCAGCGCTGGCGAAGGTCAGAATCGAAAAAAGAACTGCAGCCCCAATTTGGTACGTCGATTTACGCATTACATTCCTCATGAAATATATTTAAAAACTTGCTAGGGATATGTAATTTCGATGTCAAACGAAATTACTTTTCAACGCACAGCAACCAAAAAAATGAGGGCGTCAGTTACGAAATTCGTTAAATCAACATATATTAGGATATGGCTTATATCATACATATCAGCTTGATATGTTATCAACTACGTCCAGACACTCAGACCATCAAATTTCTCGGCATGTAATGCGACATTCTGTCGTTCATGAAATATTCAATTTTATTGGTGGTATCGATCTACGCCAATAGAAGGTAATTATGAATTTAGGGTACCTTCATGTGTCGCGTTAATTAAGTGTATAGCAAGACAATTTCAGTTGTTACTGCTCACACGGAATGCAATATTGCTTACTAGCGATTGCTCGGAATCACATACCAGTTGATCTGCGAAAGCTACGAGTTTACCTTTGCAATCTAGCGTTGCTGTCTCACTGCCTTCATCGACCAAAGAAGCTTTGACGTTCGGAAATGTGGCTAAAAAGGCACTTGCATCAGTGACGGAACGGCCTGCGGCGAGGGCCTTTGCCCCTTTTTTCTTGCCAACCTCGATGGTGTAGTCGCCAACGTAGGTGGCTTGACCAGAAACCACGCGAACAATCGGAACCTGCCCGTCGAGCACTGACCAGCGCCGATTAACCGTAACAGTTTCAAGCACATAGGTGCCAGGCCGCAACTCAGCCATTCTATAACTGACGCCATCCCGGTTACGGTTATAACGCTTATCGCTGCGACCGAGACGCCCCAAACCACCAAACAGATTTGACAACGCTTTCTGTGCGCCTTTTGTGACATTTTTCGTGACTGAGAAAGGCAATAATTTGCCGGTCAGTGGATCAAACGAACGCCACGTAAACTCAGGCGAAAATTCGCCCTTGACCCCGATCACGGCAACGCCCTTGGTTGGCTCGTTATCACCAGCATAAGCGGGATAGAAAGCAACATTGCTCACGAACAGCGTAATCAGAGCGACCTTTTTCATAATAGCAACCTTATTTATTTTATGAAAAATCGATAATGAACACTAAGTGTTTTTACAAGGGCAAGATCGGAGTTACGGTGACAGATGCAATTACCCCTAAACTCACATCCCCCTAAGCCGCCAATTTCCTCAGCACATAGTGCAAAATCCCACCGTTCATGAAATATTCGACCTCATTCGCTGTATCGATGCGGCAGAGGGTTTCAAATGAGAACTGCGTCCCATCCTTGCGGGTGACGTTTACTGTCACGCTCTGGCGGGGTTTCAATTCGGCGACGCCGGTGATGGTGAAGCTGTCGTCTCCGGTGAGGCCCAATGACAGTCGCGTCTGCCCGTCAACGAACTGCAATGGCAGCACGCCCATGCCGACGAGGTTGCTGCGGTGGATGCGTTCGAAACTTTCGACGATCACCGCGCGGACGCCGAGCAGGTTGGTGCCCTTTGCCGCCCAATCGCGTGACGATCCGGTGCCATATTCCTTGCCGCCGATGACGACCAGCGGCGTGCCGTCGGCCTTGTGGCGCATTGCGGCGTCGTAGATCGCCATGGTTTCGCCGCCGTAGGATGACATCCCGCCTTCAATGTCGGGCACCATTTCATTCTTGATGCGGATGTTGGCGAAGGTGCCGCGCATCATCACATCATGATGGCCGCGCCGCGCGCCGTAGCTGTTGAAATCGGCCTTCGCCACCTGATGCTCCGTCAGGAACTTGCCAGCAGGTGAATCCGCCTTGATGCTGCCCGCCGGGCTGATGTGATCGGTGGTGATCGAATCGCCGAGGATCGCGAGCGGCTTTGCGCTCAGGATATCGGTGACGGGGGCGGGTGTCATGCTCATCCCCTCAAAATAGGGCGGATTGGCGACATAGGTGCTGCCCGCGCGCCATTGGTAGGTGGCAGAGCCTTCGACCTGGATCGCCTGCCAATGCGCATCGCCCTGATAGACGGTGGCATAGCGGCTTTCAAACATTGATCGATCAATGTTGGCGGCCATCGTGTCGGCGATTTCCTGATTGGTCGGCCAAATATCGCGCAGATACACGTCAGTTCCGTCGGTCGCTTGGCCGATGGGCGTGGTCGTGAAATCTTCGGTGACGGTGCCCTTGAGCGCATAGGCGACGACCAGCGGCGGCGAAGCGAGGAAGTTCGCGCGCACATCGGGCGAGACGCGGCCTTCAAAGTTGCGGTTGCCCGAAATGACCGAGGCCGCGACGATATCATTGGCGTTGACCGCCTTGCTGATCGGTTCCGCCAGAGGCCCAGAGTTACCGATGCAGGTGGTGCAGCCATAGCCGACGAGGTTAAATCCGATTGCATCGAGATCAGCTGAAAGCCCGGCGCGGTCAAGATAATCAGTGACGACCTGTGATCCCGGCGCGAGCGATGTTTTCACCCAAGGCTTGGGCTTCAATCCAAACGCATTGGCCTTCCGCGCGACGAGGCCTGCGGCGACGAGGACGCTCGGGTTCGACGTATTGGTGCAGCTTGTGATCGCGGCGATCACCACGTCACCGTCGCCAATGTCATGCGTCGCACCCTCAACCGCAACGCGTTTGGCGCTCGCGTGCTTGTACGTGCTGATTAGGTCGGCGTTGAACACGTCATCAACTTCGGTGAGGATCACCTTGTCCTGCGGGCGTTTTGGCCCGGCAAGGCTTGGCACGACCGAACCCATGTCAAGCTCAAGCGTGTCAGTGAACACCGGATCGGGCGCGTCGGCAAAGCGCCACAGGCCTTGTGCTTTGCAATAGGCTTCGGTGAGCGCAATCTGCCCCTCATCACGGCCGGTGAGGCGCATATACTCAAGCGTTTTTTCGTCAATGCCGAAGAAACCGCAGGTCGCGCCATATTCAGGCGCCATGTTGGCGAGCGTCGCGCGGTCGGCCAGCGTGAGCGAATCCAAGCCGGGGCCGTAATATTCAACGAAGCGCCCGACGACGCCCTTGGCACGCAGCATCTGTGTGGCCGTCAGCACCAGATCGGTTGCGGTAATCCCTTCGGCCATCGCGCCCGTCAGTTTGAAGCCAACGACTTCGGGGATCAGCATTGATACGGGCTGGCCGAGCATCGCCGCCTCGGCCTCAATCCCGCCAACGCCCCAGCCAAGCACGCCAAGGCCGTTGATCATCGTCGTGTGGCTGTCTGTCCCGACGCAGGTATCGGGGTAAGCGATCAGCGTGCCATCGGGCGCAGTCGACGTCCACACGGCTTGGGCGATATGTTCAAGATTGACCTGATGGCAAATGCCGGTGCCGGGGGGCACGGCTTTGAAATTATCAAGGCTCTTGCTGCCCCATTTGAGGAAATCATAGCGCTCGCCATTGCGGTGATATTCAATCTCGACATTCTGCTCAGCCGCCTTGGGGTGGCCAAATTCGTCAACCATCACCGAATGATCGATGACGAGATGGACGGGCACGAGCGGGTTGATCTTGGCAGGGTCACCGCCCAGCTTGGTCATCGCATCGCGCATTGCCGCCAAATCAACGACGCAGGGGACGCCAGTGAAATCCTGCAACAGCACCCGTGCGGGGCGATACTGAATTTCGCGGGTTGATTTGGGGTCTTTCTGCCAATCGACCAGCGCCTGCACATCGTCGGTCGAAACCGTGAACCCGCCGTCTTCAAAGCGCAGCAGATTTTCGAGCAGCACCTTCATGCTGAAGGGAAGCCGCGAGACATCGCCTAGCTTCGCCGCCGCCTTGGCAATCGAATAATAAGCGACGGTTTTGCCCCCAGCGGTGAGCGTATCGCGAGTGCCAAGCGTGTCTTGTCCAACGGCGGTCATAGATTTTCCCCTGTGTGTTTGAGCGTTGCAGCGACGATAGCCGCTGCCACTACGATTCTGCAATCGCAATGATGGTGTACGGTACAGGGGATAGGGCGACTATCTCATCCCGGGAGCTTGGGGATGGTTTAGCAAGCGGGAGGGAGCGTGGGAAGGGGGCGTGATGGTGGCCTAATGTATCAATTAGCCGATTCTTTCATCCGTTGATATCGTCGAACCGCCATTGAAATAAACGCATCATCATCTTGATCTGTATGCAAATTAAGAAACTGATCCGGTTCATCAGGTTTTTGAGTATTCAACCAAATCGCTTCCATACGCACAGGCCCTAACTGCAACAGCCTCGGGCGATAAACATAACCATCATCATCAAACACATCGACAGCTTTATTCAAATGGCGGTTTAAATTTAAAGCCGCTCTTCCAAATGAATAGCTTATGAGTTTTGGAGACTTAAGCGTTTGATGTAATATGTTGACAATGGCACCGCAATTCCGATCAGGGTGAAGCCAAAAATAGCGCCATCCAGCGCGCCAACTTTTGTGATATTCGCGCGCCTCTAGGCGATGCTTTGCAATCGAATAGACGGGGAGCATCCCAAGCGACCCTTGGGGAATCGAAGGCGGATGACCCAAGCTGGATGGCAGCCTTTCCGAAAGACAAGCAAGCGCGATATCGCGGGCGGCCTTTGAATGGCGAACATGGTTGATTGTCACGGCATTGGCCTTCTGCACGACAACGCATATTCCCAATGACCGATTTGGCCAGAGTCGACGCCCTCAATATAGTGGTTCAATGCACTGATCGGAACTTCAAATCGATTGTCCGGATCACCATTAGGATTGGGATCATAGATGGCAAAAGCGGGTTCCCCTTGGAGCGTCCCGGTGCCAAAAGCGCAGATCGCGTGTCCGACATCAAGCCCTTTCCAAGAGATATGAATTCCCAATGGATTTCCGGCCACTATTGCCTGTTGCATTTCGGTTATCTTATCCGGATCCGAAAGATCATCGCCGTCGTATAATAAATCGGCCAAATCAAGATTAAAAAATACCCCGGTCAATCGTGCAGCCTTATCTCTCAACTCGCGCAAATGAAAAAAAACAACTTCATCTTGCGTCATACCTGCTGCCGTCGGGATCTGATAGATTTCCGTTATGAAAGATGCTACAGCTGCCCAACAAATATTGTCACCATTCTGATCTTCAAATCTCGCGTTCGTAATATTTGGAACATAGTGCCACTCTGTGGAGCGGCCAGAATCTTGGATATAAAAATTTCCGACGGTAGCAAATGACGGAATATCAACCATGTCACATCCAATCATTTATCTTTTTTAAAAAATGATTCTAATTCTTTTTTTTCTTTTTTCAATTTTAGAATATTAATCTCTTGTTCTAAGATTTTTTGTTGAGTGTCGTCGCCTGCGCGCAATGTCTCGATCTTCTTTTGTGCTTCTATTATCTCGATCCGTTCATCGAGTAACTGAAGTTCTGTTTTTTCCTTCTTTTCGCGCGCCTCGCGTCTTTTTTCTTCTGCATCATATCTCGCTTGTCTATTTTCTGCGGCGAGCGTAGCAATTTCAAGTACGCTCGCGGACGCGGTGTCAAAGGCTTTGGCGATTTCAGGGCCGCCAGCCTTGCTTTTATCATGCTTGCCTGACAGAAGGCTGCCATCCTGAGCAAACATAAGAGTAATCTCATTTTTTTCCGCAAAGCCGCTCTTGAGCTCGAACTGCCGAATTCGTCCAAGTTGGGGCATCGAAATATTCTTAGAAATGATCGGTTTCGATGGTTGATTTACCGCTTTTAGCGTAAACTTTACATCAACTGGATCACGCATAACAAACCCTGAGTAGCTATTATCATTGATCGGCGTTGAACCTCTGACGTTCGCCACCTCAACCAACCTTGTTATCGACGCTTGTACAGCTATTTCATCGGTAATTTTATCTTTACTTCCAAACAAAGAAAACATGACATCCTTGTTAATTCCAAGGCTTTCCAGCCATTTTTCTAATTTTTTTCTATCTGGCGAATATATTTTTTCCATTTCTCCATCAGATGGACTGAAGTTAAATTCTTCCGAGTATGTCAACAATTTTTCATATTTCGATTTATTTTTCTTTAACATTGCTATTTGAATGTCAATTATATCAATTTTTTTGTTTATTTCTTCGTACTTTTTTTTATCATTGTCTATTAAATTATCACCGATAATTCGTTTTTGCAATGCAGAGATTCTTTCAGAAAGATTTTTAGATTTTTCTTCTAAATCTTTTAGTTCGTTAGGAATTTTCTCTAGACTATTGATGGCTTCATATATTTCATTGGAACAGAGTTTGGGTGGATTTAGCTCTTTTATCGCACCGGGTTGTCCAGCCAAAGTTGAAGGTAAATCTCGTTTTAAAAGAGACTTTGCAATATTTGTCGCAAATCCAATTGTGCTAGTGATAGCCTCACTCTCTTTTCCTTCAATATTAGCATTAATGCTTTCTAATATACCAGTAGATTCAAATGTATCATCATCTGTCTTATCAGTTTCCTGCCCAGACACCTGCCTTTTATAGTATTTCACATCAATCTTACCAGTCTTGAATGTTTTCGTCATTTTACGGTAGTCAAGTGAATATAATTCTCCACCAAATATGTTGGTCTTATATATTGCGTCTTGATCAAAATCAAGATTTGCTATTTGTATTTTGGCAGATTCTTGATCAAACTCACACTTTGTTAATCTCCATGAGATACTAAGCTCTAAGTTTTTGACAGGCAGCCGGTAAGGAAAGCCTTGGACTGGCGCGATGCTTTTGGGATCCTCACGAACTGTAGTGAGTTGCGTCGTGCAGGCGGACAGAGTGATTGCCGAAATGCAAACATATGCGGTTGCTTTTCGGAGGGTCTGCGTGTTGTTTGCTTTGTTACCGCAAATTGAAAACATTGTCCCAATCATTTTGTCACCTTTCCCCAATTGAATAGCTGTCCATAACAACCTCATCAAAGCGTGCCGCGTGATCGCTGTCACGCTGCAACTGAAAGTGCAGATATTCGCGCCATAGCGCACCGTATTTTTCAGGACAGATGGTGCCGCTAATAACCTAACCCCCTACCCCCCAAACTTCTCCACAACACACCCCAGCACCGGATCATAGCGTGCCGAGCGGCTTGCCAGCAGCGGCACTGACGCGGTGACTGTCTTGGTCGCTACGTCCTCGGACAGGCGGATGGGTTCCATGCCGGGTTCGAAATCCTTGTAGCAATCCTCGAGACTCCGATTGCCGATGTAGCGGCAGCCGCAGGTGACGCGGGCGGCGTAGCCGACGCCGACTTCGAGCAGCGGCTTTTGGCTCCACGCGTAGTAGAGCAGCGCAACGATGATCGCGGGGAGGATGTAGATGCACGCCTTGGCGATCCGTCTTCCTGTCATGGGTGTCTTGCTTTCATGGGCCACAGGGTTAGGCTGGGCTTATGCAAATGAAAAGCCTTGTTATCGCGGTTGCCGCAGCACTCCTCTCCACCCAGTCCACCGCCGTTGCCCCGCCGGGGGTGCTGTCGCCGCTCTTTGCCGCTGACCAAGGCGAGACGCGCGCCGTCCTCATCATGCGCGGCGGGAAAGTCGTCGCGAAACGCTATGGCCCCGGCTATTCGGATGCCAATCGTTTTATCAGCTGGTCAATGGCGAAATCTGTGACCGCCGTGTTGGTGGGTGAACTTGTTGCCGATGGCAAGCTGAGCCTTGATGCGCCTGTGCCCTTTGTCGAGTGGCGCGCGCCCGGCGATCCGCGTGGGGAAATCACGCTACGGCAGATGCTGCATATGTCATCAGGGCTTGATCATAGCGAGGGGCTTGATCCGCGAAACGGGGCGGCGGGCGTGCTGAAATCGGACACCGCATCAATCCTGTTTGTGAACGGCACGCAAGACATGGCGGCACGCGGGCTGGCCAAAGGAATGGAAGCAAAGCCGGGCACAAAGTACGAATATAGCTCAATCACGTCGCTGCTGCTGTCCGAGCTGATCACGCGGACGCTGACCGACAGCAAAGACGCAAAAACCCGCGCGCAGGCCTATACCGCGTTTGCGCAGGAACGGCTGTTCGGCCCCGCAGGCATCATCAGCGCAGTGTTTGATTTTGACGGGGCTGGCACGCAAATCGGCGGCTCAATCATCTATATGGGCCTTGAGGATTGGGGCCGCTTTGGCCAAGTGATGATGGGCCGCGCTGGGGTGATCGCGCCAGACTGGCTGACATTCCTCCGCACACCGAGCGCGACTGACGCCGGTTACGGCGGGCACATCTGGCTCAATCGCCCGCGCCCCAAGGGCTCTGATCCCGCACTCTTCCCCGGCACCGGGCCGGATAGTCTTTATGCCGCGATTGGCCATCTCGGCCAGTTTGTGATCGTTTCGCCCGAGCAGGATCTGGTGCTCGTCCGGCTTGGTAAGACGAATGATAATGTGCTTGAGCCTGTACGTGTTATGCTTGGTCGCTCGGTTTATATGCTTGAAAATAGTCCGGGAGATTGAACACTCAAACAGACGCAGCCCCTAGCCAAAGCCACCGCTTTGCGCGAAAGGGCAGGCATGGCACGTGGAATCAGGCCCAAACGGGCGCAAGCAAAACAAGGTAGCAGCGGCAGGCCGCGTTTTTGGGGAAGGCACGCGGTGATAGCGGCGCTCGCCAATCCCAATCGCGACGTGCGCAAAATTTCGGGCACGCGAGAGGCGCTGGCTATGCTTGATCTGCCGCCGGGGCTTCCCGTCACCTTTTGTGACGTTGCCGATCTAGGCCGGATGGTGCCAAGCGACGCACCGCATCAGGGGCTCGTGGCCGAGGTTGATCCGCTCGATGATGTCTGGCTTGGCGACATTTTGGCGGATAACGCCGACAATGATCGCCCCATCCTCTTGCTCGATCAAGTGACCGATCCGCACAATGTCGGCGCGGTGCTGCGTTCGGCCGCAGCGTTTGATGCTATCGCGATTGTTACACAGGATCGCCATTCTCCGCCTGAATCTGGCACGATTGCGCGTGCTGCCTCGGGAATGCTCGAAATTGTGCCGTGGGTTCGCGTCGTCAATCTTGCGCGCGCGCTTGATGAAATTGGTGAGGCTGGCTTCTGGCGGATTGGCTTGGCTGGTGAGGCGAGCGATACGCTTGAAGACGCACTGGGCACGTCAAAGATCGCACTTGTGCTGGGCGCCGAAGGCGAAGGGATGCGCCAGAATACCGGCGCGCACTGCGATACCATCGCACGGCTACCGATTAGCGAACAGGTCGAAAGCCTCAACGTCTCAAACGCTGCGGCCATCGCACTTTATGCCATTGCGACGCGAAAGTAGAGACTAGAGGCACGCCTCAAGCAATGGCTGATCAAAGCCGTATTGCCGTGCTTTATCAAGGGTATAGGGGCGAAGCCCCATCGCGCGGTATTCGCCGATGATTTTGCCGTCTGCGTCTTCCGAAAGATATTCGAATTTGAACAATTCCTGTGTGACGATCACTGGCCCTTCCATCCCGATTACCTCGGTTACGTTGGTAATCCGCCGCGAACCATCGCGCAGTCGTTTCACCTGAATGATCAGATCTACCGAATCGGCAATCTGGCGTGAAATCGCCTCCTTGGGCATTTTGATGTCGCCCATCATCACCATATTTTCCATACGACCAAGCGCTTCACGCGGAGAGTTACTGTGGAGCGTACACATAGAGCCGTCGTGGCCGGTGTTCATCGCGGCAAGCAGATCGAAACATTCCTGACCACGAATTTCGCCGAGGATGATCCGGTCTGGTCGCATACGCAGTGCGTTGACGACAAGATCACGAATCGTGATTGCGCCATGGCCTTCAAGGTTGGCAGGCCGTGTTTCGAGCGGAAGCCAGTGCGGCTGTTGCAAACGAAGCTCGGCAGCATCTTCAATCGTCAGCACACGTTCGCCCGGATCGATCATCTTTGATAGTGCGTTGAGCATCGTCGTTTTGCCCGAACCCGTACCGCCCGAAATAACGATATTGAAGCGGCAGGCACCCGCAATCTTGAGCGCAGTCGCCATTTTTTCGCTCATCGATCCACCCTTGGCCATCATATCGAGTGTGATCGGTTTGGCGGAGAATTTACGAATCGAAATCGCGGTACCGCGCAGTGACAGCGGCGGGACAATCACATTGACGCGCGAACCATCGGCAAGGCGGGCATCGGCAAGTGGCGATGTCTGATCAACGCGGCGGCCAACCGAATTGCAGATGCGCTGCGCAATCTGGAACAGATGCGCCTCATCGCGGAACTGGATCGGCGCGATGGTGAGCTTACCCTTTTTTTCGATATAGGTCTGATCGGGGCCGTTAACCATAATATCGGTGATCAGCGGATCGTTGAGCAATTCCTCAAGCGGCCCAAGGCCAAGCAATTCATCAACCAGAACTTTTTCGAGCGCAAATTGTTCGCGGCGGTTGAGCGTCAGCTTGAGTTCGGCCAGCACCTCGCCGATGATCGGGCGAAATTCTTCGGCCAGTTCATCCTTGTTAAGCGTTGCTGCGGCTTCGGGATCAATGCGTTCAAGCAAACGCGGGAGCACTTGCTCTTTGATCTTGTGAACCGAAGCTTCAAAACCTTCGGCCTTGGGCTGAACGGTATCTAGCGCATTTTCACGCTCCGAAAGCCGCGCCATCGCATCCATGGCTGTCGTCGCCGGAGCCGCATCAGCAGCGCCCGGCAAAGGCACGCCATTTACAGGCGGGAATTGCTGACCACCTGTGAGTGCTTCGTCCGGCGCGCGTGACGAACCTCCTTGCATCGGCCGTGCGACACCAAAGGCGGGGCGATTACCCCCACCATTGCCACCACTCACACCATTTCGTCTGCCAAATGCGCTCATTTTCAAGCCTTAATACCGGGTCGACGGATAGAAATCTGATTATCAACCACGGTGAATATGCGGTAAACTTTTACAAATGGCTAATTTCGGCAAGGATTGACGGTTAACCGTGCCCAGCGGTGCCAATCCATTCCACCCAAGCTCCATGTGCATGGGCGGTTCCGAGCACTTTCATTTCGCCACCCGATGGCCAGTAGCGCACCATCAGTTCATGCTGAAACGTATCACGATTGGTTTCAAGCGCGATCCACGCCAGCGGGCGTTCGGGCGTAGCTGAGGCAGCGGCGGTTTCCATTGCTTTGGTAATCCGCGCCTGCGTGTCACCGGGAAGATATTGCCAAACGATTGAGTGCATCAAAACCCGCGTTGTCCCAAGCGCCTGCGGTGTCGCAAGCTGCGCCTCGACCCAGTCAGCCGCATCAGCCTTAACCAAATCTACGCCACGTGCTCTGATCATCGCGATCCCGGCATCCATCCGCGCGAAACGCGCTACCATTTCAGGCCAGATATAGGCGCGCAGCCGATCAGCAGATTCATCATCACACGCATCAATCGGTGCCACGTCACACCCGCGCACCGATGTTATAACAAACGCAGCAGGCGGCGGCGGCGGGCCGCGCCATTCGGGGCAAATCGTTGTCGGGGTATCCGCTGGGCCACTCACCACACCACCTAAGTCGTAGCGATAACGATCAATGAGCAAATTCATGCCAGCGCTTGAACCGATTTCTATAAGCTCAAAATTGGGCACGACGCGCCTGGCAAGCCAATGGAGCGCAGCCACAAAATTGGCCGAGCGTCCGGCTTCATTGGTTTGCGGCGGGCCATCAAACCAGGGCAGCAGTTCGGCATCATGACGCGCAACAATCTCACCAACCAGCGCGTCAATGGCCACCTGATCAGTCATTTCGCCGCGATAAACCGCACAAAGCCCCGGTTCGATCCCGCGCCGGAACAGATCATGCAGCCCGCCCGCGAGCCGCAGCGGCATCGCATCCTTGATCACACTTCCCGGCCAAGCCGCAATCCGCGCGCCGCACGCTGTGTGACCTTGCGCCAGCGCAATCATCGCACGGCAAACAGCCCCCGTCCCCGGCGCGCTATTCCGCACCGCATGTTCGGCCTGCTGGGCGATGCCATCGGCGATTTCTGTTCGGAGCATCAGCATTTGCCTAGCTTGCCCTTATTGCACCGCACAAGTAAAGCCTCCGCCACCATGCCAAGCCCGATTATCATCGCCCTGCCCAAGGGCCGCATCCTTGAAGAAGCGATTCCCTTGCTCGCGCGCATCGGAATATTGCCCGAGCCAGCCTTTTCGGACAAGAATAGCCGCGCGCTCAAATTCGCAACCAACCACACTGGTATCGAAATCATCCGCGTCCGCGCTTTTGATGTGGCGACCTTTGTTGCCCACGGCGCGGCACAGCTTGGCATTGTCGGCTCCGACGTAATCGATGAATTTGCCTATTCAGAGCTATATGCACCTGTTGATTTGAAGATCGGCCATTGCCGCATTTCTCTCGCCGAGCCAGCCGCGCTTGCAGCAGAAGACGATCCACAGTCGTGGAGCCATGTTCGCGTCGCCACCAAATATCCGGGGCTAACGCGCAAATATTTCGCAGCGCGCGGACTTCAAGCGGAATGCGTTAAACTCAACGGCGCGATGGAACTTGCGCCGAT
>ERZ1292630.2727-Hain-H41-02um-R3-2727-length-16042-cov-4_pt1 | contig 16042 bp, 11 predicted proteins | sample MGYA00564408_ERZ1292630 | MGnify/ENA primary metagenome ERZ1292630 (study PRJEB36523, sample SAMEA6512641) | groundwater metagenome | collected 2019-01-08 | study: AquaDiva: Metagenomics assemblies of 32 groundwater samples | reverse complement strand
GAGAAAAATACTTTTTTATTGCGCTGTTGTTACTTGTTTGATTGGATAAACTTGTTATTCCGGGGGGCTGAAGGTGGCTGACGCCGTTCTTTGAGAAAAGAGACGCCGCAGCTTTTAATTTATCCAGCAAGAATTCTGAATAGAAATTGTTAAAACCCCTGTGGAGTCCTGAATATTCAGAGACATAAACATTTCTGACAAACCCCGCACTGCGATATCCCTGTTTTTGCAGCAGTTCCGGGAGTAAACATAAAGAACTGTCAATTTTATCTCCATCAACGACAAGGCGGTGCCCTGACGTATACATGCCTGTAAAAAGCGAGGCAATAGAAGGCATGGTCCAGTATGAAGAAGAGATGGCATTTTCATAGATGAAGAGGTCTTGTTCTACAGATGTTAAAAACGGCGTAGTATTTCTGTGGTAGCCGTAGAACGGGAGGTTTTGAGCTCTGACCGCATCCAGAGAAATAATAACTATATTCGGTTTCAACTTAATATTTTTCATGACGTCATTTCCCAAACCGGTTAGCAGAAATCACGGTCAAAACCGCTGCAGGTAACATGCCGGTTTTTCGCGTTTATTGCATAACTGCAACATTGACCGTAAAGCATAAAAGAATAGAGGCAATTTGACCTGCAGTGCTGATACCTGCAGTCTTGGCAATTGTGTAATGCTTAATTTCTGCTGTGAGCTCATTCCGGTCTTTAGTCACCTGTTTAGAATCTTTTTCTTAATGGTTACTGCTAGCGGACGCAGATGCTTTTCTAAATAAAATAACAGGGTGGAACGATATCCGCTATGAAATAGCAAAACCTTGTAAATATTCCATATTTTGTTAGACAACTTTAACTTATAATTTTCTTCTCCCTGTAGAAAATCAACTTCCTTGAAATTATTTTCGAAACAGTCCTGAATAATTTTCATGAGAAGCAGAAGACTGGGGGAATAGGACTTCCAAAGTGAATCATAAGATGAGTTGTAATAATAATACCTGTTGTTATACTTGAAGCCAAAAAAGAATGCTATAGGTTGTTCGTTGACCCTTAAGGTATAGATGGAAAGCCAGCCTGACTCAGCAAATGCAGAACTGATTTTAAAAAAAAACGCACGATCCGATTCGCTTTGGAAAATACCATTCCCGCCGCGCCCTTTCCATGACTTACGTTCAAGAGCGGCAATCCCTTCGAGAATATCGTCCAACCTTTCTACTTTCCCGGCTTCAGAAAAAGAAACATTTCCAGCCTTTTCAATTTTACGTAATTTTCTCCTTGCAGTTTCGCGACTCTTATCTGACATTTGCCGCTTGAAATATTGTTCCCAACTGCCCCCAATTAAAATTGCAGGGCAACCTTTACAGTCCTTATCCTGCCTTACAAGTTTTCTTACGGTATCCATTTTATTGAGAATATTAAGTAACTGAAGGAAAGAATTTGACTCCTCGCGCATACGGCTAAGTTCTACTACATCCCACAAATTGCGATGGTTATATATAGATTCAATTGCCAAATGCCAGCATAACTCATGTTCAATGGCAAGAAGAGGGCTCAAATAGTCAGATTTCCTAATACCTATAAACTGCATTCGCCGGATAGCGAAGAGATGGTGTACTTCATTGGAAATCATCAGAGGGAAAATTCCAATTATTTGGTTTTTGGAATAGACAACGATTACAAACAACCGGCGGTTTTTACCGAAGACTTCCCACCACGTATAAATCCAGGAAAAACTTAGGAAGGGGTTTTTTTCTGAACTGTTTTCCAAAAGACAGTTCCATGTCTTTTCCAGAGTCTTCAGAGATTTTATGTCCTGAATTATTTCAACTCTTATGTCCTGAGAATTTGCCATCAGCTGTCGCAGTATCCAGATTTATCAGGCTTCTGCTGGTTTTTTCGATTCTCGAACTTTCATATATCGTTCAGAATACGGCTTCGAAACCGAGAACGAAACTCGGAATATGTACCTAATAACGAGTTTTTCCCCTATTTCCTTATATCCGAGAAAAGAATAAAATTTTAATAATCGTTTATTAGATTTATCTACGGCGATTATGCTGCTCGTAATACCCCTTTTAATAAAATAATTATGGGACATGTATGCTGTAATAAACATTCCCTGCAAGCTCTTTCTATATTCTGGTTTAACAAAAGCATCTAATTGATAAATTTGTTTCGGTTTCAAACGAAAGGTATATTTCCACAGCGGCTCAAAATAATCCGTGGTAGCACTCCAGCTATAAGCCACTAATATATTCTGATCTGAATATACTCTTAAACAGTGAAGGTTTTGCTTAAGGCGTTTATTGAATAGTTTATATTTGTGCGGAAATTGCATTTTAACTTGATGCATAAACTCGGGATTATTATCCGAAGCATGGAATCCAATGCTTTCCAAATTTAAAGCGCGTGCTTTTAAAGGCGCTTCCAGAATTAAATACTTATCTTTATAATAAATATATCTAGTCAATTTTCGAATTATTTTTTTTAAAATGAGAAACGATTTTTCTATTATGGCAGAAGCGCTAATGTTATTCTTACTATTATTAGAAAACATCGTCCGAGAATTAAAAGATTTTTTCCAACTAATGTTTTCTCCCGATCAATATTAAATTAAGCGGAATGAAAATATTAATCTGCGTTGATGGTATCCTGATAAATTATATAGGTCAAGCCGGCAATATGTTCCCAACTCAATGTGGTATGCGCTTCTTTCAGCGCCTCTTTGCCCATTTTTGCCCTAAGCTCTTCGTTTCCTAATAGATGAATGATTGCATTCGCTAACTCAAGTGTATTTAGAGGCGGTATTAATAAGCCGGTTTTTCTATCCTCCACGACTTCAGCCAGGCTTCCGACATCTGTTGTAACTACCGGCTTGCCAAAGGCAAATGCCGTGGCAATTATGCCGCTCTGACTAGCTTCAATATATGGAAGAACTAACACTGCAGTTCTGTTAAAAAAATCAGCCACTTCATCATTAGCAATATACCGGTCATGAACTTCAAAATGAGGATTGTTCTCCATGAGATGTTTATTTCTGGTTAAATCTTCTCCACTCCCTGCTACAATCAACTTAAAGCTCGGGATACTTTGACTGATTATTGGCTCTGCTTCTATCAGATATTGAAGACCTTTGTATTCCAGCATACGGCCGAAAAAAAGGACGGAGTACCGCTCTTCTATTTTTTTAGCATTATCGAGAGCATTTGCCTGAAAGGAAAATAAGCACCCGTGCGGAACTACTGATATGTCTTCCGGGGCGCGTTTGACACTCTCAGTTAAGGCGTTTTTTAGTGCATTGCCGTGAACTATAATTTTTCTATATAGGTACGTGATGATAAATTTTTTCAGTATGACAATCAGGCGGTAATATTTCACTTTAGAACCGGGATGAAAATTTACATCATGTACTGTGCCTACGGTGGGGATAAATATAGAAAAGAAGAGCACAAAAAAATTGGAAGAGTCTCGCGACTCCTGGTGGTGGATAACGTCAGGCTTAAACTTAAGCAGTTTTTTTATTATAATAAACAAATTGCTTAATATTTTTGGATTCTTCAAAGAGTATTTGGAAAGAAGTGTGTATGAAACTTTACCTTCAAGCAGTCTGTCAAGGTCTGTTCCGACGGTCTCTGATACTCTTGGTTTTGAGAGAATCAGGTGAACAGTATTATTTGTACTTAAAGCTTTTGCCAATTCAATTGCGTATTCTACAAAATGTAAGGAAACTAACAGAACCTTCATTTCAAAATGATTGCCGTATATTCTTTTCTATGCTTTCTGGAGCATTTTTTATTGCAGACATTTGATTTTTGTTAAAGTCTTAAGTTTTGATTTGCTTCTTACTATGTGCTTCTTTTTTCCGGTTTACATATATCCAAGTCCCTGAAGTTGTTCCTTCATCTTGTCCGAAGCATCTTCATTTAATTCGTAAGACTCAGTTTCAGTCCACTTACTTTCAGAGATTCTTCCAATGGGGTTTTTATCAACGAAATCCTGTTCAAAGATATCTAAAAGAACTTGTCCGTCCATTTCATCAGGTACTGACAGACCCATGGCATAAAGAATCGTTGGCGCCATATCCTGAATCTGTGCCGGTGCAAATTTAGCCCCTTTCCTGATATTTTTGCCCCATGCTATGAAAATTCCATTTTCATCGTGATTTCCGCTCTGGAAATCAAAATCAGAAGGGTTGACATCGGAAAATAATGGTGCTGATGGGTCGGCACTGCTTTGGTAATCACTATTAAACTTAATTATCAGCTCAGGTAACCTTTCAGTATATGTCCCAGTAAAAATATCTTCGCGGCGATAGACCTGTTCAATAACTTTTTTCCCGTTTCGAGGGTCTCTGATTTCCAAAAGGGCAGATTGAATATCTTCACAAAGTCGGCCGGCTTCTGGTCCGGGTTCCACAATGCCACAGGCTTGGCGGCCTTTAAGGTTTAGTGCGACGCCTCCAAAGGTGGCATATAATGTTACAGCATATGCCTTAGTTTGATGCCAGTCAAAGTTAGAGGCAGATGCCTGAAAATTTGAAAGTTTTTTCAGAAAAAATTTTTTTATAAAAATTGAAGTGAAACTACGAAGTTTTGGCGACAAAATATACTTTATTTTTATCAGAGCGTTCATAATCAACCTGGTCGCTGATTTTTTTTCTTTATAGTAGAGGGCCCCCTTTTCTTTAAGCCATGCATTGATGTTGAAGAAATGGATTGGATTGCGTGAAGCGCCGTGATCAGACATAAAAAAAATTATAGTATCCTCGTCGATTTTTTCCAAAAGTTTTCCTATGCTTTTATCTGCTAGCTCATAGACATCACGAACTATATTCTTGTATTTGACGAATTTTTTTTTGTAATTCGGACATGTCGGGTCAATATATTTCCAGTAACGATGAGCAGCGGCATCAGTTATATTATGGACAAGCATAAAGAAATCATAAGTATTCTTTTCAATCATTTCTTGAGCAATTTTAGTTCTGACGTTACAATCAAATTCTAAATGTTTAAACAAGTCTTCAGGACTATATAAGATAAAATCAGTGCTGCTGCCTAAATTTACACAGCCAAGTTTTTCCGACAGCTCTGGTGGATAAGTATGGGCTTTTTTCCAGTCAGGGCTGGGTTCACCTGCAATCATAAAACCATTCACCTTCCACGGAGGAAATGTAAATGGAATCTTAACGATTCCCACTGTAAGATTCTGGCTGCTGATAAAATCAATAAAAGTGCTTCCGGAAAAAAGGCTGGAATTAATTATTCGGTTACTGAGAAAACCATAATCTTTGACATTCATGTCAACAAATTGGAATATGCCGTGCTTTCCTGGATTCCTGCCTGTTAAAAAGGTTGCCCAGGCGGGTGGAGACACCGGCGGAATGGTGGATTTTAAAATACGCGTTACCCCATTTTCCATTATGCGCTTTAGATTAGGAAGATATCCTTCTTCTGCGTAGGGACTAATTAATTTAAACGTTGCACAGTCAAGTCCTATGACTAAAACCTTTGGTTTCATATCCAATTTCCTTTTTATTTTCTATAAACAATATTCTGTCAGAGGCCATAACCATAGCAAATGTGAACCAAAGCATAACATTAGTTCCTGCAAAATCCCGATCAAACATTCCTGAAATTAGCCATGTCATCAACCCCCCAATCCAGCCTACTTGCAGTAAAGAAAAAGATGAAGCATTAAATTTTAATGTTGTTCTCGCTTTATTGAAAATAGCCGCAATTAACCAGAGAAAAGCGGCAAGTGCGGGAATCCCGGATTCTGCGGCGATTAGTAGATATGAATTATGCACCGGATGTGGAAACTTATATGTTTGAGCGTTACGTGTTCTATCATAAGCGTGCATGACTGTGGCATAGTTGTTCAACCCAACGCCTCTTAAGGGTTTGTCTTTTATAATGCTAAGTGCAACTTGAGCCATTGGTATCCGCGACTTGGCTGAACCAAAATCGTCTTTAAATAGTCTGTTGCGAAAGTTATCAGAGACTACCATAGTTATTCCAAAAAGAAATAAAAAAAGCAGGGTGGCGAATATGATAGATATGGGGCGACTTTTTAAACGATACCTTGTAATTTCATAAAATGTCAGTATTAGCACGATACCCAACGCAAGCCAACCTCCACGGGAAAAAGTAAGTATTTCTGTAAAACCGCCGAGGATAAAGGATAGACATGCTAACAGCCTGACAACAGTATTAAATCTGATAAATATAACGCATAATAATACAGGCAGGCACAGGTTCAGGTATTTAGCCAAACCATTAGGATGCCCGATTGTTCCACCAACACGGGACAGCGACTCTAATCCAGTAAGGGTAGTTTTAAAGGCTGTAGTCGGTTCACCAAATATTCCTAAAAGGCTTCCGGTTACATACTGAATACCCCCAACAAGACTTTGGAACAGCACACATGAGATAAGAGCAAAGATTACATATAACATCTCCTTTTGAGTCTTTATTTTATTAGCAAAATAGATAAAGACAACATACAATTTAACCATAAATACAAAGACTAAAAAACTATTTAACCTGTCGGCAGATTGAAGAGCCGATAGGCCTGACAAAAGAATGTAGATTAGGGCTGGAATGGATACAGACGGGTAAAAGTTAAATTTTTCTTTATGAGTTAAAATTTTAAAGACCCAGTAAAAGACTAAAACAAATAGAAGGAGGTCAAAAGCGCTAACGGGTAAACCGTAACTTTGCACTATATAAGCGGGTTTAAAAAAAAGATAGAAATCAATCCGAAGAGGAATAAAAAAAACAGCCGAAAAAATAAGCAGATGCCACAGTTTTCTTTGTAAAATTAAACAGGTATAGATCATGCCGAGACCTAAAACCGTAGCAGTTAACCATTTTGCCTCGTGCATAGATGCTATCAACAAAACTGAAGATGACAGAGCGCTTAGCACAAGAACAAGCAGCCAGTATTTATGATTTTTCATGGTGCTTTCTGTATTGAAAATCTTTTGCACCTGTGTTTTTTCAGTTGTCATAATGTAATCTTCTGTTAACTAAAGTTAGTTTTATACAAAAGTCAATTTATTCAAATCTGAGATTTATGCCTTTTTGATCAAATGCAACTTCTGGCCAAGGTGCATAAGCACCGTTTTATCTTCATCAGATAACCCAAAGAGCAAACAAAGTGAAATATAAGCTGTAGAAAAGATGGAAATTAATACAAATATTGATCCCAAACCATCTTTTCCAATAAAAGAGCCGCATAAAAAATACATAATTATGAAACTTAAAATAGTGCTTATAATAGGTTTTAGATACTCAATACTAAAGGGGGTAATCTTATGAATATACCAAACCTCTACTAATTGAATAAGACGGACAGCAGCAGTAGAAAACGAATAAGCCCAGGCTACTCCGATAAGTCCATATTTTGAAATTAAAAATAAGGTCAAAATAATGTTTATAATACATAGCAGTACAGAATTTACCGTTTCATAAATAACTTTTCCTGTCATAACAAGGATAAAGCCTGGAGAACCGGCACATGCACTTATTAATTGACCGACAAGAAGTATTGACATAATCTGAGCACTCTCTGCAAAGCCGGGGCCGAAAACTGATACTATCTGTTCAGAGAAAAAAACTATTAGTACAAATAAAGGGAGGGTAAGGCTTACTAACCAAATAGAACCTTTTTTATAGATTTTCTCTAAGTCATCCATTTTCCCTTTAGAGAAAAGTTCTGAGATAATCGGGGGAAATATGACCTCGTATGAAGCAAAGGGTATAAGAAAAAAAGGTAGTGCCCGTAGAGCTACACTGTAGATTCCGACTTGATAAGAGGAGAGAAGTATTCCGATAATCAAGACCCCAAAAAGATTAATGTTTTTGTAAAAAAAACGATTAAATAGGAGGGGAAAAGAAAAAGACATAATCTTTTTCTTTTCCATCACAATAGGTTTAGTAAATATATGTCCTATTTTTTTGGTTAAGAAAATAATTGCCATAATAAATCCAAATATTGATGTTATCATCCAGCACCAGGCAACTCCTAATAATCGGTAACCGAACCAAAAAGCCGCAGAAATACTAATAAATCGGCATACCGGCATTAATATCTGCTGAACTAAGACACTGTGTTTAACTTGTTTTGCCCCTTGAAGAGCAGCAAATAATATCAATGTGACAGCAGAAAAAGGTAAACCTAAAAGCACAATACGAAGCACGGGCGCCAGATAAGTTTCATGAAAAACCCTATCTGCTAATAATTCAGCAGATGAGAAGAGTCCGATTATCAATATAAAGCTTGCAAGCAAAGAACTCACCAAACCGAAGACTATGGTACCCCTAATCAGTTCAACATTTCCTTGAGCTTTATACTGCGATACAAATTTTACCATCGCAGGCTGGAGTCCCATAAGAGCAGATATCTCGACAAAACTATATATGGTTATGGCTAATGCATAAATACCATATTGCTCAGGACCGATAGTTCTGGTAATCAATAGGGTGGTACCAAAGCCAACTACAATAAAAAATATCTGCCCCACGATTCCAAGACCTGCATTTTTAGCTATAGTAGACAGGTGAGTTTCTATATCAGAGAGTGTTTTGCTCATGTTTTAATTTTTTGGATGTACAGGATTAGATAGCTTTTTTATAGATTTAATGTGTAAATACGGCCCATAAAGGTGATGAATCGAAGGCAGGGTGAAACTTCTTTGCATGGGATACAGTTATGGTATTTTTATAGATGAGAGCGATTCGTGGCGTCAATTTCCTCTACACCTTGGAAAATGGCGGCTCTGGAAGCCATGCGAAATATACCCCGGTACTAATAAGGGCTATAATCTTTTATAGATCCATTCAGGAATGGTATGTGTTACACGATTCAGAATAACCCCGCCAAGCCGGCAGCCGTTTTTTTCAAGATACAGTTTGGATTTTTCAGCCACCTCCCACTGTGTTCTATTAGCCTGAACTACTAAAAAAGTCACATCAGAGGCAACAGCCAGGGACAAAGAGTCAGATGATTCCAGTAATGGGGAGGAGTCGATAATGACGCAGTCATATTGCGGTTTTAGTTTTGCTATGAGTTCAGACATCCTATCTTGATGTATACTGTCAGAGACATCAGACGCTTTTTTACCGCACGGCATCACAGTTATACTGCCGGAGTTGAATTTATGCACGCATTCGTTATAAGGGATAGTTCCTGACAAGGCATCTCTTAAGCCGGGATTTGCAGGCACATTTAATTCAGCATGTAATACAGGATGGTTCAGGTTTGCATCTATAAGCAGGATATTTTTTGCCGGTTTTTTTTCTGACATAAAACGGGTTAAATTCAAGGTAATGTTTGATACGCCTTCTTTTTCTTTACTGCCGGTGAAGTGAAATACTTTGTAATTGTTTTTTTGCATGAGAAGAGCTATCTGCTGCTCCAGATTGCGCAATTGCTCTATATTTTCAGGATTCTTGATAAGCAATTTAGGTGATGCTGTGGTTTCTGTAAGGGGCGCGTTTAAAGCCCGCTCTGATTTATACATTGCTTCATACGTTTTTGACATCTTTTTATATCCTCGCTTTCATTCTGTTATTATTCGTCTATAAAGGAACAAATAACCGGCAAAGACAGAATATGCTCAACTTCGCTTGGGGTCTTCAGCCTGTGATCTAAAAATTCCAGCAAAAAGGGTGTACCGAGAGCTGCAAAGAGACCTGTGGTAACTGACACAAAAAGCATTAATAGCCTCTTCGGAAAGTCTGGTTTTACAGGCATACTGGCTTTGTCCGCGATATAGACATTGGCTAAATCCTGTTTTCTCTGTTCTCTATTAATACGGGCATCTTCTGTTTTTGAAGCATAAAGAACATAGTTGTTCTCAAGCAGTTTAATTTCCCGCTCTAAATTGTTTAAAGTCATTTCTCTTTCGTTAAGCGTGTTTGTTTCCTCTTTAAGTCCGGCAATTTTTCCTTTAAGAAGCACTTGCTTGTTTTTAAGGATTTCCATTTCCATTTCTTCAGTTTTTACAGCTTTTATAATTTCTTTTTTTACTTCGCCCCACAATGCCTCTATCTGACTTTCTAAGTCCCTGTATTCTCTGCTGGCCGGGTTAAAACTCTTCTGCATGTCGCTGCGTTTTACCAAAAGGGGAACTATGCTTTTTCCCAGTTCTTCAATTGAAGGAATAGTTTGCATTTCTTTAGTTATAACTATTTCCTTTTCATTTTTTGCCATAACTTCTTTTAAAATTATAATTCTGCTTTTAATTTCTTCGTATGCTAACTCATTATTTTTTAAGTTCATGGAGAGCTCCGCCAAGAGTTCTATATTTGATTCCTTTTGCCTTTTGAGGTCAACGATATCCCATTTTTTCTGAAGCTCTTTGTGTCCTTTTTCAGCAGATTCAAGCTTATTGTAATAATCATTTGTCTGATTATTTAAAAATTGAATGCCTTCTTCTTTGATGAACGCATTGTTATGTTTTGTCATGTATATTTCCAGTAATCTTTTTAAAATAATCGGAGCTTTCTCGGGCAATTCAGTCTTAAGGCGGATAAGTATTATATTGGACATAGCGACAGGCTCTACCTCAATAGAATTTTTCAATTCAGCAACGCTGGAATCAAATAGTGAGAGATTTTCCTTCAGCTTCAAAAAAATCAGGGTTTTACTCACAGTTTTCTTAATGAAGTCGGCTGTTTTATCAACCCAACTGTTGTCCGGAGCTTTCAGAGCCAAACCATTATCGTTTTCAAATGACCTGACCGTATCAATAATTATTTCGTTACTTGTCAGGAGTTCTATCTCCGTATTTATATCTTCAGTTGAGACAGGCAGTATACGGTTATCAGACTCGCCTGCTGAAAGGACTACCTCAGCGTTTGTTTTGGGAAGTATTAAAACCTTTGCGGTGCTCTCATACGTTGGAGTATATATGTATGAGAATAGCATTACCGAGCCCACTATAATAAGGAAAACAATAAACGAATGGGTTTTCCATGTAAACCAAACCCTGAAAAAATCTCTTGTTGAATTCAATCTTGAAAGCGCCATTTACTTTTCCTCTATTGGTAGTTTGTTAATAAACATTATTATTGAAATTAATCTTGTATAGTATAATTAAGTTTCAAAAAATTAGGGATTAACCTACTAAGATACTGTTCTACGAATAAATCCGCTTTGGCAATCGACGATTTTGGGACATAAACGATATCATATCGCTTAAGCAGGATGTCGTGCCCAATGTTTGCCTCTTCCATTACTTTGCTGACATTTACCAGTCTGCCGGCTGGGTGTCCGTCATCAGTGCGGCTGATAACCAAAACAGTATCCAGCCTGGCGGTTTCAAGGAAACCTCCTGACCTCGCTAAAATCTGTGTAAGAGTAGTTGGTGTTTCCATAAAGTAATAATTCGGATTTTTTACTTCGCCCATAACATAAACTACATTGTTCTTCATATATTCAACCACGGTTACTGTAACTATCGGTTCTTTATAGATGTCGCTGAAAAGGGCGGTAATTTTTTCTTTTAATTCATTAGGCGTGAGGCCGGCGGCAACTAAGTCTCCTTTAAAAGGCAGCGATATTTTTCCGTCCGGAAGGATAATAAGCTGTCTGTCCATGCTCTGGTGGTCGTAAAATTCAATCTTAATAACATCTCCGGCACCGAGAGTATAATCCCTCTGTAAGTTTGTGATTGGCTGATCGTATATAGTGTCTTGTTTCAGGGAAATATCAGGTCCTGCACAAGAAATACAGAAGGGGCACAGAATAATAGAAATAAATAAAAATCTCAATTTCTTCATTAACATGTTTTTCCTATCTCCTTAAAAAAGTATTTATCAAAGATACTGCCTCATAATTAATTAGAAAAATTTGAAGTTGAATTGCTGGTCAATACTGATTTCCCGGCAAAATTTTTATCATCCAAAAACAGAAGATATCTTAAGTTAAGACTCTTCAGTGTATTTTCTGCATCTTTGTACTGACTGAATATGCCAAGGTAAAGCCTGTAGACCATGGTATCTCCCTGCAGGGCTGTAATAAGGAAAACATTTTGTTTATAATCGGTTAGTTCCTGCAGAGCCTGTTGAGCCATTTCGAATTTATAAAATGACGCATAATGAATATAGTAACTTCCCTGCTCGTCTTGCACGATAAGATTTTTTCTTTCTATTTGCGGCAGCGTGATTTTTTGATTTGCATAAATAAGGCCGATGTTTTTAAGAGATGGATTTGCCATGTGGATTAAATCAATTATTGTGTCGTTTGAAATTCCGTATTCTTCTCTTGCTATTCTTACCAGGTATTCGTCAGGCTTGACCGTTCTCTCTGAATTTTTAGCGGTATCTTTGTTAAAAGTATTTTCCGGTTTGGACAGATGGTGTCTAAGTTGATCTGCCCAGATTATTGTTTCTTGTGATGAAGCTTCAGCATTAATTGCTGAAATATGGTTTAATGCCGGCATTTTGTTTGCAACATTTTTCTGATAGATAGGCTTGCCTGAAATGTACGCCCCAAGGAAAATTGTTAATAAAATCATAGATGCGGCAACAGTTGCCCACTTTAGTTTTATGAAGAATGGGCCCTGAGAATCCTTAAGAAAGATTTTACCGCCTTCCATATCATTTATGACTTCTTTCAGAATTTTATGGTTGATTTTCCGCTCTCCTGAGGCAAAACCGATAACCAGGGCATTATCGCAGAGATGGTTAATGACCCTTGGAATTCCCCTGCTTTTTCCCCATATAAGCGACAGTGTTTTTCTATTGAAAAGGGGTGTTATTCTGCCGGATAGCCTGAGACGGTGGTGTATATATTCCATAGTCTCTTTTTTATTAAGGGGCTCAAGGATGCGATTGATTACTATCCTTTGCTTGAGCTGTCTTAGTGAATCACGGTTTAGTTTTCTGTAAAGTTCGATTTGCCCTGCCAGGACAATCTGAATCAGTTTTCGCTTTTCAGTTTCAATATTGGATATAAGGCGGATTTCTTCAAGTGAGTCTTCTGTAAGATGATGAGCCTCATCAATGATAATCACGGCTCGTTTCCCTGATTTATCCAGGGCATCAAGCTTTTCGCGCACAGCTTCTGTAATCTCGGTGTCTGTCTTTCCTTTTATATCGAGGCTTAATGTTTTAGCGAGATTGTGCAGAATCTCGTTAAACTCGTAGCGCTGGTTTATTAAATGCAATATAAGATTTTGAGAACGTAATCCTTGCAAAAGAGCATGTATCAATGTAGTTTTTCCCGTACCGACATCCCCTACGACTACGGTGAACCCTTTTCCTTCATTTACTCCGTACAAGAGGGATGCCAATACCTCTCGATGGCACTTGGAAAGAAAAAGAAACGCTGGGTCAGGTGTGTTTTCAAATGGTTTTCTTGTTAAACCATAATATTCTGTATACATAGTGATTTATTTACCAGTTAAGATATTGGAAGTTAAAATATTAGCAGTTAAGATATTATTTGTATATAGTTGATGTATCTTAGTCCAGGGATATCAATGTATTTCTACACAGCTCCCTTTCCCTTGATTACCGCGGGAATTGTTTTGAGAAGTATCATGAGGTCTGAAGATAATTTCCAACTGTCAATATATTCCATATCCTGCTTCATCCAATCCTCGAAAGAAGTTTCATTTCTTCCGTTAATTTGCCAGATGCAGGTAATTCCGGGCAGAACACTAAAACGTCTGCGCTGCCAATCCTCATTAAATCCTGTATAGTCCCTTACTGGAAGAGGCCTGGGGCCTACCAGGCTCATGTCGCCAATGAGCACATTAAAAATCTGCGGGAGTTCATCAATGCTTGTTTTCCTGAGCCACCGGCCGAGCTTGGTAGTCCTCGGATCGTTTTGAATCTTAAATACTGGCCCGTCCATTTCATTAAGGGTTTCGAGTCCTTTTTGTAGTTTTTCTGCCCCGTTAACCATAGTTCTAAATTTATAAAGCCGGAAAAGCCTTTTGTTGTATCCTACTCTGTCTTGGGCAAAGATAACCGGGCCGGGAGATGATAGTTTGATGGCAATTGCGGTAATTATCAACAATGGGGATACAAGTATAAGCAGTGTGCATGCAAGCGCCAGGTCTATTGCTCTTTTTGACATGTACTGCCAGCTGTCCTGCGGGCCGGAGCATATTGTTAATACTGAGAAATCATCAATAGCATCTGATCTTGATTGAGCGATTTTTGTATCAAAAAGTTGCGATAGAAAACGAATCGTTATACCTTGTTCCTCTGCTTTTTGAACGATTTTTTTAATCTCTTCATAAAACGACTTAACGGGTAAAGCAATCACCAATTCATCGATGACATGGTTTTGCATAATGGTTGGCACGTCTTCCGTGCTTCCAAGCATTGTTATGCCTTTTTTGGGCATGTATTTAATCTTGTCTATATATCCTAAAACACGATATCCCAGCTCTTTCTTGTCTTCAATCATGCGTGCAAACGCATATGCCCGTTGGTTTGTTCCAACAATAACCACGTGGCGCAAATTTCTTCCGTAGATACGCCCCTTCTTAAGTATATATCTGACCACAGTGCGTGATAATAAGGAAAAGACTGAACTTGACAACCAGAACATTAATATAAAATAAGGAGTAAAAGCCTTTATATTGAAAAAGAATCCGGCTATAATAAAAATAGCCGCTCCAACTGTTGTTGCTTTAAATATGTCTTTGTACTCCTGGATTTTAGTTCCAAGTCTTCGCGAACGGTAAAGCTGAAAATTATGGAAGAGTATATGCCATAGAATTAACATTCCCAAAAAACCAATGATATCTACCACCTCAATCCGCGAGTAAAAAAAATCCTTTATTGTTAAGGGGTTTGAATGGTATGTAGCGAGCCTGGAGGCAATAACCAGGGCAACCATCAAAACGACCAGGTCAAACAGCTTAAAAATGCCTAACATCAATTTTCTACGGAAAGATGCCATAATTTTTATTCTCAGGTATTGATTTAGAATCTTGCTTTTTAACATACAATGCAATTATTATGCCAATCTTGTAACTGCATAATTTCATTAAAATAATAAAAATTAGAAAAAACAGGAATGTAAAGTTTACAATACATTAGTGTAAAGTTTTTCGGTATCCCCGAATTTTTAATTTGAATACCTGAAAGAATGTAATGCTCCCGGCTAAAAAATACTTCGCTGGAAAGAGTTCAGTGCTTATCTCTTTAGCTTGAAAGGGTTCGGGCACTGCTCCGCCCTTTCAGTTACAATTACTGCCAAAATTCATTATTTGCAGTAGCTTCTTATTTATGGAAACAGCAATTATTGTGCCAAAGCTGTAACTGCTTAATTTTATGGAACAATATAAATCTTGAACCATATAAAAACACAAATATGTAAAGCATTAGAACAGAGAGTGTAAATTTTTGCTATAATTTCATTAAAGTCTTTATTGAATAACGGGAAAAGTGTAACAACTTACTATTTATTAGATGTTTGTCAAGTAAAAATACCACACTTATTTTTTTGTTTGAAGGAGTACTGGCACTGCTCCGCCCTTTCAGTTACAATTATTGCTTACTCTCATTAAATAACAATAACTTTAACTCTATTAAAATACAATATAATTGTTAGTTTTTATAATAACAAAAGAGATAATTGAAAGAAAGTATAACATTAATGTAATTTAATGTCAATATATTTTACGAATAAGTATATGTTTCTGTAAAGTTATGACTTAGTTTTGATTAGGAGTTAAAATTTGGGGAACGAATAGTGAAGTGAACATTGTTTGGGATGCATTGGGTATTGAAAAATTTTTCTTTTCTGGAAATGGAAGCTTTTTTAAAGAGGAATTAATTGTGCACTTGATTGATGAGGCTCTCTGGCTGTTTTTTAATCAACGCCGTCAAGTTTTACCAGCGTGCCCGGCTTTGAACCGTATCTAAACACTGTTATGCCCTTGCACCCTTTATCATATGCAAGCTCAAACGCCCTGGCTACATCATCTCTTGTTGCCCGGTGTTTCATGTTGATTGTCTTTGACACGGCGTTATCCGTGAATTCCTGGAAAGCAGACTGCATTTCTATGTGGTCTTCAGGA
>ERZ1292630.2726-Hain-H41-02um-R3-2726-length-16042-cov-4_pt1 | contig 16042 bp, 11 predicted proteins | sample MGYA00564408_ERZ1292630 | MGnify/ENA primary metagenome ERZ1292630 (study PRJEB36523, sample SAMEA6512641) | groundwater metagenome | collected 2019-01-08 | study: AquaDiva: Metagenomics assemblies of 32 groundwater samples | reverse complement strand
ACCACGCACTGGACGATGTTGGAGGTCTTCGCCACCAACCACCCCGAAACGCCCGTCAGAATGGGCCTCAACATGCGGTTGTTTGAAGTGGAAGTAGTGGAAGGGGTCGAGGTGCGGTTTCCCGATGGCCGGGCGTGGAATTAAACAAAGCGTCGCACAGTAGACCTAAAAAAGTCCGCTGCTTCTAATTTTGCTGCGCGTGTCAAGGCGACGCGGCCTTGGTCGAACAGCGGACGTGCTGCACTAAATTCGTGATCCACGAACTGCACAATTGGTATTGGCAACAGCCCGAGACCCAGCTCTCGCGTTTCGGCTTTTTTGATCAGAAGTTCTCTAACCAAAGCGTCCACGTCGGGCGGCGGCGCGCACTCCGCCATAAGCGTGGGGAAGTGCATCGGCGCAATTGCCTCTCCTTCATGCATTCGCATCCATCGCAGCGTGGCCGCCGGACGAAGTGCATAAAATAGTTTTTTAAGCGCAACCTGTTTACCGTCGCCAAAATAGGTTTGGCGTTGCCGCTCGCCCAAATGAAGATAATGCCGCCCGATCAATGTTCGGTTCGCGAGCCGTCGTGTTAAATCCAGAAACTCGTCACGAAAGCGGGCCTCACCCTGATAGATGACCGGCGACCGCAGCCATTCAATGATGACCGCGTTGCCCTTCAGCATCAACTTCAACGCTTTGCCCAGATCCCATCCATTCACGTCAAGATCGCCGATAAGCGGCGTCTCAATCACATCGCGCTCCGGCCAAAGTGATAAATAGGCATCCTGATTTCGGATATAGACAAAACGACAGTCATAGTCGCTATCGGGTGACGGAAAGCCCCATGCCCGGCTGCCACTTTCAATGGCAAGCGGGATGCAAACCTGATGGTCGCGTTCGATCGTATCGAGCAGCGCGTCGATTTCGGACACCGTGCGCGAATCGAAAGTCGACGGTATGTTCCGCAATCTGTTCACGTCGCTTTCTTCTTCCGCCCCTTCGCCACGGGCGTACTCTCAACTGCGATGGACTTCGCCAGTACGCCCTTCAAATAATGCCCGGTATAGCTGCGCGGCTCCTTCGCGACATCCTCTGGCGTGCCCTCCGCAACGATTTCGCCGCCCTTCACGCCGCCTTCTGGGCCAAGGTCAATGATCCAGTCAGCGGTTTTGATCACGTCGAGGTTATGTTCAATCACGACGACGCTATTGCCATGCTCGACGAGCGCGTGGAGCACCTCCATCAGCTTGCGGACATCCTCAAAATGCAAGCCAGTCGTGGGCTCATCGAGGATATAGAGCGTCTGCCCGGTCGCGCGTCGGCTCAGTTCCTTGGCGAGCTTCACCCGCTGCGCCTCGCCGCCGCTAAGCGTTGTCGCCGATTGGCCAACCTTGACATAGCCCAGCCCGACCTCGGCCAGCATAGCCATTTTGTCGCGGATTGGGGGCACGGCCTTGAAGAATTCGAGGCTATCCTCAATCGTCATATCAAGCACGTCGGCGATGCTCTTGCCCTTGAACTTCACCTCCAAAGTCTCGCGGTTATAGCGCGCACCCTTGCACTGCTCGCAGGTGACATAGACATCGGGCAGGAAGTGCATTTCGATCTTGATCAGGCCATCCCCACTACATGCCTCACACCGCCCGCCTTTGACATTGAAGCTAAACCGCCCCGGCTTATAGCCGCGCGCACCGCTTTCAGGCAGGCCCGCGAACCAATCTCGGATATTTGTGAAACATCCGGTGTAAGTTGCTGGATTGGAACGCGGTGTCCTCCCAATCGGTGATTGATCAATGTCGATCACCTTATCGAGATATTGCAGCCCCTCAATCTTTTCATGCTTGCCCGCCTGTATCCGCGCGCCGTTGAGCGTGCGCGCAGCGGCGGCATAGAGCGTGTCGATGGTGAAGCTCGATTTGCCGCTTCCCGAAACGCCCGTGATGCAGGTGAACGTGCCGAGGGGGATGCTCGCAGTGACATTTTGAAGGTTGTTCGCGGTTGCGCCCATCACGGTCAGTTTTTTACCCGAACCTTTGCGCCGTTTGGCGTTGATCGGGATGCTACGCCGCCCAGTCATATAGTCGGCGGTCAGGCTGCCTTGCGCTGCCTCGATATCGGCAAGCTGCCCCTGCGCCACGATTGTCCCGCCGTGAACGCCCGCCCCCGGCCCCATATCAATAATATAGTCCGCCGTGCGGATCGCATCCTCGTCATGCTCAACCACGATGACGGTATTGCCAAGATCGCGCAGCCGCTTAAGCGTGATCAGCAGGCGATCATTGTCCTTTTGGTGGAGACCGATGCTTGGTTCATCAAGCACATAGAGCACACCCGAAAGGCCCGAACCAATTTGCGAGGCGAGCCGAATGCGCTGGCTTTCGCCGCCGCTCAGCGTACCGCTCGTGCGGTCAAGGTTGAGATAATCAAGCCCGACATTGTTAAGGAAGCCAAGCCGTTCGTTGATTTCCTTGAGGATCGCCTTGGCAATCTGCGCCTGCTGGCCGGTCAGCTTTTCCTCCAGCGTACTGAACCAGCCAAGTGCATCAACCACGCTGCGCCGCGTTGAAATGCTGATATCCTCGCCCGCGATCTTGACCGCACGCGCCTCTGGCCGGAGCCGCGCACCGCCGCAGACTTCGCACGGCGCAGCACTTTGATATTTGGCCAGCTCCTCACGCATCCACGCGCTTTCGGTTTGCAGCATCCGGCGATTGAGATTGCCGATGACGCCATTGAACGTCTTCTGCACGTCATAGCTTTTGCGGCCATCTTGGAAGGTGAGCCGGATGATTTCGCCGCCCGAACCGTCGAGAATGACTTGCTGAACCTCCCAACCAAGATCCTTCCACGGTGTATCCATGCTAAATTCGTAATGCCGCGCGAGGCTTGACAGCACCTGCATATAATATGGCGATGGCGGGTTCGACTTCGCCCAGGGGTATATTGCGCCCTTCTTGATACTGAGATCATGATTGGGAACGACAAGGTCGGGGTCGAAATAGAGTTTTTCGCCAAGCCCATCGCACGCCGGGCACGCACCCTGCGGCGCATTGAAGCTGAATAGCCGTGGCTCAATCTCTGCAATTGTGAAGCCCGATACAGGGCAGGCAAATTTTTCGGAGAAGATGATCCGCCCCAGCGGTGCATTGTTGCCCAGCACCACCTTTTCATCGCTTGCCGTCTCGGGCGCATCCGCCGGATCGATATAAGCCAGCCCTTCGGCAAGCTTGAGCGCCTGTTCAAAGGAGTCGGCGAGCCGTGCCTCAATCCCTTCGCGGACGACGATACGGTCAACCACAACCTCAATGTCATGCTTATATTTCTTGTCGAGCGCGGGGGCATCCTCGATATCGTGGAACGCACCGTCAATGCGGACGCGAGTAAAGCCCGCCTTTTGCCATTCGGCCAGTTCCTTGCGATATTCGCCCTTGCGCCCGCGCACCACTGGGGCGAGCAAGAACAGCCGCGTACCCTCGGGCAGTGCCATCACCCGATCAACCATTTGGCTGACGGTCTGCGCACTAATCGGCAGGCCAGTCGCGGGCGAATACGGCACGCCAACCCGCGCCCACAACAGCCGCATATAATCGTAAATTTCAGTGACCGTCGCCACGGTTGAACGCGGATTACGGCTGGTGGTTTTCTGCTCAATGCTTATCGCGGGGGACAGCCCGTCGATATGATCGACATCGGGCTTTTGCATCATCTCCAAAAACTGCCGCGCATAGGCCGAGAGCGACTCAACATAGCGCCGCTGCCCCTCGGCATAGATTGTATCAAACGCGAGGGAGGATTTTCCCGAGCCACTCAGCCCAGTAATCACCGTGAGCGTATCGCGCGGAATATCAACATCCACGCCCTTAAGATTATGCTCGCGCGCGCCGCGAACCGAGATATGTGTCAGCATAAGCGCGCTGTTCCATATCTGTTCGGATTCGGCAAGAGGGGGTGATCTAACGACCTCGGTTTCGCGACCAAACAATCGCACCACTCCGCCGCTGGGCGGCTTTGCGACAGCCCGTGCCTTTGCAAAGGCATAATTATGAGAAAAACTTCCACCAATTCGGATGAAGGCTTGCCGATTCAAAATATATATGTATAAACGCGACAGAGGCCAGAGCCTCGGGTCGTAGCCTTAGCGTCTGCTTCCAACATGTGCCTCCCCCTTGCATGCATGTTAGAAGCAGACGTCTTTTATGAAAATCAAAGGCTTAGCGCGCGATCCACTGGCCTGAATTGCGATATTCGTCACGCACGTTCGATTCGGGTAAAGCGCCAGCAACATAGCGGCGATCCACAGCAATATTGGCAGGCGGTTCGGTGGTCACGGGGCTTGTTCCCGGGCCTGATACCTGCTGGGTTCCGGTCAGCGATTGTGGCATAGCCCCGCCCGCCGTCGCGAACACTAGCGGATCGGTGGCGATGCCAATCTTGGCGCGTGGCCCCGGCGTTGGTTCATTCCCACGATAGCTATCATAAAAAGCGCGCGGTGCCCCCGCTCCGCCTGGCAAGCGGTAAAAGATATGCGCTCCATAAATCCCAACCGGGGTCAGCGTTTTGCCCCATGAGGGCGCAACTGCGAGCGTGTGATAATTGGTCGCAAGCCCGGCAGGCGCATGGACATAACCCGCTAATGCTGCCTGCGCTACGCGGCGCGCGCGCACCCAACCCGAAAGTGAAGGCGCGCGCGCCATCGCCCCGTCACAGCCAAAGGTGAACTGGCAGAGCGTACCGGGTCGCTCAGTGCCCTGATAAACGACATCGCACACTGTATCGGGCCAAGCAGGATGGCGAACACGGTTGAGCACAACTTGGGCCACCGCACGCTGGCCTTCATCAGGCTCATTCGCGGCTTCATAGTAAATCGCGGCGGTGAGACAGAGCGAAGCACGGAGTGTATCAGTCGCATTGCGGCCCCGGAACACATAGGCCGCAGCGGCTGGGCCGGGCGAATACACAAAGGCTTCAGGCCTCGCGAAGCTGCTTGCGATTTCAGCCGTCATCAAATCGGCGCTGCCCCTAGTCACCGGCCCTGTGCCAAGTGCAGCGGATTGCAAAAGCTGCATCGGATCAACCGCCGGGTTAAAAGGCCTTGGCGCATCAAGGATGATACTGACCGCAGCGCCGCTCGTCGAAAGCGGCGTCCGCGCGCCAGCAAGTGACTGGATGCAGCTTGCAGGGAGCGCAAGCAAGGCAAAGGCGAAGAAGGCGCGCAACGCGTGCGGCATCCGAAGATGCCTCGCGCCACGCTTTATCCTAACTTTTGCCATTTTTGCCCCGTTAATTATCGCGCAATGCCCCTGCGCAAAATCGCCACTAGCGTAAAATATCCCGCCCGGCTTCCCCCAAAATCGGGCTGTTCCGTGACGGGACACATAGTGTAGTAAAGATTAACGATGGCTGTTCAAACCGCAAAGGCGGTTAACCAACAATCTCTTCCGGCTTGAAGAAATAGGCGATCTCAATCGCGGCATTTTCATCCGAATCCGAACCATGAACCGAGTTGGCCTCGATCGATTCTGCGAGTTCTTTGCGGATCGTGCCGGGTTCGGCATTGGCAGGGTTGGTCGCACCCATGATGTCACGATTGCGCTGCATCGCATTTTCGCCCTCAAGGACCTGAACCACAACCGGGCCAGAAATCATAAAAGCAACAAGTTCGCCAAAGAAAGGACGCTCTTTGTGGACGGCGTAGAAGCCCTCGGCTTGGTCACGCGTCATATGTATGCGCTTCGAAGCGACAACGCGCAGGCCGCCATCCTCAAGCATCTTGGTAACCGCGCCGGTCAGGTTGCGGCGCGTGGCATCGGGCTTGATGATCGAAAATGTACGGGTAACAGCCATTTGGTAAACTCCAGCAGATAGGATTTCAGTTGGCCGCGCGCATAGATTGTGCAGTGCAAAATGGCAAGGGGGATACAGCATCGCACGATCTAAAAGCGCCAGAACCGCAGCTTAAAAAGGCTTTAAGCAGCCGGTTCCGCCTTCACCCGCGCGCGAAACTTGTGCAAGAGCGGCTCGGTATAACCGTTGGGCTGTTCCACACCTTCAAACACCAATGCCCGCGCGGCCTGAAATGCGATACTTTGCGGCGTTAACATGCGGTACAGCAGGTCGTCCGCATTTTGCGCATCGACCTTGGCCGCCATTTTGGTGAGTGCCGCGTCCACCTGCTCTGCGGTGCAGATCCCGTGGAGCAACCAATTGGCAATATGCTGTGAACTGATGCGCAGCGTCGCGCGGTCTTCCATCAGGCCGATGTCATTAACGTCGGGCACTTTTGAACAGCCGATCCCCTGATCGATCCAGCGAACAACATAGCCGAGAATGCCTTGAGCATTATTCTCCAACTCCTCACGTACTTCGTCGGCTGACCAATTATGGCCAACCGGAGCGACCGGAATCGTTAGCAGTGCCGGCAGGCCAAGCGTCGGCTGCATCGCCAGTTCGGCTTGGCGCGCGAAAACATCAACTTGGTGATAATGGATTGCATGGAGCGTAGCTGCGGTCGGGCTTGGCACCCAGGCAGTGTTGGCACCTGACTTTGGATGGGCAATCTTCTGCACCATCATATCTGCCATCATGTCGGGGGCCGCCCACATGCCTTTACCAATCTGCGCTTTCCCCGAAAAACCGCAAGCCAAGCCGATCTGCACGTTGCGCGCTTCGTAAGCGCTGATCCAGGCGCTGCTCTTCATTGCACCTTTGCGGATCATTGGCCCGGCCTGCATGGATGTGTGCATTTCATCGCCTGTCCGATCAAGGAAGCCGGTGTTGATAAAAACAATCCGGTCTTTCACCGCTTCGATGCACGCGGCGAGATTGGACGAGGTGCGGCGCTCCTCATCCATCACTCCAACTTTAATCGTGTGGCGCGGCAGATTCAAAATATCCTCAACAGTATCAAACAAGCTATTGGTAAAGGACGCTTCTTCTGGGCCGTGCATTTTGGGCTTAACAATGTAAATGCTGCCGGTGCGGCTGTTGCGGTGGGTGCCAAGCCCTCTGAGATCATGCAGCGCGCAAAGCGACGTAAACACCGCATCGAGAATGCCTTCGGGCGCTTCATTGCCGTCGCTCAGCAATACAGCGGGGTTCGTCATCAGATGGCCGACATTGCGCACGAACATCAGACTTCGCCCCGGCAATGTTACGTCACCCCAAACCCTGTCGGGCTCGAGTGTGCGCGACTGGATTTTGCCGCCCTTCTGAAAGCTTGCGGTCAAATCACCACGCATCAGGCCGAGCCAATTGGTGTAAGCCGCAACCTTATCTTGCGCATCCACCGCCGCGACCGAATCCTCAAGATCGATGATCGTAGTCAGCGCAGACTCAAGGAGTACATCGGCGATACCAAGCGGATCGGTTTTGCCAATCACATTCTCAGGATTTACAACAATTTCGATATGCAAGCCATTGTTTTTAAATAAAAATGATTGATTGTTATCATTGGCCACCAAATCACGATGCGTGGCACCTTTGATAGCTTCTGCCCAACCCGGAATCGCCTCATCAAGAAACGCCCGCGCCCGCGCAATTACTGCTGCCCCACGCTCCGCGTCATATCCTCCCGGCTTAGCGGGCGGCGCATCGAGCACATCGGTGCCGTAAAGCGCGTCATAAAGGCTCCCCCACCGCGCATTGGCCGCATTGAGAACAAAGCGGTCATTAAGGCTCGGCACCACCAGTTGCGGCCCGGCCATTGTCGCAATTTCAGGGTCGACGTTGGTCGTCCCGATGGTGAAGGAGGCTGGCTCTGGCACCAGATACCCAATCTCGTAGAGGAAAGCCTCATAGGCGGCAGCATCATGCGGCTGCCCTTTGCGCGCTTGATGCCATGCATCAATCTGCGCCTGAAGCGAATCGCGCTTGGCGAGCAGCGCGCGGTTAATCGGTGCCATTTTCTCAAGCAGCGCGGCGAAGCCAGTCCAGAATGCGTTACCGTCAAGCCCGGTTCCGGCAAGTGCCTTATTATCCACAAAATGCGCCAATTCACTGGCAATACGGATGCCACTGCGCGTAATATAATCAGTCATGAAATGCCCTTTGTCGCTGCGTTTATCCGGGGAGGAAGGCAAGGCAAGGCTCCTATGCCGCAGAGCGGAGCCGCGTGCAATCGGGGACTGTCGTAATAATATTACGCGGGCTATAGAGTGCCCATGACACTAACAACCACAGAACAGACGATCGTGGAGCGTGCCGCCGCAACGCCAATGCTCCCACAAGTAGAGCGCTGGGCTGCGATCAACACCGGAACGCGCAATCTTGCCGGATTGAAGGCTATGGCCGGACTGCTGGCTGATGAATTTGCGGCGCTGCCTGGCGATTTGGCGCTAACAGGTGGCACACCGGTCGAAAGCGTCTCAACCGATGGGACCGTCAACACGATTATGCACGGCGACCATCTTCACCTCCGCGTTCGCCCGGAAGCAGGGATACAGATGCTCTTTACTGGCCATATGGATACTGTGTTCGGCGCTGATCACGCATTCCAGTCTATGAAATGGCTTGAACCAGGTGTGCTCAACGGTCCAGGCGTTGCTGATATGAAGGGTGGGATTGCCGTATTGCTCGCCGCGCTCAAGGCGGTTGAGGCAAGCGGGGCTGAATTTGGCTATGAGGTGATTATCAACAGCGACGAGGAAGTTGGGTCGCCGTCATCTGCAACGCTAATAGCGCGCGCGGCGCACGGTAAGCTTGCGGCGTTCACCTACGAACCTTCCGCACTGCCCGACGGCACACTCGCCGGAGCACGCGCGGGCAGCGGCAATTTCTCAATCATAATCACTGGCAAAAGTGCCCATGCCGGTCGCAATCCCGATGACGGCCGCAATGCGATTGTCGCCGCAGCCGATCTCGCGGTGCGATTGAAGACCGCAAGCGGCGCAGGTTTTTCATGCAATCCCGCACGGATCGAGGGCGGCGCTCCCAATAATGTGGTGCCCGATCATGCAATCCTGCGCGTGAATTTTCGGCCAAAAACGCCTGCGGATGAAGCCATATCGCGCGCGCTGCTGGACGGTCTGGCAGTTGACATTGCACGAATTCATGACGTCAAAATTCATGTCCATGGCAGCTTTGGTCGCCCACCAAAACCAATGGACGCGCAGACCGAAAAACTGTTCGGCCTCGTCAAAGCCTGCGGCGCAGACCTTGGCCAAACCATTGGTTGGAAAGACAGCGGCGGGGTGTGTGATGGTAACAATATCGCCGCTTGTGGCGTGCCGGTCGTTGACACGATGGGTGTTCGCGGCGGATCTATCCACTCAGCCGATGAATTTATGATTGCCGACTCGCTTGGCGAGCGTGCTTCGCTATCTGCACTTGCTATTCACCGTATCATCTCCAAGGGGCATCTATGACTTTCCTGATCCGCGCCGCGCGTCCTGACGATGTGCAGGCGCTCTATGAAATGGCGAAACGCACGGGCGGTGGTTTCACCAACTTGCCGCCTGACAAAAAATCGCTTTCATCCAAACTTGAGCGCGCAGTCACCGCTTTTGCGCGTACCGAAGATTGTGTTGCTGATGATCTATTTGTTTTCGTGCTGGAAAATACTGAAACCGGCGAAGTCCGCGGGACGTGCCAGATTTTTGGTCAGGTCGGCCAGACATGGCCATTTTATTCCTATCGTCGCGGCACGCTAACGCAGCATAGCGTCGAACTAAACCAAACATTCCGCGCTGAAATGTTGACGTTATCAACTGACCTTGAAAATTCGACCGAAGTCGGTGGGCTCTTCCTCCATCCCGGTGAGCGTTCGGGTGGGTTGGGGATGTTGATCGCGCGCAGCCGTTATCTTTTCATCCGCAACCACCGTGCGCGCTTTGGCGACAAAACGATCGCCGAGTTACGCGGCGTAATTGATGAAGCAGGCGGATCGCCTTTTTGGGACGGTGTCGCGGGGCGTTTCTTTGGGATGAATTTCCAAGCGGCAGATGAATTCAACGCGGTTCATGGCAATCAGTTTATTGCCGATCTGATGCCCAAGCATCCGGTCTATACCGCCATGCTTCCCGAAACATCACGCGCGGTGATTGGCATTCCCCATCCGTCGGGTCGGGCGGCGATGCGAATGCTTGAGAATGAAGGCTTTGCCTGGGAGAATTACATCGATATTTTCGACGGCGGCCCGACGATGACAGTACGCACTGACCAAATCCGAAGCCTACGCGAGGCGAGTGACGCCAAGATTGTGGCGATTGATGATAGCCTTGGCGATCACAAGTTGGGACATAAGGTGCTTGCCACCAGCGGCAGATTTGCCCAATTCCGCGCGGCTTACGGCTGGATTGCCGCCCAAAATGATGGGATCGCGATTGACCCCAACTGCGCCGCTCGGCTCAATGTGGGCGTTGGCGATACCATCACACATGTTGCCCGGTGGTAAGATGCTGACCGAAATCAACTTCGACGGACTGATCGGGCCGAGCCATAATTATGCCGGGCTGAGCCTTGGCAACCTCGCCTCGGCAAAGAATGCGGGCGGCACATCCTATCCATGCGCCGCCGCCCTTCAGGGGATTGCCAAGATGCGCGCCAATGTCGCGCTTGGCCTCACGCAGGGCGTGTTCATGCCACAGGCGCGGCCAAATCGTGAGTGGCTTCAGCAGCTTGCGACAACAGTTGAAGCGGCCGAACCGGGCCTGCTTGCTTGCGCGCTTTCGGCATCCTCAATGTGGGCCGCAAATGCGGCTACGGTGACGCCAGCCCCTGATTCAATCAACGGAAAATGCCACCTGCTTGTCGCCAATCTGATGACGATGCCACACCGCAGCCATGAATGGCACGGCACATTGCAGCAATTACAACTTGCCTTTACAAATGATGTATTTTCGGTTCACGCACCTGTGCCCGCACCCTTCGGCGATGAGGGTGCCGCCAATCACATGCGGCTCTGCCCGCATCACGGCGCAGCGGGGATTGAGGTCTTTGTTTACGGCATCGCAGGCGGCCCCTTCCCCGCGCGCCAGCATATTGAGGCATCAAAAATTGTTGCCCGACGCAACAAGGTCAAAAATGCGCTGTTCGTCCAGCAATCGGATGAAGCAATTGCGGCGGGCGCATTTCATAATGATGTTGTCGCGGTTGCCAATGAACGCGTGCTGTTTGCGCATGAGCAGGCATTTGCCAATAAGGGCGCGTTTTATGCCGATCTGCGTGCACGGTTGCCCGAGGTTGAAATCATCGAGGTGCCCGCCGCATCGGTCAGCCTTGCCGATGCGATCAGCAGCTATTTATTCAACGCACAGCTTGTAACGCTCCCCGGTGGCGGCATGGCGCTGATCCTGCCGACGGAATGCCAAGACAATAGCCGGGTGTGGAATTGGCTACAGACGATGATCGCTGGCAATGGCCCGATCCGACGGCTGGTTCCCGTCGATGTCCGTCAGTCGATGGCCAATGGCGGTGGCCCCGCTTGCCTGCGATTGCGCGTTGTATGTGATCCGGCCACGGTTGATCCACGTTTTCTAGTTGATGAAGCTATACTCGATAAAATCGCCAAGGTGGTTGACGCACATTGGCCAGAAAACATCGAACCCGGTGAACTCGCGAACCCGGCACTATGGGCCAAAATCGAAACAGCGCGGACTGCACTGCTAGCAGAGCTTAATCTCTACGAACTCGCCTAAGTGTCGGATTAACTTACATTTAACCATATTCGAAATTGAAATATGCCGCGTTTTCGCGGTTGGCCCGAACCTTGCTGATATTGACCCATGGGCAATAAAATAAAACGGCTGTTCATTATCAAAACGCGCTGGGAAGCGTATGCGATCATATACGCGTTAGCGCTAGGCGGCGTACAACGCGGCATTCTCTACCTTGATCAATACCCCGGTTTTGGCGGGAAGCTGCTATTCCTAGCCACAACAGGCGCGATATTCATGGCCGGGGCCAAGATACTCGACGCGGTTCGCGCTCAAATCTGACCAGCGGCGCGCGCAATCATGCTTGCATCATAGCCAAGCAGCCCGCCCAATATTTGCGCACTATGCTCGCCAAGTAGTGGCGGCGCTTTTGCATCAACTACAGGCGTTCCGCCAAGCTTAAGCGGCGACCCAATCAAAGGCACTGTGCCTGCCAGCGGATGTGGCACACTTTGCACCATACCACGCGCGAGCGTTTCAGCCGCACTGAGCGCTGCTTTCATTGGGCGAACTTCGCCGCATGGAACCTTAACCTTACGGAGCGATTCCAGCCACCAAAGTGTCGGTTTTTGCGCGATCAGCGGTTCAAGTATCGCATCAAGCGCCTCGCGGTTTTTCACGCGCGCGCTGTTCGTTGCGAACCGCGCATTGTCGGCCAAGTCTGGCCGACCAAGAAGATCGCGGCAGAAAATGCCAAACTGATGATCGTTGCCCACAGCAATAACGAACCGCCCGTCAGCACTTTCAAACGTGCGATAGGGCACAACCGAGGGGTGGCTGTTGCCAAACCGTTTTGGCTCTTCATCCGAAACCAGACAGCTTGACCCAACATTGGCAAGCATCGCAAGCTGACTATCAAACAGCGCCATATCGATATGCTGGCCAAGCCCGTCACGGTCTTTGGCAATAAGTGCGGCAAGAATGGCTTGCGCTGCAAACATGCCGGTAAACAGGTCCGCCACCGCGACCCCAACACGCACCGGCGGGCGATCTATATCGCCGTTGATCGCCATCAAACCGCCCTCAGCCTGAATGACATAATCATAGCCGGGTTCGGCAGCACGCGGCGATTGACGGCCATAGCCCGAAATTGAGCAATAGATTAGGTTAGGAAACTGCGCCGAAAGCGTTGCGTAATCGAGGCCGTATTTATCAAGACCGCCCAGCTTGTAATTCTCAACCAATACGTCGCTTGTCGCGGCGAGCGCCTTTACCGCCGCTTGGCCCTCAGCGCAGGAGAGATCAATCGCCACCGATTTCTTATTGCGATTGGCGCAGAGATAATAAGCAGACTCGCCCTCTGCATAGGGTGGCCCCCAGCCGCGCGTATCATCGCCGCCCTTGGGGTTTTCCACCTTGATCACTTCAGCGCCGAGATCACCGAGGATCATCGTACACCACGGCCCGGCGAGCACGCGCGACAGATCAAGAATGCGCTTCCCCGCAAGTGGTGCTGCGCGCGTCGTCATGTATCGAGCGTCTTGATGATCGCGGAAAAATCAAGCCCGCCCTGCCCTGCGTCGGCAAAGGCCTGATACAGTGCAGCCGCGCGTTCGCCCATAGGCACTGTGGCATCCACTGAATGCGCTGCCTCCATCGCCAGCTTCAAATCCTTGAGCATCAATGCGGTGGCAAACCCGCCTTGATAATCATTATCCGCAGGCGTCGTTGGGCCGACACCGGGTACGGGGCAATAGCTTGTCATTGACCAATTCTGGCCCGAGGCTTTGGACGAAATATCGTAGAACGTCTGAAGGTCTAGCCCAAGCTTCTTGGCCATCGCAAAGGTTTCACACGTTGCGATCATGCTCGCGCCGAGGAGCATGTTGTTGCAGATTTTGGCCGCCTGCCCTGCCCCTGCGTCACCTGCGTGGATCACGGCCTTTCCCATCGCCGAAAGAATCGGTTCGGCGCGCGCAAAGGCTTGCGGAGTACCGCCGACCATAAAGGTCAACGTGCCACCATTGGCCGCTGCGATCCCACCTGATACAGGCGCATCGACCATTTCATAGCCTGCAACGGCAGCCTGATCACTCACCCTCCGCGCGGTAGCAACATCGATGGTCGAACAATCAAGCAACAACGCGCTGGTTGGTGCATGTTCGATAACATCGTTCGAATAGACGCTTTCCACAATCTTGCCATTGGGCAGCATTGAGACAACCGCATCAACGCCCGCAACTGCATCCCGCACTGAAGTGAAGGTTTCACAACCATTGCCCTTGGCAATCGCAAGTGCCGCCTCAGACAAGTCAAATGCGTTGACACTGTGGCCAGCCTTCACAAGATTTGCGGCCATACCCCCGCCCATATTGCCGAGGCCGATAAATGCTACTTTCATATGCGTTTTTCCTGATGCGATTTGGGATTTTGTGGGTGATTTATAGCCAACGACGGTCGAAGAAAAATAGCAAATGTCCAATACGCTTTATCATTATTACAAGCATAGCTGACAAATCATGCTGTGGGAAAGAGAAAAAAGTTAATAACGACGTCAATTAAAAGACTCAAACGCTCTCGCTAAACTGGACTCGTAAGCAACCTCCGCCTTACAGAGGTCAGCCTTCTTCTTATTCAAAGCAAAATGACGGTAGAAACCAAAAAATATCAGAAATACACCAAAAGCTGCAATGCAAAAACTGAATAAAAAACCATTCCATTCTATGTAGTAAAATACGGAAAATACAATAAATAATATTGCCATCGTCCACGTAAGCCAAGTGTGAAACACCTCTCCCACCCAAGACGGGTGTGATTCTGGCCGTCCACTTCTCGGATTGATTACATGATCATGAAAACCAAACATAAAATGATTGTCTCACGGTAGGCATAAATCTGCAATAGACCAAGCGTGCCTAGCAGTCAAAAGCGTTCATCCACCGCTCCAATTGCCGGGGCGTTTCTCAACAAACGCTGCCATACCTTCTTTCTGATCCTGCGAGCCAAATAGCCCGTGGAACAGGCGCCGCTCAAAATTCACGCCCTGCGCCAATGTTGTTTCAAACGCGGCATTGACCATTTCCTTGATTGCGAGCGCCGCAAGCGGTGCCATGCCCGCAATGATAGCGGCCGATTTCAGCGCCTCTTCAACAAGCTCAGCCGCTGGAACCACCATTGCCACCAAACCCGAAGCCTCCGCTTCTACTGCGCCCATCATCCGCCCGGTCAGGCACATTTCCATCGCCTTGGCCTTGCCAATCGCGCGCGTCAGCCGCTGTGATCCGCCCATACCGGGGGTAACGGCGAGCTTGATTTCTGGCTGGCCGAATTTGGCTCCATCACCCGCGATAATGAAGTCCGCCATCATCGCCAGTTCACACCCGCCGCCAAGCGCAAAGCCGTTGACCGCCGCAATCCACGGTTTGCGCGTCGCAGTGACTTTTTCATAATCATAGAAGAAATTGCTGCCGTACATATCCGCGAAGCTCTGGCTCTGCATTTCCTTGATGTCCGCGCCTGCCGCAAACGCTTTTTCCGAGCCAGTGAGGACGGCGCATCGCTGGCTATCATCCTTATCGAACGCGCCAAAGGCAGTCACCAAATCAGCGAGCACCTGACTGTTCAGCGCATTCAACGCTTGCGGGCGGTTGAGCGTTATCAGCGTCACCGCACCTTTCTGTTCAACAAGGATAGTTTCATAGTTCATAGCGGTTTCCATTCTTCGTTGGCGGGAAGCGGAGCAAAAATCTCATCAAGCAGCACATCCGTTACACCCTCAGGCGTTGCCGGATTCCATTGCGGTGCATTATCCTTATCAACAATTACCGCGCGGACGCCCTCGATAAAATCATGCCGGGTGAGCACATGGCTCGCGATGCGATATTCCATTGCCATATTGTCAGCAAAATTAGCAAAGTTTAGGCCATGGGCGAGCTGACGCAGCGCAACCTTGCACGTTTGTGGGGATTTTGTGCGCAAGCCCTTAAGCTCCTTGATCGCCCATTCACCGCCCTCATTTTCAAGCGTCGCCAGAATATCTTCATAAATATCCGACGCAAACAGGCATTCAATCTGTGGGCGGATTTCAACGATCTTGGCAAGCGGCGCACCGACCTGCGCCTCATTAAGAATTGCCTCTATAGTTTCAGGGGCTGCTCTAATTGCCGCCTTCACGCTCGCGAGCGAAGCACTTGGCAGGTAATGTGTTGCCAGCCCGACCGCGAGGCAATCGGCCCCGTCAATCCGCGCGCCGGTGAGGGCAAGATATTGGCCAACGCGCCCCGGCAAACGAGACAAATACCAGCTGCCGCCCACATCGGGAAACAGACCAATCCCTGTTTCAGGCATAGCAAAACGCGTGTTCTCAGTCGCGATCCGGTATTTGGCAGGTTGTGAAATGCCGACGCCGCCACCCATCGTGATCCCGTCCATAAACGCGATCACTGGCTTTGGATAAGTGAACAGTA
>ERZ1292630.2725-Hain-H41-02um-R3-2725-length-16044-cov-6_pt1 | contig 16044 bp, 13 predicted proteins | sample MGYA00564408_ERZ1292630 | MGnify/ENA primary metagenome ERZ1292630 (study PRJEB36523, sample SAMEA6512641) | groundwater metagenome | collected 2019-01-08 | study: AquaDiva: Metagenomics assemblies of 32 groundwater samples | reverse complement strand
ATAACGTGGAACCATTAGCCGGTGGAGCGGTGTACTTGCACAGCGGGTCGCCGAGCTTTACAAACTGTCTTTTTTACGGGAACAAGGCCGCCGAGGGGGCAGTGCTTGCGAATGTAAGCGGCACACCGACCTTTACGAACTGCACAATAGCGAACAATTATGCGAAGTATGGGTATGGCGGCGGACTCAACGACGTTCAGGCCAAAGGTGTGCTGCGGAATTGCATTCTGTGGGGGAACACCGCGATCAAGGGCGGCAATGAGATATTCAATGTGCCGGCGGCGACTACGGCCGCGACGTACAGCAATGTTCAAGGCGGATGGACAGGGACGGGCAATCTGAACGCCGACCCGCTTTTTGTGAACGCTTCGGGTAATGACTACAAGCTCCAGGGCACGACTCCCTGCGATAATGTCGGCAGCGGGACGCTGCCCGACGACGTTGGGGACCTGGATTGGGACACGATCACTTCGGAGCCGGTGCCGGTCGATTTGGCCGGCGGGGCGCGCGTCAATGGGATCATCGACATGGGGGCATACGAAATCCAAGTCGGCGGTAGTGGGCTGGATTGAGCAAAAACTATCCGGGTCAGCGCGCAATTCTGAATACGGCTTCCTTACATGCGCGGCTCTGATTTTGGCCGTTACCGATCCCAATCCTGCCGTGATTTTTTGGCACTTGCCAACCGCGAAAAGTCGGTTATACTTCCGGACTCTTCACTTTTTTCCGGGTTGCTGCCTTTAGCGCGGCTGCGGATCAAGTGCGGACTCGACGATTTTGGGTTTGCCGATAGAATGGACGGGCTGTGCTTAGGAGCGTAGCTCAATTGGCAGAGCACCGGTTTCCAAAACCGGCGGTTGGGGGTTCAAGTCCCTCCGCTCCTGTCGATGTCGGCTGCATTCTCGTAACGGACGTGGTCGGAATCTTGCGGCGAAGGGAAAAGGCGGAAGCCTGATCGGGCATCGTTAATGGACGAAACGAATTCGACAACGGTCGTGCGTGAACAGCGTCGCCCGCCGGCGGAAGTCGGCGCCGGTCGGCATCCGCCGCGCAAAACGGCGCGCGGGGTCGGGTCGGGCGGGTTCTTTCACCAGTATAAGCCCGAACAGGGGAAGGCCACGCGCACGGGCACGGTGGCGGCGGGCGGGGCGCTCATTGCCTGGGGCGCCTACTTCATCTGGGACCGCCTTCAGGTGTACGAGGGCGACGAGTGGTGGACGCTGCTCATCACGACGGGGATCCCGCTGGCGTTTGCGGCGGTGCTTGGCGCCTTCGCGTGGCGTTACTCGTTTGCGCATGCGAAGACCGGCGATTTCATGATTGCCACCGAAGGCGAGATGAAGAAGGTGAGCTGGTCGAGCCGCAAGGAGATCATCGGTTCGACAAAAGTCGTGATTCTCTTCACGGTGTTGATGGCGACGTTTCTGTTTGCCGTGGACCTGGGGTTTCAGAAGTTGTTTCAGTTGATCGGAATTCTCAAGGGATGACCGAGCAAGAGCAGACATCGTCGCCGTCTTCCGGTACAGCCGCGGTCAGCTCGGCGGGCATGAAATGGTACGTGCTGCGCGTGGCGTCGAACAAGGAGGAACAGGTTCGGGACGCGCTGGTTCGAAAGGTAAAGATCGAGGGCCTTGAAGATCGTGTCGGACGCGTCCTCGTCCCCACGCTAAAGGAAAAGCGGATGAAGGCGGGGGTGCTCAAGATCGTCGAGCGAAAGCTCTACCCCGGCTACGTGTTCGTCGAGATGGCCTGCGAGGACGACGGATCGGTCAACGAATCCGTCTGGTTCCTCATCAAGGAGACGAGCGGCGTCGGCGATTTCATCGGTTCGGACGGTAAGCCGACGAGCATGCCCGATCAGGACGTGGCGGGAATGCTGGCCGCGTCGGAAAAGGCCGAAGAGCAGCCGGGTCTGTCCGGACTGAACATCCACAAGGGCGATCAGGTGAAGATCACGGACGGGGCCTTCGAAAGCTACGAAGGCGAAGTCGAGTCGGTCGACGAGAAGCGCGGGATGGTGTCGGTCATCGTGTCGATCTTCGGCCGGTCGACGCCGGTTGAGGTCGGCTACTGGCAGCTGGAAAAGGTCGAGTAGTTTCGTCGCGTTCGTGTCGCGACGCGTGGGAAAGGCGGAACAGAGTCGTGGGAAAAGCAGGGGGTCCGGCCAAGCCGGGCGGCAAACCCGGCGGCGGCGGTCGTAAGGAACTGACCGCGACGATCAAGCTTCAGGCGCCGGGCGGACAGGCGACGCCGGTGCCGCCGATCGGACCCGCGCTGGGTCAGCATGGCGTGAACATCGGGCAATTCGTCCAGCAGTTCAACGCCCAGACCACGGCGATGAACGGGATGATCGTGTCGGTGGTGATCTCGGTCTTTTCGGATCGATCCTTCACATTTCTGGTGAAGAGTCCACCGGCGTCCGTTCTGTTGAAGGACGCGGCCAAGATCGCCAAGGGCAGCGGCGTTCCGAACAAGGAAAAGGTCGGAACAGTGACGAAAGCTCAGCTTCGGGCGATCGCGGAGAAGAAGCTGCCGGATTTGAACTCCAATTCGGTCGCGGCGGCGGAGCGCGTCGTTATGGGCACCGCGAGGTCGATGGGAATCGATATTGTGGATTGACCGCGGCGCGCCGTCGAGCGCAGCCGGGCTTGTCACGCGAGTGCGTGCTGGGAAAGCAAGACCATGGGACATCAAAGCGTAACCTACCGGAAGCAGCTTGATGCGGCGGCGAGCGAGCGGAAAGCTCCGGTCGAACTCGATGCCGCCATCGCAGCCGTGAAGCGCATGGCCTCCATTAAGACCGACCGCACGTACAAGAACGGCAAGAAGCGCAAGGCCAAGGATCAGACGGTGGACATCGTCATGCACCTGGGAATTGACGCGAAGCAGGCCGACCAGATGCTCCGTGGCGCGATCTCGCTTCCCAAGGGATTGGGCAAGTCGCGGACGGTGATTGCGTTCTGCGACGCGGCCACCGCGGCGACGGCCAAGGAAGCGGGCGCGGTAGAGGCGGGCGCCGAGGAATTGATCGCCAAGATCGAGGGCGGATGGTCCGAGTTCGACGTGGCGATTGCTCATCCCTCGATGATGGGCAAGGTCGGCAAGCTTGGTCGCGTGCTCGGTCCCCAGGGAAAGATGCCGACGCCCAAGTCGGGAACAGTGACGCCCGACGTGGTGTCGGCGGTGAAGGAGTTTGCGGCCGGTCGCATCGAATTTCGCAACGATGACGGCGGCAATGTCCACCTGCCGGTGGGGCGGGCCAGTTTCGCGGAGGCGGATTTGAAGGCGAACATCGAGGCGGTCGTCGAACACTTCCGGCGAATCAAGCCGGCGGCGGCGAAGGGGCAGTACTTCAAGAAAGTGAGCCTTTCGGCGACGCGAACGCCGTCAGTGACGATCGCCGTCAGTGTGTGAACGTGGTGATAAACCCGCGGCGCGAATGCGTTGCGGAGACGAGAGGGAGCGGGCAAACGATTGCCCGCCCCATCATTCAGGACGGATCAGCCATGAGCAAATTCGTCAAGGCGTTGGTTACCGAAGAGATCCGTTCGCGCTATGCGGATGTGACAAGTGCGTGCGTCGTAGACCTGACCGGGCTTGGCGTGCAGGCGCAGGAAAAGTTGCGCAAAACACTTCGCGCAAAGTCCGCCACGTTGGAGATCGTCAAGAACAGCCTGGCGCGTCGCGCGTTCGCGGGCGGTCCGCTCGGACCGCTGGGCAAGGCGCTCGAAGGGCCCTGCGCTCTGGTCACGTCGCGTGAATCGCTGATTGAGATCGCGCGGCTGCTGACCGATGCGGCCAAGGAGTTCAAGAGTCTCAAGCTGAAACAGGCGATCCTCGACGGCGACCCGTCGCTGGTGACGGTCGAAGAGCTGTCGAAGATGAGGGGTCGCCGGGAATTGCTCGGCGAGGTCGCGATGTTGGTCGGGTCGCCGGGCCGAGCGATCGCCGGCTGTCTGCGGTCGCCGCAGTCGAAGATTGCGGGCTGTCTGAAGACGCTTGCGGACAAGGCTGCGTAAGAACGTTTTTGATGAGATGCAATGACCGCGCGGGATCAGGCCCGCGGCTCGGATGAGAAGAGAGTAGTAAAATCGTTGCACGCCGACTGGTTCGCTTCCGGCGAATGAAATGACCCGCATCGGGCGGGTCGCCTATCGGTGTGGCGAGGTGTGACGTAGACGGAGTGGTTGGTCATGACGGAAGCAGTTGCGGAATTCAATCCGAAGATCGCTGAACTGGCGGACAAGCTGGTGAGTCTGACGGTCAAAGAGGCGCAGTCGCTGGTGGACTGCCTCAAAGAGAAGCACGGCATCGAGCCGGCGGGCGGTGGGGTCATGATGGCGGCCGGTCCCGCGGCGGGTGCGGCGGCTGCTCCGGCGGAGGAGAAGGTTGCGTTCGATGTGATTCTCGCGGCGGTGGGTGACAAGAAAATCCAGGTCATCAAGGTGGTCCGTGCGATCACGGGACTTGGATTGAAGGAAGCCAAGGACCTCGTCGAGGGGGCGCCCAAGCCGATCAAGGAAGGCGTCTCGAAGGAAGAGGCCGACAAGATCAAGAAAGAGATCGAAGAATCCGGCGGCGCCGTCACGATCTCTTGACGGTTCTTTGATGCGGCGGTTCCGGGTTCGGTGTGCCGCAGCGCGGCATGGGTTTTGGTCATTTCGCGGCGAAGCGAGATCGACCGGATGGTTGGGACGTCCGGTCCACCGGATGCTTCGTTGGTCGAAGCAGCGTCCCGATACCGTATGATGATGTGCCGAAGGCATGGTGCGCGAAGAGGCATCGGTCTTCGGCCTCGCATGCGCGGCGAATTTGTCTGCTGTTGAGGGCTTGTTTCGATGTACGCTGCCTTACCGATTCGTGATTATTCGAAGGTCGGCGATGGAATTCCGGTTCCCGATCTGATCGGTATCCAGACCCGGTCTTACGCCAGATATCTTCAGGCCGACGCGCCTATCGAAGAGCGCGAGCCGACCGGCTTGGAAGGCCTCCTGCGCGAAATGTTCCCGATGGAGAGTTACGATCAGAAACTCTCGCTGCACTACATCAGCTACGAACTGGGCAAGGCGCGCTACACGCCGGACGAATGCCGCGAGCTTCGGCTGACTTACGGAATGCCGCTTCGGATTCGCCTGCGCCTGGTCCGCAAAGACAGTGACGAAATCCAGGAGGATCTCGTCTATCTCGGCGACATGCCCATTATGATCGGCGGCGGGGAGTTCATCATCAACGGGGCCGAGCGCGTCATCGTGTCGCAGCTCCACCGTTCGCCGGGCGTGGACTTTATCAAGGATCAGGCCGAGGGCGACCGCGCCCTGCACGCCTGCCGCGTCATTCCCGAGCGTGGAAGCTGGATCGAGATCGAGGTCACCAAGAAGGACATTCTGGTGGTGCGGATCGACCAGTCGAGCAAGCTGCCGGCGACGACTTTCCTTCGCGCGATGGACCCCAAGTATTCGACGGACGAGGCGATCGTCGAGGAGTTTTACACGACCAAGGTTGTGAAGACGTCGGCGCTCAAGCCCGAAATGTATACGGTATCGACGATCGTCGACGAGGAGTCGGAAGAGGTCATCGTTCGCGCCGGATGCCCGATCGGCGACGCGGTCGAGCGCATCCAGGCATCGTCGATCAAGCAGGTGAAGGTGATCGCCAAGGTCGGCGACCCGCTGCTCCTCAACACCCTGGCTGAAGACAGCAGCCGCGCGCACGAGGAAGCGCTGCTCAAGATTTACACCCGGTTGCGTCCGGGCAACCCGCCGCAACTGGACAAGGCGAAGAAGCTTTTCGCGGAGAAGTTCCGCGACGAGAACCGTTACCGGCTGGGAAAGGTCGGTCGGTTTCGTTTGAACCGCAAGTTCGAGTTGGCCGACGACGGCGGCTCGATGACGTTGACGGTCGAGGACATCATCAACTGCCTGAAGTACCTGCTCAAGCTGCGAACGGGCGAAGCGGCCTTCGCGGTGGACGATATCGATCACCTCGGCAACCGCCGCCTCCGCACGCTCGATGAGCTTTGCGCCGACGAAATGCGCAAGGGTTTCCTCAAGCTCCGTCGGACCGTGCAGGAACGCATGAGTCTGAAGGACCCGGACCAGATCGGGCGCGTGGCCGAGCTTATCAACAGCAAGTCGGTCAGCTCCGCGATCGAGTTGTTCTTCGGGCGCGGCGAGCTTTCACAGGTCGTGGACCAGACGAATCCGCTTTCGCAGCTTACGCACGAGCGGCGTCTTTCGGCCTTGGGTCCGGGCGGATTGAATCGCAAGCGGGCGGGTTTCGAAGTCCGCGACGTGCATATCAGTCACTACGGGCGGATTTGTCCCATTGAAACGCCGGAAGGCACGAACATCGGTTTGATCGCGTCGCTGAGTTTGTACAGCGCGGTCGACGACTACGGGTTCCTGATCACGCCGTATCGCAAGGTCGAAAAGGGCGGCAAGCTCGGCGACCATCGCTTCCTCCGCGCGGACGAGGAGATGCGCGAAGTATTGGGTCCGCCGGAGGTCGTTGAGCCGGGCGCCGGGCGGCTGGCGGAGGGTCCGTTTGTCGCGCGGATGTACGGCGACCTCAAGCAGGTCACGCGCGAACAGGTGACGTACGTCGACATTTCGCCGAAGCAGACGATCGGCGTGTCGGCGGCGCTCATTCCGTTCCTCGAGCATGACGACGCGAACCGGGCGCTGATGGGTTCGAACATGCAGCGGCAGGCGGTGCCGCTGCTCAAGGCCGAACCGCCGGTGATCGCCACGGGCATGGAGCGAGCCGTCGCCGTCAACAGCGGAATGGTGATCCGCGCCCGCACGAACGGCAAGGTTACGATTGTCGATGCCCGGCGGATCGTGATCGACGATACCGACGAATACATTCTTCGCAAATTTCAAGGGCTCAATGAGCGGACGTGCATGAATCAGAAGCCTCTGGTTCGTCCCGGTCAGCGGGTCAAGAAGGGCGAAATCATCGCGGACGGCCCGGCGACCATTCATGGGGAGCTTGCGCTGGGGCGGAACGTATTCGTCGGGTTCATGACCTTCGACGGACACAACTTTGAGGACGCGATCGTCATCAGCGAACGCCTCGTGCGCAACGACGTCTTCACGAGCATCCACATCGACGAATATGATATCGAGGTCCGCGAGACGAAGCTGGGGCGCGAGGAATTCACCGCCGACATCCCCAACGTCTCGGAAAAGGCGCTGGCGAACCTGGACGAAAACGGCGTCGTGCGGATCGGTACGCGGGTGCAGGCCCGCGACATCCTCGTCGGAAAGGTCAGCCCCAAATCCAAGAGCGAGCTCAGTCCGGAGGAAAAGCTCCTGCACGCGATCTTCGGACGGGCGGGCGAGGACGTAAAGAACGACTCGCTCGAGCTGCCCGCGGGCGAGGAAGGCACGGTCATCGGGGCGAAGCGTTTCAGCCGCCGGCTCAACATGGGCGACGAGGACCGCAAGAAGCTCAACGAGGAGATCCAGCAGTACAACAACGCGCAGAATGCGAGGATCATCTCGTGTTTCAAGCAGATGTGTCAGGAACTCGAAACCATCATCGATCAACCGATGATCGATCCGAACACGCGGCAGAAGGTCGGACACAGCGATCTGGACGAGGTCATCCTCGAGCAGATCGACATCTTCTCCGAACACGTTCGGGCGCGGGATCTGAAATGGATCAAGCCCGCGACCAAACGCGACGAGTGTCTGGCGACAACGGACCGCTTCTGGCCTCGTATTCAGGAGATTCAGGAAGAGCGCGACCGCAAGGCGGCGCAGATGAAACGCGGCGACGAACTTCCGTCGGGCGTCCTGGAAATGGTCAAGGTCTACGTGGCGACCAAGCGTGCGATTTCGGTCGGCGACAAGATGGCGGGGCGGCACGGCAACAAGGGCGTGATTGCAAAAATTGTTCCCGAAGCGGACATGCCGTTTCTGGATGACGGGACGCCGCTGGACATTTTGCTTAATCCGCTGGGCGTTCCGTCGCGTATGAACGTGGGGCAGATTCTGGAGACGCACCTGGGCTGGGCGGCGAAGATGCTCGGATTCCAGGCGATCACACCCGTGTTCGACGGCGCCTCGGAGGACGAGATTCTCGCAGCCATCGCGGAGGCCAACCAGTGTGCAAAGCAACGGGCGGCCGACCCCGAAGCCATCGCCAACGCCGCGGCGGAAGACCTGCGTTTTTCGCAGCTTCGCACCGGCGGAAAGGTGCGGCTGCGCGACGGTCGAACGGGCGAGTATTTCGATCAACCGGTGTCCGTCGGTTACATCTACATGCTCAAGCTGCACCATCTCGTGGATGACAAGATTCACGCGCGGGCAACGGGTCCGTACAGCCTCATCACCCAGCAACCGCTGGGCGGCAAGGCCCGAACGGGCGGACAGCGCTTCGGCGAGATGGAAGTGTGGGGTCTGGAAGCGTACGGCTGCGCGTACATCCTGCAGGAACTTTTGACGGTCAAGAGCGACGATGTGGAAGGCCGCACGAAGATTTACGAATCCATGGTGAAGGGGAAGAACACGCTGGAGGCGGGTACGCCGGTTTCGTTCGACGTACTGTGCAACGAAATCCGCGGGTTGTGCCTGAACATCCATCTGGAGAAGCGCAAGATCGGGTGACACGTCGCGCGGCGCCGCGCCGAAGGAGAGCCTGCGATGGCGCACCGGCGGCGGCGAAAAGCGACGATTGATGGAGACTGAGCCGTGTTCGAAGACATCCAGTTCGAGGCGACGGCGAAACCCAGGCCTGAGGAACTCGCGGCGTTCTACGCGCGGCAGAACCATCCGTCGACGCAGTCGCGGGAAAAGCTGCAGCGGATGCTGGACAATACGTTCTGTGTGGTCAGCGCGCGGCGTGGCGGCGAGCTGATCGGGTTCGCCCGCGGAGTGACCGACGGGCTCTGGGGTCGCGTGGCGGAATGCAAGCTTGATCCCGCGTATCAGGGGCCGGCGTGCGTGACGCGCAAGGACGGGCGCATTGAACACGATTCGTACGGGATCGCGCGGGAGATGGCCTGGCGGGTGATCGAGTCGCTTCGTGCCTACGGCGTGGAGCGGATTGACGCGATCGCCTACGGAACGGAAGTGGACTTCTGCGAGGAAATGGGCTTCAAGAGATTGCGCGGCGTTGAGGTGATGGAGCTCTCGGCGCAGGCTTCGACGCCCGCGATGCAGGGAGCGGTTTCTTCCGCGGGCGCTACGGCGTAGAGGTTTCGATACCAGCGGGTTTGCGCGGTCCGACGGATCGCGGGGTGCATCGGGTAACCGAAAGGGTCTGACAAACGATGCTCGACAACATTTACGATCGCGTCAACGATTACAGTTGCGTGCATATCGCGCTCGCGTCGCCGAACGATATCCGCAGCTGGTCCTTCGGCGAGGTCAAGAAGCCGGAAACGATCAACTATCGCACGTATCGCCCGGAAAAGGACGGACTGTTCTGCGAGCGCATCTTCGGTCCGGAACGGGACTGGGAGTGCGCCTGCGGCAAGTTCAAGGGCACCAAGCACAAGGGAATCATCTGCGACCGCTGCGGCGTCAAGGTGACGCACTCGCGCGTGCGCCGCAAGCGCATGGGCCATATCAATCTGGCCGCGCCCGTGGTCCACATCTGGTTCTTCAAAGCGATGCCTTCGAGGCTCGGCGCTCTGTTGGATATCAAGACGACCAGCCTGGAGAAGGTGGTCTATTTCCAGGATTACATCGTCGTCGATCCCGGCGACACGCCGCTCAAACCGCGACAGCTTCTCACCGAAGAGGAATACCGTTCCGCGGTTGAGACGCACGGAAAGAGTTTTACCGCATTGATGGGGGCGGAGGCCGTCCGCGAGCTGCTCGCGCGTCTGGACCTGGCGGCGCTTTCGACGAAGCTTCGCGAGGATATCGCCACGACGGGCAGCAAACAGAAAGAAAAAGATCTTTCCAAACGCCTGAAGATCGTCGAAGCGCTGCGTCATTCGCCCAACGATGCGAAGTGGATGGTGCTGGAGGTGATTCCGGTCATTCCGCCGGACCTGCGCCCGTTGGTGCTGCTGGACAGCGGGAACTTCGCCACCAGCGACCTCAACGACCTGTACCGCCGCATCATCAACCGCAACAGCCGCCTGAAGAAACTGGTCGACCTCAACGCCCCCGAGGTCATCATCCAAAATGAAAAGCGCATGCTTCAGCAGGCCGTCGACGCGCTCTTCGACAACGGCCGCTGCCGCCGCCCGGTGCTCGGTTCGAGCAACCGCCCGCTCAAGTCCATGACCGACATGATCAAGGGCAAGCAGGGTCGCTTCCGTGAAAACCTGCTCGGCAAGCGCGTGGACTATTCGGCCCGATCGGTCGTCGTCGTCGGGCCGGAACTCAAGCTGCATCAGTGCGGTCTGCCCAAGAAGATCGCGCTCGAGCTCTTTCAGCCGTTCATCATCCGCAAGCTCAAGGAGCGCGGTCTCGCGGATACGATCAAGTCCGCCAAGAAGATGCTCGAGCGCCGCGATCAGGCGATCTGGGACATTCTCGAAGAGGTGATTTATCAGCATCCGGTCCTGCTGAATCGCGCGCCGACACTGCACCGCATGGGCATTCAGGCGTTCGAGCCGGTCCTGGTCGAGGGCAACGCGATCAAGATCCACCCGCTGGTCTGCAAGGGTTTCAACGCGGACTTCGACGGCGACCAGATGGCCGTCCACCTGCCGCTTTCCATCGAGGCCCAGGTCGAGGCCCACGTACTGATGTTGTCCACCAACAACATCTTCAGCCCGGCCAACGGCAGCCCGATCATGTCGCCCACGCAGGACGTCGTGCTCGGCTCGTTCTATCTGACGACCGACCACGTCAGCCGCAAGATCGAGGAGAAAGACGCGCCGCACTTCGCCGACGTGTTCGAGGCGTTGATGGCCCATGATCGGGGGCGGATCGCCATTCACGATCGGATTGTCGTACGCATCGATCGCAAAAAGATGGTGACGGATTTGAAGGGCGCCGCGCAGCCCGTTCCGGCCCACCGCCGCATCCTCACGACGGTCGGACGAATCATTTTCAACGATATTCTGCCCCTCGAGATGCCGTTCTACAACACCGGACTATCGCAGAAGGGATTGATGCGCGTGGTCGCCGACTGTCACGAGCAACTCGGCCGGGCCGCCACCATCGACCTGCTCGACGACATCAAGGACATCGGATTCAAGTGGAGTACGCTGGCAGGGCTTTCGTTCGGTTTGACAGACATGCGTACGCCGCAGGCCAAACAGAAGATCATCGACGTCGCTCAGAAGAAGGTCGACGAAATCCAAAAGGCGTTCACCGAGGGCACGCTGACCCGGCTCGAACGCTACAACCAGATCATCGACGTGTGGATTCACGCGCGGGAGCTGGTCACGCAGGCCATGATGACCGAGCTGCGCGACGACTACCGTACGCCGGACGGTGCGTACCGCGCTCCCGGCGCGAGCGGCGCCGAACCGTACCTCAACCCGATTTACCTCATGACCCAGTCCGGCGCCCGCGGAAGCGTCGATCAGATTCGTCAGCTCGCGGGCATGCGGGCCCTCATGGCCAAACCGTCGGGCGAAATCATCGAGACGCCGATCAAGGCCAACTTTCGCGAGGGATTGTCCGTGCTCGAGTACTTCAGCTCGACGCACGGGGCGCGCAAGGGTCTGGCCGACACGGCGCTCAAGACCGCCGACTCCGGCTACCTCACCCGCAAGCTCGCCGACGTGGCGCAAAATGTCATCATCAACTGGCAGGACTGCGGAACGATCAACGGCGTCACCAAGGCCGCCACGTACAAGGGCGAGGAAGTCGATATCGCCCTGCGTGAGAACATCGTGGGCCGCACGGCGCGCGACCCGATCCGCAACATGATGACCGACGAGCTGATCGTCGCCGAAAACCAGCTTATCACCAAGGAAATCGCCGCTCGCATCGAAGCGCTGGGATTGGACAAGATCCGCGTGCGCAGCCCACTGGCGTGTGAGAGCCCGCGCGGGTTGTGTGCGTTGTGCTACGGGATGGATATGTCGACGGGTCGCCTGGTCGAGGAAGGACTGGCGGTCGGCATCATCGGGGCGCAATCCATCGGCGAACCGGGCACGCAGCTCACGATGCGAACGTTCCACACCGGCGGCGTGGCTCAAAAGGCCGCGCTGGAGAACATGCTCAAAGCGACGCAGAAAGGCGTCGTCAAGTACCACGACCTGAATCCGGTGGAGGTCCGCAACGAGGACGGCACGACCCGAACCGTCGTGCTCAAGCGAAACGGCGAACTTCTTGTCGTCGACGACAAGGGACGCGAACTGTCGCGCGATAAAGTTCCTTACGGCGCCGTCCTGAAGGTCAAGGACGGTCAGGCCGTCTCCCGACGCGACACGCTTTGCGAATGGGATCCGCACCTCACGCCGATTCTCGCCGAGGTCGCGGGCTTCGTCCGTTTCCAGGACGTAGCCGACGGCGAAACGGTTCGCATGGAGCATGAGGGCGGCAAGGCGAAGTACGTCGTCATCGAACACAAGGGCGAGAAGCACCCGCAGGTCGTCATCGAGAACAAGCAGGGCAACGTGCTCGACTACCACTACCTGCCGGCCAAGGCCCGTATCGAGGTTTCCGAGGGACAAGCGATTTCGCCGGGCGTCGAGCTTGCCCGTCAACCGCGCTCGATGGGCGGTACGCAGGACATCACCGGCGGTCTGCCGCGGGTGACGGAGATTTTCGAGGCCCGCCGTCCGAAAGAACCCGCGGTCATGGCCGAAATCTCCGGCCAGGTCGAAATCCGACCGGACAAGCGTCGCGGGAAGATGACGATCGTGGTGCGCAGCGAAAGCGGCATGGAAAAGGAGCACCACGTTCCGCAGGACAAGCACCTCTTGGTTCACGCCGGCGACTCCGTCGAGGCGGGTGATCCGCTGGTCGAGGGGCCGCTCATCCCGCATGACATCCTGCGGATCAAGGGCGAGGAGGCGCTGCAGAACTACCTGCTCGCCGAGGTGCAGGCCGTCTATCGCAGCCAGAACGTCGGTATCAACGACAAACACCTCGAGGTCATCGTCAACCAGATGCTGCGCAAGGTGAAGGTCGAGCAGCCGGGCGACTCGAAGTTTCTGCCCGGCGAAGTGGTCGACAAGTTCGAGTTCCGCGTGGAAAACGAGCGCCTATCCAAGAGCGTGGTCATCGGCAACGCGGGCGATACGAAGCTCTCGGTCGGACAGGTCGTGACGCGGGCGGTACTTTCCGAGGCCAACGCCGAGGCAGAGGCTGCGGGCGGCGAACCGGCCAAGGGCAAGAAGCCCAAGCCCTCCCAGGCAACGACGTTGCTGCTGGGTATTACCAAGGCGAGTCTATCCAGCGAGTCATTCATCTCCGCGGCGTCGTTCCAGGAGACGACCAAGGTCCTCACCGAGGCGGCGCTGGCCGGGGCGACGGATAACTTGCGTGGTTTGAAGGAAAACGTCATACTTGGCCACCTGATCCCGGCTGGTTCGGGTTATCGGCGATACCAGAAGATGCGCGTCAAGCACCTGGGTGTGCCGATTCCGGCGCCGGCCGAGATTGCGGTCGAGATCCCGGTTGCCGAGCTTCCGTCCGAAGCGGAAGCGGCGGTGGAAGCGCCGATCGGTGGTGAGGGATTGGGAGCGCCGCTCGGAGAGTCGTTGGCGCTCGTCGATTCCGCCGGCGGATCGATGAACAGCGAGGGCGGCGGCGAAGCGCGTAACGAATAAACCTGTAGAGCCCGCCGCGCGGAAAAAAAGACGCGTGCGGCGGCGAGATGAATGAGGTAGGAAATGCCGACAATCAACCAGCTTCTGCGTGTAGGACGCAATAAAGTCCAAAAGAAGTCCAAAGTCCGCGACTTGGCCCAGTGCCCGCAGAAGCGGGGAGTCTGTCTGATCGTCAAGACGCAGACGCCCAAGAAGCCGAACTCCGCGCTGCGCAAGGTGGCGAGAGTCCGCCTGAGCAACGGCAAGGAAGTGACCGCCTACATTCCGGGCGTCGATCACAACCTACAGGAACACTCCATCGTGCTCGTACGCGGCGGCCGTGTTCGCGATCTTCCCGGCGTGCGCTACCACATTGTCCGCGGCACACTCGACTGCGCGGGCGTTGAGAACGACAAGGACGGCCGGCCGCGTAACCGCAGCCGAAGCAAATACGGCGTGAAGCGGCGCAACAAGTAGCGTGGTTTTCGCGTTTGAACCGGACGCGGGCTGGCGGAGAATCGATCGATCATGGCGGAACGTGGCGCGAACGTAGTGACGATGCCGGCCGGCGCGAAAGTGCATTCGGCGGGTTCGTTGCTGGTTGCCGCCTGGCCGATCATCGGGTTTGCGGCGCTGACGGCGCTGGCTGCCCAGGTCAAAGTGCCGCTGCCGTGGACTGACGTGCCGATGACGCTGCAATCGCTGGCGGTGCTGCTGGCGGGGCTGGCGTTGTCGCCGGCGGCGAGTGCCGCGGCGATGGTGCTTTATCTGTGCGGCGGGGCGGCGGGTCTGCCTGTTTTCACGCCCGGTTCGCAGGGTTTGGTGGGTCCGACGGGCGGATACATCGTCGGGTTTGTGGCCGCCGCGTGGACGATTGCAGTGCTTCGCGGCGGTTTGAACGCGTCGGTATCCCGTATGGTCGCCGCTGCGTTTTGCGGCATGTGCGTCTTGTTCACGTGCGGGACCGGCGGGCGGGCCATCTGGGCGCTGGCTCACGGAATCGATCCGAAGCTGGCGATGGCGACAGGCTTGTTGCCGTTCATTCCCAAGGCGCTGATCGAGATTGGTCTGGCGGTTTCACTGGTTACAGCGACGCGAGGGTTTCGTGAACGGCGGATTTCGGGAACACGGTGATGTTTTTCGGACGCGGTCGTATCGCGATCGCGAGTCGGGCGGGTTTCGACGGGTTTTGGTTTCCTGGTTGAGGATATTCACGGATAGACGGTAACGATGGGATTCAAAAAATTTACAAAGTCTTCGCAGCAGTTGAAACCCGATGTTCGGTTCAACAGCGTACTGGCCTCCAAGTTCATCAACTGCCTCATGTACGAAGGCAAGAAGAGCACGGCCATCAGCGTCTTCTACGACGCGATGGACATCATCGCCAAGCGGGCCAAGGAGACGCCGCCGTTTGAGGTGTTCGAGAACGCCATCAACCGTTGCAAGCCCAACGTCGAGGTCCGCTCCAAGCGCGTCGGCGGAAGCAACTATCAGGTGCCCATGCCGGTCAACCGCAAGCGTCAGCAGTCGCTTGCGTTCCGCTGGATTCGCGAAGCCGCCCGCGCCAAGAAGGGCCGGCCTATGGCCGAGGCGCTCGCCGCCGAACTTCTGGACGCCGCCAAGGGCGAGGGAACCGCCGTCACCACCCGCGAAAACATCCACCGCATGGCCGAAGCCAACAAGGCCTTCGCCCACTTCGCGTGGTAACAACAGAGCCGCGACCGTGAGGGAGTGGGTAGCGGTCAATCCGAGCCGCGACCGTGAGGGAGTGGGCAATCCGAACCCCAATCGCAAGCGCTAGGCGGCCGATCCGAGCAGCGAACTTCAGCAAAAAGGTGCATAAATATGGCACCCTACCGGACTTCGCTATAATGTGTTCTGACCGCCATGCAAAACGAGCAGGCATTTGACGACTCGCAGAACGATTTCTCCAATGAGAAGGAATCTGGCAGGGGAAAGTTCCGCGCAGCCCAGCGCGCACGGGTTGTTCCCGTTCCGCTCACGCAGCTCCCGGAACTCCACGATGATGTTAGAACTCTTGGTAGGCAACACAGGTTGCGGGGTCTTACAGTTACTGAGCCGACCCTGACTGTGTTTTTCCATCTCTTGGGATCTCCGTCACCTCGAATTCATGCAGAGACGTTAATGTTCTGGCCATGGGGCTGGCCGGGATACTTCGGCTCCAGCCTATCATTTGTGCTATTTGCTCCCGGTGCACAAGCTAGGGCCTGGGTTGATCAAAGCGACCCAGGCTTTCTTGCATTAAAGCAAGGCAAGTTTCGTGCGGTTTTGATCTATGACCAATCCATCTATGGTGAGCATGTCCCGTAAATAGTTGAAAAAGAGCGGTTCTCCTTCGGAGCCTGCCA
>ERZ1292630.1443-Hain-H41-02um-R3-1443-length-23453-cov-7_pt2 | contig 16049 bp, 2 predicted proteins | sample MGYA00564408_ERZ1292630 | MGnify/ENA primary metagenome ERZ1292630 (study PRJEB36523, sample SAMEA6512641) | groundwater metagenome | collected 2019-01-08 | study: AquaDiva: Metagenomics assemblies of 32 groundwater samples | reverse complement strand
CGTCGACCCGTATAACTTGACGGTCACTTTTTTTCTCGCGAGTGGTTTGCTTCGAAAGATCGACGCCGGCGTCGTCACAGGCGTGGAATCTGCAAATTCGAATTCACTCCGCGCACTAACGGCCGTCGAGTCTGTGGTGGCTGGCGCGCGGCCCTCCACGTTCGGCTCCAGTCTCTTCTTAGTGACCGGAAACGCCATTGCTCGCGCGCTCGTAGTGAAAAAACGTCGTGCACTGCCCCGTGGGGCCTACAAGCACAAATTTGAGACGTTCACCTTCTTCACGAGAGCATCGGACAACACGTTTGTTGATGGCGCACCGGCGAACGCCCTGCACGGGGACACAGTCCAAGGCATCCAGGTTTGGCCGTCGGGGCAAATTTGGTTTCGAAGCAATGGCTGCTGGCGCATTGTGCATTCGACGGGCTGGGCCGTCACGCCGTTGGGTACGTGCTCGAATTCCGCTGGAACGCAGAGCATGGGACTCAGCTTTCACCTACCCACAAATATGTTATTCATGGTGAGCTTTTTCGAACAAACCGTATCGAAATGGACGCTACCAGGGTCTCGTCCGTTCGGTCTCTCCGGTTCGCCCTCGCAAACGCTCTACTCGGGTCAGACGGGCACCGCCGCTTTTTACGACGGTACCGCGGCCCTTGCTCGATTCAATGGCCCTTGGGATTCATATTTCATCGACGACGATCGTTTGATAGTGTCGGATTACCTTAACAACCTTGTGAGGCTCATCACGTTATCGACGAACACGGTCTCGTCGATCGGCATTGGTTGGGCCAACCCATTCGGGTTTGCAGGGTTACCCGGGGTCGTCTATGTTTCTGAAGGCGACGGCGGCCTCAGAGTCAAAGCCTTGGCGACCAATGGCTACGCCGTCACGGTCCACGCCTTCACCGGTGTTGCGCCGACAACGAACGCCCAATGTGTCGGGAATCGCTTCACGGCGAGGGCGCAAACGTTGCGAGGCATCGCCGCCCACCCCGATAGCCGGCGACGCCCGCAGCTACCGACGCTCTACGTGACCCAATTTGTGACCGCGGGATTATCGGCGATGCTCCGGATCCACTACAATACAGTGTTCCTCGTCAGCGGAGGCTACGGACGCACGGATGGCATCGACCTCGCCGCGTTTCATGATTTGTCTCACCGGATGGCGTTCCTATCGCCCGAAGTGCTCATCTTTGGAGACTACGGGGGGCGCCGGATTGTGCGGGTGAAACTGTTCATTGGAACGATCTCAGCGTCGGCATCGTCCACGGCGACCTCGTCGCCCTCCCCTCGCTCGATGAGTGTGTCGCTGAGCGGTTCGGTTCCCTCACCTTCCGCCGGTACAGCCTCGCCATCCTTCAGCGTTTCCTTTCCGTCTCTAACTCAATCGACGTCGATGTCCATCGATCACACGCTGACGGTTACGGCGTCGTTGTCTCTTAGCACGTCGTTTCCGTCTCCAACGTTGTCGGGGTCGATATCCATCACGCCGCCACCGACGGCGACAGCATCGGCATCTGCATCCGCGACGGCGCCGTCGACGGCAACTTCATCGCCGTCGCGCACGCCGCCGACTACTCGCAGCATGACGTGGCTGCAGTCTCGTAGCCCGACAAGCTCCAAATCGTTGATCATCACGGACTCGAAATGGACTCAGACAAAAACCAGACCGTCGTTTTCCTGGGGAACGACCTCCTCGTCGCAGACGGGCTCGTTACCTCCCCCGAAGGTCACTCTGACAAACACGACGACGCCGACGACGACGACGACGCCGACGACGACGACGCCGACGACGACGACGACCGCGATGCCCAATGTGACGATGCTGATGCCCAATGTGACCGCCGAGCCGCTACCCTCAGAGGAGCCACCGCCCGTGATTTCAGCAAAGCAAGAAGTGGTCGTGCAATCCGCGAATACCGTCGCCTCCGTCAGCAGCTTTGTGTCTCCGTCGGCGATGACCATGGCGCAGCGCGCGATGAGCGTCACCGGGGCGCTCAGCTGCCGCGATCGCACCGCCATCGAGTCGCCCACCGCCATGGACCACCCCCTGAAGTTCGCGCTGATTGAGGCGCCTTTCATCCCTGCGACGAGCGCGAGCGGCAATGTGTCGAACAGCATTCTCGGTGTCGTCGCGGTCGATGGCAGTGGTATGGTCACTAGCAGCGGCAATGGTGTGGGCGTGTCGATGGAGAAGGCTCGCTACGTGTCGTCGCAGTACGCCGCAGCGGCGATAGTGAACCTCGTCGTCCTTCTCCCGGCCGCCGCCGTCGTGTTCGGCATCTTCAACGCGGTCGTCTTCTTTAGCTTCGGGGCGGATACGGAAGAGGAGCGCCACTTCATCTCCATGGAATCCGAGGGCTGGCGGCCGTCCGTCATGATGCGCGTGATGTTCCTCGCGCAAATTCCCGGAGGATTCATTCTCGTGGCCAGCGTCTTCGTGGGAAGGGCGATTGAAATGAGTGTGACCGCACTTGTGGCGACCGCGCCGGAGCTGCCGCCATGGTGGGCTATTGTCATCACGCTTTTAGTCGTCCTCATCAGCATCGGCCTCGTCGTCCTGATATTCGTCTTGACGAAGGGGGGCATCCTCCCGGGCGGCACCGCTGCGAAGGCGGCAGGATCCGCAGCGTCATCTTCATCGTCGACCACGATCTCCGCGGTGTGCGTGCCACGGGGCGAATCCAGCGACAGCGCCGTCCCCGTCTGGCTACAGCGCTTTATGAGCGGCAGGCTCGCGTGGGTGTCGGCGACGGCGTCCGTCGAAGTTGCCGGCAAGCAGACGACCCGTGTCGATCCCTTTCACCGACAGTATGAGCATTTGTATCGCGACTTTGTGCCCACGCGGCGATGGTTTCTCGCGATCGACTTGGCCCTGTCGCTCGTGGCCACGGTCGCTGGTAGTGTGCGGTCACCAAGCGACGCCTTCTGCACCGCCATGTTGACCCTTATCTTCGTGATCGCCGTTGGGTCCGTCGTTCTCGTGGTGGTCTTGCGCCCCTTCGTGGCCCCCGTCGACACATTTCAAACGCTGCTGGTTTCGGTCTGCACCGTCCTCGCCGCCTTGCTCGCTTTCCACCCCGCCACCGTTCCGGCCGCGGCTGTCGCGGCGCAGGTCTCCATCGTGGCCGGTGCCGTCAAGATGCTCGTGACGCTCGTCATGTTCATCATCGAGCATGTTCCCTCGATTCGATTGGCGAAATTGGACGCCGTGAAGGACGCCCACTCGCAGAAGATGAAGTCGTTCGCCAACATGCTCTTATCCCAGATAAAGTCCTCTGGGCGAAGAGGAGGCAAACGACGGCCACAGAACGCGACATCGGCGGAAGATGTTTGCACTCTCGACGATGCCGACGACGTCGACCACGACGAAGACGATTTCAACGAGGAGGAGGAAATGTCCGCATTATGTACGTTAAGGCCCGTTGACCATAATAGGAATGCCAACGACGACGACAACGTACGAGTCATTGGCGGCGATGATGCCCTATCGGATCCGCTACTCGACCAGGCGGTGGCGGAAGTCCCCCCTTCTCCCATTCCAGCCAGGGGCACGAGACGCATGATCGTGCTCGACGACGACGACGACGACGATTTACTGCTGGCAACTGGCGGCAGGAGGACCGCTGGAGCAGAAGCCGCCGGAGCCGGTGGTCGCCGTAGCGACGATGCCAACCTTATCATGCTCGACGACCCGGATCATCCTCGTCATGGCGATGGCAGCCCTCGTCGCACCGCGGCCACCATCGCCACCGGAAAGGGCCTCATTCGAGTCTGGGAAGACGATGACGACGACGACCTTTTCGGCAGCGACATGGGGAACGCAGTGGTTCGGGGAGGACTCCAATGGGAGAGGGGCATCCAGCCGCACGACGGCGGCGGGGTGGGTGTGCCGCCGCCGGCGTCCTCCTCCTCCTCGTCAATGTCGTATTTGCTCAATCTGAGAGATGACGATGACGACGGGGGCGACAGACGAAAGGCGAAACCATCGCAGCCGCAGGCACTCGCTTCTTTTTTTTCGCGTTGCCCACCCCCCCGAGACGCCACCGTCATGGATGCGACTGAAAAAGCAGACGGGTACGCGGAGACTGGGGAAGACCCCCTGACGGCTTTTTTTGGCACCCGGCGTACCCCGCGATCGGCGGGATCGGACTGATCCTTCACCTATCTCGCTTCTCTGGCCGGTCTCGGGCCGGCTGAAAACGAAGTCGTTCTTCGCTTTTTTCTCCTTCCAACCGGGGGAGTTCCCTCCTCCACACCTCTCAGTTTGTGGTTTCCTTCTCGAGAGCCTTTTACCACGTTCCTTTTTCTTGGTACACTGTTGCCCCTCAGCATCGCACCGCCTCTAACTTTGTTTTCATTCCAAGCCACCCCCGTGCCAAACGACCTACGAAAGCATTTGGTTTGGAATTTGCCAACTCCCAAACTCTCTCTTGCACGAACCCCGCCGTTCGCGCATTCTGTTTCCACCCGCGTATGTAATCGTAGCTTGCCCCCCCCCCCCCTTCTCCCAAAGCGACCCAGCCTCTCCTCCAAGAAGAAAAACTTTCATTTCTATCTACGATCTACGCTTCGCTCGACAAGAATGATTTCTACTGCTCTGCGGCAGCTCCGCAGGGTCGTCTTTCTCATCGTGGTCACACTCCTAGCAACGGCCACTCTACGCCCACGGAAGATGGGGGGGCTGTTCCTCATCGCAGTGCAGGGCGCACAAGCGGCTCCTCCCCCACGCCCACTCGCAACCGTCGAGGCATATTACGCTAGTCTTCGGTTCAATCCCCAAGTTTCGACGAATGTCACGCTGACCGTCCGCGTGTCGGGCGTGCCCCTCGCATCAGAGTCGGACACTGGGGTACTCGCACAGGGTATGTTGACCTCGCTGGCGACGTCCCTCGTGTCGTTGTCCCCTTCGACGGCGAGCAACAACAATGCATCGACAACCCTCCTCCCCCTCGGCGGCGGCGGCGGCTCTTTAGCTATTGTCCCGGCTGACATCCGTGGAGCACCCCGTCACGTTGCGTTTTCGCTCAACGTCACGTCCGCCGCCGCCGCCGTGCTGCTATTCGGTGCTGCCTCCACGTCCCCCGCGACCAGCGCCACGGTGGTAAGCACTGCCGCTACGGGCCGCAGCCTGATGCAAGCCACATTGCAGTCGCTGCCATGGTGCGGCACCACCTGCGTCGTCATCGAGTTCGCCGCCGCCGCACCGACATCGACGACATCGTCGTCGTCCGGCGTCGTAGCATTGGATGCCTCCGCGTACTCCACATCGACCGGCCGGGCATCCAACGTCGTGACAGCCACCAGCGTGGCCTACTCGACGCTATTGACCCTCGTGCTCGTCGTCCTGCTTATCGGGCTGATCCTCATCGTGTACCAAGCGTGCCAGCGCAAGAGCCATTCCAACAAGGACGTGATCATCCACGCGCGACCTCAACTCGGCTGTCTCGACCTTGGCTACGCGATCGTCGTCTTCTCACTCTCAGCCCTCATCTTAGTCATCGCGTTGCTCGTCACGTCATTGACCGTTGCGGATCCCCAGTTGCTCGTGACATTGCATGCCAGCTCTCTTTGCGGATCGAGCCCGACCGCCGGCGCACCGGTTGGGATCGTCACCGCCACGGCAAGTGGCTTGTGTGAGGAGGCTATGGTGTTAGATGGGACCGGCGTTCTTCGCCCGACGACTTTCTTCGTGCAGGCGCGATGCGAGCAGCCTACCGAGGCGCAGTCGAGTAATGCTGGGGCGGTCGTCGTCATCCGGGCCCAGGTTGCGACGACGCTCGCGAGGTGCCGGTCAGGCGTATTCGAGTCGCTCTCGTCCACCGGGGCGTCGCCGTCTCCCCTTGCGGGTGCGGCCGTTGCCACGGAGGGCGCCTCCACCGTAGTCGTCACCGCCGGCTCTTATTTGGCGCAGTCATCCGCCGCCGCGGCGTCGTCGTGCGTTGGCGGTCAGGCCACCTCGGCGTTCCTCGTGGGGACCCCGGCGTCCCAGTCCGCCGTCGCCTCCGGTCTCTCACTGTCCTCGTCGTGGTCCTGCATCGGGGCAGACGCCGCCGTCGTCGCCACGATCAACGCCATGCCGGTCGACGCTGCGCGGCAGTACGTGACCACGGGCGCGGAGATGGCGGCGGCGTCGCTGGTTGAAACCAAGTTCACGAATGCAACCGTCGCCACGAAAGTCACGGGCATGGCCACGGCGGGTGCGGCCATCAACGTCACGCTGCGTGCGGTCGCGGACGTGTCATCGTCCTTCGTGGCTTCAGAGGTCGATGCGGCCGGTTATGTGGTGTTTGGTGGCAGCAACGCAACGCAGAGCACCAGCCGACGGCCGCTCACCCTTCTCGGCGTGCGCGGCACGACCATCGACGTCGGCGCCTGGAAAGAGTACACGGTCGCCGCTCAAGTCCGCCTGGGCCCAACGGCGCGCGGCTACGTTTTCGCGGTGATGGACGCCATCACCATTTCGCCCGCCAACCTCTCCAGCACGGCGGCGCCGTTGTCCACGACCCGGGTGCCGTCGTCGCTGCTGCTCGCGCATGCGCTTGTCGCCGCGCAGGAAACGCCGTCGAAGACCACGCCGTTCGCGTCGGCGCCCTACTTGGCTCCTTTGGCGCTATTCGTGGACGGGCCGGCGAAGACGTTGTCGGTGGTGATCGGCGCCGAGGGTCGGCTCAGCACCGCGTCGTGGAGCGTCGCGGACAAAACGGACATTTTCGACAACCGCCCGCGTCATATCGCGTTCCGCGTCCCGAGTCTGCAGCAACCAGAACGGCTGCAGCTCGCCATTGAAGGCACGTCCCGGGTCGGCGTCCCGGGCTGGGAGACGTGTTTCAGTCGCAATAGTGGTCCCCCCGCGCTCACGCAGGCCGCCGCCAACGCCTCCTATCCGAACAACGTGGGCGCGTTGGTGATCGGATTGGACCTCAGCGACGCGGCGGTGCACTCCCTCGCCTTCTACGGCGTCTCCCTTGCGGATCGTGAATTGCTGACCGCGGCCAGCCAGCCCCCGAACGCCAACGTGTCCACCGGTTGGAGCATGGCGCTGGCGATCGGCATTTTAGTGATGGCCGTGCTGTTCCTCGGCAAGGTCATCTGGGATGAACGTCAACGCTACCGCAACTTTGTGATGCAGAGCGCCACGAAGGCGGCCACCCGAACGACCGCCGCGATGGCGGCGACGGCGCAAAAAGCGAGTGCCATGGTGACCGAGACGGCGGTGGCCCAGTCGTCGCGTGGCTTGCTCATCACGGCGCAGGTCCTACGTGTGCTGCAGTCCCTCGGCATCACCTTCGACGGATGGCGGTGGCCGACCATCTTCGTCCTCAACTTTTCATGGCTGACGTTTCTGCCGACGTTGGACTTGACGGAATTGCTCGGCCTGCCGTCGCTGATCATCCCGCTCGTGAAGGTGCTCGGCGCCGTCATCGCCGCGACGTTGGGCGTCACCCTGCTGTGGCGCGACCGAACGTACTATCACGGCTTCGTGGTCCCGTCGATGCGGGAAACGCTCGGCATCGACGACAACGACGACGATGACAAGGCGAAGGACGACGTCCATGAAGAAGAAGGCGCGGGCAGCAAGTACCCCGAAACGGGTGATCCCGCAGCGGCCGATCCAACCGCCAAAGACCGAGAACCGATGGTTCCCGCCGTTGCTGGTGGCCCGACCGAGCCGGCCAAGGAGCCGGGTGAGAACGCCGCCGCCGCCCCAACAACGGCCACCACGACGACCGCAACACGCGCGAACGACACCGGCGATCAGCTGCCGCCGTTCGCGGCACGGCCCCCCATCGACCCGATTCCCATCGCATCGCTCTACAAACCGACAACGGCAGCGGCGGAAAGCGACCCCAAGAAGAGCGGCGGGGGTGATAAAAACGCAAACTCCGCTGCGACGACGAACACCACCGTGCAGGTCGTCCCGGCGACGGACGCTAATTCGTGGCAGCGGCGCGACGCGGAGACGGAGGCGGTGCTGGAAGCCATCGCCACCATCGACGGGGTGCGCGCGCTTCAAGGCACAGTGGCTCCCGATTTCCAAGCCACCTTGCCGCTATTGTGTCGGCAACTCACCGCCAAGGAGTCGTCGACCGTGAAGCTCACCAGTCCCTCCATTCAGCAATGCCCAATCCACCACCGAACGCTCATCCTCGCGGGGTCCATGCACGAGGCGGCCTACGACCACTACTTAAAGCTGGGCAACATGCCGCCGATGCACCAATGCATCCACCGCGATACGAAGAGCTATTGGATGGACCGGCCGCAGCACTGCGCCGTCGACCAGGGCTACTTCGCGTGTCCCACGGACTATTGCACGTTCGCCATTTGCAAGAATTGCATCGACGTGGGTCAAGTCGCCAAGGTCAAGATGACGGTGAACGGCAAGCTCTATGACCTGAAGCGGACGGACAAAGCGTCCCTCATTGGCCTCGTGATCGTACTGCTGTTGGACACCGTCTACGTCCCGGTAGTGCACAGCGCGTTGGAGCTGATCAGCTGCTCGCGGCAGTTGCAGTGCACCTTTCCTCGTTGCTACGCCGATGCCACGGCGCCCTTCGTGGCAAGCGTCATCGTGGCCTGGATCGTCCTTCTGTCCTTCGGTGTGGCCTTTCCGGTGTTCTTGCTAGTAGGCCTCATCGAACGAAGGGCGGCGGTGAAAACGCTCGTGCGCCAAGTCGCGACGTTAGAGATGAGCGACAATGGTGAAGACATTCCCGGACGCTTCGTCGTTGCCCCCGACGTGGCGGAGCGGATTTGGACCACGCGCATCCTCCCGCTGGACAAGTCGCTCATGCGTGGCATGTATGACAGTTACGAGCTGCCCTACCTTTGGTTCTACCCCATCACGCTGATCTTCAAGTTGCTGCTCGTCGTCGCCGTCGTCGTTCCCGACTCCAACAGCCTCACGCAACTGACGAGCACAGCGGCCGTCGAGATCGTGTCGATGTGCCTGATCGTCGCGACCAATCCGTTCACAGACGGGTGGGTCGACCTCGTGACGAAGATCGGCGGCCTGCATCAAGTGCTGCAGTTGTGCCTGATGGGCTTCTACCGCATTGACGCCAACGTCGCACTGGGAGTCACGATGCTGTCGCTCGCGATTTGTTATCTGGTCGTCGTCTTGGGCCTGTCTGGATTTTTGGTACGCAAGGCCATGGCGGCCGCGAAACTGCAACAGCGGATTCAGCGTGCTCGCGCCCTGGGGCCCTTTCACGCGATTAACGCGAAGGACGACGAAAACTTGGACTTGCTCCTGGAGCACGCACCGGATAAATTCGCTCTTCGCGATCCGCGCGGTTGCACGCCGCTGATGAAGGCGTGCGAGCTCAGCGACACGGCACGCGCCGAAGCCATCGTCGTGAAGTTGCTCGACGCCACGGCCAACGGCGGCATGCTTCCCGCGCGAGAAAACACCGGCCAGCGACGGGCCGCACTTGACATTTGCTACCAGTTGGGTCGCACGAAGCTCGCCGGTATGGTGGGGGACGCGATGATGGAGGCCATGGAGGACCGCTGGCCAAAGCTGCTTCGCAACTGCTTCGTCGCGAGCGTCCACTTTTCCTGCGGGAGTGGCTCGATGGTTGCCTACGAGCGGGCGTGCGCCACGTTGGCCTCCTTCACGGAAAAACACGACGACTTGTTCCGGACCGCCAAGAAGACAAGAGAGAAGACCGAGAAGGAAGGAGTTGTGTCCAAGGCTTCCGAGGAGCAGGAAGGCGAAAAAGGTGGCGATGACGTCACCAACGCGGGCGCTAAAGACGGGGGTGGCCTGAAAAAGAGCGACGATGGAGGTGGTGACGACGGCGGAGGGAATGGGGAAGATGCTGCTACTGCTGAAGCGGAGGAGGAGGCAGAAGAATCCGAATCTGAAGACGAAAACGACGACGATGAGAATGAGTATGACGACATCAACTACGAAGACTTTCGCTTTGTGGACGACATTCTTCCTGGCAGTTTCCAGGCGGCCGAACGCGGCGACGTCGCCATGCTGAAGCAGTGCACGCACGTCAAGCCGCCCGTCGGCCTCCCAAAGCCATTCGACCTCGTTGCGGATAAAGACAAGGACTATTCGTCCGTGGTGCACCGTGCGGCGCACGGCAACCAGGGGGCGCTGCTGCGGTATTTGCTTGGCTCTTCCGCCGACGGGGCCCAGGAGGGGGACGCCGGGGAGCCCGAGGAGGCTGACGCAGGGGCCCCAACAGCAGCCCCGAAGAAGGGGAAAAGGACAGTCGACCCGCGCTTGTCCGAAGTAAATCACAAGGGCCAGACACCCCTGTGCGTTGCGAGCACAACAGGGGCCTGCGACGCCATTCGCGAACTGGTCTTGGCGGGAGCCAAAGTCATGACCAACGACTACGGCGAGCCCGGTCCGGTGCATCGAGCCATCTCTGCCGATCAATCCGAGGCCCTGAAGCTGCTGCTGGAGAGCCTGGACGCCGCGGCCGACGTGGAACGGGCGCTGAAGCAGCTGAGTAACGGCAAGACCATATTGCACCTCGTCGCGGAGAATGGATCGATTAACTGCGCCAAGTTGCTGTTTCAGCATAATCAGTGGTGCGCCGTCGTGGAGGCGCTCATCGACCACCGCACCAAAGGCGATCAGTTAGAAGAAACCGCTTTGCAGATCTGCGTGTCCACGGCTCAATTGGTGATCGCCCGAATGCTACTAGAACGCAAGGCGGACGCTCTGAAGCTGTCCGGAAAGGGCCTCGCGGCCACTCACATGGCCGCTATGAAGCAGCGACTCGCGTTTCTGAAGCTGTTTCACGAGTTTGGCGTCAACTTGTCGACCACGACGTCCATGGCCCACAAGCGAGCGACCCCGCTCATCCTAGCCGCGAAGAAGGGCGCCATCGACGTGATGGAATTCCTCGTTTGCGAAGTGGGATGCTCGGCAGAGGACGCCGATGCAGATTATTCCACCGCGATATCATCGACTTACGGAGATACGGCTTTGAACAGCGCCTTGCAACGCTTCATCGCCGAGCGCGCCAAAAGGGATAAGGCCGCCGCGCGAGAAAAGCGGGCCAAGGCCGCCGCCGCGACCCGAGAAGCATCGCCGGGGACCAGGGCCACCACGAGGCTTCCGGGGCAGATCGGGGAGGAGATCCCCGTCGCAGAGGGGTCGCCTCTGAGCGACAGCGACAGCTCGATGGCGGTGGCCCCATCGGCGTCACGCGCGAACTACCGAATGGAGGACGTCGAGGAGGACGAGGGAGGCGACGCCAACGCGACGGCCGGAGACGAATACACTGAGAAAGGTTGGCTGGGATACGGACAGAGCTATGTGGCACGCATTTTCCAGCCGCACTTGAGAGGCGCGTTCACAGATGGGTCCACCGTGCAAAGCGCGGCGGCCGCGCGTCGCTTCGAGGTGCTCCGTGCCGTTTGCGAGGAGCGGTCGTTGGGACTGTTACTGCACTGCGTGAAAGAATGGGGGTTGATCTACTTTTATCACCCAGACACCAACGAGCTGTCTTCCGGCCTGGCACTCGCATGGCCGGCTGGGTGGCTAGTATTCCGCGCCAACGCAGCACTCATCGGTGAGGTTCACGACTGCGATCGACTTAGTCTTGAAGCGATTCTGGATGACGAAAACCTCAGTGGCGGCAGCACGTACGTTGATGTTAGCCGATTGCTCGTTTGGGCGGGCAAGGAGTTCGAACTCGTACGACAAAGCGGCGATCCCGCCTTGCGGGCGATTATTGGCAACCACGTCATCTCGATGGAGTGGACCAGCATGTCCTCTGAGCGCTTGGCGGAGGAGTTCGAAATCCAATTTGACGGAAAGTTGCTCGCGGCGTTGAAAACAGAGAACCCTACGCTCATCTGCTTCGTTCTCGATCATGGATGCTCGCTCTGGAGCAGTTCGGATCCGGAGAATAGCAGCGCCAATGACGTGAGCTGGGCATTTGACGCGGCGAATTTCAAACCCAAGCTGTTGGAACCTCTCTGGCATCACGACTTGGCCTCATTTCTCCCAAATCTTACCAATGCCGAGTATGATAACATCTACCGCATCGTGTTGGAACAGGCTGACTTGAGGATGTTGCGATATTTCATCGCCAAGCTGGAAAAATACAAGCCTGGAGATGCCGACGAGACGTTAGCTCGCGGATTCGAAGGCTTTTTCACCGCAAACAATTGGAGCACGCCAGAAAAGATCGCGTCGACAAAGGCGTGCATCGATGCACTTCTCAAGTGGAGGCCGGAGCTGAACCTGGACCGCGACGCGATACTGGTGAGCGCCTGCAACCTTGGCCCCGAAGCCACGAATAAAGCTTATGAGCTGGCCGACTTGTTGACGGAGGACGCACGAGATGACGCGATCGTTAAGCAAAACAACATCCAGTCGAAAACCACGTCGCCCGAGCAATTCGACGGTTTCTGCGCCACGGTCCGCGCCGCTCACGACCGACGAGTGACCAGGGGGGTGGCCTCCGCGACGAACGACGACCTGCCAGACGTCTTAAAATCGGACTTCGTTCTACAGACGGCGCAGAGCGCCATGTATAACAACAACATCGCCCTCACCTGCCACATTCTGCGAATCAAGTTCCTTGATGATGTGACGGCGCTCACCGAGACGGTGACTCAGACGTCTAGCATGGCCAGCGGCGGCGACGGAAAGCACGTTGAAATCTTTTGCGCCATGGTCAACATGATATTTAACGCCGAGGTGGCTCGACGGGCTACTACGACGATGACTAGGTCGAAAGGCGATGAACATCAGCAAAAACCTGAACAGTCCAGCACGGAAGCGGCCACTCCTGCCCACACCGAGGAGGCGCTGCTGCCTGAGCTCAAGACCGAATCCACCCTACGATCGTTGGTGCCGCTCACCTCAGGGTTGATGCGCCACCACGTGATCGTCTCTTGCCTTCGCCGAACTGGATTTCTCACCCGCTCTTCGCTTATCGACAATCTCCCGGCGATTTTCCATGTGGAGAATAAAGAAACCTTTGAGTATCTCGTGGAGCCGGCCGAGGTGGATACCAGTTTGTTCGAGCTGCCAGCCGAGGATCAAATCGAAACCCCTTCTTCGGCTGCAGAGGGCGACGATGATGAAGAGGGGAGCGACTCGTCCGACGAACCGAAAAATCCTATGCTGAAGCAGCAGCGGGGATTCGATGCTTCAATCGTCGCGGCGGACGGGTCGAACGTCTTCCACCACTGCCTGACGACCGATGGTCAGCTTTTAGCCTTCGTCATGGAGTACTCCGAAAACCTCCGTGCGGAAAAGGGTATCGTCATCGACAAGGATAAGGTTGACGAGAAGGGCACCACGCCTCTGATGGCCGCGTGCGAGCATCAACACTTAGACTGTGTCGACAAGTTGCTCTCGTGGGGCGCAAATGCTAAGACACGGAACGAAAAGGGGCAAACGCTGGCCCATTTACTCATGAGTCAACCCGTGACGCTTCGGTTGCTGTTTCAACTTGGTCTTTCATCCTGCGATCAGGACAAGGACGGCTTGACGCCGATCCAGATGCTCAGTGGAAACGATGCGAGTGACAGCGGATTAAAACTTCTCGCGTCCCGCCCGGACTGCAACGTCGACCTGTGGCCGCACGACTTGACCACGAACGACCCGCCGATTGTCAAGGTGATTCGCTCGCGCAGCTACGATCCAAAGCACCCCATCGTGAAGCTTGCCACGCGGTTTGACTATGTGGACCCGAACACGGGCGATACCCTCTTCCACATCATCGCTTCCCACGACACGGAACCGGGCACTACGGACCTCTGTGACATGATCGAACGCCTTTCGGAAAGCAACGCGGAAGGTGTGAAAAAGAAAAACGCAAAGGGGGACACGGCGCTGTGGCTCGCGTTGGTGCACCGCCGCTGGGATTTAGCCGATGCGCTCTTGACAAAGGCACCCGAGCTTGCCACCGTGACCACTTTGAGAGGATTTCCACCGCTGTTCGCGACGCAAGAGTGCGACACCGACGTGGTGAAACGGCTCATCGAGCTGACCCCGGGCGGCAGTCACGCAACAGTCCCGTCGCTGCCCAGCATCCATGGCGTTTATCATGGCTTCACGTGGGCCCACGGCTACTGCTGCAGCGTAGGACCGCCCTCTGAGGCGTTTTTTGCCTTCGGCGACAACGCGTCGATGCAGCGGCAACGATCCACGTGGGGACTTACGCCGCTGCAGGTGCTGGCCATGTTCGGAGGCAACGACTTCGACTTTGCGAATTCGGACACGCTCAACGGGTTCAGCGCGGATTCTTTTTTTGATGCATGCGAGTTTCACCCCGACGCAGTGTATCCGCCACCCGAGCACCTTCCCGAGCCGGTTTTTCCCGTCGACGTCGATTTCAAGCTGTTACAGCGGCGCACAACGCTTCAGATGATCGCTCAGTTACCGCCGCGCCGAGCTAATTTGGACACGTTGCTGTGGGCCGCCGTTCGCCGCTTGTCCGCCGCAAAGGACAGTGACGGTAAATGTGATTCAAGGCTGTTCGACCTGGTGACTCCCGACACCGCACTACCCGAGGACGGCCATCATCCAGTCTGGCAGCGGAACATTGGCTTCAACGTCGCGCACCTCGCTGCGCTGCAGGGCTACCACTGCGAGATGATCCACCTCCGCGCTGAGCAGCCGCGGCTCGTCGACCAGCGCGTCCCTTCTTCCGGTGCGAGCGTCTTGCACCTACTCGGGTTGGTCCACCCATGGCAGTCGAACTACGCGGCCTTGCAGGACATCGAAATGGACCCGCATGACCAAGACCATGTCGGCCTCACGCCTATGGACTATGCCCTCCTCACGGGATCCAACGAACTTTTGGCGAACTACTTTAACCTGTTTGAACGGGTGGTCGTTCGTGGCGACACCGAGGAGTATGATGTTCACAGCAAACGGCTTCGCGCCGCGGTCATCCCGGTGGCAAAGTACGCCTTGATGCATTTAGCAGCCGGCACGTTGCTGCCGGAGGAGCACTGGACCAAGTCGTATTTCGAAAACGTGTTGGCGACCACCCCAGCCGCTGGTGGTTCTGGGGACCCATCTCTTCTTCATCCACCGTATGCGGTCAAATGGTGGACGACCCACCACGACACCTGTGTGAGCACGCTGCTGTCGTATCTCGAGGTCAAGCTGCTTGAGCTGACGATGACCGCGGCCGACATGGCAGCGCGGCCGCTGGTGCCGAAAGGGACGATCACCGTCGTTCCCGGCGACACCGTGATTCACATCGCTGCGCGGCAGGGCAATGTCGCGATGCTGCCGCCGCTCGTCGCCATCGCAGGGGGTGACCTTTCCACTGTGTTCGACGGCCCACCCAACTCGCAGGGGGACTCCCCTCGTGCTTTGTTGGAAAAGTACCATCCGACTCTGAAGGTCCGATTTGGGGAACAGTAGAGAGGGAAAGTGAGAGAGAGAGAGAAAGAGAGAGAGAGAGAAACACACACAACAGGAACGATGTTCAATTTTTTATATCGCTCGGCCGGTTTCCGTTCATTTTGTTGTCTTTTTGGAAGAGTCTCGGAGCGAGCAAATTCCCGCGGATGTTTTCAGATATTACGTAGGTTTCTACAGGCTGCGCCCACCGCAGACACGGACACATGTGTATCATGCACGGCACACCATTTCCGTCGTTTTGAAGTCGTCGCAAAAAATCTTGCCTTGTGGATGAATGATTGCTCCACGCGATGCCGTAGGTTTTCCAGGATAGTCCTTGAGTCAGAACCACACACCACTTCCTTTCCCTACCTGCCCGCACGTAAAAAAGATGTCATCGTCGTTGTTCACGTTCGTCACGAAGTCTCTACTGAATGCCGAGTGGAGTCGCTTGGCAGCCCCACCACCACTCCGGCATGACTGCGAGAGAGAGTAATAGATTTGGGTTTGCCTGTGTGATCGACACTCTCTCATTTTTCTTCCAATCGGCTGAACCCAAACGCTCCTCTTTACCAATGTTAAATTTCCGGCCTTCCTGTTGTTCATGGCGCATCGTGGCTTGGCAGTGACAGTCATAGCGCGCGGGGTTACATGTACTCGGGCAGTAATTATCTCCCGCGCCACGTATTCATGGAAACGACAG
>ERZ1292630.1312-Hain-H41-02um-R3-1312-length-24606-cov-8_pt2 | contig 16050 bp, 4 predicted proteins | sample MGYA00564408_ERZ1292630 | MGnify/ENA primary metagenome ERZ1292630 (study PRJEB36523, sample SAMEA6512641) | groundwater metagenome | collected 2019-01-08 | study: AquaDiva: Metagenomics assemblies of 32 groundwater samples | reverse complement strand
ACCGGCTATCACGCTCGTCGCCCGGCGTCTACACGGTGCTCCTGATCCTCACCGACGGCGACATCACTGACATGCCGGAGACCGTCAATGAGATCGTGGCTTGCGACGATGCCCCTCTGAGCATCGTCATCGTCGGCATCGGCAACGGCTGCGACTTTGCTATGATGGACCAACTCGACGCGGACACCAATCCGCTTCGCAACAGCCAGGGAAAGCAATGCCGCCGAGATTTGGTGCAATTCGTCCCGTACCGCAAGTACGAAGGGGGGCCACCGACGGCGCTCGCCGCCGAGGTCTTGCGCGAAATACCAGACCAAGTTGTGGACTGGGCCGTGCTGACGCGCTTGCCTCCCCCACCTCCTGTCCCTGGCCCGCCAGGAGGGACCGCCGCCCCCCCACCGCCCGCGGCGCCTGCCAGGGCATAAGTTTAGTGCGAAAGAAAGCTCTGCTTTTTTGAACTCAACGTGCGTTTTGTGAACACCGTCGTCCCGCGCTGAAAACGCTTGAGGTTGAATTTGTGTCGTTACCAGGCCAGAGGAACGTGGGACATCCCTTCCCGTCTTTCGTAGCATTGTTCCACAAAAGCAACGCGTGTCTCACCGCGAAAAGGGTCTCTGTGGGTGGGTATCTGTTCCGCCGATGACGTGCAATACTATTGAATTTGCCGTGCGGGGTTGTTGTTTTTTTGGACAAACAGTAACCTGCGGGCGTCACTTCACATTGAAAATGACAACTGAGAAGACGCGAGTGCAACTCTTCTTTCGGGCGGAGGGTCTGAGCGACAGGGATACCACAAGCAAAAGCGACCCTTACTTGCTCCTCTCCACACAACCATCCGTCGGTGCGTCCGCGGTGCTAGGTCGCACCGAGACGATTGCCAACAGCATCAGCCCCAAGTGGAACACGGGTGTGTGGTTAGACTACTTCTTCGAAACGCGACAAGACCTGAGTATCCGAATTTTCGATGACGATTCCAAAGGGCCGGGCGGCGACGATACCCTGGGCACCGCGACGTTTCAACTTGCGCACGCCGTCAGTTTGGGTCAGAATGCGACAGGTTTCAAGGTTAAACTCGCGAGCGGCGATGGGCACGTTTTCGTGACGGTGCAACAATCCTCGACGGCGGGCAAGCGTGACACGGTCGTGTTTCAACTTTCTGGCCGAGGGCTGAAAAAAATGGACACATTTGGCCAGTCGGACGCGTACTACACCTTATACCGAGTGAACCCGAACGGTACCAAGACGCTGCTTCACACGTCCGAGGTGGTCAGCAAGTCGCTTACGCCCACCTGGAACCCACCTCCTGTTATGAAGGTCATCGATTTGACGACGGCAGACATGAATCAAAAAACACTCCGTTTCGAGATGTTCGACAAGGATTTGACCAGTGACGACACCATGGGGTGGTTCGACTTCAGTTTTAACGACCTGTTAGAGGCGGGTGCAGGACGTCGTACGTTCGAGGCGTGCGAGGGGCGCGAGAAGTTTGGTGAAATCGTGGTGTCCAACTTCCGACTAAACCGAACACCTTCGTTCTTGGACTACCTCCGCGGCGGCATGCAGATGAACCTCATGGTGTCGATAGATTTCACAGGCTCCAACGGCGACCCCCACCAACGCACGTCGTTGCACCACATGGACCCCGTGCACCCGAATCAGTACGTCCGAGCGATCATGGGCGTCGGAGATGTCCTGCTGCAATACGACACGGACAAGCAGGTCCCCGCCTTCGGCTTCGGCGCGCGGCTGCCCGATGGCAACGTCAACATGTGTTTCCATTTGAATTTCGACCAGAATCCGTACGTCCCGGGCGTTCAGGGAGTGCTGGACTGCTACGGCCGCGCCCTGGCGTCAGTGCGGCTGTCGGGTCCCACCAACTTTGCGCCAACGATCGCCACCGCGAACCGGCTATCACGCTCGTCGCCCGGCGTCTACACGGTGCTCCTGATCCTCACCGACGGCGACATCACTGACATGCCGGAGACCGTCAACGAACTCGTCGCATGCGACGACGCCCCGCTGAGCATCGTGGTGGTGGGCGTCGGCAGCGCCTGCGACTTCGCCATGATGGACCAACTCGACGCCGACCGCAACCCTCTGCGGAACTCTTCAACCGGAAAGCAATGCCGACGCGACTTGGTTCAGTTTGTCCCATTCAAGAATTTTGATCGCCGGCCGCCAGCAGAACTGGCCGCGGAGGTGCTCCGCGAAATCCCTGATCAGGTGGTGGATTGGGCCGTGTTAACCCGCCAACCGGCTCCTGCGGCTTGAGGCTCGTCGAAACCAGTCGTTCGGAAAACCCCCAAGCAGTCGTTTTCCAATCAGCAAAAATGCAAAGTTGTTGTAGAACCGAAGCGTAAAAATCCCTTCCCGAGTCAACGAATCCGAAATGAAATCGGGCCCCTTTCTCGACGATCATCGTTCTCCAAGTGATAGCGAAAGGAACTGAGGACGGTTGTTGTATCGTGCAATTCTCAGGAAGGGGGAAGGAAAGGGGGAAACGGAGATACACACGCCGCGGGAATGGCTTCTTCTCACTCTTCGCACGGCAGTCGATCGACGTCGGCCGTCTCCTCGCCGCTGTCCAGCGCGGTAGGTAGCTCGAGTAGTCCATCATCCGAAGGACCTGGCCGCGAGAGCAGCACCCAACGCCGGTCGTCCGGTGAGCCGTCCACCAGCAGCCGCGATCATCACGACATGGTGCATCCGTCGGCAACGGCGGATGATGTCTCTTTGGAAGGTCAACGCCACACGCTCGACGCCGCCTCCCCTCGACCTCCTCAACCTGCAGCGGCAGCTGCCAAAGGGACCGGGGAAGTCGCCGCGGACCATGAGGGCTCGCCGCATCGCCATGATGATCCTGGTGCGAAGGGCGCCGTCGTCTCCACCTCGCTACACGATGTTTACGTGCAGTACTGCTCGGAGCACGGTCTGCCCCCTTTACCCCAACTGTGCAGCGCCATGGCCGCACTGACGGCGAACAGCGGTGTTCGAGACCTCACCCTCTGCAACGTGACCATCGGACCCAGTCAAGCGTCCGCGCTCGGGGCGTCGCTGACGTCTCCCGCTGGCTCATCGTCGCAACTCGCCTCGATCACGCTGTCGCATGCGTATCTGTGTGACGAAGGGGCACTTAGTGTTCTGCGTGCGATTGGGTCGTGGCCCGCGAGTGCGCGGTCTGCCGTTCACACCCTGGACTTGACGGGCAACGGATTGCGAGACGCAGCGGCCATCGCCCGCACCGTGCCGCTGCTTCCCCGGCTGTCCACGTTGCTGCTGGAGTGGAACAAACTCGGCGCCGCGTCGTTGGATGGGCTTGCCGCGTTACTTCGCACCCTCGGGGATTCCAAATGCGTGACCCGGGTGGACCTAAGAAACAATTTGTTGTCCTGGGAGGCCCTGCCGCTGGTTAGCCGCTGGCTAGGTGAGTCGCGCAACACGTGCCTACAAGTCGTCGAGCTGTCCTGGAACAGTCTCGGAGGGACCGGTTCTACGGAGGACGGGGGCGACGCAAGGAGGCCTGCTTCCTCCATGGCGGTCGCCGCGGGTGTGATGTTACTTGGGTCATCGAATCGCGCGGTTGCGGACTTTGTAGACGCCGTTGGCCGGTGTCCGTCGCTGATTGCACTCGGCATCACCGGAAACGGATTTGCCCGGCAGGTTCACGACGTGATCATCGAGAAGCTCGCGACCAACGCCCACCGAGCTGCCGACATGGCGAAAAACAAGGAGGCCGTCGGCTACCTGGAACATGAGGTCTCGGAACTTCGTTCGCAACTCCTAGAGAGACACGAGGCGTGCCAGGCCACCGCCATCGCGCTTCGGCATGCGGAGTCTGACCGAGATCGTTTGCAAGGTGTGGTGGATCTGCAAAAGATGCAGATCGCCGAGTCAGACGAGGCGAGACGGCGCATCGCCGCGGACGCGCAACTCGAAGCGACAAAAGCCAACGAGCGAACTCAGGCGCTGCAGCGATCGCTGGAAGCGACTGGTGTGGAATGCGCCAAGCAGGTAGCCGCGGCGTGTAAATCCCTGGATGATGTGAGGAAGGTCCACGCGGACGCCAACGCCCAAACAGCTCTCCACATTACCGAGTTAACGGCAACCAACCGCAGCCTCGAACGCCAACAGATAGAAACAGCTGCAAAACTAGAAATGGCCGAAACCGCCGTGGTGCGCCTCCAAGAGAATCAGCGTCGTGCGATGGAGGACGTGGCCGCTTCGAAAATGGACGTGATGAAGCTGACACTAGAGCTGACTCAGTCTAAAGAAGAGCGCGACCGGTTATTGCTGGAGCGAACCGATATCACCGCGACGAACCTGCGATCGGACAGTCGCATTAGAGAACTAGAGAGTCAGGTAGCAACGCAAGCTTTGCGCATACGCGCCGCGGAGTCCGCGATGACCGACGCGAAAGAAGTCGCTGCCCGCGACGCCGCGCTCGTTCAGGACGCCCATCGGCGAGATAAGTCGCTCCTCGAGCAGGACTTCGGTCACCGTATGACCGCCTTATCTGATCAGCTCAAAGCCCGCGACGGCATGGTCGACGAATTACGTCGAGAGATTGAGCAGATGCGATCGAGCAACGCGCAGCGCGTCGCCGATATTGATGCCCAGGCCCGGCGGCAGGTGGATAGAATTACCGAGTTGGAGTTAGATTTACATCGCCAGAAGGCCGTCTCGGCCGATGCACTAAACGACCGGGATCGCGCGGACCGAAATAGCCGCGCCTACGAGGATCGTGCCAACGTGCTGCAACAAGATCTCCTCCGCGTCAGTCAAGAGTATCAGGAGCGCCTCGTGACACTAACTCAAGACACCGTCAAGCGACAGGACGGTGTGGAGGCCGAATTGCGCCGCATTCCGGATTTGCTGCAGCAGCTGAAGGCAGCGCAGTCGCGAATTCGCGAGCTAGAAAGGGACGGGCAAGCCCAGCGCCGTGCCATGCAAGCCAAACTTTTGGAGTCGGTGCAGGCAGCATTGCACGACTGACCGTCTTTGTGACCCGTGGGTAGAATTGTCAAAGCGCTCCATTCTTGTTGAGTTTATCGTTTTGATCCGCTAGGTCGCTGATGGTTTTAACATTTTTCAAGGAAAAATTGACAGCGTATCGCTCTGATGTTGGTCCTCTTTGATTTGCTAAGCTCTCGCACACGCACAATTATTATTCCGCCATCTTCGATGACGAACAGCAGCGAACCTGGCATCGTCCTGGTGCCGCCCACGGACGCGGTCGAGCCGTCCGCCTCCAGCGACCTGGCCGCCGCCGCCATGATGCCGTATCACAACCTCGTGATTCGCTTCCCTAAGGTCTGGGAGAGCTTCATCGACGTTCATTGGCGGCGGGAGCTCTTCGACGGACGGGCAGTGTCGCAATTCCACCTACTGTGTACCGCGGTCAACACTCGCATCGAACGGCTCTTTGATGCGAACGAAAGTCACTTCCGTCTTGCCGGTCTAGCCGCCGGGACGACCTTCGAAATCAGTCTCCGCATGAAGCTGGCCGCCAATCACACCGAGCCGGCAGCATGGGGTGCCTGGGCAACCCACCGCATTTCGACACTGGCCCCGGTGGTGATCGGGGTGGGCACGGTTTGTGACACATCCATCTGCGGCCGCATTGCTTGGACCAACGATATCCCGCCGTCCAGTTTAGCCTCAGGCGGGTCAGACGCAAGTAGTGCTCTGGTCTTGTCGCCATCAGCGGCTGTCGATGGTACCAAACCACTAGGTGTCGCGCCGTCGCTGCTTGCCAGTCCCGTCCTCGCCGACAAGTTTCAAGTGCACGTCTGGTTGCGCGGACGGGTCTTGGGCCACGATGAACGACTTTTGGAGATTCCTGCAAGTGCGAGAGACTTCACGGTGCCGAACTTACCGGCCAACAGTGTCTTTGAGGTTAAAGTCCGCGCCGTCAGCCGCGATGGCGACTGCACTCGCTACACCCCCACTGTGCGCTTTTTGACGCTTGACCCTGTCACGGTTCGCGTCGACGATGTCGCGGAAACCGAGGCCATGATTAGCTGGTCGCGCGGGGACGATATCGACGGCACAACGAACGCGGACGGTCGTATCGAGGATTTCACCTTAATTGTAGAGCAACTGCCCAGTCAGCACGAACTCGATCTCGACGCTCAGGCGGCGAGCGTGCAGGTCGACGTCAAGACTTTTGCGCCAGATGTGCGCCGTTACCGCCTTCGCACCTTGCACCCGGGAAGAGCGTACCTCGTCAAAACGCGCTACCGCAGTGTCTTGGGCGATGCTTCGGCTTGGTTCGTGACCCGCCTCACGACTTTGTCTCCAGTAGCCATACCGGATGTGTTGCTGGTGGGCCACAACTACGTCCAAGTGCGGTGGGGCCGAGAGATCACTCCGTCGCAAGGAGCGGCCGATACCGTTGCGGGGGTAAAGGAATGGGAAGTGCGATGCTCGATCGGAAAGCACTTCACGTCCACGGTCCTTCCTGGAAAGGAAATTGAGACCAAGATTGGCAACCTCATGCACGGCGTGGACTACTCCCTCGACGTACGCGCCATCACGCACAGCGGCATCGCTGGCCCTTGGAGTTTGCCCATCGCCGTGACGACGCTTCACTTACTGGAACCCCGGGTGGTCTTCTCGGGCGAAACGTGGCTCGCCGTGTCTTGGGATCGCCAGGAGAAGCGCTATGAGGACAACATCACGCGCTACCACGTGCAAGTGAACGGCGTGGCGAACCCGTACCGCGTCGCGAAGTACTTCCCCGCGACGGTGACCACGTTCACGTTTCATAACTTGAAGCCGGGCACCAAGTATCACGTGGCCATCCAAGCATTCAGCGACCAACGATGGGGGCCTTGGAGCGACGCAGTTGCGGCGAAAACGTGCACTCCCTGCGTCCCGCAGCTGGTGCGGCGCGGAGAGGAGTTTGTGCAAGTGCACTGGACCTGCGAATATTTTGACCGCTGCGCCGTCGAGGATGCGCAGAAACGATTTCAACTCCGAGTGTCGAAGGAGCCGACCCCGCTCGGTCAGGGACCGTCGCTGGCCCTCATGGCGCACGGTTCGGCCAACAACGCCTCGGTCTCCTCCTCGACCACTTCTGTAGCGGACGCGGCCGCTTCAACGAGTGCGACGTTAGAAACAACCGTCATGGAGTCGGACAAGAATGTCTTTCGCGCCAACCGGTTGGGGACGTATTCCCGGGTTCTCATCGCCGTTCGCGTGTTTGACGTCTACCTTCAAACATGGTGCGACTGGGGCCCTGAAGTAGAATTCCGGACCTTGCCCTCGGTGGTCCTCGTCACCCACGTCGGCGAAACGTTTTCCGAAGTGTCGTGGCAATCCAAGCCGCGCATGCTGTGCTCTGTCACGGACCAGGCGCTCGCGAACGGGGCCGTCGATTTGTTGGCGCCAGAGGAGGCAGAGCACTATGTGCTTCGCTTGAGCCAGTGGGACTCCGCTTTAAGAGCATCCGGGGGTGACCTCAGGGAAGTGGCAAAGTTTCACTTCGACAAGTCCCACGTCACGTCTTTTCTTATTTCCGAGCTCGAGTGCGACGTGACCTACGCCGTTCAGTTGTGCTACCTCGACATCACCGAGCAGTGGTCTGTCTACTCCGCGCCGGTTTTCTTCCACACAAAGCCGCCGCTGCGCTGCTCGGTGCTCGAAGTCGGCGAAGACGCCTGCATGATTAGCTGGGGCCGCTGGATGGCAGGGTCCCATTTGATGCGGCATGACGACGCGGCGAAGGCTTCGTCCTACCGCGTGGCGGCTTTTGACGTGGTCGCGGACGCCAAAATGATCGCGCAAGGGAAGAGTCCAGGGCCGCCTTTGCTGCACACGACGCAAGGGGCCATGGAGTGCCGCCTCACGAACCTATCCTCCAACACGGTTTACCGAGTGATGGTTAGCTCGGCGCCGAAGGGCGGTGCGGCCTGGGGTTCCTGGAGTGACCCTATTTACGTGATGACCCTGCCTCCGATTGTCGTGACACTTGACCAAGTCGGTCAAGACTACTGCCAGCTCAAATGGACGAGGGCCAAGCGATCCTCCGAGGTGCTCCAAACCATGCCCGGAGTGGAGTTTATTCCGTGCGAGCCGAATGTAAGCGGGAAGCCCCCCGTAGCTCCGGTCCCGGTCAAAGCGTCGCTTGCGGCAGCGAAAAAGGCGGCCGCACCTCCGCCGCATCCGTCAGCCGCAACGGCAACCGTTGTCGATGGTGGTGCAAACGACGGCGATGGGGTCGTCGCGGCCAAAAGCGTGCTGGCTCCTCCGAGTGGCGCGCCGAGTGACGGTGAAGTGCTCGTGTACGGACAAAAGCGCAAGGCGGATGACGCACATCTCGGCAGCCCGATCGTCGTGGGCCGGGAAACGGATGTCCTGGAATACCATGTCAGGTTGTACGCCAGCGACGTCGTTGCCTCGCTCGCGGGGCAGGAGGTCGAGGTCGACGAAGCCAACGCCCGTGCCCGAAACCGACAAGTCTACTACGAAATGAAAGTGAACAACAGCGTGCACCTGCTCCGCATTCCCGGCCTCACGTCGAACACGGAGTTTGACGCGGAAGTGCGAGGGATGACGCTATCCAAGCGCTGGGGTTCATGGAGCAGCCCTCTAAAGTTCCGCACCACCGTGCCGACGCAGATTCACGTTTCCCACATCGCACCGGAGGGGGTGACCCTGTCGTGGGGAAAGAAGGCCGACGGCACGTACGGATCGTCGCCATCCACGCGCCCATCATCCTCTCCTCGGGGGCAAACTCCGCCCGCGCGCATAACGTCCGCTGGACTGTCTTCCACGGCTTCAAGCTCCTACGCTGCGGCGGCCGCCACCCACGACGACGATGACGCCGATGGACGCAGCGATCAAAGCGGCCACGTCGTGGTCGCCGATGATCTCACGTACTTCCCCGAGGACGCCACCATGGTCCAAGTCGACGTGAGCGGCATCGGGGACCCATTGCACATGGTACACGATTGTAATTTCCCTCAGACGTCGCTGGTGCTCACCGGATTGAGCATGGCATGTGCCTACGCGGTCAAGATTCGCTGCCTCGTCGATGGCGAGTGGTCCGCGTGGAGCGATGTCATCTACATCTGGCTGCGGCACGTGGCCGTAACCCTCGTCGAGACCTCGCAGAGTTGGTTGCACGTGAACTGGGTGAACAAGCCGCCGCCCGACGCTCGTCCAAAGGCGCAGTTCCTAACGCTTCTGGGCAACAGCGGGGCGGTCTCGACCGCCGTTGGCGCCGATGCCAAGTCGCACATTTTCCGCAACCTGGAGTCCAATTCGTTGTACACCATCCATCTTTTGGTCGTCGAGCAGTGCCCGGCCCACGACCCACCGAACGTCAAGAGTCAAATCGTCCCTCCTCCGCCAGCAGCGGGTACCGCCGGCGCGGCAGCCGTGGCACCTGCTGACAAAGCGACTGGTGCCAGCGTGTCGATGCCCATTGTGTCCGCCGACCTCGCGGATTTCATGGAGGAAGGAACGTCGGTGCGGACGCGGCGCAACCTTGAACTGCGCGTGGACCGTGTGGGTCAAAACTTCGTGCTGCTTCGATGGTCGCTCGAGCGCGATCGGGGCGTGCAGACCAACGAAGCCGCGCTGCAGCTCAACCCTCTTGACGTGTTTGAGCTCGAAGTGTTCTCCGCGGACAACAACGATGAACTTCCAAGGTACATACGCGCGATGGGTACTCGATCCTTTGTACGCCAGTTGAAACCAGACTCTACGGTGCGCTGCCGCGTCCGCACGGTGCATCCTCACACCGAAGCCGTGGGCACGTGGAGCAACACGGCCTCCGCGCGCCTCCTCCCGACCATTTGTCCGGTGCTTGGTTCCAGTAGCATGGACAAGGACGTGCCTGGAGTCGGCGAGGACTTTTTATTTGTCTCGTGGAGCACGGCGTTGGCAAGCTTTTCGGAATCTGAACTTGTCGGACTGTCCTTCGAAATCCGCATTGTGCCGCTGGAAGGGCCCAACATGCACCAAGCAGCCATCTATGAGACGCAAGAGGCAGAGATGCACTTCGAAGAGTTGACCCCGGACACCATGTACGAGATCACCGTCCGCACCGTCATTAGCGAACACCGCACCGACGCTGACCCAATCACTGCGCTCGCTCAGCTCAACAGCAACAGCAACAATACGATCGCATCCTCCGAAGGCGGGGGCGGCGCCAAGGGAACCGGGAGCGACGTTCTCAAGGGCGAATGGTCTTCTCCGCTGCTGGCGACCACGCTCAGCCCGATGGCCGTCGCGTTGGCCGACATCACCGAAGTCAGTGCGACGCTTCACTGGCGACGCCGGAACTGCGCGCAGCACGAAGGGTGGTGGAAGGATGGTGACAATGGCGGCCGAGCCGACCGCAAGGCGGAGATGGCCTCGATCACTTCGTTCCACGTCCGGGTGTCTCAACAGAAGTCCGACGCCGCAACGTGGGCATCGTTTATCGACGAGCAGTATAGTCCGGCCCACGACGAGTTCGCTCGGTGTGCGACCATGCTCCGAAATCTGCGTCCGGGCGGTGTCTATCGCGTGTCCGTACGAGCCAGTACGGGGCTGCTGTGGGGCGGTTGGAGTCAGGAGGTGCCCTTCGCCACGCACGCTCCGCCGAGCAGCGTCGTCAAGTGCGTCGGGGAAAATTACGCGTTAGTGGAATGGACGCGGCTCGAGCGGCAAGTCGTTCAGGCGGCCGTGTCGGCATCATCGACTCCGGATGATTTGGATACGGATGATCTGGAGAAGCCGATCGCGACGGTGGGGAATGTGCCGGCCTCAGAGGACAAGAAGGCCCGGCGGGGGACGTCTGCGGGCCCCGCGGTGGTATTTTCTGCCGACGTCATGTGCTGGGAGTTGTCCTTCCGAACCGTCGGCAGCGATCCCGTGACCACAACGTTCACGGCGGCTAGCGATACGAAGTATCTCGCAGGGAGCGCGATGACGCAGCGGCTCTGCGTGCAGGGCCTGACCTCCAACACACCCTTCACGGTGTGTGTTCGGGCCGTGTATCGCGAGGCCGTTGGTACGGGCCCGTGGAGCGACCGGCGATACCTATGCACCCTTGTGCCTCTGAAAGTGGATGTCGGCAAAGTCGGTGAAACTTTCGTCCAAGTATCGTGGGAGCGGCGCGGGCAGCGGACTGTGGCGATGAACCTGCGGGAGCGGTTCGACGAGACGATCAAATTGCTGGAAGCCCAATACCGGGACCAAAGCGGCGCCGGCGGGCGCGGAGGAACCGGTCAGTTCGTCGCGGACGACACACCTCCGTCGCAGGACGCCAATCCCCTGGTCCCCCCAGGCCACCATTCCAAGAGCGCCGAATCCAACTCCATACCGAGCAGTTCATCCGACATGCCCGCCCCGCTCACGTTGGCCGACATGGATGGCCCCGGTGCTGACGCGGAGGGAGGTCACAGTGAAAGCTCTTCGCGGAAGTCATCTTCGAATCCGACTGCGGAACCCGCAGGCAAGACGCCTCAATCCGCGCAAAGTTCCCCTCCGCAGGAAGGCCTGCTTTCTCTCAAGGAAAAGATTCGCCAAGCGAAGGAGCTCAGCGTGCTGCAGATACACGATGCCGATCGCAGCGCCGTTTATCCTAAGGGTGACGACATCAAGTACGAACTGCTCGTGACGAAGCTGACCCCGTCGATGAACCTCCCTGGCGTGGGGAGCAGCACACTCGGAGAGGGTAGCGTGGTGCCAGCGTTACCTTCCGACGATGCGGCGGGGGCCATCCAGGGCCAAATCTTCGTTCGTAAACGCCTAGGAAAAGGGGAGTCGTTCTTCCGGCTCGAAGGGTTGACACCCCAGACGCAGTATCGCGTGATCGTGCGGGCCCTGTTTTCGACGACCGTGCCGGTGAAAGGCATTCCGGCCACGGCCACGCCAGTGGGCATCGACACGGACGACGGGGATGTGCCCTGGGGCGGCTGGAGCACGCAGGTCAGCTTCGTGACGCTCAAGCCCATCTCGATTTCGACCAAGTGCATTGGCTCGGAAGCGTTTGCCGTCGAGTGGGACACCGGTTTACGCGGAGACAGCGCCTTGTCATCGCAGACGGCCATATCTAAGTTTCAAGTCCGTCTCTGCGACCGTCGCACGGGTGCTCCCGTGCGGGCGGATCAATTGCTGGATGATTCTTCTCTTAGCGGCTACGTCGTGACAAACCTGCAACCCAATCAGGCGTACAGCATTACCGTACGAGTGTGCTACGAAGACGACAAGTGGGGTGTGTGGTCCGCGGCCATTCATTTCACCACCGTCCCAAAATTGTTAGGCAAGCTCACCGCGCCGTTCGACCGCAGTCTGGAATTCGTCGTTTGGCGCGAAGTCGTTGCTGAACCGACTGCGGCGGCGGCGGCTGTTCCTGGAGGGGGCAGCGTCGCCACGTGGCAACCGCAGGTCACCCCTCATCAGCTGAAGATCAACGACGCCGCCTGCGAAGAGACCTTCTTGATCGAGCACGGCACGTCCACGTCCCTCTCGATCGACGCGCTATCCATTGACACCGAGTACACGCTATCGGTGCGAGACCGCATCGAGCAACACTGGCAAGCGTACCGGCCCATCCTCGTCACCGAGACCCTTCCTTTCGTGCCGCAGCGACCCACGCTGTTGGAGCGCAAAGGTCCCAACGTGGCCATTGCGTGGCAACACCAACGCAACATCGCGGAGCGACAGTATGTGTACGCGATTGAGATGGCCGTGGCGGAGGACGTGTCGCGAGGGCGCCGGTCACCGTTGGGGCCGTTTCACGTGATTGGTTACACGGTACTCCAAGAGCATCGCATGGTGCTCCCTATCCCGATCGATGCCTGTGCGTTCCGCGTTCGCGTCTGCAAGACTAACCAAACGGTCGATGGCACTCTGGCGCCGGTGGCGGTGACGGCCGCGCAGTCCACGCCCGGCCATCCCGTTAGTCTCACAATCGACCATCCTCAGGTGTACGTATGGAGTGCCTACAGCGCCGTCGCCCAATTCAAGAGCCCTAGCGTTCCGGATCACCCGACGAACATCCGAGTCGTGAACCTCACTCACAACAGCGCGTTGCTCCTGTGGAACGCCCCAGCGAACAAGGAGGAGCACGGTGCGATCCTGTACCGGGTGTACTTAAACAACAGCTATGGTGATCGTTTTACCTGCATCGCCGAGGTACAATCTGACACCCGCTTTCAGCTTCGCGACCTCATCTCCAATTGCCACTATCGCGCGTCCGTCGTCGCGGAAAGCGCGATGGGGTCCTCGATCAACAACAACACGCTACACTTTTCGACCCATGTGGCCGTGCAAGGGGAGGACGTGAACGTCCAAGGGTTCTCATCTCCGGCGTCATCTCTTATGTATGGCAGCGGCGACAGCGGGACTCGCGAGTCCGGCACCACGAAACGTAGCTCGACGTCGTTAGGCCGCAAACGACTGCAGCCCATGAACTCGACGCTTCCGCCGAGAACCGTTTTGCGAACGCCGGCGGCGCTGATCGCCACGTTGCGGCGTAAGAGGGACGCCTCCTCCCCGGCCGACGATTTAGGGGCTCTCCTAGATGACTGCGGCACCACCACCGTCGCCAGCCACGCCCAGGCCAGGGCAGCCACGGCGCCGTTGACGGGTCCCACCTTGAGGGTGAACCACAGCAAGGACCGATCCACGCCTCCGGTAGTATCAACGGCCCCGCCAAGCCGCGAAAGCAACGCCACTGACCTGCCCACAGCCGCCGCCGCGTCGGTCCGGGGTGGGGCTTTGCCTCCCCTGTAGGCTTGGTGACGCCGCGAGACGTTTGTCTCTTTTGTGTGCCCTCGAAGAAGTAGACTCCTTTCTTTCCCCCTCTGTCGCTCTCTCTCTCTCTCTCTCTCTCTCTGTCTCTCACTCTCTCTCGCTTCCACTCTGGAGAGGCGCGAACCACCTGCCGAGTTGCAATGTATCTCTCTCAATTTTTCCGATGTATCTTCACCCACAAAAGCAGCATCCATCCGGAAGGAGGAACACACTCTTCCCCCGAGCGTAGGTCGTTGTCATTCGTGCGCCATTTTCGTGTTGAAATTTTCTCAGTCGCAGTGGGATCGATCCTATTTTTTGATCCCTTTCCGCGCCCAAAGGTTCAATGAATCCCGCGGCGGTGGCTACGTCGTCGAGCCATGCGACACCGTCGTCGACGAAGCGGCATGTCATTGCGCTCTTCGTGGGCATTGCCATCGGCGTTCTGTTGAGCAATACTCTCGTTAGTTGCAACTGCGGCGATGTGACGTCTCAATCTCACGACGAGGAGGTGGTGGCAACGCGCCGCGCTGCGGGAGGGCGACGGCGGGACGCGAATCGGCGCACGACGCGTGCCGCGACGGGGCGACGCACAGACGGTGGTGCAACGCCGAAATCAAGACGAGCTGCCCCTCGACATGCTGAGGCAGAGGAGGAAGGAGGCGACTCCCGCCGACATGATGCCTCTGCGGACTCCGTGTCTACCCCTGATCCCGAGCTGCGAAACGCGGACGATGGAGTTGGTTCTGAGACTCCAAACCCGCCAACGACTTATTTGAAACGACGGGCAAACGCGAAGGCACAAAGCTGGGCCGGTGCAAAAGACGGTGTTCTACGGCTTGGCGACCGTCAAGCGCTCGCCGCGGCAGGCGACAACGATCACGATGAAGATGGCGGAGGTGGTCTTCCAAAACAGTGCGTTACGTCACGCAAATTCCCGTACGTCAGCCCAGCGTTGGCCATCGTGCACGTCGACCCTGACAAGTACTGGACCAAGGCCGCCGAAGCCATCGAGGACCCCTCGAAAGCGGGACTGTTCGTTGAAATTGGGTGCTTCGACGGTATGCAGGCATCGGCCGTCCTGTCGCGCGGCATGTCGCTCATCATGATGGAGCCCTCGCCGGTGAACTACGACCGCACCAAGGGACTCATTCAAGGCTATTTATCCCGGGGAAGCACGGAGAAGCAAGTGATCGAATTTCATCACGCGGCCGCGTCGAGCCGTCGCGCGATGCTCACATTTTGGAGCGTGGGAGCCTCCGGTGATCACATCAATGACGCCGAGACGGCCCCTCCTGGCGAAGACCGAAACTACCGCAGCGACAACACCAAGAAAATTCGCGTGCCTGCCTACACCCTCGATGAGGTTATTGGCAAGCGACGAATTTACGTGCTGAAAATTGACACCCAGGGTCATGACTACAGCGTCATGCAAGGTGCCAAGCGGATTTTCCAAGAAAAGCGCGTCGCCATATGCATCGTGGAGTATCATCCCTTGCGCGTGGGCCGCGAAACAGCGATTGACATGATCCGGTTCTTCGACCAGCATGGCTATGACAGCTTCTTCGGCGCCAACATGAGCATGACGAATCCCGTCTATCAGACCGATTGGGTCGCGGCCCCATTGAGAGTCGACAAGTTTGTCGATAGTTTCAGCCCTTATCCCATGTTCGGATTGGGGCAGTTCACCGACATCGTCGCGATTTGTCGGACCTGCGTCCCTCAAAATATGCTTGGGGGTGAACACAACCGGAAGGTTGGGGCGCCGGTGCTCGTCCCTGTCGTGGAAACGCAGGTGCCCCCGTCACCGCCTCCTCGAGCGGAGCGGAGGAAGAAGGTAACACCTGGAGACGATCGTGACGACGAGGCCGAGAAAGGAAGAGTTGTCAACGGCGACGTGGGAGGGACAAAGAAAAAGAAAGTGCACGCCGTTCACCGTCTGGCCAAGGATAGGGACGACGTGGCGGTCGCCGCTCCCGTGGAAAGCGATGGCGGAGAAGCGCCATTTGAGTGATGCGACGTCGTCGCTTTTTGTCAAAAAAACGACAGTCTCAGTCTAAAAAAAGGGGAGAGAGAGAGAGTTGATCACGGCGAAAGAATCTCCGATTGTTCTTTACACACGCGCTTTCTCATGCAGCAGAAAAGACAGCACTCAAGATCCCTCTCTCTCAACAATATGCTATGGTGCGTCGGTTCGATCGCGCTTTTTATCGTGGCGCAGTTGTCTCAAGTTAGTCAACCAGCAGCCGCCGCCTTCTCTTCGCCCAACGGTCCCCCCGTGAAAGGGGGAGACGACGACGACACATCGCCGCCACC
>ERZ1292630.2723-Hain-H41-02um-R3-2723-length-16060-cov-5_pt1 | contig 16060 bp, 4 predicted proteins | sample MGYA00564408_ERZ1292630 | MGnify/ENA primary metagenome ERZ1292630 (study PRJEB36523, sample SAMEA6512641) | groundwater metagenome | collected 2019-01-08 | study: AquaDiva: Metagenomics assemblies of 32 groundwater samples | reverse complement strand
CCGAAAGCAAGCCGCCCGCCGTCGATGCCCCCCCCGTGACACTCCCGCCTGCCATCAGGGCTGTTGCACCTGCCGAATTGAGCATATCGAGACTGATGTTCCCATATCCTGTGCTGGCGTCTATCCGGCTGCCGTTGGCAGACGTCGCCAAGAAACCGATCTCGCCATAGCCGAAATTGGCTGTGCGATCATCGGCACCAGCGGCATTGGTCGCGATGCCAGTGAGCGTGATATTGCCGCTGCTCGACGCCGCCGAGAAATCATCAGCGGAAAGCGCTGCCGCGACAGAAATATTGCCGCTCGCCAAAAGCGCAATGTCCTCGCCTGCGATCAGGTTGGTACCGGTAACGCTCGTACCGCGCACGGCAAGGCTCGTTTGTGCATTGATGGTGTCAATCGAAACGGCAGCGCCTGAATCGATAATGATGTTGCTGCGATTGGCAGCCGGATCAAGGCCAAGGCCGGTGGTTGTTAGATTGGAGGCCGCAATATTGCCACCAGACTTTAGAATGATTTCGTCATTCGAGCGCGCTGCGCCAAGCGTGATCGCGCCGCTGGTCGAACGGAGGATAACGTCGGCATCGCCCATCCCATCGTCCGGCCCCGTGCCGCGCGCCGTTGCCGAGAGGACCGCAATATTGCCGCTATTAGTTGTCATCAGAACATCGTCACCAGCGCTTATTGCTTGCGTCGTTATTGGGCCAGTGGTCAGAAGATTGACGTCCTCGCCCGCCATGATGTTGCTACTTGCAAACAGGCTTGCGCTCTCGACGCTGAAATTGCCGAACGCATCAATCATGTTGACGGTTGCATCACCCGGCGTGACAATCGAAACATTACTCTCGCTACCCATCGCAGTAATGCCCGTCGTGAGTGCAAGTCCGGCGACATTGACGGTTCCGTTGGATATGACGGCAATATCATCGCCAGCGACAAGGTCGCCAGCGCTGACTCCGGCCATGCGCGACATGATGGTAAGATCAATGTCTGAACGAATGCGGCTGCCCGGCACGGCATTAAAATCTGTGCCCGCAACAAAATTTGCATTCGCTGCAAAGATCGTGTTGGCGATTGATGCACGCCCGCTGTGGCTGATGGTTATCGTGTTGAGTGCCTCTGCATTCAGATCATTTCCGACAAACAAATTGCCGGTGCCGACCGCTGCAACGCCGATATTTTCATCGGAAAGAAGCGTAACAGCATTAGTGGCAAGAATGCTTCCCTGATCAACATTCAGGAAAATGCCATTATTGGGGTTGAAGCCGGACGTGTTGCGGCCAAGCGTCTGCGCTGAAAGTGTTGTAAAATTGACAGCCGTTGTCTGACCGCCATTTGCCGCAATGCTAATCTTGCCGGCGGCAGAGCTCGTGGCGGCTTCTGGGTTATCAACAAGCGTAGAAAAGCCGCTGGCTTGTAGGCCTGCAGCGCCAAGATTAAGCACTCCCGCCGTTCCGTTCATGGCTCTTGTGGAGCGAATATCGATGATACCGCCACGTCCGCCAATTTCTGCTCCAGCGACGAAACTGCTGCCATTGGCCGTTGCTATTGTTGACGGCGTCGTAAGCGTTCCACCCGTGGCAAAAATATTTGCTGTGCCACCTTGCGCGGTGCCAAGTTGTGCTTCGGCATTGGCTGAAATCTCAAGCGTTTGGGTAACCAAAGCCGTGGCATTATTGACGCTTACCGAAGCCGTTCCCCCGATGGCCGTTGCTGTAAGCGGAGTCACGGTATTCGCACTGACAACCGACGCTGTAACTCTATTGGCACTATCGTGTTGAATGTTTTCGACAATTGCGTTGGCCGTTAAAAGGAGCGAGTTTCCGGCATAAGTTGCACCATTTATCAGGTTGAACGCAGCATTGCCGCCGCTAACATCGCCAGGCCCGCGTGCATCACTATCAAAACGTATATTGGGTGCACTGAGTTGTGCAGACGAAACCAAAATGCTTCCAGAACCACCTCGCGCAAGCCCTTTTACGCCGTTATTGCCAGCAACCCCGTTCCCACTTGCGGTCTGTCCGCCAGCGCCGCCAAGCCCTCCAGAGGCACCAAAACCGCCCGAGAAGATTATCGCCGGGCCGACGCCTTGGGCTGCATTGAATTGTGCCGAACCGCCACTGATCGTAACAATACTCATGCCACCGGTTGCGTTGCCTGCAGGGCCGCCGTTGCCACCATTGCCAGCTACGCCGTCGAACGTCACGCCGCCAGCGCCGCCGTTGCTGCCGCTGCCTGCTATTCCGGCCGTATCGATGATCAGTTGTCCTACAATGAGGCTCGTTGCTGTAGCATCCGAGGTCAGGCTGGCATTGCCTGCACTCCCGTTGCCTCCAGCTCCGCCGGCTCCGCCCGCCGCTTCAGCAACCGTCATCGCTGCAAGTGCACCATCATTTGCAGAGCCACCGGCTCCACCGTTAGCACGCGCCGTAAGGCCTAACGATCCCATTTCTGTTGTCGCACCGGCAGCGCTTAAGAAGCTCGCTGCGCCGCCTACGCCGTTGCCTCCGCTCCCACCACTTGGGCCACGGCCTCCGTTGCCTCCGTTGCCGTTTGCCGTGACATTCGCGGCGCTATCGCTTGACGCAAACCGCGCGTTCGCAAGCATGGATACGCCGCCAGCACCGGTGCCGCCATTGCCTCCCGTAACCGATATTGGGGGCAGACCACCATAGCCTGCTTGGCCACCATCGCCGCCTGTCGCATCGCTCGATATGTTGACAAGCGCCGCATTCAGGAGGGCATTCGTGCCATCGATACGGCCTGTGCCGCCAATTGCGTTGCCACCTGAACCACCGCCAAATAACCCAATGCCGGCACGTCCGCCAAATGCGGAAGCGTCTGTTGATGCGGTGAAGCCGAGCGACAAAGCTGCCCCGACTTGTGCCAAAATTTCAGCTGTTCCGCCGGTTGCATTCCCTGCATTGCCGCCGCTTGTATTGGAATTAGCCTGCGCATCGCCACCAAAACCTCCGCGTGCAACTGCACTGACACCTGCAATATTGGCGGTTAGATTTGTTGTGGCACCGCTAGCCGCTAGCCGTGCGCGCCCTCCTGCGCTGTTCCCGCCAAGGCCACCATTGCCACCAAGGCCAATTCCGCCATTTCCGCCAAAGCTGTTCGTCGTTAATATGGCGACCGGAATCGTCACTGCGCCGGCCGTATGGGTAAATGTTGCTGAGCCTGAGTTGAGTGCGCTGCCGCCTGCACCGCCATTGCCGCCAACACCACCGCTTCCGCCAACAGCTTCTGCCGCAATTGCAAGATTGGCAATATTTGTTGCGATCATATTTGTTGCGGGGGCCATGATGGTGACAGATGCTGCACCACCGCTTGCGTTTCCACCCGAGCCGCCGGTTGGAAGCGCGCCATAACCTGTATTCGCCCCGCCGCCACTGCCCCCTGATCCGCGCGTACTCAGTGCTACGCTGTTAAAATCAATGTGATTGTTAATCAGGTTGATGGCCGCCGCGCCGCCTGTCGCTGAGCCACCTGCGCCGCCGTCGCTTGCATTGCCGGTTCCACCAATGCCGCCCACAGCTTCTGAATTTGCAAAAAGATCTACAGAAAAGCGGGGACTGTCTGGCTGAATATCAGCACCGGTCAGCGTCAATATAGATGTACCCCCGGTTGCTACACCGCCTGCACCACCTGTCATTGATTGGCCAACGCCGCCAAATCCACCGCGCGCAGACGAGTCGACTGATGAGGCCAGTGGAGTCGGTTCGGGGTTCCGTGGCACCTTCATCAAGAATAAGGTTGCAGCGTCAGATGTAATTGCAGCCGCCCGCCCGCCGGTTGCTATGCCTCCTGTACCACCCGAAGAGCCATCGCCGCCGCCGCCGCCCATTGCCGATGATGTAAGTATAAGCGCTGCGGTGCGGGTAGTGCCGCCCAACAAATTAATTTCTGAAGTTCCAGCAGTGCCAGAGCCACCCGCGCCGCCTACCTGATCGCCAAGTCCACCCCGACCACCCGTTGCATCGGTTGTTAAACTAAACACCTCAACCGTTGAGTCGCCACCGCTGATGTTAACGCGTGCGGTGCCGCCGGTAGCACTGCCACCAATGCCGCCGAAAATCGCATCCCCGCCAACCGCGCTTGCGTCGAGAATGAGGGGGCCTGATACCAAAGCGCCCGAATTGATATTGACTTGGATTGATCCGCCAACTGCGTCACCGGCAGACTCAAGGCTGCGCACTGTGGATGCTGCGCCAATGCCCAGCGTACCAACACTACTGATGCTGCCACCATTGTTTGTCGTAAGCGAAACCGCGCCACCAGATGCATCGCCGCCGCTTGCAGCGTTGGCGTCATAATTCATTGCCGATGAGAGTATGTCCCCATTGTTTGCTGCCAGAACTGTAATCGTGCCGCCGCGAACCAAGCCGGGCTCAACTCCTGCTGCCGAAGCGGTTTCTTCAACTGAGGCACTTACCGTTATTACATCGCCAACACGCAGGCTGCCATTGTTGACATTGATGCCAATCGCGCCACCTTGCAGTCCGCCCGTACCGTTAGAACCGATGGCATCGGCATTGAGCATCAAATCGCCATTGATGTTGATTTGCGTGTTCGTCACATCGAGTTGAATCGAGCCGCCAACGCTTGTGAGAGAAGCAGTTTGGGTGCCTCCAGTCGCACCGCTGAAATTACGTACAGGGCTCGTTTGGTCGCTGTTTGCTCGTGTTGATCTTGCGTCTACATTGGCCGCAATCAAGCCAAGGTTTATTGTGCCGCCAGTCGCGTTTAGAGTGGCCGCACCCCCAGTCGCAATGCCTCCGATATCGCTTGTGGCACCGCCTTCGAAATTTATGGTTGCAGGGATGAAGGTTCCGCCAGCGACATTTAAATTTGCGGTGCCGCCTGTTGCATTGCCAGTGATCGGGACTCCATTTTGATCAAAACCGGCAACACCGCGTGCGCGCGCATCAATGGTAAGGCCGGTGGCCGACAGCAAAGAACCTGCGGCACCAACTCGCACTGCAGCGTTGCCGCCAAAAGCATTCTTTGCCAGCCCTGCACTAACATCCGAGGCTTTGACAATCGCACTGCCAGAAACCGAAATTCTGCCCAAATCTGCTGCAAGTTCGGCAACGGCCGTGCGGATTATGCCAATCCCCTGCGATCGCCCACCATCAACGATCAAGTTTCCACCGATCGAAATGAGCCCTGGGGCGAGGCCATACCCTGTTTCGCCAAGTGCGATGACGCGGGCTGCCGCATCGGCGATCATATTATTTGATGATACCGACAGATCATTGTCAAACATAGCGGCGCTATTCGCCACGGCTCTAACTTCAGCCAGCCGATCAGCATTGAGCACTACCGGTCCATTAAACTGTATCGTTGTGCCCACTGCTGGCGCAATCACCGCATCACCTGTTGCGTTGGTAAGGAGTGACGCGTTGAATATCGTCGCGGCTTCCGTACCGATTGCAATGTTCGCTGCTGCTGTGCTTGGCGTAAAATCACTGAAAGTCACGCCGCCAACGCCTATCTCGGCGACGCCCCGTCCGGCGGAAAGGATAACGGCACCGTTTTGAAGGCTTGCCTGCGTTGCAGCGGAATAGCCCATCGAACCCGAAATGAGCATCGTGATCGCGTCATTTTTCGGCACTGCTGCGACATAGATGCGCTGAGGGCTATTATCACCCAGCGCGCGCGTAAGTTCGGTCGAGCCAGTATGAGTTACAGCCGTACCATCGGTTCCGGCAACGAAGCTAATATCAAAGAGGTTGTTCTGGATTGTAACATCAACTGCTTCGGCCGCAACATACCCAATCGAGCCGTCGCTTTTGACGGTTCCTGACTGGATGATGCGCGGTGCGACCAGTGCCACATAACTGCCAGCGCCTTGGGCGAGAATTGTAGCACCGGCATTTACATCAACTGCGGCGTCAGGCGTTGCACCGCTAAAGCTGAATGAGTTGTTGTTGGCGCCGAGCGTAACATCTGCTGCTGAAAGCACGAGGCTGCCGACATCGAACACGGCGCTTGCACTCGCGATGATTCCGCTGGGACTGTAGAACAGAATCGTGCCGCCGGGGCTTGATCCGCCTGTGGCGTTTGCAATGCGAGATTGCACGGTACCATCAAAGCGGATTGCGCGCGTGGCATCGGTTGGGATGATGCGGTTGAGAACGGTAAAGTTGGTCACGCCGGAATTGACGTCGTTTTGGAAAAGGCCGGCGCGTCCGTTCGGCAAAAATACGATTGGGCCACCTCCGGTAGCCGTATCAAAGGGTGTGAAATCAATAATGGTTCTGTTTGTGCTGACTGTAACGGTGTCGAGCGTTGGCGTTTGCATGATAGTGGCAACGCCACTGCTAACAGTTCCAATACCCTGAAACGCAGTATCAGCTCCTGTCAGCGGGGGAGGGGACGCAGCATTGGCCGGGCCTGTTCCCGTCAAAGTCATCGACGTTGCCATTGCACAGCTCGCCAATAGCCTAAGCTGAAGTCGTTTTGGCTGTCCCTGGGTGTGCGTTACTATGGCCAACATATTCTATGCCCTTCAATGCACGTGCGATTAATTTTCACTACCGTTTCCACGGCAACAATCTAATAGTCAGGTTTGCTAGGATGCGAATGTCTCCGCGTTTGGTTTGCAAACCCGCCTTTTTCAGCGGAACCGCTGCGCCAAGATCAAGATTGATCCGTTGATCATAGCCAAGGCGAACGCCTCCTCCTGCTGAATAGAGTTTCTCTGGGTTCATGCCAAGCGAGGCTGTATCACGATTCCAAACGACGGCGGCGTCGCCAAACACATAGCCTTGCACCGCTACACTTTTTGCCGTTTTTGCAATCAGGCTGCCAACTTTGATTTCGCCAGCCGCCGCAACGCCACGATCACCGCTTAAAATACCCGGATCATAACCGCGCCCAATTGTGTAGTTGCCAGTCGAAAACTCTTCAAAACTGAGAAGGGGTTTTTTTGCGTATTGGACTCGCGGAGCTAAACTGAACACGAGGTTCCTAATTGGGCGAATTTCTCCATAGCCGGAGGCTCGGACGACAAACGCCGTTGCATCGGCCCCATTGCGACTGGCGCATCGGATAAGCGTCCCGCAATCGAGGCTTGAGCCCAAGGCACCAATGCCCTGTCGCAATTCAAGTGTCCCGGCCACACGCCAGCGCGGCTCGGCGCTAGTATAACCGCCGGATCCTGACAGGCTTTCGCTGTCGACCGCATCGACATCAAGTTTTCCATAAATGACGCGCAGTTTGTCGTTGGTAATGAGTGATCCGCTGGAGCGTGCGCGCTGGTCGATAATATCAAGTCCGCCGCTCAAATTTACATTTTTCGCGAGGCTGCGCAGCGCCGGATAACGAAGTGAAAGCCCACCAATAAGCGTCTTGGATGTCAAACCGCCAGCGCCACCTGCAATATCAGGCTTGGTCACCGCATAAGTCAATCCACCGCCAAGCGTCAGTCCCTGAGGGCCAAGTTTGATTTCTTGGCCAAATTGTCCAACCAATTGCTCCTTGAAATCGCTACTTGAGAAGAAGCCAAGCGTTGTCTGATCGCCGATTCCAAGGAGACCGTTGAATCGAACTTGCGATATTCCACCAAACCGCCCGACGGCTTTTGAACCGTAATTCTGGATATTCACATCAGCTTCAACCGGGGTATAGCTCACTTGAACATCGCCGATGACCTCGCCCGGATTGGTTCCAGCCGGGCGCAGCGTGAGCCGAACATCATAACCGGGAATGTCGCGTGCAAGCAGAAGGTAGCGCTCGGCATCGGCAACATTGAAAATTGGCTGATTCTTGATCGCTTCTAGATAGCTAGAGATCAGACTTCCAGATTTACCGACGTTGCCCCGCACTTGAAAATTGACGAGCTTGGCAAGCAGAACATCGAATTTTACGCTGCCGCCATCAATTTTTTGGGGCGGAATTTGCACCGCAGCCAAATACCCCCTGCCGCGCAATATCGTTGCCGCTTCGTCACGGATTATACAGACGGTTGAAATCGGTATGGTTTGCCCGATGTAGCGCTTATATGATGGGGTTAGGATGCCAGCGTCGATCCCTCGCAAGTCTCCAAACTGGACGTTGTCGAGCTTGATCGAAATGTCTTTAAAGTTATCGTTGTCAAGGGCACAAGGCGCGCGCTCAACTTTGGTTTCGTCGCTTATGCGTTGTTGATTGTCCTGCTGAGGGGTGCCAAAAGATTTACGCTCAAGTTCTTCGCGAGTTTGCCCTGCAACGCCAGGAGTGCGAAGCGGATCCATGTCGCCGGATTGAGGGGGCGGAGGAGGAACTGTTTGCGCTGAGAGAGCCGAGGGCAAGGCGGCAACTGAAACCAACGAGCTGGTAAGTGCAACAAGCCTTAATTTCACGATAATCCCCCATTTGAATTCGCAGCGGACTAGCGCACCATGCGGGCTTACGCAAATACGACAACGTCTGGCCGTGTCGATGGCGACAAAACCAAACCCATTGCCAGCGCCGCATAAGCTTTGGCTACTTCACTGGCGACCTGAGGAGCTTTAGGCTCCGCCTTATCCGGCGGCTACCTTCAAAACAAAACGATTTTTATTACAGGCCTGCTGATTTTTCTTCAGGTGCTTGTGGAGAAATTGCTTCAACAAGCAAGTCAAGCTGAGCGTTGCAGCCAGCACGAACAAAGCCTGAAATGGTATTTTCTACACCCTGCGGGTTCGGCCCCATCGTCGCAAAGCGAAGCGTGATAGGAGTCGCCGTGCCGTCGCGTGACACGCGGTATTGTGCGCCATCAACGATCGGAAGTTCGGCCGTTGGCCATGCCTTAATCGATTGCATAGGACGAAGTTCTAACGGCATCGATTTGCCGTCACTTACGCGCGTCAACGTAATGTTGCCACCTTGATCTCCAGTAGGCGTCCAGAAAGACAGCGCACTGGTATCGGCAACACAAACCGTCGCAGATTTGGTCGTGTCGATAAGCCATACATTGGTTGGCCGTACCGGCGCTTCGCTCACTGCACCGCGAACCGCACCAGTTCTCACTTGCCGCGTACCAGTATTTTTTAGAACCGACGCAAGATTTGAGTTGGTCTGCGTATTGGCTGTAGTCGAGAAAGTGCCCGGCCCCTTCAACACGCGCGTGCCCTGACCGTCGAGCAATGTCACGATATCGCCCGCCTTGAGTGTTACGGTGCTGTTGTCGGCAATCGCTTTGCCGGGAGCAAAAGCCTTAGCCGAAGGGCCAGACGATTTGACAACAATCGCTTTCGCATTTGCGATTGCGACGTCCGCGCTGAGCAGCGCCAAAGCCGTCGCACCGCACGATAGGGTTTTATTAGTCCAAGACAAAGTAGCCTCCTTTTTCTTGATGCGCTAACCTGTAAACAAAGTTAGCTAGCGCAAAGTCTTCAGGATGGCTAGCCGATTCATCGTTAAGCGCTGTGATAGCAGACACATCGCCCCGGATTGCGCTCCGGGCAAGTTTTGCAAAGGTTTGCCGCTGCGTTGAATCCATATCTGGTACGGGTTCAAACACTTCAAGCGGGGTTGATCGCCCGCGCAACACGATTCGCCCAAGGGGACGGAACCAATCGACTCCGGACAGCTCAACGGCTTCTTGGCTCGCCAAGACCTTTGATTTGGTTTGTTTATTGGCGGCTTCGAGGCGCGCGGCTGTGTTCATACTGTCGCCAAGCGCGGTATATTGGAAACGGCCTTCGCCGCCAAAATTGCCAACAATGGCTTCACCAAAATGAAAGCCGACGCGTGTAACGCCAATTTTGGGGACGCCGGCAGGAACGGTTTTTCGAAACTCTTCACCTACCTCATACAAAGCCCAAGCGCATTTGGCCGCGCGTTCACCGTCGTCAGGGCGACTGATCGGCGCACCCCAAAAAGCGACGATAGCGTCGCCGATAAACTTATCAATTGTGCCACCATATTCGAGGACAACATTGCTCAACATGTCGAGATAGCGGTTTAGCAGTGTTGCAACCATTTCAGGCTCAATTGCGTGCGATAATTTGGTGAAACCCTCAAGGTCGGTAAACACCACAAAAATTTCGCGTTTCTCCCCATTTAGTGAGAGGCTGTCGGGGTTGCGAAGAATTTCGGCGGCAATTGCCGGGGGAAGGAACTTGCCCAATGCGCCTTGGGCAAATTTGCGCTGCTCAGCGCCAACCGCACGCGCAGCGGCACCTACGACAGTAAAGGCCAGTAGCCAGGCGAGCATCCAGCCGACCGAGGGCAAGCCATATGTGTCTATTTGTAAAGTTTGGAGATAAAATGGCGCGGCAAGCATAGTGCCGATTTGCGCAACGATAAGCAGGGCCACAATTACAGCGCTTACGTTGAGGCCCGCCGTTATCGCTGCTGCAATCACAGCGATTGTTGCGATCATCCAAATTACCCCATTTGACACGGGCGAAAGAACGCGCCCGTCAAGCTGTTGCGAAATCATGTGCGCAAAAATTTCCACGCCCCATATCTCTTTGCCGGTCAGCGCTGTTTCAAAGAGGTCAATATCCTGAATATGGCCGCCAATTAGAACATATTTGCCTTCGATCTGCTGGCGAAAAAGCTCCGTGGCTTCGGGGCTTGTGAACAGCGCATCCTCGGCGATTGTATCAATTGGAATTGAACCAAACACCGGACGTTCGACAAACGCTGGTGAAACATATTGGATCGCACCTTCATATTTTTTGAAAGGGTTATTTCCCTTGTCGAGCATTGCAACAAAAAGGCGCTCGGGCACCTCGGGGCGAACTTTTGGCCAGGTACGGAGCACATTGTCATCATCAGGTTCGAGGATAATGTTCGCCAGCGTCACATTGCCCGGCGCTAGGCTTTTTTGGAAATTCTCGATAAATTCTTGCTGCCAAGGCAAAATCTTGTCTTCTGCGATATCGGACGGTGCGTAAGCAATGAATGTTGGCGTCTTGACCGTTCGAAAGGCGGCAACGATTTCAGGGTCTTCGGGCTGCGCTTGATCAATCAAAATATCGATCCCGATCGCTTTGGGCTTGAAACTGTCAATGCGCTTGATCGCCTTGGCAAGGATCGCCCGATCAAGGGGAGAGCGCTTGCCAGTCGCAGCCAATGTTTCATCATTATAAACGATCTGGATAATTCGGTCATCTTGGTCACGGCGGGGTGCCATGGTTGCGACCTGAAGGTCATAAAAAGCCCGTTCTGCCTGGATGACAAGCGGTATCTGCCAACTGAACCGCGCAAGAAACACTGCGACAACCAAAAGAACTGCAGTCAAAATAATTCTTAGTAAACCGATCTTGCGGAATGTATTCGTTATCGTTCCAGCTATTCTGGATGCGCGTTTAGGCTCAGTCATTCGGCAGGGCTTTCGGATCAAATTTTAGCGTTGCGAGAGAATTTTTCTATCCCCGTCACCAACGATCGCAAAGCCCGACCAATAGTAAGGGTGTGAGGTATTCGCGTCGTCCATAAGTTCGATCTGTGCATTTGCCATGGCATTGCCTATCGATGTCGCGGCAGGTTGTTTAAATAGCCCAGAAATCAAACGTTCTGTTGCTTTGAAATCATCTGGTGCGGGCCAATGGCTCGCAACGATTGATCGGCCACCTGCGCCAACAAAGGCGCGCACTAGCCCATCAAGCGCACTACCACCGCCATTGGTGACGCCCGCTTCGCGTGTAGCTGCTATGCTTGCCTTACCTGCCGTATCGCAAGCCGAGAGGATTACTAGATCAGCATTGAGGCGAAGCCCGTAAATTTCGCTAAACGTCAGCAATCCGTCCGATTTGCCCCCTCCGAACGAAGTAAGCAGTGCGGGTCGGGCAGGGCATTCCGGTTTTGGTGCCGCAACCAAGCCATGCGTGGCAAAATGAATAATCCGGAAATCGCTCAAATCAGTTCGTGCCATTACAGCGGCATCGGTAAACTCAGCCTCAGTTACCAACGCGGATTTGTCAGCGCCAATAATTGATTGGACTTCGCGCAGTTCCGATGCCGAGATCGGCTTGTTCCACTCTGCGGCGGGCCAGTTACAATTATCTGCTTCGGTGCCAGTTAGCCCCCTGACGCTGGCAAAACGGCTAGCGCTACCCACCGGAGCATTTTGCCCGAAACCAAGATATTCGCGTGTTGCCGTTGAAGGTGGGGTGGAGCGGGCCTCCTTGAAGGCGCGAGCCGAGACAGAAGTGCTAATCGCGCGGCCACGTCCCAACCAGTCAACCCCTCTAAAATCAAATTGATCAGAATCAGGCTTTTCCACGCGTGCCACATAGGCATCCACTCCGCCTTGCTTTGCTACGAGGAGGTTTATTGGTAGCCGTAACATCGCACCATCGGGTTCAAAAATTAGATGCTTCGCAGCTTCAACGCGGGCGGCAATAGGGCCAAAAAGATCAACGTACAGTTTGCGCGAAAGTTTAACGTCAAAAGGATAGGTGTTCAGTTGCCCGCCTTCATCCTTGATAACCGAATCGCGCAGTGAATCGACATCAAGCTCAAGTTGCGAGGATGTGATTGGCAACCGGTATCCTGTTGCGCCCGTCGCATCGACAAAAAGCGCATAAATGGCGCTCCCGGTAACGCTCAGTTTATAATAGGCTTCACCGGGTTTAAGCGTCGCCTTCAAATCCATCAACGTAAGGTTGCTTGATGCAATGGCGCGATATTGGGGGAAATCATTAAGCTTTGCTTGCACACCAACCTGGTCGCGTTCGAGCGTAGTGATGGTTGCTGATATAGCTTCAATCGCGGCTTTAGCGGCTTCATTTTGCCCGGCAGCAGCGGTTTGATTGGCGAGGTCAATTCGGGCCTTTTCGATTTCACGGGCCAGTGTGCGTGCTTCGCGGAACAAGCGGGTTGCTTCCCCGGACCCTTCGCTCAACTCACGAGACAGAATCGCTTGGGTGTCGGCCACGCCGGGGCGGACGAGCGTTTGACTAGCCAGAAAAAGATCGTCAACCAACTCGGGTTTTTGCGCAATCTGGTTTGCGAGCAGAGCAAAATAAGGGCTCAGTAGATTGCCAATGCTGCCGACAGATGATGTGCTTCCTGCGGCACCAACGACAATCGAACGATATTCGCGCAAGGCTTCGTCAGTCTTTCCACGCCGCGCTAGAAGCGCTGCAAGCCGCGCGCGCGCGCCGCTCACAGCAACGGTTTGTGGATAGCGCGTTTCGAGTAAGCCAAGGGATTCGCGCATCGCCGCTTCGGCCGCGCCGGCATCGCCATCACCTTCAAGTGCCAGACCTTTTTCGGCGAGTATTTGCGCATGCAATCTGATTGCCGATGTCACACGTCCGCCCCGTACGCTAATAACATCTTTCAAAGCTTCATCAAGAACTTGACGCGCTTCGCCGGGCTTTCCGGAAAGCCGAAGCAACGTTCCACGGAGTTGAGCAGCCTGCGCATCGAGGAAAATCCCACGCTCCTCTGGCGTAAGGGAATTGGATTCGCTTGAACCAAGCCGTCGGCCACCAAGCGCGCCACTGTTTAATTCCGCGGCAACCTCTTCGCTAATTTCCAACGCGGCACCAATTGATTTTTTTTCGCTCAAAACCGACGTGATAGGAACGTCAAGAATTTTGAGTGCGTTGCCGAAACGCTGCTGGTTAAGCAGGTGCATCACGTGGAAATTGCGGCGCAGCCTAAGCTGAATTGGATCTGCGGTGGGCTCCCGATCAGCGCGATCGAACAAAAGATCAGCTTCGGCAAACGAACCGAGATTTGATTTTTGCAGCGCCCGGTTAAGTAAATATTCGGATTGGCGCGCAGTAAAGCCTTCTGTGCCAGTTGATCTCTGTTGCAGTGTTTCAAAAAATTCGGCAGCTTCGGCATAGTTGCCGCTATTGTTACGACGATATCCTTCCGCCAATGCTTGCGCGGGATCAAGCGTTCCGGCTTGCACACGTGCGAATGCAACCGGATCCTCAATTGAGGTTGTCGCGACCGTCACTTTGCCTGGAATAGTCCGGTCTGAAACAATGGTGCGGAGCCCCAATTTCAAAGCGCTATCGTAACCCGACAAACCTTCAGCGACCCACAGAATATTGCCTCTTGATTTGGTAAGCACCTTATACCCTACCGGTGCATCGATCAGTTTGCATTGCTGGCTGCTGATCGCGCCCAAATCTTCAATGGTCTCATTTGCTGGCGGCGTCGCTGCACAATCGGCTTCGGACTTGCGCATGCCCGCCATGCGCTCCAAAATTTGGGATGGATTGCCGCGCAGGGCATAGAGCTTTCCGATTGGGCGAGCAGCATCACGACAAACAATTGACCAAGCGCGATCAAATATGCCGTCAAAAGTGGCATCAGCGGTCAAACTCTGCACCTGACATACGCCGTCATCACCTAGCCTGAAGCTATTGGCGATGCTTGGGCGTTCGGTTCGTGCGGCCACCGACGTCGCCGCCGCCGCGATGCTTGCAGCCAAACCAAATGTAAAACCAATTTTCCGCACTTCAAACATCCCTCGCGTAACATCCAGACGCTCGACTTTTATGAACGTCTGTTGTTCATCATGAAACTGGAATGCGACCCCTTGGAAGCGCTTTAGACCAAAACAATCGCTACCAAAAGGCCTCATTGTCAAGATTCGTAATTCTTCTAGCAACGGTAGACGAGAAAAAGGTGCTAAATGTCATTCACAGCGTTGATGCCTTTGCGCCATTTTTCTTTCCTTGTTGAGCAGCATTCAGGCGCGCTGCCTCCATCTTTGGAACCATGTTTCAGGCCAATGTTTGAAGGCACGGCAAGCGCCAAGCCACACCAGATTGTTCCCAGTCATTGTTGTAATACACGTTTTAGGACTTCTTTGTATCGCATCGTGATGGGATCAGCCTCGATATGTCGTCCGCTTGACACACGCTTGCGACCGTAACGCCACACGGTATCAATGCAGCCATTGTTTGCAGCAAAAATCCAAGAATCAAGCAGTTGATCGCCAGCGCGTCCGTAGAGCGACGGATGTTCGGCATTGAGCGTAACAATGTCGGCACGCCTGCCGTTTGCAATGCCCGCTCTGATACCGAGCGCTTGCGCCCCTCCTGATAGTGAGGCTGAATATAGGCGATGGCCAACCGACGGTATTCTATCATCCGCAAGGACATTGCGCGCCCGGTGTGGCAGCCTTTGGCTATATTCAAGCGCGCGTAATTCGTCTGCAACCCCAATCAGGATGTTGGAGTCGGTTCCGATGCCGATTCGTCCGCCCTCCAAGAGGAATTGCAGTGCCTTGAAAATACCGTCGCCTAAATTAGCCTCGGTCACAGGGCATAAACCCGCGACCGCGCCACTTTTGGCAAGGGCAACAGTTTCGCCTTCCGTCATTTGCGTCGCATGAATCAAGCACCAGCGTGCATCGATCCCTGCATGATCGAGCAGCCACTCGACCGGACGTGCACCCGAAAAGGCAATGCTCGCTTCAACTTCTTTCACTTGCTCGGCGGCATGGATATGTACGGGCCCATCAGGGTGCAGTTTGATGAGGGCGTGAAGCTCATTGGGTGTCACGGCGCGTAAACTGTGCGGGGCGAGGCCCAGAATAGCATCGCTTGGTATGGTGCTCATACACGCCTCAAGCAATTTGACGAACGTATCAATATCGTTGAGAAAACGGCGCTGCCCATGCTTGGGCGGCAGGCCGCCAAAGTCGCTATGCGCATAAAACACGGGGAGTAGCGTGAGCCCGATTCCGGTTTTTTCCGCTGCGGCGACAACACGCTCAGCCATTTCCGCCGGATTGGCATAGCGCTCACCATCAATGCCATTGTGCAAATAGTGAAATTCGCCAACATGGGTGAATCCACCCTCAAGCATTTCGACATAAGCCATTGCGTTGATGGCTTCGACGTCGTCAGGGTTTAGATGGTCGAGGAAACGGTACATCACTTCGCGCCAACTCCAGAAATCATCGTCGCTTGCGCCGCGATATTCGGCGAGCCCCGCCATACCCCGCTGAAATCCGTGGCTATGGACATTGGCGAGACCGGGCACGGCGACGGCATGCCGTTCATCTTCGGGCGTTGCGGGCACGCCGGTTTCCACCCGAGCAATAAGGCCTTCAGCCATTTCAACCCGAACCGATTGCGCCCAGCCATCGGGTAGCAGCGCTGTT
>ERZ1292630.2720-Hain-H41-02um-R3-2720-length-16076-cov-8_pt1 | contig 16076 bp, 18 predicted proteins | sample MGYA00564408_ERZ1292630 | MGnify/ENA primary metagenome ERZ1292630 (study PRJEB36523, sample SAMEA6512641) | groundwater metagenome | collected 2019-01-08 | study: AquaDiva: Metagenomics assemblies of 32 groundwater samples | reverse complement strand
GGAAAATGTCCTAAATGGCTTTTTGATAGGATGGTGACTTTGGGTAGGGAAATGGTAGACGTGATCGTCGCCGAAGAAGGTCCGGATGAATTTATAAAAAGAATTGCGGATCCGGTGTGGTTCCAGTCTTTGGGAACCGTGCTGGCTTTTGATTGGAATGCTTCGGGGCTCACCACTATTTTGACCGCCGCGCTTAAAGAAGCTATCCGCGGGAGGGAAAAAGAATTGGGAATATTTATTTGCGGAGGAAAAGGCAAGACTTCTTTGAAAGTGCCGGACGAAATAACCAATTGGGGATATAGATTGGGAATGGGCGAAGAAAAAACCAATGCCTTAATTTATAATTCCAAAATGAGCGCCAAGGTGGACAGCTCTTTGGTGCAGGATGGTTATTCTATATATCATCATTCGTTTTTCTTTTCGCTTGGGAATAAAAATAAATCTTCTTCTGTCATTCCCGCGAAAGCGGGAATCCAGAAAAAGGACTGGATTCCGGGTCAAGCCCGGAATGACAAGTCTTCCGTCATTGCGAGCGAAGCGAAGCAATCTCTTTCGGAGAATACTGGATTGCCACGGGCTAAAGCCCTCGCAATGACAAATTCGTCGCCGTCTTCTCGCAATGACAAGCCCTCCACTATAACGCGTTGTAGTGAGAACTTAGCGTCTAGTATGGGATCTTGGGCAGTCGTCCAGCAAGGAATGAATATCGGAAATCAAACAGCTCGCAGATACCATTGGTACTCAGAAAATATAAATGATTTGGTTTGCGAGCCTCATTCTGGAATTTCTCAAGTAGGCGCAGAAAATACAGACACAGTTTTAAATCTGGTGGCAAAAGACAGCGATAAAACTCGGGCGCTAAGTACGGAAATGGTTGGCGTTGGCTATCAGACTTTAATAAAAGATATTCAATTACTTAGAAAACATAGCTCGCACTTAAGCCAAATGGCAAAATGGGGAATTGGACCAAACCAATTAACTTTATTGAATTTGGAAAATACAGAATTTGATACCCATCCGGTGGTAAATGAAGATTTTTCCAAGAGCAAGTATTTGGAAAAGATCTTGTGGAAAGTTTGCGATGTGAAGCCGGAAAATTATGAAAAACTGTTATCATTGCAAGGCGTTGGGCCAAAAACTATGCGTGCCCTCGCCTTGGTAGGCGAGGTGATTTACGGCGCCAAGCCGTCCTATGAAGATCCTGCCCGCTACAGCTTTGCCCATGGTGGAAAAGACTCTACACCATACCCCGTGGACTGTGATACTTATGACTTTACGATCAATAAAATGAAAACTTTTGTAGAAAAAACAAAAATAAGCCTATTAGATAAAAGAAAAATTATAGATAAATTAGACGCTAAAGATTAGGCCTGTCATTCTCGCCCACTCCGTCATTGCGAGCGACCGGAGGGAGCGTGGCAATCTATTTATTTGCGAGATTGCTTCGGCGGCACTCGCAATGACAATTGCTTGAGTGGGAATCTGGAATGACAGGGATAATTAGTAGGCAGCAGTCATATCAGTAGTCAATAATATATTTTTTTGCATCCTTGACACCAAGGTTATCTTAAGATAACCTTGGAATATATATGAAACAACAAATTATTGGGTTGAAAGAATTAAGACAAAATGTAAATAAATATTACTCTGCCGTACAGAAAGGCGGTTCTTTTATTATTGCCAGGAAATCAAAACCGCTTTTTCAGATCGTGCCGCTGGATGACGAAGGGGTATGGGAGACAGTAGCGGATTTTACAAAATTTAAAAAAGGCGGAGTAACGATCGATGAGCTCTTGAAGGTTTTGTAAATATGACCAAACTGGAAAGGATTATCAAAAAATTTAGCGCCGTCGAAAGGAAGGTTATTAAAAACACCATCATTCAATTGAAAACCGGGTCTTTTGCGGGTTTAGATGTTAAGAAATTACAGGGAAGCAGGGATATTTATAGGGTTAGAAAGGGGTCAATAAGAATTATGTATTATCTTGGGGCAGATAAGGAAATTGTTATTTTTGCGGTCGCGCGCCGTTCCGATAATACTTATGATTTCTAATCGCTAGTGGCTAATTACTATTTTTATGATTATAAAAGAATTTTTGCCGAATCCGGTTGGTCCGGATAAAGACGGCGAATATATAAAATTTTTTAATGACAGCGATAAAGCGGTAAATTTGGCCGGTTGGAAAATTAGCGATGTTTCAAAAAAAGAATTTTCTTTATCAGGAATAATTAATTCTAAAGAGGAATTAGTTTTGTTTTCTACCAAAACTAAAATATCTTTAAACAATACCGGTGAAACCATTTTTCTTACCGATTCCAAGGGAGTTTTGGCGGACAAGTTGGGCTATACCGGCGCGGCCGAGGAGGGGAAAGTGATAATAAAACAAGAAATAGTCATAGCTGACCCCGAATTTCAAAATGGACAGGTGTTAAATCCAAATTTTTCATATTCAGTTGGCAGAGTATTGGTACTAGATATTTTTTTAGGGATAATTTTAGGGTTGGTGGCGGTTTATGTTATTCTGCAATTAGAGAAAAAACTGGATATTAAATTATTTTAAGCGTATAAATCCGTCATTGCGAGTGCCGCCGAAGCAATCTAGATTGCCACGTCGCAGACTCCTCGCAATGACAGACAAGAGAGATGGATTGCCCCACTCTGCTTACAATGACAAAACCCACATGTTAACCAAATCCAAAGCGCAGACGCAAAAAATAGCCGTAAAATTGGCCAAAAAAATAATTTCAGAGAGTGCTGGAAAGCACGCTAGAGTTTTGGCCTTGATCGGTGATCTAGGTTCGGGAAAAACCGCTTTCACCCAAGGGTTTATAAAATCATTAGGTATAAAAACTCACGTGCCCAGCCCGACATTTGTGATTTTTAGGCGCTATCCGATACATATACATAAAGAATCTGGCGGATTTAAGAACGTTTTTCATTTTGATCTATATAGAATAGAAAAACCTAAAGAAATTATTGATTTGGACTTTAAAAAAATACTAAAAAATCCGGAAAACATTGTTCTAATTGAATGGCCGGAAAAGATATTAAAATTGTTGCCGAAAAATACTATTGCGGTAAAATTTGAACATGGCAAATTCGCAAATGAACGTATTATAAAAATTGCGAAAAATTAATTTTCTCGCACATTAATTAGGGTTATACTTAAATCAATGAAAAAACTTTTACTTATTGACGCTAATTCTTTGATCCACCGCTCGTTTCATGCACTTCCGCCGCTCACTTCGTTAAAAGGCGAGCCGATAAACGCGGTTTACGGTCTTTCCAGCATACTTCTGAAGATATTAAGAGATCATAATCCGGATTATATTGTGGCGGCTTTTGACAGGCCTGAGCCGACTTTTCGTGATGCTATTTTTTCAGAATATAAAGCGCACAGGCCGCCAACGGATAATTTACTAGTTCCTCAGCTTCACGAAGCGCACAATACTTTTGGGAAATTTGGCGTGAAGGTAGTGGAACAAGCGGGACTAGAAGCCGATGATATTGTGGGAATATTGGCGGAAAAGTTTAAGGATAAAAACGAGATCCCTCGACAGACTCGGGATGATAATTTTGGTCTTAAAATTATCATTTTTTCCGGCGACAAAGATAATTTGCAGCTGGTTGATGGCGATAAGGTGGTGGTGGAGCTTTTGAAGACAGGAGTGAGTAAAACAGTTGTTTATAATGAGTCGTTATTTTTACAGCATTATGGTTTTTCACCAAGACAATTAGTGGATTACAAGGCTTTAGTGGGTGATACGTCGGATAATATTCCGGGCGTGCGAGGCATCGGTCCTAAGGGCGCCACCGATCTGATAAAAGAGTTTGGAACCATAGAAAAAATATATGAAGATATTGAATTGGTCTCTAAAAAAGTTTTGAAAGAAAAGCTTGTTGCCAATAAAGAGATGGCTTTGATGTCCAGAAGATTGGCAGAAATAAAAAGAGATGCTCCGCTGGAAATTTCTCTGGAAGAAATAAAATTCAACGGACTAAATAAGGAAATTATTAAAAAATATTTTGCAGAGCTTGGATTTAAGAGCTTGGTTGAAAGAGTTTAGGACAAAATCCCTGTCATTCCGCACTTGATGCGGAATCCAGTCTTTTCCCTGGATTCCCGCTTTCGCGGGAATGACACAAGAAAGGTGGTGTTAATAAAAATGACAGGTTTCAATTTAAAAGAAAAAATAAAAGAATTAAAACGCGCCAATAAAAAAATTCCGGCGGAAATTTTTGATCTGGGAGTGGCTTTTTGGCTGATAAATGCGGACGAAGAAAAATATACCGGGGAATATTTAGCTCCGAAATATTTACCCCCTCACCTAGTTGCTAGGTGCGGGGGCTTACATAAGAAGTCGGAGGATTCCGAAAAGATTTTGGAGGAGCTTAAAAAATATGTGAAAGATAAACTGAAAGAGTTTAATATGAGCAGGCTTTTTTATAAGTTAGAAATGCCTCTCTTGGAAGTTTTGGCTGATATGGAACTGAACGGCATCGGCGCGAACAAAAATAAGCTGATTGATCTGGATAAGAAAATTGGAAAGAGATTAAAAGAACTTACGGAAAAAATATATAAAGAAGCCGGCAGAGTTTTTAATATAAATTCGCCCAAGCAGGTTGCGGATATTTTATTTAATAAGTTGAAAATCATTGCGCCGGTTGGAGGAAGGCTTAAAAAAACTTCTATGGGAGCAGTTTCTACAAATATTGAAACGCTGGCAACTTTAAAAAATGAACATAAAATTATTGGTTCTATTTTGGAATATCGCGAGCTTTTTAAACTCCAATCTACATACGTAAAATCATTTCAGGAGCTGATCGGCAAAGATGGAAGAATTCATACAACTTATTTGCAAACAGGGACGGTGACCGGACGTTTGAGCTCCGAAAATCCGAATATGCAGAATGTCCCGGCAGGAACAGAATTATCAAATGAATTCAAAAGATGTTTTGAGGCAAAAAAGGGATATGAATTTGTTTCATTTGATTATTCCCAGATAGAGCTCCGTGTTTTGGCTTCGCTTTCCGGGGACCCCAAAATGATAGATGCTTTTAAGAAGGGTTTAGATATTCATAAATTGACCGCGGCGCAGGTAAATAATGTTCCGCTTGAAAAGGTGACGCCGGAAATGAGAAATCTTGCCAAGACTCTTAATTTTGGAGTTGTCTATGGCATGGGTTTTATTGCTTTTGCTAAATCCAGCGGTCTTAGCATTGCCGAGGCTAAAAAATTTATTGCCGAATATTTCAGCGATTTTAAAGAAATTAAAAAATGGCAGGAAAGAGTGAAGGCGGAAGCAAGAAAAAATTGTTTCGTTTCAAATTTGAATGGCCGGAGGCGCTGGCTTTTGAATATTGTTTCAAGCTATCAGTTTTTAGTTTCGCAGGCGGAGCGGGAAGCTATAAATATGCCGGTTCAAAGCTTGGCGGCGGATATTTTGAAAATCTCTATGGTGAAAGTGGTTGAATATCTAAAGAAGCAAGGATGGTATGGCGAGAGCGTGAGACCGCTGCTCACAATTCACGACGAATTATTATTTGAGGTTAAAAGTGATATAATAAAAAAAGTAAAAGCGGATATTGCCGACATAATGGAAAACGCTTTTAAGCTTTCGGTCCCCTTGAAAGTTCCGGTAAAGGCAGGTAAAAATTGGGGGAAGATGAAGAGTTTTGTCTGAAATTTGAATCCGCTGGCTGGCGGAGAACAAATTTAAGCAACAAAACCTTCACCCTGTTAAATAATTTTGCTGAAAGCAAAATTGCCACGGAGTGGCATTTAACAGGGTGCTCACTTTTGCAGCCGATCGGGCTGCGTTAATAAATTAACTAGCCCTCTCGGGCAAAAATGGCATGAAAGATTTTCTGAAAAATTTCAAAGAATATTTAAAGATGCCTCATATGAGGACGCTTTGGATTTTCATGCTATTGCTGTTAGCGGTTCTTTATATTGATTATATGTTCGTTGAGGTTTTATTGTGGCGCGTAGTAATCTTTATAATTCTTTTATTTATTGGTTTTTTGGTATTTTTTAGTAATTTAAGGGCGGCTCGCTATAGCCTCACAATTAGTCTGGAAAAAAACAGATTAGACAGTATTATTTCTAGTATGGGAGACGGCTTGATAGTTTATAATTCTGATTTTAAAATAACGGTTTTTAATAAAGCTGCCGAAGAAATATTTAATTTAAGCCAGGCGGATGCTATAGGGTATATAGTGACCGTGGATAGTATAAAGGATGAAAAATTTAAAATACTTACCCAAGTGATTTACCCTTCTTTGGCGCCGGCGGTAGTGAGGCAATCAGAACAAGGCATTTATCCCCAGGTAATTGATATTACTTTTGAAGACCCCAGATTAGATCTTCGCGTTTCGACAAATCGCATAGTTGATGAGAATGGGACCGCTATTGGTTTTCTAAAAGTAATTCAGGACAGGACGAGAGAGATCGGGCTTTTGAAGTCTAAGAGCGATTTTATTACGGTTGCCGCGCACCAATTGAGAACTCCGCTTACCGCGGTTGGATGGGCGCTTGAAAATTTAAAAGCCGAAAATTTATCCGAAAGCCAGCAAGAGATCGTAAGAATGGGTTCGATTGCGTCGGCTAATCTTTTGAAAGTCGTGGAGGACTTGCTCAATGTTTCAAAAATTGAAGAGGGGAGGTTCGGCTATAATTTTCAAAATTTTGATCTGGTCAAATTCTTGTCGTCCCTGCTTTCTCAAGCCGAAATTATAGCCAAGAAGTATAATGTGGCTGTTTATTTTGATCCCGGCCAAGAAACCGCGATCAATATTTACGGTGATCCAACCAATCTTGGCATGGCTGTTTCCAATCTTTTAGACAACGCCATTAAATATAATACGGCTAATGGGCAGGTGACGATTTCAGTAAGAAAAATAAAAGACAAGCCATATGTGCAGGTGAGCGTTAAAGATACCGGACTAGGTATTCCGCCAGAAGATGTTAAAAAGCTTTTTGGCAAATTCTTCAGATCTAGCAATGCTCTGACAAAAGAAACGACAGGATCGGGACTTGGGCTTTATATTACAAGAAATATAATTAGGCGCCACGGCGGAGAAATAAGCGTTGAATCTGAATTAAACAGAGGCACGACTTTCTCTTTCACTTTGCCGACGGATCCGGCTTTGGTGCCTCAAAAGGAAATGCTTTACGGAGAGTAGAGAATAGCCACTAGCCACTAGCGACTAGTTAATTAGTTTTTATGTTAAATTCCTATAAAGAACTTATTGTTTGGCAAAAATCTTTTGAATTAACTAAGAAGATTTATAAGAGCACAGAAAATTTTCCGAAATCAGAAATTTATGGCTTAACGTCGCAGATAAGAAGGGCCAGTATTTCCATTCCGTCTAATATAGCTGAGGGCTTTGTTAGAAAACACAGGAAAGAGTTTTCTCAGTTTATATCCATAGCTTTTGGATCTGGAGCAGAGTTAGAAACGCAGCTTTTGCTATCAAAAGAATTAAAATTTATTACAGATAAACAATTTGATGAATTAAATTGTTTATTGGAAGAAGTAATGAAAATGCTAAATTCTCTCAAGTCGAAATTAAACTAATCTAGTGGCTAACTACTAGTCGCTAACTACTACCTTGCCCGAGCTACCAGAAGTTCAAACTATTGCGGACGATCTAAATAAAAAAGTTTTAGGAAGAAAAATTATAAAAGTTTGGCTGGATTGGCCGAAACTTATCAATCTTTTAGAAAATAAAAGGGGTGTTTTAAAATTAATTAAGAAGCCGGCATTAAAAGACTTTGAAAAAATAATAAAAAGCAAAAAAATATTAAAAGTCCATCGTAGAGCTAAAAACATTTTAATTGATCTAGCCGATGATTATATGATGTTAGTGCATCAAAAGATGACTGGCCATTTATTGGTAGGAAAATGGAGCATACGAAAAGCGCAACCCTCGCCCCGCGATAGCGGGGCTCGGGGTATACGAAAGCGCCCATACGAATACGAATATGGGAAAGAAAGAGTTGTTGCGCTAGAACCGCAGAGCATAGTAAGCGATCCATACAATAGATTCATACATGTAATTTTTTATTTGAGCGATGGGAGTATGCTGGCGCTTTCGGATATGCGCAAGTTTGCCAAGATCATTTTGGGTAAAAGAGAGGATCTGGAAAATTTGCCGGAACTTAAAGAACTTGGTCCGGAACCACTGGACCCAAGTTTTAAAGTTGATAAGTTTATAAGTTTAATAAGTCCTAAAACCGGCAAGATCAAGCAAGTTTTAATGGATCAAAAAGTTATTTCCGGAATAGGCAATATTTATTCGGATGATATCTTGTGGCTGGCGAAAATAAACCCATTTCAGCCGGCAGATAAGATTTCCGAAGTTAAATTTAAGGAGCTTTTTAAAGCAATTAAAACTATTTTAAATAAAGCTATAAAATTAAGGGGTAGTTCTATCAGTGATTTCAGGGACACTTCAGGAAAAAAAGGCGGCTATGGCAATGTGATGTTGGCCTATCAGCGCGAAGGGGAAAAATGTTTCAGAAATGACGGTGGAATAATTATCAGAAAAAAGATCGGCGGGCGTTCTACTTGCTATTGTCCTGTTTGTCAGAAAATATAAATTATAAACATGATTGTTTACCTATACGGTCCTGACTCTTACAGGCGCCGGGAAAAATTAAACGAATACATTGAAAGGTATAAGGAAAAATACGCCAGTGGCGCCGGGGTTTTTGATTTGAGCGATGAAAAAGACTTTGGCGGATTTAAAGATTTTTGCGAAAGCCGGTCTCTTTTTGAAAGTTCGAAATTGGGCGTAGTTTATAATTTTACTGAATTGGAAAAGAGCGATTTGAAAGAATTTATTTCTTTGATAAAAGAAAATTTAAAAAATAAAGACCTGACTTTAATTTTAAATAGTGATAAAAAACCGACCAAGGATTTTTCTTTTTTGTTTGAAAAAGCCCTGCCTGCCGGCAGGCAGGCGGTTATTTCGCATAACTTTGATATCTTGGAAGGAGCGGAACTTAAAAAATTTTTAGATCTGGAAATTAAAAAAAGGAAAATTGAGCTTGATCTGAAAAGCAAAGAATTGATCTTGGCTGGTTTAGGCAAGGATATTTGGGAAGTAGTTTCGGCTTTAGACAAATTGTCTTTATTAGACGAAAAGAAAATAGACCAAAAAATTCTGGAAAAGCATATTGATTTGTTGCCTGCCATTGATATATTCGCCCATATCAACAAAATGAGGGATGGATATAATGTGGGCAGCAGGTTAGCTATCCTTGAGGAATTGTTCGAGAGAGGAGCTGATTCCGCTAGGATCTTTAATATTTTTGCCGCTTCACCATATTTGAATAAAGAGCAGAAAATTACGATGGCGGATTATGACGTGGCGATAAAATCGGGGAAACTGGAATATGATGAGGTACTACTGGATATGATGTTGGGATAGGGATTAGCGACTAGCCACTAGCGACTATCAAGACGGGAAGTTGTCATTCCCGCGAAAGCGGGAATCTAGAGAAAGAAGACTGGATTCCGCATCAAGTGCGGAATGACAGAAAGAATAAATCTGTCTTTGATAAAGCTACGACGAGGCAAAGTAAAAAAATAACCCGTAGGGGTTATTTTCTGTTTGCGAGTTTTGTTAAGCGGGATTTGAGACGAGAAGCGGTGTTTTTCTTTAAGAGATTGGTTTTAGCCGCTTTATCCAAAGCTTTGTAAACGCCGGGAAGTTTTTCGGCGGCTTTTTTCAGCTCTTTCGCGGCAACCAGTTTTTTATATTCTTTAATGAGCTTTTTGAACGCCATTTTTTGTTTGGTGTTGCGCGCTTTTCTTTTGATATTTTGCCTGTTGGCTTTTTGGGCTGATTTAGTAATCATTGTTTTGTTTTATTAGCTTAAATATTATATTGTTTAAGTTTTTCCGTCAATCTTGACAAGAATATTATAGTATGCTAATATATCAAACAGTACTGGAATTAAGTTTTGTTCCAGAAAAACTGAATAAGGAGGGATTACGATGAAAAACATAACCTTAGCGCAAGGGAATCAAGTGTTAAACCTGATCCTGCAGAAAGATGTACCCTGCGAGCAGCTTCAAGAGCTTCTCGCTTCCGGATTGCTGTCTGACCTTTTGGATGCAAATATCCAACAGGTTGATCGCAAAAAATTCCGGGAAGTACTTGGTTTGATGACGGTTCTTGAGCAAGTCGGCATCGTCGACCTTCCGTCCACCGGCAAGTTCATCGTCAACGACCACTTCACCAAGGATAGCAAAGAAGTGAAGTTCTACGGCTTCGGGAGCAACTTCCAAGAGAACTTCCTGAGCAAGGTGGAAGATCCGCAAAAAGAAACCATCCTTCGCATCAGCAAACTCAAGAAGAACTTATTGGGGGACGCGCCGATCATAGCTCAACTAGGAAACACGGTGGAAACCGCACTTGCCAATGTATGGGAGCTTCTCAAGAAGCAATCTAAAGGCGAGTTAGGAAAACTCCGGATTAATGGCCATGCAAACATCTTCTATGTTCGCGATGCTAAAGGGGTGCTCCGGGCAGTGTATGTCCACTGGAGTCGTAATGGCTGGGACGTCAGCGTCAACTCGGTTGAGGATCCGCTTGAGTGGGGCGAGGACGAACGGGTTTTCTCTCGCCACCGCACCGAAGCATAGCTTGGTGCGGGGCAAGTAATCCTTAGTCCGCCAGCTGGCGGATTGGGCTCTTGAGCCTTTGGAACCTAAGGGCCCCGCATGGTTAACACCATGCGGGGCATTCTTTTTTTTAAAAGCTCTGTATGTGGTTTTATCCCACTATGGAGCTTTTTTATTTGCGCTTAAGAAGATATAATAAATGAAATGCTTCATTACTTATCAGGAAAACTAATTCAGAAGAAAGAAAATCACTTTATTTTAGAAATGGGCGGAGTTGGCTTAAAGATTTTTGCTTCAGTGAATACTTTGAAAAATCTGCCGACGGTTAACGGGGAGGTCAAAGTTTTTACTCATATGAATATCAAGGAAGACGCATGGGATATTTATGGATTTTTCAATCAAACTGAATTAGATTTTTTTATTAAATTGATCAGTGTGAACGGCGTGGGTCCGAAAACAGCTTTGAATATTTTAAACATAGACACAGCCGAAAGATTAATGGCGGCTATAAATGAGGGCAGGGTGGACTTGCTAACTAAAGCTTCAGGGATCGGCAAGAAGACTGCAGAGAGGGTGGTGGTTGAATTAAAAGGTAAATTCGCCCAGATCGGTTCCGAGGGTTTAACAGGGCTTATGGAATCGGACAGCGATATCGTGGACGTGCTTTGTAATCTGGGCTATACCAAAGAACAAGCTAGACAGGCCATTTTGAAGGTAGATGCCAAGATTAAAAGCATAGAAGAGAGAATTAAGGCGGCGCTGAAACTGCTGAAACAGCAGTAAATTTCTAATTTCTAATTTCTAATTTCTAAATAATGACTCAAGCTCTAAAACCCAAATCCACCCCAACCCTCCTTTACAAAGGAGGGAGACAGACAAATCCCCCTTTTCAAAGGGGGATGAAGGGGGATTTATTTAGGTCAATTAGAAATTTGTAATGGATTTTTAAATTTTGAATTACATATGAATAAATTAAGACGAGTATATCACTTTTTATTGGCCTGGCTGGGCAACGTGATTTATAAAAATCCCTCAAAGCATATTTTCGCGCTTGGCGTTACGGGAACAAAGGGAAAATCCACAGTAGTCGAAATGATCAATGCCATTATGGAGGCCGCCGGAAAGAGAACGGCTATAGTTTCTTCGGTCAGGTTTAAAGTGGGCGCCGAAAATAGAGAAAATCGCACCGGCATGACTATGCCTGGAAGATTTTTCATACAGAGATTTTTAAGGGAAGCGGTGGATAAGGATTGCCAATACGCTCTTGTTGAAGTGACTTCGCAGGGTATTTCCCAATTCAGGGACAGATTTATAAATTTTGACGCGGGGCTTATTACCAATCTTCATCCGGAGCACATTGAAGCTCACGGATCTTTTGAAAATTACAGAGGGACTAAAATAAGTTTTTTCACTCATATTGGACTTTATTCCGAGAAAAAATACAAGCAATTTTTTATAAACAGCGGGGCTAAGGATTATGAAATGTTCGCGGATGCCGCCAGTGATTTCGGTAAAATTATTTTTTATAATAAAAAAGATCTGGAAAAAATGAATCCCGCACCTTTCCAAGGAGTATCAAGCCATGCGGAAAGGACTGGGGAGTTTTCGAGATATTCCGTGGCAAGATCGCGGGGTATTCAAGAAAGGTGCGGGATGAAGTGGAGGATCAAGCTTTTAGGCGATTTTAATTTGGAAAATATCGCGGCGGCCGTAGCTTTTTGCAGGAGCCAGAATGTGGATTGGGATATCATAAAAAATGTTATTGAAAATTTTGACGGGGTGCCGGGCAGATTGGAATTCGTCCAGAAAGATCCATTTTCCATAATCATTGATTACGCGCATACTCCGGATTCTTTGGAGAAAGTTTATCAGGCTGTCAAGAAAAATATATCATCCAAGAGAACTAAGGGAAAAATGATTTGTGTGCTGGGCTGCGCCGGCGGAGGCAGGGATTCCTGGAAGCGCCCGGTGATGGGAGAGATAGCTTCCAAATATTGCGATGAAATAATACTTACCAACGAAGATCCTTTTGATGATGATCCAGAAATGATTATAGAGCAGATAGCTAAGGGTGTGAGAAGCTCAATTTATAACAAGAAATTTAAGAGTATTATAGACAGGAAGGATGCCATCAGAGAGGCCATTAAAATGGCAAAGAAAAATGACGTAGTGATCGTTACCGGCAAGGGCTCGGAACCATTTATGAGGCTGGAAAAAGGCAAGAAAATTCCTTGGAGCGAAAGAGAAATAATTAGGGGAATTATAAATGAATTAAAAATAGAGATCTAAAATAGTGGACTAGCCACTAGCGACTAGTTAATTAGTTTTTATGTTAAATTCCTATAAAGAACTTATTGTTTGGCAAAAATCTTTTGAATTAACCAAAAAGATTTATAAAATTACAGATAATTTTCCGAAATCTGAGATTTATGGTTTGATGTCACAGATGAGAAGAGCTGCTGTTTCTATTCCGTCAAATATAGCAGAGGGATTTGTGAGAAAACATAAAAAAGAATTTTCTCAGTTTATTTCTATTGCTTTTGGATCTGGGGCAGAATTAGAGACTCAACTTTTATTGTCAAAAGAGTTAGAATATATTACAGATAAAGATTTTTTTGAATTAAACTGTTTATTGGAGGAAGTGATGAAAATGCTAAATTCTCTTAAGTCGAAACTAACTAATCTAGTGGCTAACTACTAGTCGCTAATCATTCTTATGAGACTATCCTTTTTTGGCGCGGTAAAAGATGTGACGGGCTCTAATTATTTATTGGAAGCCGGGGGCGTCCAAATTCTTATTGATTGCGGTTTGAAGCAAAATAGCAATTTTGCGGATGAAGGAAATTGGGATCCGTTTTCTTATGATCTTTCAAAAATATCGGCTGTTTTAGTCACCCACGCCCATATTGATCACACCGGTCTTTTACCCAAGTTAATTAAAGACGGATACAGAGGAAAAGTTTATTCTACTCCGCCGACAAAAGCATTTGCCAATCTTTTGCTTTTAGATTCAGAAAGTATTTTATATAAAGAAGCCGAGAAGATGGGCAGGCCCCAGTTATATTCAGCGGAAGATGTGGATCAATTGATGTCGCAATGGGAAGGCGTAGAGTATTATCGGGATTTTAATATTGGAGATATTAAGATTACTTTTTACAATGCCGGCCATATTTTGGGCTCATCCATCATTGTTATTGAAGCTGACGGCAAGAAAATCGCTTTTACCGGCGATCTCGGCAATAATCCGCCGCATTTAATTAAGGGCACAGATTTTTTGGAAAACGCTGATTATTGCGTGATTGAATCGGCTTATGGAGACAGGATTCATGAGCCGGTTAAAGAAGGGGTGATTGAAAATTTGATTGAAGACATTGCGAGAGATAAAGGGGTTTTGATGATCCCCGCTTTTGCCATGGAACGCACGCAAAAAATTCTTTATGAAATGCACGATCTGTTCAAAGAAAAGAGGGTGCCAAAAGTTCCGGTTTATTTGGACAGTCCTTTGGCTATAAAGATTACCGAGGTATACAAAACTTTTAAAAATTATTTTAATGACGAGGCCATTAAGTCAATGAAAACTAATTTTATGCTTTTTGATTTTCCCGGTCTTGAAAAAACTTTGACCACGGAAGAGTCTAAAAACATTAATTTAGTGGGCGCTCCTAAAGTAATAATTGCCGGTTCCGGAATGTCCCAGGGTGGAAGAATATTGCATCATGAAGCGAGATATTTGTCTGATCCAAAAAGTATTATACTTTTTGCCGGCTATCAAACCAAAGGTTCTTTGGGAAGAAAAATAAAAGAAGGCCAGCCGATCGTTAAGATACACGGGGAAGATGTGAGGGTAAGGTGCCGAATTGTTTCAATTGAAGGTTATTCGGCTCACGCTGACCAAACACAGCTTTTAGCATGGATTGAACCGATGAAGTTTAATTTAAGGAAAGTGTTTGTAGTTCAGGGCGATGAAGATTCAAGTTCCACTTTGGCTAATAAAATTTCAGATGAATTAGCTGTTCACGCGGAAGTTCCGGAAAAAGGGAAAGTGTATGAACTTTAGGATAGTAATTAGCCACTAGCCACTAGCGATTAGTTAACTAATTTGTTTGTTCAGTAAAATGAGTGTATGTTAAAATAAGTAGTATAAACAGTCTTTAGGTTAAACTAATTAGTCGCCAAAACTTTCAACTTATAACTTAAAACTAATCCAAATATGGCTATTAAACTAAGCAAAAGACAGCATTTAAAATATAAAATCTGTATTTCCGGAGCGGCTGATACGGGGCACTGCGCCGTTGACGCGGCGGAAAAAGCCGAGGAACTGGGCAGGGAAATTGCTAGGCGGGGAATGGTCCTTGTGACCGGCGCGACTGTGGGCATTCCTTATTGGGCGGCTAAAGGCGCCAAGGAGGAGGGCGGGATAGTTTTTGGTATTTCTCCGGCGGCTTCAGAAATAGCTCACGTGAAATCTTATCATTTGCCTACCGATTATCACGATATTATTATGTATACCGGTTTTGAATATTCCGGCAGAAATTTGCTTTTGATCCGCTCCTCGGATGCCGTTATCACTGTTTGCGGCAGAATGGGAACGCTTAATGAATTTACGATCGGTTTTGAAGATCAAAAGCCGATGGGAGTTTTGGAGGGCACTGGTGGAACAGCCGATGAAATAAGAGGAATTGTGGAAAAAATGCATCGCGGTCCGGGCAGAGTGGTTTATTCCAAAGACATCAAAGATTTATTAGACAAAGTGGTGGCTGAGATAGAAAAAGATAAGAAGGCGAATGGGACTAAGAGGGGTTAGTGATAAAGCAAGTTGCTTTTCGGAAACAGCGTAATTTTTCCCTGCGAAAAATTCGCTTCGCTCTCGGCGCTTTGCCGAAGACGGACCAGGCCAAAGCGCCTCCGAGATGTTCCTTAAAAGCAACTTGTTTTATTTATTTTGTGGTTGGATAATAAGGATGTAAAAGAGAAATTAAAAAAGTCGTAATTAATAAATAAAATAAAAATATGAAAAAAAAGATAAAAAAGTCAGCGAAAAAGAAAGTCGTGAAAAAAGTCAAAAAGGCCGCGAAGAAGGCGGTCCCTTCGACAAAGCTCAGGGCAAGCAAAAAAGTAGTAAAAGCATTGCCGAAAAGAAAGCCAATTGGTGAGGTTGTTCATTTTTTTGACAAGATCTGCGTAGCCGTAGTGAAATTTAATCAGGGCGTGGCTGTTGGTGAAGAGGTATGTTTTGAAGGGCCAAAAGGAGCCTTTTCTCAAATTTTGAATTCAATGCAATACGAGCATGAATCAATACCGAAAGCCAAGAAAGGGCAGGAGGTTGGCGTGAAAACTAAAAAACCGGTCAGAGAAGGACATAAAGTTTACCGTGTATAAAAATATTCTTTTGCCGGCAAGCATATTGTCGGGAAGCATAATTGGGGCAGGAATTTTTT
>ERZ1292630.2718-Hain-H41-02um-R3-2718-length-16078-cov-31_pt1 | contig 16078 bp, 15 predicted proteins | sample MGYA00564408_ERZ1292630 | MGnify/ENA primary metagenome ERZ1292630 (study PRJEB36523, sample SAMEA6512641) | groundwater metagenome | collected 2019-01-08 | study: AquaDiva: Metagenomics assemblies of 32 groundwater samples | reverse complement strand
TTGCCAAAGATTGCGGCCCCTACAACTCGCTCCAGGAAATCAAAGACAAGCTGCGAGACGGGATGGAGCAGGCGTTGAAGCGAGAAATCGAGGACACACATAAAGATACGATCATGAAACGGCTTGTAGAGACCCATCACTTTGATCTCCCGGAAACACTGGTAGAACGTGAGCTGGAGGCCATCATCCGTCAGCATGTACAGCAGCAACAACAGAAGGGTGGCGCCCAGGAATCGCCCGCCACGGAGGATCTCACAAGCCTTCGACAGGAATATCGGGACGAAGCGGCACGCCGTGTGAAGCTCAGCCTCGTACTGGAGGAAATCGCCGAAAAAGAAGGGCTGACAGTCACGCAAGACGATTTCAATGCTGAAATCATGCGGCTGGCCTCGGACCTCAAGATGCCGGCCGCCGAGCTCGTCAAGATGATCAAAGCCGGCGGACAAGAATCTATCGAAGAATTACGTACCAGGACTTTGGTGGATAAAGCCTTGGATTTCGTCTACCGCAATGCGGTGATTCAGGGGTAGTGCCGAGCGGTGCAGGCCGCACCAAGTGAAGTAGATTGAGGTTAAGGTTGAGTGATGATCAGATTTTTCAACCTCAGCCTTAACCTTTCAGAAAACTGGCGGACTTTTTCAGCACCCTGCTAACGGAAAGGAACCACGTGCATGCTAGTTCCCATTGTTATTGAGACAACTAACCGAGGCGAACGCGCCTACGACATATATTCTCGGCTCCTGAAAGATCGGATCATCTTCCTTGGTGCTCCGATCGACGACATCTTTGCCAACCTGATCATTGCCCAGCTCTTGTTTCTTGAAGCGGAGGATCCTGAAAAAGACATCAATCTCTACGTCAACTCCCCCGGGGGAAGCGTCACGGCGGGATTGGGCATTTACGACACCATGCAGTATGTGAAGCCCCCGATCAACACCATCTGCCTGGGCCAGGCCGCCAGCATGGGAGCCTTCTTGCTCACCGCCGGAACCAAAGGGAAGCGATTCGCCCTGCCGAACGCGAGGGTCATGATTCACCAGCCCATGGGCGGGTTTCAGGGGCAAGCCACTGAAATCGACATTCATGCCAGAGAGATCTTGAAAATCCGCGAACGACTCAATGAGATCATGGCCAAACATACCGGCCAGCCGCTTGAGAAGATAGCCCTGGACACCGAACGGGACTACTTCATGTCGGCAGAAGAAGCGAAGCGGTACGGTCTCATCGACGAAGTCATTACACGGCCACCAAAACTTCTCAAGGCCGTCGGTGGCGATGCAGAGAAAGACGCGACCAAGGACAAGTAACACGAGGAGGGCGCATGGGGAAGCCGGATAAGATGGATCGACATCTCCGTTGTTCGTTCTGTGGAAAGAGCCGCGACGAGGTCCGCAAATTGATTGCCGGGCCCACCGTCTACATCTGCGACGAATGCGTCAACCTCTGTAACGACATCATTGCCGAGGATTGGGAAGAAGCCAAAGAAGAGATTTCGTCGAAACTCAAAAAGCCGGTGGAAATCAAACACCACTTGGACCAATACGTCGTGGGACAGGAGCGGGCTAAAAAAATTCTCTCGGTGGCCGTTCATAACCACTACAAGCGAATCTCGTCCAAGGATAAAGACGTTGATGACGTGCAACTCCAGAAGGGCAATATCCTCATGCTGGGGCCCACCGGCACAGGGAAAACACTGTTGGCCCAAACTCTTGCGAAGTACTTGGACGTCCCCTTTACGCTGGCCGATGCGACCACGCTCACCGAGGCAGGGTACGTCGGTGAAGACGTGGAAAACATCATCCTGAAGCTTCTGCAAGCAGCGGACTACGATGTGGAGCGGGCCGAGCGGGGCATCGTGTACATCGATGAAATCGATAAGATCAGCCGCAAGAGCGACAGCCCTTCCATTACCCGCGACGTCTCGGGCGAAGGGGTCCAACAGGCGCTGCTCAAGCTCATCGAGGGAACCGTCGCCAACGTGCCGCCTCAAGGCGGACGCAAGCATCCGCACCAAGAATTTATTCAGGTCAATACGAGCAACATCCTTTTCATCTGCGGCGGAGCGTTCGTCGGGCTCGAACACATTATCGAGCAACGATTGAATCGGAAGGCGATGGGATTCGGAGCCGAAGTTCGCGGACGGAGCGAGATACGGCTTGGCGAACTATTTGCGAAAGTTCAGCCGGAAGACTTCCTCAAGTACGGCTTGATCCCGGAGTTCGTCGGCCGGCTGCCGGTCGTCGCCACGTTGGATGAGCTGGATGAACGAGCCCTCATTCGAATCTTGACCGAACCGAGAAACGCGCTCACGAAGCAGTATGAGAAATTGCTCTCCTTCGAAAAGGTGAAGCTCAAGTTCACGGAAGGCGCGCTCGGGGCGATCGCACGGAAAGCGTTTCTCCAGAAAACCGGGGCGCGAGGCTTGCGCGCCATCCTCGAAGACGTGATGCTGGACGTGATGTATGATGCCCCCTCTCAGAAGCAGATTAAGGAGGTCCTCATCACCGAAGATGCCATCCTCGGCAAGCACGCTCCCATCCGGATCTTTGAACAAGACAAGGATGTGAAGACCGCCTAAGTCATTATAACTGTAGCCTTTTTACTCGTCCCACGGGCTCTCTACGCAGAATCAACCAGGCCAGGAACACCCTGGCCTGGTTGTTCCCTCACATCTTCCATTCTGGAATACTCCTTGCTCTATCTTCCTCCCAAGCCTTGACGCTCCTGATAGCTCTACGCTTTCCCTCGACAAGATGAAATGCTGCGCTATACTTGCGCTACAGATTGAACGTGGAGGACCTGTGAGATATCCCGTGTCTTCAAGCCTTCGACACAAGGGGAAGGCTCTTGACCTTGATGCAAACCGTGAATTGATCACCCTCTTGGGGATCAACGGCGAACCTATGGGCAACCTGTCCTGGGACTTCGTCATCGACCAGATTCTGGCCTACCGTAAGCCCCAGGCGAGCCGGGAAACCAGAAATGAGCCGCGCGTGACACTCACCTTCCGTGTCAAATACACAACCCCGGAAGGTCAGCAGCTTGAAAGTCGCGCAGGAGGTATCGGCGGAGGCGGGCTCTTTATCGAAAGCCTGAGCCCGCTACCGATCGGCACAACGCTCGCTCTTGAATTTTCGCTACCGGAAGAGCCGGAGAAATGGTTGCCGGCGAAGGGTCTCGTCGCGTGGGTCTGCCCTAAAGCAGACCAATATACATTTAGCCCCGGTATGGGGGTACGTTTTACGGAGATTGACCAAGAAATCCGTAACCGTGTGTTGGAACTGGTGAAATCTATCCAGACTGTTGGCCCGCCGGCCTAGTCACTATGCATCTGCCACTGGATCGTCCCACATTCAATACTACATTGAACTGAGCATGAAATTTCCTGTGATCACAACGGAAAGCCATGAAGGCAAAGTCCTTGAGATAAATGCCGACCAGGAAGTGCTCACCCTTCATAGCGCCACGGGAAAACTGCTCGGCGCCCTATCGTGGGGAGCGGTCATAGAACAAATTCTTGCCACCGACGATGACGTGCGATTCGCCCATGCGCGATCTCATCCGAGAGCCCCGCTCGCCATGAAGGTTCACTGCACGACCCCGGAAGGCAAACAGTTCGACAGCTTAACCGGCGGCATCGGTGCAGGCGGCTTGTTCATCGAAAGCAGCACCCCGCTGCCTCCTGGGACCGAACTATCCGTCGAGTTTTCACTGCCCGATCATCCTTGGGAAAAACACAAGGCTAAAGCGAAGGTCGCCTGGACCCGTAACAAGCCTGAACGGAATCTGCTCTTCCCCGGAATGGGCGTCAAGTTTACCGATATCGACGAAAAGGCCCGCATCGAGCTGGTCGAACTTGTCGATGCGTTGAATCGTTCACGCGTAACAGCTTAAGACCTCCGTTTCGCCCAGCGGCGCACCCCACTGTCCGGATCCTTCGCAGTCGTCGATTCAAGCGCAGCCCTCGCATCAGGATCGCTGAGTAATCCCAAACGATAGGCCGCTTCTGCACGTACCCCAGGCTCGGGATCTTCAGCTAGACGTTCTCTGAGCCAAGGAGAAACCGCCGACCCTCCCCATTCCCCCACTGCCGCGACAATGCCCTGACGAACCTCCGCATCGGAATCACGCCCTGCTGTGACAAGCGCGGGAATCAATTGGCTTGCATCGATTTGCAGCAATGCCTGCACCGCTGTCCTCCTAACCCTTGCATCCGAAGACCGCAATAACCCTACGACAGGCTGGAGCAATCGAGTACCTGGCTCGATCTCGCCGACCGCCACAACCGCTGCCTGCCTAACCGATTCGACAGGATCCTCCAGTGCCTGCGTCAATAGGGCAACGACTCCCTCGGTAGCTGTAGGTTTCAAGCGCCCCACGGCCAGTACCGACGCTTCGCGGACTATTGCTGCAGGATCCTGCTTGAGGGAGAGAATGGAGTCCACAGCTCGCGGGTCGCCGATCTTGCCCAGAGACTCTACAGCAACCCGCCGCACTTCCGACGCCTCATCATGGAGCAATTCCAGCATGAGAGAGAACGTGCGCTCCCTCGATGAAGGCGGAGAATCCTGGACACAACCGGCAAGCGAGAGGACTGACAGGAGAACGACAGACCCGATGGTGCGAGAGGATGCAATGCCCCAGTTCACGCTTGCTTAGGAGGTTCTTCTTGTAAGGCGGGTAGCTCTTTGACCGCTTCGATGGATTGCTGGAATTCCTTCTGGGCAGAATCCATCTCGGCTTGGATTGTCCGTATCTCAGGTTCAACCGAATTGCGGACATCGGCAACAGCGTGCTTGAACGTCCGCAACGCGTCCCCCAGTCCTTCTCCTAAACTCTGCATATCCCCTGGGGAAATGCCCGCCGGCTGTGCAGCCTTTGTCTTCATCGCCGCCTGTTGTGACTGCACACGAGCCACGGCATCCTTGTTGACAATGGCTGATGGGCGCTTCGCGACTGGTTTTGCCTGGGCGCCCGCGGGAAGAGGTGGGTACTGTGCCTTCATCATCGGCGCAGGAGCAGCGGCGCGGTCTTCCATCGTGGGAGGCTGCTGGCCCTGCCCCGTCGATTGGGCAGTTGTGAAAGTCATTGGCGAAGCCGGTTGTGGTGGAGCCGCCATTTTATACATCAAAGCGGCGGTAGTTCCGGGAGTCGCCTCCGGTCCAGGTATATAGGGGGCCGCAGGCTTCAGAGCGGCAGAGGTCTGAGCAGGCGTAACTACCGGTGCCGGTGCTGCCTGGATCGTTGATTGAGCCTGCATAGGCGCCGGTTGATTCACTTCGGGCGGTGTTGCATCCGGCGAGGGGATATCGTTGACTTCTTTCTTGAACCCTCTGAGCGCTTTACCGACACCTTCACCGATTTGCGGCAGTTTCCCCGCCCCGAAAATGATGAGGACAATGACGAGGATAATGATGAGTTCCGAGATCCCCATGGTACCGAACATGGTGTGGGTCCTTTTCCCTAGCTCCGGTCAATCACCCAGGGCCTTGCCTTACCGAGAACCGAATCAACTCTATAGGCCAGTAGGAGGCACTGTCAAGGAAGGGGCAGGGGCTAGAAAATGGAGATGATCTCATTTTGCAAGGGCAAACCAAATACCAACGCTTCGCGCTCGGCGATGTAGACGTCCAATTCACTTCTGATCCCAAATTCTCCGGGCAGGTAGATTCCCGGCTCGATGGAAAAGCAGGTTCTCGGCATCAGACGGCGGGTGTCCTGCGTCTCCAAACCATCGATGTTGGCGCCGTTGCCATGAACCTCTTCGCCGATCGAATGACCAGTGCGATGGACAAACTGATCGCCATAGCCAGCACGTTGGATGACCTGCCGGCAGGCGTCGTCGACCTCCCAGCCGAATGGGCGATGGCCGGCAGCTATTTCAGTCCGAACGAAGCCCAAGGCCGCATCCCGCCCCTGCCGGACCAAGTCAAAGATCTCGCGATGTTTCACCGGCACTGTCCGTCCGACATAACCGGTCCAGGTAATATCGGCGTAGACCGAACCGGCCTCCGCTCGTTTGGCCCAGAGATCGATTAAGAGCAACGCATCGCGGGGGACATCGGCAGACCCAATCTCTGCCGGACCATAATGGGGATCGGCACTGTGGGCATTGACGGCGGCAATCGGTGCACTCGACGTGACCATCCCGGCCTCGCCTATACGAGCCAGAATAAATTGCTGCACTCCATATTCCGTGAGGTTCCGCCCTTGCGTGACCGCCTCATGAACATGGTTGAATGTTTCGTCAACTATGCGCCGAAGCGCCGCGGCGGCAAACTGATGCGATTCGAGTTGACGATCCGTCCAACGCGCTTCAAACGTCTGAATCAAATCCGCTGAACTGACCACCTCGACGCCGTAACTTCTGATCAATTCGATCGTGCCGGCATCCACGCGCGATACATAGGGAACCGCATTCAACGGGGAGTACTGCATGGCGACACGGAGCCCGCCGACGAGCAGCCGTCCAAGGATCTGCCGTTGCTGCTCCCACGATACATAGTACTCAGGTTGTCCCGGCAACGTATCCAGCACGTGCGGCTCGATGCGATGCAACAGCTTGACCGGAGCCCCCTGCGCAGGAATCCAGTAGTACCACCGCCTCGTCACATGAAGCCTCGGATCGAGCTGGAGTATGCGATAGGCGAGGGGGTCGCTCCCGCGGAAATCGTAGAAGAGCCAGCCGCCGATCTCGGCATCGCGCAATGCCTGTTGAATTTCGCTGACACGCTGATAGATGGCCGTGGTCATGGTAGAGAGCATCTTATCGTCGCACTACCAAGTCGTCAATGAGATGGCGGCTAAGATCGGGAGTCATGCTACAATGCGCACCATGGCACTTGAGCATGCCCCAGAGCCTTCCCAGTTCCGCGTGACTCTGTTTGTTGGACCACAGCCAGTGAAGGGGAAACCCTTCACTTCCTCCTGCGTATTTAACGTCAAGAAACGGAGCTGGAAGGGTGGCGTCCAGGTCGCCGTCGATATCACTCAGTGCCAGATCGATCGGCTCAGCACCGACGTTGAATTCCCCCGCTGGTCAGCCCTGGCCCTAGCCGATCTCGCAGATGCAGATCGGGTATTTCAACAGGAACGAGCCCATGAGCTATTTATCCAAGCAGTCTGTTGGTGCAAGCTGGACTTGGCGTTGCAGTCTGGCATCACTCAAGAGAACCAATGCCTCGCAGCCGATACATGGATTACTGCAGTCAGGGAGACCGTCATCAAGAGGACGAACTTCATTACATCGTACATTGCAGCTGAACTGGATCTCGCACCAAGAGACGCCACTGCCCCATAAGACATTCCAGCCTGATATGGCAGGGGGTTTGCATTCACAGTTGAATTTGTTATAACCGCACTACTACTGAATTATGGAGGAGCGCCCTGGAGTCAGCCACTGCCGCTCAGTTCGTTCTGACGAAGAAGGAGGATTACCTGTGAACATCTGCGCATCTTTACCCAACCGCCATCGTGAGGCTACCAGCTTCAAATTGGTCCTGACCTTCCTGCTCCTGGCCCTCTGCACCTTCACTATGGCACCGACGGCCTGGAGTCAAGAAAGCACGGGCTCCGCGTCAACCGTAAGCACCGAGGGAGGAGACACATCGAGCGCGGGCATGCAGGTCGCTGCCGGTGCTTCCACCCTGTTATATTTTCCGCTGAAAGCCGCATTTGCCATCAGCGGCGGCATTGTCGGAGGACTCGCCTATGTATTTTCAGGCGGGAATGAAAACGCTGCCAAGAGTATTTGGACCACGAGCCTCTACGGCACCTACATCATTACCCCCGATCATCTACAAGGCAACCGGCCCATCCGCTTCCTGGGGGTCGCTGACTCGAACGATACGCCAGCCCATGCTCCGGAGCCCATCCGCTAGTCGATGAAGCCCATCATCGGCGTCACACCAGACTTCAACGCCGGTGATCGGAAGGAATGGGGTGGACGCGAGCCCACCTACTTTTTGCGCGCACGCTATATTCGTGCTATCGAAGAACTCGGCGGCATTCCGCTGGTCCTTCCGCTCCATGCAGACCGGGGCACCAGACGACGCCTCCTGCAACAGCTCGACGGACTCCTCCTCACCGGAAGCGGGCCGGACCTTCCACCGTCGCTCTATGGTGAATGCCAGCGCTATCCCTTCAGCACCGTGAGCGAACGCCGCATGAGTTTTGAGCTGGACATCATCCGCCTGGCCAGACGGGCAGATCTCCCGCTGCTCGGCATCTGCGGAGGCATGCAAGCCATGAATGTCGCCTGCGGCGGCAGTCTGTTTCAGGATATTGCATCCCAAGTCTCGACCGTGATCCAACATCGACAACAAAATCGCGCGACGAATCTGAGTCACACCGTCGCTGTCACACCAGGCAGCCTGCTCCGTCGCATCGTACGGTCGGTATCGATGCGGGTAAACAGCTCCCATCATCAGTCGGTCAATGCCGTCGCGCCGTCATTGGTCGCCAGCGCTCTGGCCCCCGATGGTATCGTGGAGGCAATCGAATCTCCAGCCAACCGCTTCTTTCTCGGTATCCAGTGGCACCCGGAATTTCTCTTCGACCGGCATCCCCTCCACCGGCGATTGTTCGAGGCCTTTCTGCGCGCCGCCCGCGCGACAGACCGTAGCGCGTGACTCGGATGGTCTCTCTTGTTTATTTGGTCTATTTGGTTTGTTTGGTTGAACGAGACTGACCAGATGAACAAAACAAACCGGATGAACCGGATCAACGTGTACTGCCTGCCTCGCTGGATCATCCCTTGGAGCATGCCTGCTATACTTAACCCCACAGGGCTTTCGCCATCCCAGCGGCCAAAGGAGATCTGTTGATCAGCCGACTTTTCCGAACTAAGTCCATTGAACAAATCCTCGCAGACGCAGATCATCCCGATCATCGTTTAAAAAAGACCCTCACGGCCTGGGATCTGACCGCGCTCGGCATTGGCGCGATCATCGGCACCGGCATCTTCGTTCTGATCGGCACCGCCATCGTCGGCGATGCCAACCGGCCGGGGGCAGGACCTGGCATTATTCTCTCTTTCGTGCTCTCCGGCCTAACCTGCGCCTTTGCTGCGCTCTGCTATGCAGAGTTTTCCACCATGATTCCCGCTGCCGGCTCCGCCTACACCTACTCGTACGCCACGTTAGGAGAATTCCTGGCCTGGATTACCGGGTGGAACCTCATTCTCGAATACGGTGTGGCCTGTGTCGCCGTCGCCATTGGGTGGTCCGGCTATTTCAACAATCTGCTCAGGCTGGCGGGAATTGACTTACCACACTGGGCCACACATCCACCCGGAGGGCCGGACGGAGGCGTGGCGAACTTTCCCGCCGCCATTATCGTGCTGCTCGTCACCGTCATTCTTGTGATTGGGATCAAAGAAAGCGCCCGTGCAACCGGCATCGTTGTGTGCTTGAAGCTCGCCGTCATCCTTTTTTTCATCGCCGTGGGAACACCGGCCGTGAATACCGACAACTGGACGCCCTTCATGCCTCAGGGATTCGCCGGCGTCGGCGCCGCAGCGGCGATCGTATTCTTTGCCTATATTGGATTCGATGCGATCTCGACCACTGCCGAGGAAGCCAAGAACCCTCAGCGGGACTTGCCGATTGGGATCATTGCTTCACTCAGTATCTGCACTGTCCTCTACATTGCCGTGGCCGCTGTCCTGACCGGCTTGGTCCCCGTGGCGCAAATCGATATCCATGCGCCGGTGGCCGATGCGCTCAGTGTGGTGGGCTTCAAATGGGGAGCGGCCATTGTGGCGATTGGGGCTGTGGCCGGCATTACCAGCGTACTCGTCGTGATGATGCTGGGTCAGATCCGGGTATTCTTTGCCATGTCGCGCGACCACCTCTTGAGCCCCTGGCTCTCAACCGTGCATCCGCGCTATGGCACGCCTCACTATGCCACCATTCTCACCGGCATCGCCGTGGCCACGCTCGCTGCCCTGATTCCCATCGGCGATGCGGCGGACATGACGAACATCGGCACTCTCTTTGCTTTTGTCCTCGTCTGTATCGGTGTCGTCATCCTGCGCTATACGAAACCCAACCAGGTCCGCCCATTCCGGCTTCCCTTCATGCCACTCGTCCCCATTCTGGGCATATTGGCATGCCTCGGCCTCATGAGTTTTCTCCCGTGGGTAACCTGGATCAGATTCGCCGTCTGGACTGCCATCGGCATTGCGGTCTACATGGGATACGGCCTGAAGCACAGCAAACTGGCCGGCCCTTCACTTAAAGACCACCCTCCCAAACGCTCACTGTAGCAGCCAGTCATGTTCATTTGGTTTGTCTGGTTTGTTTTGTTGAACGAAACTAACCAGCTAAACCAAATCAACCAGATAAACAAAACAAACCAGATGAACCAGACAGAGTGGATTAGCTCGATTTGTCTGTAGGCTGAGCTGCCAAGGCTGGGGCAGGAGCTGGTGTACTATCGGCAGGAGCAGCTGGAGCGACTGCGGGCTCGGCTGGCTGGCCCGCTGGTGCTGATGCAGCAGATACTGCTGGTTTGGGAGCAGCGGGTGGCTTGGGAGGGGCAGGTTTCTCCGGCTTGATGCCTCCCTCCCACGAGGGACCGGAGTACATATCTGCCGAGAGACCATTGGCTTTCCATTTCTCTTCAAAATCCGCAGCTGCCTTATTCGGCGTCTCACCACTGCCGACGACGTCATTCCACGGATAGGCCTTCGGGCCGATCTGGCACCCAGTCTCTAACCGCTTCAAATACAAGGAAATTGGATTCCCTCGGTATGGTCCAAGATAAATATGTACGGAGCCGACATATTCAAGCAAATGTGCCATCCCTGTCTCCAAAGAGGGGCATGATGCCATAAGAGGGAACGGGAGGGCAAGGAGGCGCGGGGATGGATCAGATCGCTACGCGTTGGTGCCTCTCGGAGCGACCCTTTCGGAATTTGCCGAAGGGAATCCTTCGGAAATTCCTTCGCGGACTCAGTCAGTTTCCGCTTTCCTCTTCGGCAAATTCTCGAAGGGGCCCCGCTCCTTCGGCAAAACGCTCCGCGACCTGACCCATCCCCTGATGGGAAATAAAAGAATTCTGTGCTCGTTGGAGGCGCGCAGTCAGAAGCTAGCCTCTTCGCCCGTCACGACATCACCGATACCCCGCTGATCGTTAGATTGACAGGCTTTTCAACCGTCCCGTAGACTGCCTCGTATGCCTTCGCGATTGATCACCCCTTCTCGCCCCAGCAGCAAGAAGACCACGATCGGTTTCGTCAACCTGGGTTGTTCGAAAAATCAGGTCGATTCCGAAGTCATGCTGGGCACCTTGGTGACGGACGGGTTTGCCCTGACCGATGACCCGAAAAAAGCCGAAGTGGTCATCATTAATACGTGTGGTTTCATCGAAGAGGCCAAGCAGGAGTCCATCGATACGATCATTGCGCACGGCAAACTAAAAGAAACAGGATCCTGTCGAGTGCTGATTGCCGCAGGCTGTCTGGCTCAACGGTATCAAGGAGACCTCCTCAAGCAATTGCCGGAACTCGACGGCGTGGTGGGGACCGGCGAGTTCGGAAAGATCGCAGAAATTTGCCGAGATCTGCTGGCGCCAAAGAAACGGCAGCAACGGCTCTGGATCAGCGAGCCCCCCTATCTGTACGACGCAGACGCGCCACGTCTCCGCCTCGGAAAGGCCCATAGCGCCTACGTCAAGATTGCCGAAGGTTGTAACCGCAATTGCGCCTTCTGCGCGATCCCCCTGATGCGGGGCAAACAGCGAAGCCGCTCGGTTGAATCGATCGTAGCGGAAGCCGTGCGCCTCGCCGCTGAAGGGGTGAAAGAGATCAACCTCATTTCCCAGGACACGGTCAATTATGGCGTGGACCTTGGTGTACGCCACGGCCTCGTCACGCTGCTTCGCGAGTTGGTGAAGGTGAAAGACTTGCGCTGGATCCGGCCGTTCTATCTCTACCCGCAACAGGTATCGGACGAATTGTTGGATCTCTACGCAGGCGAAGAAAAGATCACCAGGTATATCGACATGCCGCTGCAACATATCAATGATCGGATGCTCAAGCGGATGCATCGGCTAGGCGATCGGGCCGCCATCAGTTCCCTCGTCGATCGGATCAGGACACGCATTCCAGGCGTTACCTTTCGGACAGCCTTCATCGTGGGATTCCCAGGCGAGACGGAAGAAGCGTTCGACGAGCTGAGAGGCTACGTGGAAGAGGCCGAGTTCGATCGGGTGGCGGTGTTTTTGTACTCGGATGAGGAAGACACGCGGGCTCTCGGGCTTGACGATAAAGTCGAGCGATCGGTCATGGACGAACGACGGAATGAAATCTTGGCTGTGCAGGAAGAAATTGCAGCAGCACGAGGCCAGGCCCGTATCGGCTCCGTGATGGAGGTCTTGGTCGAAGGGGTCTCCGAAGAGACAGAGTTACTGCTTGAGGGACGCCATGAAGGGCTGGCTCCGGAGATCGATGGCGTCGTCTATATCAATGATGGGTCAGCTACAGCGGGGGAGCTCGTCAAGGTCGAGATCACCGATGCGGCGCTGTATGACCTTGTAGGTCACATCGTCACATAGCAGGACACTACGAAGAAGGTTGAGGTTCAGGCTAAGGTTGAGATAAAGAGAGTCCGGTCTTCGCTCAACCTCGACCTCAGCCTCAGCCTACTTCGGAACGAAGGCACACGATGGCACATCGAAAAGATTCTGTCGTCCTCCTGATTCACTGCAAGGATCGCAGGGGGATTGTGGCCCGGGTCTCGGGCTTCATTCACGACTTTGGCGGAAACATTCTCGATTCGGATCACCATACCGATGAAGAGACGAACGAGTTTCTCATGCGCATGGAGTTTGCCGCCGAGGGTCTGCAGATTCCGCCCGATGAGATCGCCGCCGCCTTCGCCCCGGTCGCAAAGACCTTCGAGATGCGCTATGAGGTTCGGCCTTCAAGTCGCCGAACGAAAGTTGCGATGTTGGTTTCGAAACAGGATCACTGTCTGGCGGATCTGCTCCAACGGCACAAACGCGACGAGTTACACATCGATATTCCGGTGATTATTTCCAATCACGATACCTGTGCCGTCTGGGCCGAGCTATTCAAGATTCCCTTCTCCGTCTGTCCGGTAACCAAAGAGACCAAGCCGCAGCAGGAGCAGCAAGTCCTTTCCCAGCTAAAGGACCACCGTATCGAGCTCGTAGTCATGGCCCGATACATGCAAATCCTTAGCGGCGCCTTTCTTTCACAGATCGGTTGTCCAGTCATCAATATCCACCACTCCTTCCTGCCGGCTTTCATCGGCGCAAATCCCTACCGGCAGGCCTATGACCGGGGCGTGAAGATCATCGGAGCCACGGCGCACTATGCCACTGAAGACCTGGATGAAGGTCCGATCATCGAGCAGGACGTCATGCGAGTAGGCCACCGGGATACGGTCGATGATCTGGTAAGAAAAGGTCGGGATCTGGAGGAGATTGTGCTGGCCCGCGCCGTGCGCCGTCATGTTGAGCGACGGGTCTTGGTGTATGGCAGAAAAACCGTGGTGTTCGATTAACCGGATGCTGAAAAAGGGGGATGGGGTAGCTGGGACGATCTCCATGCTCCCAGAGCGCGCACGATAAAACTGTGCTCGCTCGATGGGCGCAATGAGAGATCATCCCAGCCACCCCTTATGAGGATTATGTTCACTCGCTGCGGCCTTGCCTGCGGAATGGCGCGTCTTGGCGCGCCGGGGTTGGGTGGGTGAGAACCGTGAACTTTTTGAGCATCCGGCGGGATCTACGCCTGGTGTCCTAGACGTGCAGGCCAGCGAAGCTCCGGTGTGCCCACAGCGTTTTCCCGCCGACTGCCAGCCAGCACGATAAGACAGTGCTCGCTCGATGGGCGCAATGAGAGATCATCCCAGCCACCCCTTTAACAAGACGCGGAAAGCTATTGTGGTATACAGAAAGCCCAATGGCCGTCCTTGTCGTTCGTGAAAGGTGAAATGGTTCAGAGGGAGAGCGCTTGGCAATCCTACGATTCACGTTTCACGGCTAACGTTTCACGGCTCCTGGGAGCGACTTTTTCAGCGTCCTACTAAGAGGTTGCTTAGCCGATGCAGGGGCCAAAGGCAGCATCACCGTAAAGGTCGAACCTTCGCCAATCTTGCTCTGGACCTCGATACGCCCGCTGTGGGATTCGACGATCCAGGCGCAGATGGCCAGCCCAAGGCCCGTGCCTTTCTTGGTATGGGCCCGCGCCTCATCGGTGCGATAGAACCGGTCGAAGATCCGAGACTGATCCTCTTGCGCGATCCCAATACCGTGATCGGTTATGGACACCCTTGCGCGAGTCTGTTCGATCGTCAGAGCGATATCGACTGCACCGCCGGGGCGAGAATATTTAACCGCGTTATCGAGAAGGTTCAAGAACAGTTCACGTAAGCGTAGTTCATCTCCCAATACCACCGCCGGTGCAGTGGCTCGAAGCACAACCTGGATGTCCCGTTCCTGCCCTAACAGCGAGGCCTGCCGATGGAGATCCTCGACAAGCGTGTCCAGCGGGACCGGCAGATGCTCCATCTTTACCTCACCCATGTCGGCCCGAGAGAGAAAGAGCAACTCATCCACAATGCGCGTCATCCGGTCGATTTCTTCGAGATTGCTCTCCAGGACGACTTTGTAGTCGTCGGTTTCGCGAGGGCGCCGGAGTGCGAGTTCGGTTTCCCCTTTCATGACCGTCAACGGTGTGCGCAGTTCGTGCGAGGCATCGCTGCTGAACTGGCGGATCTGTCGAAAGGAAGTTTCAAGCCGGTCGATCATGTCATTAAACGTATTCGTCAGACGGCCGATTTCGTCGGCCGAGGCCGGAACCGTCAGCCGTTGTGTGAGATCGCCTCCGGCAATACGTTGGGCAGCCAGCGTGATCGTATCGACCGGGCGAAGGGCTCGGCCGGCCATGAACCAGCCTCCGGCGAGCGATACGGCCAGCGCGATGGGCATACTGACCAGCAGTACTAACAGGAGACGGTTCAGGGTCTCTTCGACGGAGTCCATCGAGGTGCCGACCTGGATGATATAGAGCAGGTTGCCCCGATAGATAATGGGAACCGAAATGAGGCGTAACGCCGGTTCCTTGGGGTATTTGGCGAATTCAAGGAGCGAGCGGCCTGAGTAGGCGACTTCCAGGGCCTGGCGACTCAGGGGCATCTCATGCTGTTTCACGTTCGGCGAACGAATAGTGATGGTGCCGGAGGGGCTGAAGATCTGGAAAAACTTATCGATCCGCGCCAGTTCGGGGAACTGCGACATGAGTTCGTCTTCGTCGATGAGAGGGAGGAACCCACGTTCTTCCAGCGACCGAACGGCCGCCGCCGCTGTTTCCTCCAGCGATTCATCGACCGCATCGCGAAGGCTTCGAGCCGTCACCAGATACAGGATGGTTGAAAAGATAATGAGGATGAGTGCGAGAGCTGTGCCGTACCAGAGAGTGAGCCTGACGCGAAGCGGCATCAGTCGACCTTCAGCATATATCCGCTTCCGCGAATCGTGTGAATCAGCTTCTTTGAGCGTCCCCGGTCGATCTTGTTGCGGAGATAATTCACGTAGACATCGATGACATTGGTGAACGTATCAAAATCCTGGTTCCACACATGTTCTGAAATCATCGGACGGGTCAACACGCGTCCCGTATGGCGCATCAGATATTCGAGCAGGGCATATTCCTTTAAGGTGAGGTCGATCCGCTGACCGCCTCTGGTCACTTCGCGCGTGGCCGGGTTCAATGCCAGATCGTCGATCTGGAGCACGCCGGGGCTTTCGGTGGAACCGCGGCGAAGCAGGGCGCGAATGCGGGCAAGCAGTTCGTCGATGGCGAAGGGCTTGGTGAGGTAATCGTCCGCTCCTGCATCAAGACCCTTGACCCGCTGATCGACCTGCGATTGGGCGGTCAGAATCAGAATGGGGGTTTGAATCCTGGCCTGGCGGACACCCTTGAGAATGTCCAACCCGGACAATGACGGCAGCATCAAGTCGACGATCAACAAATCGTAGTTGGTGTGGAGCGCCATCTCAAGGCCCTTCGCACCGTCTTCACAGAGGTCGACGGCGTAGCTCTCCT
>ERZ1292630.2712-Hain-H41-02um-R3-2712-length-16112-cov-7_pt1 | contig 16112 bp, 17 predicted proteins | sample MGYA00564408_ERZ1292630 | MGnify/ENA primary metagenome ERZ1292630 (study PRJEB36523, sample SAMEA6512641) | groundwater metagenome | collected 2019-01-08 | study: AquaDiva: Metagenomics assemblies of 32 groundwater samples | reverse complement strand
GAGGAGCGAGCATGATTCACTTTGTAGTGCATGACGAGCACGATTCGGTCGGCGTGGTCGTCGTCGAAGGCGTCAAATCCGGCCAGCAGCTTACCGGCTGGATCATGGACCAGGACAAGGAAATCAAGGTGCGCGCGCAAAGCGACATCCCCATCGGCCACAAGCTGGCGATCCAGAAGCTGAAGGAGAAGGACACGGTGATCAAGTACGGCGTGGACATCGGCCGCACTGTCGCGCCGATCAAGGTCGGCGAACATGCGCATGTGCACAACATCAAGACCAAACGTTGGTGAGCGAGGCAAACAATGAATCTTTCCAAAGCGAAGTTCCGGGGCTACAAACGCGAGAATGGCCGCATCGGCGTGCGCAACCACGTCATCATCCTGCCGGTCGATGATCTGGCCAATGCGGCGTGCGAGGCCGTCGCCAACAACATCAAGGGCGCGATGGCCCTGCCGCATCCCTACGGGCGCCTGCAGTTCGGCGCCGATCTGGAACTGCATTTCCGCACGCTCATCGGCACCGGTTCCAACCCCAACGTCGCCGCGGTGGTGGTGATCGGCATCGAGGAAGAGTGGACCAAGCGCGTGGTGGACGGCATCGCCAAGACGGGCAAGCCCGTCGCCGGTTTCGGCATCGAGCAGCACGGCGACCATGACACCATCATGCGCGCGTCCAAGGCAGCCAAGCAGTACGTGCAGTGGGCCTCTGAATTGCGGCGCGAAGAGCGGCCGCTGAAGGATCTGTGGGTCTCGACCAAGTGCGGCGAGTCCGACACCACCTCGGGTTGCGGCTCCAACCCCACCGTGGGCAATGCCTTCGACAAGCTCTATCCGCACAAGGTTACGCTGGTATTCGGCGAGACCACCGAGATCACCGGCGGCGAGCATCTGGTGGCCGCGCGTTGCCGCACGCCGAAGGTGCGCGACGAGTTCATGGCCATGTTCAACCGCTACCAGGAAGTGATCGACCGGCACAAGACCAGCGACCTGATGGATTCGCAGCCGACCAAGGGCAACATTCTCGGCGGCCTCACCACCATCGAGGAAAAGGCGCTGGGCAACATCCAGAAAATCGGCAGGAAATGCCTGGTGGACGGCGTGATCGACAAGGCCGAGGTCCCCACCGGCCCCGGCTTGTGGTTCATGGACTCGTCCTCGGCCGCGGCGGAAATGGTTACGCTGCTGGCGGCGAGCGGCTTCGTGGTGCATCTCTTCCCCACCGGCCAGGGCAACGTCATCGGCAACCCGATCCTGCCGGTGATCAAGCTCTCGGCCAATCCGCGCACCGTGCGCACCATGTCCGAGCACATCGATGTCGACGTGTCCGGACTCCTGCGCCGCGAAATGACGCCGGATGAGGCGGGCGATGCGCTGCTCGACTGCATGTTCCGCACCGCCAACGGCCGCCTGACCGCGGCCGAGGCGCTCGGCCATCGGGAGTTCGTGCTGACGCGCTTGTATGAAAGCGCGTAATCGCCGATGCGGGCCGGCGTAAGATAGCGCAATGGACATGCTGCAAGTCTCTGTTTGGCGCGGCGGCGCGTCCGGCGGCTATCGCACCTACGAGGTGCCGCGCCGGGAAAGCCAGAGCGTGCTCGATGTAGTGACTTACATCCAGCGCAGCATCGATCCCACCCTGTCCTACCGCTTCGCCTGCCGCGTCGGCATGTGCGGCGCCTGCGCCATGACGGTGAACGGCGTCGCGCGCTGGACCTGCCGCACCCACGTGGCAAAAGTGGCCAAAGGCAACGCCATCCAGATTGCGCCGCTTGCCAATCTGCCGGTGGTGAAGGATCTGGTCACCGACATGCGTGAGTTTTTCGACAAGTGGGCGCGCGCGCTCGGCCGGTTCGTTCCCGGCGCCACGCGCAAGGACGCGTTCGCGCGGGTCGCCTCCGACTCGCCCGGGCGCGTGGCGGCCAATGCCGGGATCGAATGCATAGGCTGCAGCGTGTGCTATTCGTCATGCGATGTCGTGTCCTGGAACCCGGACTATCTCGGCCCTGCGGCCCTTAACCGCGCCTGGACCCTGGTCAACGACGTGCGTGACGGTGCCAGGCGGGAACGGCTCGCCGCGGTCGCGGGCGATGCCGGCTGCCACGCCTGCCACACGCACCTGAGTTGCAGCGAGCGCTGCCCCAAGAACATCGCGCCCACCGCCGCCATCGCTGGACTCAAGCGCGCGGTGGCGGGGGCGGCATGGAAGGGAGAGCTGTGAGCAGCGCGGGACAAGGCTTCGCCGCCGGGTCTGTGGCTGCGCCGGGCCTGAGCGCCAAATCCGAAGTCTGGCTGTGGATCGCGCAGCGCGCCAGCGCAGCGCTGCTCGCCCTGTACGTGCTGGTGCACCTTGCCACCATCATTTACGCGGTGCGCCACGGCCTGTCCGGCGCGGCCATCCTCGAGCGCACCAGGGGCAACGCCGCCGGACTGGCGTTTTATGTGCTGTACGTGCTCGCCATCGCCGTGCATGCGCCCATAGGCCTGCGCACCCTGTGCCAGGAGTGGCTGGGCTGGCGCAGCGCGTCGCTCAACTGGTTCATGGCCGCGGTTGCGGTCGCGCTGTTTGTTTTCGGCCTGCGCGCGGCCTGGGCTGTATTTATTTGAATATGAAAAACGACTACCGCTCGCGCAACCATCCGGCGTGGTGGGCGTTCCTGCTGCACCGCCTGTCGGGTCTGGCGCTGTCGGTTTTTCTGCCCTTCCATTTCTGGGCGCTCGGGCAGGCGCTGCAGGGCGAGGCGAGGCTGGACACCCTGCTGCGCTGGACCGAGCAGCCGCTGGTGAAATTCGCCGAAATCATGCTGGTGCTGCTGCTGGCGGCGCATCTTACCGGGGGAATGCGCCTGCTCGCGCTGGAGTTCCTGCCCTGGCGCGACTGGCAGAAAAGCCTGCTCGCCTGGGCCGCCGGCGCGGCGCTCGCCGCCGGGCTCGCCTTCGCCCTCGCGCTCTAGCTCATGGCGATGCTGCCGCCGCCGGATTAGAATGAAGCCACAAGGCAGCGACAAGACAAAAACAATATTTCAAAAACAACTTCCAAGGAGATCAAGATGAACCTGTTCAGAACGCTGGCATTGCTGCTGGTACTGGCATGCAGCGGCGCCTTTGCCCAAGGCTATCCCAACAAGCCGGTCAGGATCATCGTGCCCTTCGCGCCCGGGGGCGCGACCGACATCGTGACCCGCATCGTGGCGCAGAAGCTGACCGAGGCCTGGAGCCAGTCGGTGATCGTCGAGAATCGCAGCGGCGCCGGCGGTAATATCGGCGGCGAAGCGGCGGCCCACTCCGCGCCCGACGGCTATACGCTGTTCATGACCTCGGGCTCCATCGTCACCGCGAACCAGTACATCTACAAGAAAATGGCGTTCGACCCGGCCAAGGACCTGCTGCCGATCACCAACGTGGCCAGCGGGCCCCAGGTCATCGTGGTGAACCCGAGTTTTCCAGCGAAGACCTTGAAGGAATTCATCGCTGCGGCCCGCGCCAAGCCGGGCGCGCTCAATTTCGGCCATGCCGGCATCGGCACCCAGACCCATCTGGCTGCGGAGAACTTCCTGTTCGCGGCGAACCTCAATGTCATCAGCATCCCGTACAAGGGAGAGGGCCCCGCGATGACCGACCTGGTTGCGAATCAGATCAACATGGCGACAGTCAACATGCCCGGCGCGATCGGTTTCATCAACCAGGGCAAGCTGCGCGCGCTTGCCGTCACCGGCAAAGAGCGCTCGCCGCAACTGCCCGATGTCCCTGCCGCGGCTGAAACGCTGCCGGGATTCGAGAACATCGGCTGGTTCGGACTGATGGCGCCCTCGGGCACGCCGAACGAAGTCATCGACAAAGTCTATCGCGATACGGCGAAGATTCTCGACACCACCGAAATGCGCGCCCGCTTCTACGTGCTGGGCATGGTCCCGGTTGGCAATACGCCGGCGCAATTCGCCGCGGCCATCCGCGAAGAAAGCGCGCGCTGGGCCAAGGTGGTGCGCGAGCGCAAGATCGTGGTGAATTGAAATCCGCCAATGGACGTCGATCTGAAACAGGTGGAGGAGGCGGCCAAGGCGCTTTACATCCGGGCGCTAAAAATCCTGCCGCCCGACATCAAGTCGGGCATAGCCGCGCTGGCGCAAAGGGAAACCGATCCCACCGCCCGGACCATACTCGGCACCATGATCAGGAACATCAGCGTTGCCGAGGACACAACCAACCTGCTGTGCCAGGACACGGGCATCCCCATCTACAACGTGTCCATAGGCCGCGGCGTGAACGTGGACGGCTATGCGCTGAAGCAGGCGATACGCGCGGGCTGCGAGCGCGCCACGCGCGAGCATCCGCTGCGCTCCTCGGTGGTGCACCCGGTGACGCGCAGGAACGAGCACACTTCCTGCGGCCGCGGCGTGCCGGTGATCCATATCGATTTTTCCGACATCGAGGAGACGCTCGCGATCGAGATGATCCCCAAAGGTTCGGGCTCGGAGAACAGCTCCTGGCTCAAGATGGCAATCCCCGCAGAAGGCGTGGATGCGATCAAGACCTTCGTCGTCGATTGCGTGCTGGAGTCGGGCGGCAAGAGTTGCCCGCCCACCATCGTGGGCGTGGGCGTGGGCGGCACCGCCGACTTGTGTGTGCATCTGGCCAAGCAGGCGGCGACGCGGCCGTTGGGCTCGCGCTGCGCCGACCCCGAAGGCGCGCAACTGGAAGAAGCGCTGTCCGTGGCGGTGAACCAGCTAGGCGTCGGCCCGCAGGGACTGGGCGGGGATGCGACCGCATTCGCCGTGCACATCGAAACCGCCGCCACGCATATCACCATGAACCCGGTGGCGGTGAACATGCAATGCCATTCGGCGCGGCGCGCGCGCGCGACCTTCACGCCGAGCGGCGTCGAATACGGGTTTTAGCGGCTGATCCAGGTAGATTGACATGGCACATTACGATTTCAACACTCCGGTGGGCGAGGCCAGGATCCGCGCCCTGCGCGTCAACGACACGGTGACGCTCAACGGCACGCTGTACGGCATACGCGACGCGACGCAGATCCACCTGTTCGACCGCGGGCGCAAGACGCGCTTCGACCTCGCCGGCCACGCCGTGATCCACACCGCGCCCAATGTGAAAAAAGTGGAACCCTCGGCCGCGCATCCGGCCGGTTATGCGCCGGTATGCATCGGCACCACCACCAGCGCGCGCATGGAGCGTTTCACCCGGCCGCTGATGCGCCGGTACGGCGTGCGCATGATCATCGGCAAGGGCGGCATGCTTGCCGATTCGCTGGCGGCCTTCGCCGAACTGGGCGGCGTCTATCTCGCGATCGTCGGCGGCGCGGCGGCCCTGGAAACCACCTGGATCGAGCAAATCGAGGACGTGGACCTGGACGATCTCAACCCGGAAAGCCTGTGGCGCTTCCGCGTCAAGGGCTTCGGGCCGCTCCTGGTCGCCATGGACAGCCACGGCGCGAGCCTTTACACCGAACTGAAGAAAAGCGCAGCTGGGCGCCGCGCCGCGGCCCTCGCCAGCCTGGGCATCGAATAGGCCCTGGTATCGCCGCACTGTCGGTGTCGGTGCGTCCCTGCTCAACATGAACCAATCGGTACATAAAACACGCGGCGCCGATGTTTTGATCGACGCGCTCAAGTTGGCTGGCGTCGGCAAGATCTTCGCGCTGTCGGGCAATCACATCATGCCCATCTACGATGCGGCCTTGGGCCGCGGCATCCAGCTTATCCATGTGCGCCATGAAGGCGCAGCTGTGCATATGGCCGAGTCGTGGGCCCGGCTCACGGGCGAAGTCGGCATTGCCATGGTGACCGGCGGCCCCGGCCATGCCAATGCCATCGGTGCGCTATGCACCGCCCTGGCGTCCGAGACCCCGGTAATTTTGCTCTCCGGTCATGCACCGCTGCGTGAGCTTGGGCTGGGCGCCTTTCAGGAATTTCCGCAGGCCGCGATTGCCGAACCGGTCTGCAAAGCCTCATGGACTGCGCGCTCGGCTGCCGGACTAGGCGAAGATTTGGCCCGCGCCTTCCGGCTTGCACGCTCGGGGCGCCCGGGCCCCGTGCATATCAGCCTGCCCTCCGATCTGCTTGAGCAGGTACTGGCCGAGAGCGATCTGCTCGCTCCGTCCGCCGCGGTTGACTATCTGCCTGCGCCCATGAATTTACCCACCGCAACGGCAGGCATGGTTGTGGCTGAAGTGCACCAGGCCAGGCGGCCGTTGCTGATTACTTCGCCTGGACTTTGCACCACGCCAGGACGCGGGCTGGCTACGCAATTGCAAGCCGCGCTTGGCGCTCCTGTGATCGGCATGGAAAGTCCGCGCGGGATCAACGACCCCAGCCTGGGCGCATTTGCCGAAGTGCTTGCGCAGGCAGACCTGGTTGTGCTGCTCGGTAAACCTTTGGATTTCACGCTGCGCTTCGGTGATGCTCCGGTTGTCGCTGCAGGCTGCAATTGGATCGTGATCGACCCCGATACCGCCCTGATCGCGCGGGCCGCTCGCGGCCGCGGCGAGCGCCTAGTACTCTCAGCGCTTGCCGATGCGAGCGCTGCGGTGCTGGCCTTGACCGCCGCCGCCAAGAGCCAGGCAATATCCGCTCACCATGCGGCATGGCTTACCGAAGTGCAAGCCGCCATCACTTACCGTCCCGCGCAATGGCAAGACGCCATGAGCAATGCCGATGCGCCCATGCATGCGGTGGAGATGTGCCGCGCGTTGCAGCCTGTGCTCGACCGGCATGCCGACGCCGTATTTGTAAGCGATGGCGGCGAAATCGGACAATGGGCGCAAGCCTGTTTGCGCGCACCGCACCGGGTGATCAATGGTGTCTGCGGTGCGATTGGTCCGGCGCTGCCGTTTGCCTTGGCCGCGCAGGCCGCCTACCCGGGCAGCCCGGTGATTGCGGTCATGGGTGATGGCACCTTTGGTTTCCACATGGCCGAATTTGATACTGCTGTGCGTGAAAACCTGCCCTTTGTTGCGGTGGTCGGAAATGATGCGCGCTGGAATGCCGAATACCAGATTCAAGTGCGCGCCTATGGCGAAGCGCGCGCGCATGGCTGCACACTGAGCCCGGCAACACGCTATGACCTGGTCGCCGTTGCCTTGGGCGGCCATGGCGAATTTGTGACCCGCATCTGCGAGTTGCCCGCAGCCATCGACCGCGCCATCGCCAGCGGCAAACCGGCCTGTATTAATGTGTTGATCGACGGTTCGCCGGCGCCGGTGGTGCGCAGATAAGAATGCTTGGATAAACCCGCGTTCCTCGACATGCCCAACGAGGCCTGGTCCGCTCAGATACAATCACTAACCGTTGCACTTGGAACGTGAGACCAAACTGATACTATTGGAGGGCGGCATGAGCAGGAAGCAGGAGCCCCAACCGCAGGATGGCGATGCGACCGGCTGCGATTGCCGCCGGACGCCGACAGTGCAAATTCGCAAACGCGGACCATGGATCGGAGGTGGCATGAAACAATGGCTGGCATTGATGTTGTTGCTGTGGGCGCTGCCCCTGTCGGCGCTCGAGGTGGCGGGTGTGAAGCTTGCGGACAAGGCCAGGGTGGGAGCGGGCGAACTGGTGCTGAACGGCGTCGGCATCCGTACCCGCGTCATTTTCAAGCTCTACGTAGGCGCGCTCTATCTGACCGAGAAAAAATCGGCCGCCGCCGAGGTGCTGGAGCAAAAAGGCGCGAAGCGCGTGGCCCTGACGCTGCTGCGCGATCTGTCCGGAAAGCAACTGAACGAGGCGTTCGAAATGGGCATCCAGGCGAACCACAGCGCGGCCGAACTCGAGCCCATCAAGCCGCGCATCGCCGAATTGCTGTCGCTGTTGACGGACGTCAAGGAGGGCGATGTGATCCTGCTCGATTTCCTGCCGGAATCGGGGACTGTTGTAAGCTTGAACGGAACGGTGAAGGGCAAGCCGATCCCGGGCGAGGACTTGTATCGCGCGCTGTTGCGCATCTGGCTCGGTGACAAGCCGGTCGATGGCGATCTGAAAAAAGGCATGCTCGGGCAAGCGCAATGAGTTTTCCCCAGACCGAGAACCTGAACGTCGTCTCGTTCGAGGCGATGCCGTCCCCGCGGGAATTGCACGAGCGCATTCCCCTTGCCGATGAAGGCGCGCAATTCGTCGCCGCGGCGCGCGCGACGCTGTGCCGGGTGCTCGACCGGGCCGACCCGCGCCTGCTGGTGATCGTGGGTCCGTGCTCCATTCACGATCCGGCGGCGGGCCTGGACTATGCCGAGCGTCTGCGCGCGCTCGCCGCGGAGGTGCAGGACAGCTTCTATCTGGTGATGCGCGTCTATTTCGAGAAACCCAGGACCGTCACCGGATGGAAGGGTTTCATCAACGATCCGCACATGGACGACTCCTTCCATATCGAGGAAGGCATGGAGCGCGCGCGCCGGTTTCTCAGCGACCTGGCGGTGCTGGGCGTGCCTGCGGCCACCGAAGCCCTGGATCCCGCCTCGCCGCAGTACCTGGGCGACCTCATCGCCTGGTACGCGATCGGTGCCCGTACCAGCGAATCCCAGACGCATCGCGAAATGGCGAGCGGTCTTTCGGCGCCGGTGGGATTCAAAAACGCCACCGACGGCAACATCGGCGTCGCGATCAATGCCATACGCTCGGCGCGCGAGCCGCATAGTTTCCTCGGCATCACCCCTGATGGGGCACCGGCCATCGTGCGCACGCGCGGCAACGGCTATGGGCACATCGTGTTGCGCGGCGGGCAGAGCCCGAACTACGATACCGCGCAGGTCACGCTCACGGAGCAGGAACTCCTGCAGGCGGGGCTCAGCCCCAACCTGGTCATCGACTGCGCGCACGCGAATTCGCTCAAGAAACCGGAGCTGCAGCCCCTGGTGTTCAGGGATTGCGTCCACCAGATCATCGAAGGCAACAGCTCGATCGTCGGCCTGATGCTGGAGAGCAACATCGTGGCGGGCAACCAGCCGATCCCGGAGGATAAATCCAGGCTGATTTACGGCTGCTCGGTGACCGACCCCTGCATCGGCTGGGAGACCACGGCCAAGCTCATTCGCGAATCGGCCGCGGCCGTGGCGCCGGCGCTGCGCGCGCGCGCCAGGCCGGCGTAACGGAGCCATGATGCAGCGGCCGCCGCCGGGTAACCTGGACCAACTCGCGCGCGTCATCCGCGCTTTTGCGGCGGAGCGGGATTGGGATCAATTCCATACCCCGAAGAACCTCGCCATGGGCGTCGCGATCGAGGCGGCCGAGCTCATGGAAGAGTTTCATTGGCTCACGCCGGAGCAGTCGGGCCATCTCCCGCCGGAAAAGCTGGAGGCGGTGCGCCATGAGATGGCCGACGTCCTGGTCTACCTGGTTCTGTTGGCCGACAAGCTCGGCGTCGACCTCATTGCGGCGGCCGCGGAAAAGATTGCGATCAACGCCGGGAAATACCCCGCCGACACCGTGCGCGGCAAGGCAACGAAATACGACAAGTATTGATGTTTCAAGCCAGGGATAGTGGCGCGGAAACTTAGATGCTCAGCTACCGCCATGGCTTTCACGCGGGGATGCACGCCGACGTGCTCAAACACGTCGTCCTGGTGCATTTGTTGCGCTACCTTACGCAGAAAGACAAGCCGCTCTGGTTTATCGACACCCACGCCGGCGCGGCGGCATACGCTCTGGATGAGGGCTATGCCACGAAGAATGCGGAGTACGAAAGCGGCATCGGCCGTCTGTGGGCGCGCGAGGACCTGCCGCAGCCGCTGGCCGAGTACGTCGGACAGGTCCGCGCGCTCAATCCCGATGGCGTGTTGCGCCGCTATCCGGGTTCGCCGCAGCTCGCGCTGCAGTTGCTGCGCAAGCAGGACCGGCTGCGGATGTTCGAATTGCACAGCACCGAAAGCCGGTTGCTGCAGCAATATTTTCGCGACGCCGGCCCGCGTGCGATAGCACACGCCGGCGACGGCTTCGCCGGCCTGCAGGCCGTGTTGCCGCCGCCATCGCGCCGCGCTCTGGTGCTGATTGATCCGTCTTACGAAGACAAAGGCGATTACCGGCAGGTCCTGGCGGCCTTGCGCGACGCGCACAAGCGTTTCGCGGCCGGGGTCTATGCCGTTTGGTATCCGCAGGTGCAGCGCCGTGAGTCGCGCCAGTTTCCCGAGCAACTCAAACAGCTGCAGCACAAGGATTGGCTGCACGTGACGCTCACCGTGAAGAAACCGGTGGCTGGAGGTTTCGGCCTGCATGGCAGCGGCATGTTCATCCTGAACCCGCCGTGGCTGCTGCCGGAAGCGCTGCGCCTGGCGATGCCGTATCTCGCCAAGGTTCTGGCGCAGGACACGGCTGCAGGATTCAATCTGGAGTGCGAATTGGCATAGATCGGTGCTACACCACGTGGTCCGGAGCGAGCGGGCAGGGATGGAGCTCGTCGCCGATTTCGAGCTGAATCGTTGCATGCCCGATGCCGAAGCGCTGGCGCAATTCGCTCGTGACCTGCGCAATGAAGCGGTCGCTGGGATGTCCGCCAGGCATGACCAGGTGCACCGTCAGCGCGGTTTCGGTCGTGCTCATGCCCCAGATGTGCAAGTCGTGGATTTCGGCGACGCCGGCCAGTCCGGAAAAATATCCCCGGATCAGCCCGGTGTCGATGCGTGGCGGAACCGCATGCAGCGAGAGATTCACCGAATCGCGCAGCAGCCCCCAGGTGCTGCCAATGATGACCGCTGCGATGGCGAGGCTCATCGCAGGATCGAGCCAGGTCCATCCGGTGTACAGCATTCCGACGCCGGCGAGCACCACTCCCAGGGAGACGGCCGCATCGGCCGCCATGTGCAGGAACGCCCCCCTCACATTCAAGTCATGCTTGCGGCCGCGCAGGAAAAGCAGAGCCGTCACGCCATTGACCACGATCCCGCACAGGGCCACCCAAATGACCGTCATGATGGCGACCGGAACCGGGTTCATCAGGCGCTGAACCGCCTCCAGGGCGATGCCGCCGACCACCAGCATCAGCAGCATGGCATTGACCAGGGCGGCCAGGATGGTGGAACTGCCAAGGCCATAGGTAAAGCGCCGGGACGGCTCGCGCCGGCCGAGAACGCTGGCTCCCCAGGCGAGAGCCAGCGCCAGAACGTCGCTCAGGTTATGGCCGGCGTCGGCCAAGAGCGCCATGGAATGCGAAAGCACCCCGTACACCGACTCGATCGCGACAAAGCCGAGGTTCAGCGCGATGCCCGCGGCAAACGCGCGGTCGTGCCCCTGATGCTCATGCGAATGGTCGTGATGTCCGTTTACCATTTTTTCTGCGTTCCACCGGATTTTTGACAATGTGACATATTTTGGGCCGCCTGTCCGGGCCGCGCACCGGCGGCAGACCGGCTTTATTGACCGAGGGCGCCAATCTGATAAGCTTTCCGGCATGAGCGAGCTCAAGCAAATCGGCGTCATCAGCCTGGGTGTCATGGGACAGCGCATGCTGGCGCGCCTGGCGGAGCATCCGCGAGCGCGCGCGTTCGCGGCGTGGGATCCGAATCCGGCCGCCGTGGCCGAGGTGCGCAAGCGCTATCCCGGCCTCGGGATCGCCGCAACGCCGGCGGAGGTGGTCGGCACGCCCGCGCTCGACTGCCTCTACATCGCCTCGCCGCCGGCGAGCCATCTCGCGTACGCCCATCAGGGCTTCGACGCCGGGCTCGTGGTGTTCTGTGAAAAACCGCTCACCGTTGATTTCGCGGCAGGCCGCAAGGCCATTGCCCGGATCGAAGCCGAGCGCCGCCGCGCCGCGGTGAATTTCTCGCTCGCGTCCTCTCCCGGCCTTGCCGCAATGCAGGCGGCCGTCAGGGACGGCTCCATCGGCGAGCCGAAGCGAATCGAAATCGAGCTTGCCTTCGACCAGTGGCCGCGCACCTGGCAATCCGCCGCCGGCCGCTGGCTGGCCGAACGCGCCGAAGGCGGCTTTTCGCGCGAGGTGCTGTCGCATTTCGTCTTTGTCCTGCAGCGTGCGCTGGGCCAGGCGACGGTGGAGGAGGCCAGGCCGGACTATCCGGCGGACGGCGTGTCCTCGGAGCGGGCGCTGACGGCGCGGCTCAAGGCGGGCGGTGTGCCAGTGGCGATAGAGGCGCACGTCGGGGGCAGCCATCCTGATTTCAATCGCATGACGCTGGTGGGAAGCGCGGGGGCGATCGAGATACACGATTGGTTTGGCTTGCGCCGACACCGCAACGACGGCGACTGGATTGCCGAGGGGACAGCCCAGAGCAACCGGCAGATCGGCCAGGCGGGGCAGCTCGATCAGCTAGTGGCGATGATAGAGGGGCGAGCGCATACGCTGCCCAGCTTCGCCGAGGCCCTGTCGGTTCAGGAAACGATCGAAACCATACTCAAAGGGCGTTAGACATCATGGCCGCGTTTTCTGGACGCGGCCGGCAGCGTCCTTGCATCTGCCCCTACAGTGCGGGCATCACCGATTGGGCAAATCCATGACGACCAGAATTCTCAGCGCGCTCGAACGCTCCAGGGACCACTACGGCGCAGGCAGCGCCGAGGCGAAGCTGGCATTGCTGCGCCGGCTCGAGCGCGCCGAACTGCGCTCGGCGCGAGCGGTCTCGCGCCTGCACGAGGTGCTGTGCTTCCTGCGTGCCTACCCGGACGATGCGCGCCTCCTCGCCCAGGTCGAGCGCATGCTCGCGCGTTTCGCCGGGCGCGCCGATCTGAAGCGTCAGCGCGAGGCGCTCACCGACACGGGAATTGCGGGCACGGCAATCCGCTACCGCTTTTTCTGGTCCACCCTGCGCTGGCTCGCCCGGCGCTGGCCGGACCGGATCGAAATCGACCGCAGTGAAACCGAGGTCGCAGACAAACTGAGTATGGCGCTGCCGCTGCTGGTCACCTGGGCCGAAGCCGCTGCGCTGAAGGAACTCGACCCGCCGGCGTTCGCGGCGATAGACCGGCTGCGCGCGCGCGGGGAGGGCGATGCGGCGTTTTTTGCGCGCCGCATCGCCGCCATGCCGGGCGACGCGTTCACGCGCGAGGCTTTCCACGACGCGATCGAGCCCACTTACGAACTGAAACCCGGTGCGGACACGCCCTCGCGCACCCGCGCCAAACATGCCGCGGCGCCGATGGCCTATCAACGCGAACCGCTGCGGCGCGCTCGTCCCGATCTGCGCGAGGAACTGGGGCGGATTTATCGCGCCGTGCGCCTCGCGTCCGCGCGCGAGGGCGAGCAACTCATCGAGCTTGCGCGCAGCGCCATGGTGACGCGCTCGCGCGACCTCGACGCGTTCGCCTACGGCAATGCGCGCGACGTGCGCCTGGTCGACGACGGCGGCGGGCTCGGCTTTGTCCTGATCGGCGTCATGCCTGAGCGCCGCGCGCTCGTCCCCGCCACCTGCGGCTACCTGATCCTGCACAACGGCGTGCCGATCGGCTACGGCGAGGCGTTCGTGACCGGGCGCTCGGCCACGATGACGTTCAACATTTTCGCGACCTTTCGCGGCGGCGAGGCGGCCTACACCTTCGCCCGAACCCTGGCGATGGTGCGGCATATGTTCGGCGCCGAGTCATTCAGCCTCGATCAGTACCAACTCGGCAAATGCAACGACGAGGCGATCGCTTCGGGTGCCTGGTGGTTCTACTACAAGCTCGGGTTCAGGCCTTTGACCGCGGACGCGCGCCGCCTCATGCGCAAAGAACTGGCACGCATGCGCGCGGATCCGGCTCACCGTTCGCACGCATCGACCTTGCGCGCTCTGGCCGAGTCGCACCTTGTGTTCGATTTCGACCGCTCGCGCGCGGCTAGCCTGCCGCCGGTGGCCGAACTGGGCTTGCGCATCGGCGATGGTCTCGCCCGCGCAGGGAGCGCGCGCGAGCTGGTGCTCGCGCAATGCATCAATACAACCATGAAACTTACCGGCGTGCGCTCGCTGCGCGGCTTTTCCGCGGGCGAGCGCCTCGCCTGGGAGCGCTGGAGTCCGCTGGTGGTGTTGGCGCTGCCGGGGGTGTCGCGCTGGAGTCTGTCCGACAAACGCGCCCTGGCGCGGGTGATCCGCGCCAAGGGCGGCCGCGACGAAAGCGAGTTTATCGCGCGCTTTGCCGCGCACCCGAAGCTGGAGCGGGCGCTGTTCGGGAGGCGCTGAGTTTCTAAATCCTGAACTCGATCAGGAACGGCCCGCGGCGGCCGCAGGCCGACTTGAACACGTCGGCGAAGCCCTCGAGCGTCTCCACGCGCGTCGCCTCCATGCCCATGCCTCCGGCAAGCCTGACCCAGTCGAGCTCGGGGCGCGCCAGATCGAATAGCTCGTTCGAGGCGCGGCCGGGCTTCGCCCCCACCGAGACCAGTTCGCCGTAGAGTATTTTGTAGATCTGATTGGCGAACACCACGTTGACTATATCGAGCTTTTCGCGCGCCTGCGTCCACAGCGATTGCAGCGAGTACATGCCCGCGCCATCGGCCTGCAGGCACACTACTTTGCGATCAGGGCAGGCGATCGCCGCGCCGGTGGCGCAGGGAAATGCGTGGCCGATCGCGCCGCCGGTGTTCTGCACCCAGTCCATGGGCGCGGCGTTGAAGGTCGGGGCGAACAGGGCGCGGCCGGAGGTGACTCCGTCTTCGGCGACGATGCAGTTCTCGGGCAGCAGCGCGGCGAGCGTGGTGGCGAAAGCCACGGGCTCGAACTTGCCGGTGAGGAGCTGCGGCTTGATCTCGCCCACCGGTATGGGCACCTGCCTGGGTGCGCCGAGCTCGTCGGCCAGCAAATCCAGGGCGCCGATCGCATCCTGTTCCGGCCGCGCGAGTACATAAGTGATGGAGTCCGGCGGCGACATGAGGCTGGGTTTGCCCGGGTAGGCGAAGAAGCCCGCGGGCGGCTTCGTGCCGACGAGGATCACGTGCTTCGTCCCCGCGAGCGCTTTGAGTGCGCCATCGACCGCGTAGGGAATGCGGTCCACCGGCACGCGCCCGCGCCCTCGCGCCATGCGCGACAGCTGAGTCGGCGTGCGCAGTTTCGCGCCGCTGACATGGGCGACGCGGTTGGCTGCGGCGAGGCCGGCTTCGGACAATGCCTGCCCGTACAGAATCAGCATTGCCGGCTCCTTGCGGCGCAGCACCTGCGCGATGGTGCGCACGGTGTCCGGCGCGACGCTGGCGCGCGCGGGCGCGGACAGCGGCGCGGCGACCACGCCGCCTTCGTTCCACGCGGTATCCGCCGGCAGGATCAGCGTCGCGATCTGTCCCGGCGCGGTGTTCGCCGCCTGCACCGCGGCGGCGGCGTCCGCGCCTACGCTCGCGGACGAGGCGCTGGTGCGCACCCAGTGCGAGGCCGCGCGCGCCAGGCCCTCGGTGTCGGAGGTAAGCGGCGCGTCGTAGGGCCGGTGGTAGGTCGCCTGGTCGCCGACGATGTTGACCATGGGTGTCAGCGCGCGGCGCGCGTTGTGCACGTTGGCGATGCCGTTGGCGAAGCCCGGCCCGCAATGAAGCAGCGTCGCGGCGGGTTTGCCGGCCATGCGCCCGTAGCCGTCGGCTGCGCCGGTGACCACGGTTTCGGCCATGCCGAGGATGCAGCGCATGCCCTCGACCTTGTCCAGCGCGGCAACGAAATGCATCTCGGACGTGCCGGGGTTGGCAAAACAGGTATCTACGCCGCTGGCGAGCAGCGTGCGGACTAGGCTTTCGGCGCCGTTCATGAGGAGGATCCGTTCGAGTGTGAGAGTGAGAAGGCGAAACTCCCGTTCGCGGTTGCGGCTTGCTGGAGGGGCTAATGTTCGCATGGGCTAAGCGGTCTTTGGCTTGACGAGAATGATTGTAATGGTGGGCCCACCTGGACTCGAACCAGGGACCAAAGGATTATGAGTCCTCTGCTCTAACCAACTGAGCTATAGGCCCTTCGGGAAATGATACAGGGTTTAGGACAAGCCCCTCACCCAAATCCTCCCCCTCGGAAGGGGAGGGGGATTCTTCTTTAAGCTTCGTTATCCAGAAAACTGCGCAACCTCTCCGAGCGCGAGGGGTGGCGCAGTTTCCTCAGCGCTTTCGCTTCTATCTGGCGGATGCGTTCGCGCGTGACGTCGAATTGCTTGCCGACTTCTTCCAGGGTGTGGTCGGTATTCATTTCGATGCCGAAGCGCATGCGCAGCACCTTGGCTTCGC
>ERZ1292630.2710-Hain-H41-02um-R3-2710-length-16113-cov-6_pt1 | contig 16113 bp, 11 predicted proteins | sample MGYA00564408_ERZ1292630 | MGnify/ENA primary metagenome ERZ1292630 (study PRJEB36523, sample SAMEA6512641) | groundwater metagenome | collected 2019-01-08 | study: AquaDiva: Metagenomics assemblies of 32 groundwater samples | reverse complement strand
ACCATCGACCAGTTTCTTGAGCTTACCTTGCGCTGTAGTGCTAATTGGGATGTGTGGATATAGCGGTTCGCCTCCGGCGGATCGCCTGCAAACAGGCCATAAGACGCGAAGATGCCCTGGGCGTCTGGGAGCAGGCCTCGGCCACAGGGCTGCCCTGGGAGACAAGGGTCCCCAGTGCCATCGCCGAAGACGACCCCGTATACCCACGTCCCATGGGGATCCGAACCGGTAATGGATCCGTGAATAAGAGGTGTAGTCCCGCTTTGGAAGCCAATATGCCAATACTGGAATTGCCCATCCATCACCTCTCCTCGGACGCGCTTTGGCGGCTCGTTGCCGAGGGGGTCGCCGCCCGTAAACCCCGCGTCCTCGACATGGTCCGCTCCACCGAAATCGCGCACGCGATCCATATCGACTCCTGCGCCGCCGGGAAAATCGACGAAAAGGACTTCCGGCGTTTTTAGAAACTGCAAGAGCTGCGGTCCGCTGGCGCGGACCTCGATGCGCCCCGTTGCAGCGATTGTCTGCACGAGTTCCGCGCCGACGCCCTTAACCGCTGCCTCGGCGCTCGAAATCGTTTCCACGGCATGATCGACAAGTTGCGCGGAATAACGTCGGAGCGGCATTGGGTTGGGAGCAGACATTAAGTCGGACAGGAAGCGCTCTTCGATACGATAGACCGGGTGGTAGGGAATCACCGCTCGAACGAACGAAAGAGCGCTCACTTGGGCACGTCTTTGGGGATCGATTCGCGCGATCACCGCATTGTGGGGCAGGAATTGTAGGACTTTCGCACCGTTTGCCGTCAGCGGAATGTCGAATTCCGGCAAAAGCTGAACGTGGAACTGGACGATGAAAAGATTTCCGTCGAGCGGGGCACGCAGCGAATCGTCAAGCGCAGGCTCGCCAACCAACGGGTCGAACTTTTGATAGCGCAGTTGGATCGTATAGTTTGTCTCCGTAATCCGATCCGGGGTTTTGCCGTCGCGAAAGACGGCGTACATCGGGATTACTGCCGCACGGTCGTCGATTTCCTCCCACACCGCCAGCAGCGTCGTTGAACTTTCCACCGCAATGACGCGGGCGCTACGCACGGCGCGCGTCGTGGAGTAGAAAGGCGGATCGCTATTCAGTTGTAAAGTCGTTTCTCCCACGCCCTGCGCTACTATCAGTTCCGCTGCGCTTGCGACCGATGGGGCGACAGCGAGCACCAAAACACAAAGTGCGAAATGCCGAATGAAATGGGTTCGTCTCATTGTGTGTTCACCATTCTTCCTTTCCTGTTGGACGGCGCCGCCAGTGGGTGCGGCGCTTGATAACGATTGACCCCGCCGTGAGCGCTGATAGAGCGAATATAAGGCACCCCCATGTCGACGTCGCCGGGATTTGGATCGAAAGCTCGGCAAGGGCGCGTAGAATGATTTCTTCGTGTGTCGGGTTCCCGACGATAAACTCGTCACTGAAGTAGATCGAACGCCCACCCTCCCAGCGATTGCGAAGCAGCGCGATCGGTCCGCCTCCTGAATTAAAGCGCCCAAGAACCTTTGCGTCGGGGTGCCCGGCGGTATCGTCAACCGCCCGCGCGCAACACTTGCCCGCCCCTCCAAGCACGGTACCCAGCGGTCGATCGCCGAGGATCGAATCGGTTGCAGTCGTAATGTAAAACCCAGTACCCCAGTGTGCCAGGTTCGCGCCGATCCATGCCTGCACGACAGGATCGTTATCAATCCCCAACGCGTACGGGGCCGTACCCCACGTGATGACTCCCTTGCCCGTCTGCATGAAAGCTGCCAGACTGTGCTGCGGGTCAGCCCACTGCCCCGACATGTCGATGACCTCGGCAAAGGAGCCGAGCGGTTGCGTGGGTCCGCTAGTAGGAAAGAGCGTACACTCGTAACCGCTGTCCGTCAGAAAGGAACACCAGATTTGCCCTTGGGTGATCGGTACAGTCAATCCGCCATCGATGACCGCGACCTTCACCGCCGCGCGGGCGGGCGCGGCGAGCGCACACAGGACCACGCCGGCCGCGATCGCGGATCTTGCGAAGCGATGAAACGTACCGGTCCCTGACTTTCGACCAAACGCAACGGTTGACATGATGCGCCTCCTTCCGGGCTGTCGCTGGACGAAGATGCTTGAAACGCAGCACCCATTCTACCGCGCCGCGTCGAGAGGATCAACGCTTATTCCGGCGAGCCGGCCCGGCAAAACAAAACCCTGGGTGTGTTTGCGTCGAGATGGGGCGACCGATTCAACCGCGCCGAAAACGCGGTCTTCTGACCGCTCTCCCGGCGCGCCGGGATCGCGGCACTGAATCACGGACCTTTCGACGGGATCTCGATCCGCACCGGCACCTCGAGGCGGCGAGCGCCTTTCGCATCGATGCTCAACCGAATGACGGCCTGATGGGTACCCGCGGGCAATTCCCCTGTCAACCTGACATCGAAGTATCGCAGGTGCCCGTATCTGGCACTCGCCTGCTCGTCGAACGAAATCCGCACCGCGGGGTTGTCGCATTCGTAGCCGGACACGCGCAGCGCCGAGGCGTCGGACGTCTTCACCCGCAGGCGGCGGTGTACGCCCTCCGGCGTACTGTCCCCGCGCAGAATCACCAGCGGCGGCTCAACCTCCACCACCGGCGACACCATCCCGTACACCGGAACCTCCACGACGGGTTGATCGAGCGAGTCGGTCACGACCCGCAGCGTCGCCCCGAACGGACCCGGCGGCGCGTCCTCGCGGACCGTCAGTGAAACAGAGTACTCAATGCCCGACTTGCCGTATCGACCGGGCTCGGCGCTGACCTCCAATACCGGACCGGCCGAAACCTCTCGAATCGCGAAGGGCCGCCGGTCCGTGGAAGCGATCGTGAGCGGCGCCAGCTTCTTGCCGGGCAGCGACGGTTGACGCGTCGCGTCGATCACTTTCGGCAGCCACGTCAGATCGCCTACGATCTCGCCGCGAACCGGAACCTCTCGCTCGCGCTCGACGCCTCCGACCGACATTCGCACGATGACCGAAGCGCTGACCGGCCCCAGCGCCACAGAATCAAGGATCGTAAACCGAACACGCTCGCCTTTCCTGTCCTTCTCCTCGAACGGCACGTGGTCCGCCGCGACAGGCGCCCCGGTTTCAATCTCGATCCCGCGGATCGCCACTTCGCCCCGTCCCGGCGCCGGCGAGATGTCCAGCGTGCGCTCCGCCGTCTGCCCGCGGCGCAGCACGCCGAGGTTAACCAGCCCCGACGGCTCCACGAGATACAGCGGTTGAATGTTCGCGTGAAGCGTCAGCTTGAGCTCCGCTTCGAGCGCATCGTTCGTGAATACGCTGATCCCCTTGTTCTGCTCGCCGAACCGTCCCGTGCTGTTGAACTCCACCTTCAGTTCCAGCTTCCCCCCGGCGGCGATCACCTTCTCCTCGTCGCGAAGTTTGACGACCGTGCAGCCGCACGCAGCCCCGGTGCGATCGATGACCAGATCGGCTCCGCCGCGGTTCTCCAACAACCACGACACCCCCACTTTGTCGCCTTCGAGCAGGGTTCCCAGTTCTTGCAGCCGCTTCTCGACGAAAAGCTGCGGCTTGGGAGCGACCTGCGCCGCATCCTTTTCCGGCGTCGGCGGAAGCTGCGCAAGCGCCGTCACCCGCGCGCTCCCGAACCCCGGTATTAATGCCGGGACTCCGAACCATACGATGCACAAGCAGACCATCGTTTGAATTTTCATAACCCCGAATCCTATCCGCGCGACCCCCGCCCCGAAAGAAACACGCCGGTCACAGCGATCTCGCAATCAGCCTCATTGAGCCGACAGTACGCCGGCACAGTTCACCGTAAACGTCGCCTCGCCCGATACATCCGTCACGACCAAATCGGCCTCCGCGGACGCGCGGATCGAATCGTTGCGCCATCGGTACGTCTCGATGAGCCGACCCTCTACCGTGATCCCCTCCAGGGTGGGACGGGGAGCATACTCCACGGTCAGCAAGCAGCCCCGGCGCGTGACCTTCGTGATCTCAAACGCCAGATCAGCCGTGGGGATTGAACGCACAACCCGCTGACCGACGACCAACTCGACGCCATCGGTGCTGAGCGCGCCGTCGGCGTCGATCGTCAGCGTGACCGGCGTCGAAAACTCGTCCTCGCCAGCCGTGCCGGTCGCATCCACAACGCGGATCATGCATGGCACGTCCGCCACATAGCTCCCCGCCGTGAATGGAGGACCGAAGATCGTTCCGCAGCCGGTCAGGACCAAGGGAATCGCCCAAGCGACGGCGATCCTCCAAATAGGGACAGTCACGATTTTCTCCTTTACGATGAGGACGATCGCTCCCTTCGTTGGGTTATCAAAACTGTGTAACGCGGGGGATTCGCAGCGGAAACGCCCGTCCCTTTCCGCAGTACCCCGATTCGAACCGAACTTACTTCAGGTACGCCATCGCCCGATCGCTTTCGCCGTCCATCGCCAGGGTGAGCTTGCGCCCCTGCGCCGTCGCCGGAACGTGAATCACGCGGACGATTTCGGTGTACTCGGCGTCGTCCGGTACGAGTTCCGCGAGCTTGTTGGGCGTGTGCAGGAGAAACTCGAGATTGAACCGATTCCCCGCCTCGTCGGGATACAGGGGCAGATAATGAATCCCGGCCTCGACGAGGTCCTGGAAGAAATGTGTCCCGAACGAAACCTCCGGGCAAAACCCGTCCTTCTGCCGCGCGACCTCAACCAGCACGCAACAGCGGTTGATGTCCGCGTAGCGAACCGGAACCCCGAGCAAAATGTCATTGCTCCCCCAACGCCCCGGACCGATCAAAACGAACGACTTCGCCGGCAACGCGCGATTGACCCGACCCACCACCCGCGCGACCTCGTTGCGCTTCTGCCGCGTCGGCAACGCGTCGTAAGCCTCCGGATCGACGTACACCACATACTCGATCCTTTCGATCAGCCCCGTCCGAACGAAACGGTGCGCGTCGAAGATCACATCGCGATCGGGCACGTCCGTGGGAATCTTGACCGGCCCGGCGTCCTCCACCTGCGACTGCGTCCGGCACTGCAACAGATAAAACTTCTCCCCGTCGCACGCGAACTCCATGTCCACCGGCATCTGGTATTCCTGCTCGAGCCGCTGCAGCATCCCCCGCACCCGCGGTACGAACGGCGTCTCCCGCAACAGCTTGTCGAACGTGAGGCAGAGCTGTTCCGGCTCCGCGTCCACGCGCAATCCTGTCGGCGCGTACAGGTCGCCGTCGCGGTGGATCGACACGATCTTGTCCGCCATCGGAAGGTCCGTCCCCCCCGCGAACAACTCCTTCACGGTGATCGATTGCAGCCGATTCTTCTTCAGATCGATCACGTCCAGCGTATGCTGCGCGCACCGCAGAATGTCCGTCACCGTCGATTCCGGCCGAAGAGTCGGATGACCCAGCGCCACCATCCGCGGATAATCCGACCCGCTCCGATCGACCGCCCGCGTGCCCAGCCCCATCACCAGCCGCAGTAGTCCGTCCTCGCGCCGAATCCGCGGCGACCACCGGTACTCGTTCCGCGAAAACGCCACCCCCGCGAACGCCGGCAGAAAGTAATCGCCGAACTGGAACCCCACGACCTTCTGGATCAACACGGCCATCTCTTCAACGTAGTCGATCAGATTGTGCTCGCGCCGATACAGAATCGGATCCGGCGCCATGATGCTCGCGTACACCTCCGCGATCGCCCCCAGCACCGCCCGCAACCGGTGTTCGAGACTTCCCTGATTGGCGACGAAAACGCTCGCGTATTTCCCGCAAAACGCCGTCCCCAGCCGATCCTCCAGCAGGCTCGACGAACGCACGATCAACGGATGATTCCCGATCTGATCCAACACCCGCCGCAACTCGTGGACCACCTTCAGCGGGAATTCCCCGTTGCGAAACACCCCCTTAATCAGCGGATACTCTCGCGTCAGATCGTCGATCGGCTTGTACTTCTGACTCTGATATTCATCGAGCCGGTTGAGTCGGATGAAATCCTCCACCACGTCGCTGCGCAGATACCACGACTCCGGGATCGCCAGCGGCAGAAACACATCGGGGTCGTTTTCCTCCGCCGCGAGAATCCGATGCGCGAGGACCATCCCGCCCGCTTTTCCGCCGATCCGCCCGATCCCCGTATCGCTCCCCAGCATCCGCCGCGTAATGTCGTCGAAGTCCCGGATTTGCAGATGATTCTTCGCGATCCCGATGAACTCGAGCTGATCGCTGACGAAGTGCCGCGTCAGCGCCACCCGTGTCCCCACCACCTCCGCCGGCGCCAGCCGCGTCTCACCCAGCGGCAGCCTGCAGAACCGCTGAATCATGTCCGCCATCTCGCGGAACGATACGTTCGCCCGGTTCGCAACGATCTCGAGGTTGTACACCTCGTCGCGTTTCATCGTCAGATTGACGAGATCGTCGATGTCCGCCGCCGTGAAATGCCGGCTCACCAGATCGCGGGTGATCTCCTCGACGTACGTCCGTTCCCGTTCATCCCACCGGTCGCGCTCCGGCTGGTTGGCGTCGCGCCCCGCGATATCACAGACTTGCTCTCCAGCCCTGACTCGCGCCTGGTCGTGAATATCGTCGATCGTCGCGATCCCCCGGCGATGCAACTCCATGAGCAGTTCGCGGTGTACGCGCTCGGCGAGTTGAGGCCTTGCGTTGAAATGCCCCTGCAGCCGTTCGGCGACCAGATTGACGGTATCGGTATCGTTCATGACTGCCCGCAGTCGCCTCGACCTATTGCGAATCGAGGAACCCTCGATTCTCCCCGTTCTCGTCTTCATCGCAAGGCGTCGCTCGCAGGTCGCTTGATTACAGCGACGGCGGATTCCGCCTGAAGCACGGTCTGATCCGCCGCAGGCGGGTAGACCGTGATCCCCTCGCCGCAACAATCGTCGCCCCAACAGGTCATCCTCAGCACAACTTCTGTTCCCGCCCCGTTTTCTCCGCTATGATAAATTCGGGCCAGGCGTTCACTCGACAGAAACCAAACGGATTTCTCGGACCATGACCAGACTGTCCGTCGCCGCACCACATTGCTCGGGGCCCACCGACGCCGCCCTCAAGCGTGATATCAATCTCAACGTCCTCCCCGCACGCCCGACACAAATCCGAAAATCCCGCAACTCCCGCTGGCGAGCCCTCTCCCTCATCGCCGTCCACCTCCTGATCATCGGGCACGTCATCCACTGGTGGGCGACCGGCCGAACCCTCTCCCCCGTCGAACCCTCCGAAGCCATGTACACCCTCAACCAGGGTCACCTCAACGCCGGGTTCGTCTTCTTCGCCCTCGCCATCCTCGCCACCCTCCTCTTCGGCCGATTCTTCTGCGGATGGGGCTGCCACCTCGTCGCCTATCAGGACCTCTGTGCCTGGCTCCTCAAAAAAATCGGCATCAAGGTCAAACCTTTCCGCTCACGAATCCTCGTCCTCGCCCCCCTCGCCCTCGCGATCTACATGTTCGTCTGGCCGACCGTCTATCGCTGGTTCGTCGGCGCGCCCGCCCCGACCCTCGTGAATCACCTGACCACGGCGGCCTTTTGGAAGACCTTTCCCGGCGTCGGCGTCGCATTGCTCACCTTCGCCGTCTGCGGATTTCTCATCGTCTACGTCCTCGGCGGCAAAGGCTTCTGCACCTACGCCTGCCCCTACGGCGGTTTCTTCGGCCTCGTCGATCAGGCCGCCGTCGGACGAATCCGAGTCACCGACGACTGCGAACACTGCGGCCACTGCACCGCCGTCTGCTCCTCCAACGTCCGCGTCCACGAAGAAGTCGCCCGCTTCGGCATGGTCGTCGATCCCGGCTGCATGAAGTGCATGGACTGCGTCAGCGTCTGCCCCAACGACGCCATCTACTTCGGCTTCGCTGTCCCGCCGGTTCTTAGAGCCTCAAACAGAACCGGGAGCGGAAGCGACCGGCCCAACGTTTCTCAGCAGAGGGACCATGACCCCGCGCTCCCGCTTGGGGTTCTGTTAGAGCCTCTTAATCGGCAATCCCCCATCTCAAATCTCAAATCTCAAATCGCGGATCGCCAATCCCCCATCTCAAATCTGCAATCTGAAATCTCAAATCCAGAATCACCCAATCGCCCAATCACCAAATCCACGAGCCGTCACTACGATTTCTCCGCCCGCGAAGAGTTCTTGATGCTCGCAATCGGCCTCTTCTCCCTCCTTGCCTTTCGCGGCTTGTACGGTCAAATCCCGCTTCTTCTTGCAATGGGCATGGCCGCCATCACCGCCTTTCTCGCCATGAAGCTCCTGCACATGCTCCGTTCCCCCAACGTCAAGATACAAAATATCCAACTCAAACGAGGCCGCCAAATCACTCGACAGGGTTGGACTTTCACCGCAGTCGCAGTCGCACTCTTCGCATATACCGCGCACAGTTTCGCCGTCCAATACCAACTCTGGCGGGGCCGGACCCTCTTCGCGTCCGCCGGTATCGGCGACGAAGTCTGGCTTCCCGGAAATGCCTGGTGGGAAAAGGCGTCGCCACAACAGCGCGACACAGTCGAATCCGCAATCACCCGCATCGAACGCGCGGAAGCATGGGGATTCCTTTCCACTCCCGCCGCCCTGCAAGACCTCGTCTGGCTCCAACTCGCCCGCGGCGATCTCGCCGCCGCCGAGCGCATCGTCCGACGCCTCGCCGACCTGGTGCCCGAACAACCCGAAGTGCATCGCGGCCTCGCCGGCGTCCTACGAAAGACCGGCCGATTCGCCGACGCGGAATCCGCCTGCCGCGAAGCGCTTCGCCTCGATCCCGCCTATTCCCTCGCCCGCCGCGAACTCGGCGCCTTGCTCGTCGATCAACGCCGCTTCGACGACGCCGTCGCCCTCTACCGCGAAGGCAACGCAGTGCCACATAGTGACACCCACTGGTGCGCCGAACTCGCCCGAACCCTCATGACCGCCGGCCGATTCTCGCAGGCCGCGTCCGAATGGCGTACGCTCCTTGCCGCCGACGGCGAATCCGCCGCACTCCTCGCCCAACTCGGCGTCGCCGAACTCCAGATCGCCGAAGTCGAATCCGGCCTCCTGCACTTGCGCCGCGCCATCGAACTCGACCCCTCCCTCACCGAAGCCCGCTACAACCTCGCCATCGCCCTCTTCTCGCTCCGCGAGGTCCCCGAAGCAACCGCCCTCCTCGAACGCGTCGTCGCCGACAATCCGGCGATGGCTGAAGCCCACTACAACCTGGCCGTCGCCGTCTTCATGTCCGCCCGACCCGCCGACGCCCTCCCCCACATCCGCGAAGCCCTCCGCCTCGCCCCCGACGACCCCCAGGCACGCGAATTCCTCTCCGTCATCCAACAACAACTCAACAATACCGGTACGAATACGCAATCCGAACCGCGACCGTAAGCGAGCGGATGTAGCGTCGCCCCTTGTGGGCGGCGCAAACTGAACCGCGACCGTAAGCGAGTGGCCAATCAGAGCCGGGAGCGTAAGCGACCGGTAGCGTCGGGGCTTGTCCCCGGCGCAGCAGAACCCGGAGCGGCTCCCCTTTACGCGAAGCGTCAAGGGCAAGCGACGGGCCCATCAGCACCGCCAGCCGAAGGCTGAGAAGGGACCGGGGCCCCCGTCGGTTCTCAAATCCGCCCTATCTCTCAAATCTCGAATCTCCGGTCACTATGTCCCGGTTCGCTGCGCCTCTGTGTCCTCTGTGTCCTCCGTGGTTCATCTTTGGCAGGGCGATTGTCCCGTGGGAGCGTGAGACTGTTGCAAGCCCTCGCTGCAGGCCGGCTCGAAGGTGATCGCTCCTTTTGCCCCAAACAGCGCGCGCCCCTCATGTTATTATGGTGTGAGAACGAAACCTCCATCCGAGCCTGCCCGACCACGGCCCATCGTCCCGCTCCTCGGCTATCAGCGGGAAGACGTCGAGTCCGACGCCCGTTTCCGTTGGAACTGCTGGGCGCGCCAGACCGGCAAGAGCTTCACCAAGTCCCTGCGCCGAATCCTTCGCGGCCTCTCCCGCCGCCGCAATCAGATTTTCCTTTCCGCCGGCGAACGCCAAAGCCGCGAACTGATGGAAAAAGCCCGGCAGCATTGCCAGGCCCTCAAGATCGCCGCCGACTATTACGACGATCGCTCCTTCGCCGACCTCAGCGCGAAGCAACTCGAAATCATCCTGCCCGGCGGCGTCCGCATCATCGGCCTACCCGCCAATCCCCAGACCGCACGCGGATTCACCGGCGATGTCTTCCTCGACGAATTCGCCATGCACACCGCCGACCGCGACATCTGGGCCGCCACATTCCCCACCCTCCTCCGCGGCGACGGCGAACTCGACATCGCCTCGACCCCCAAAGGCCGATCGAACATGTTCTACGAACTCCGCGACAATCCGCGCTTCACAACGAGCACCATCACCCTGCCCGACGCGATCACGCAGGGCCTCGATGTGCGCGCCGACGAAATCCGCTCCGCCATGGGCGATGAAGAGCTGTACCGTCAGGAATTCCTCTGCGAATTCCTCGACGAGGCCGCCGCCTTCCTCACCTACGAACAAATCGCCGGCTGCACCGACCCCGAACTCATCGCCCACAACAACGTCACGCCATTGGCATCCGAGACCCGCGAACTCTTCGTCGGCGTCGACGTCGGCCGCCTCCGCGACTTGACGGTCATCTGGGTTCTCGCCTCCAATCACCAAATCACAATATCGCCAGATCACCAAATCCCCTACATCACCGTCGCCCTCATCGAACTCGCCCATTCGCCTTTCCGCGTCCAGTTCGACGTTCTCTCCGAACTGCTGGGCTTCCGCACCGTCCGCCGCTGCTGCATCGACGCGGGCGGCATCGGCATGCAACTGGCCGAGCAACTCGTCGAGCGCTTCGGCTCGCACCGTGTAAAACCGATGACTTTCACGCTTGCGCTCAAGTCGCAACTCGCGGGAACGCTCCGCATCGCCGTGGAAAATCGCACGATCCGCATTCCCGCCGACGAACGCATCCGCAACGACTGGCACAGCGTCGAGCGAACGGTCAGCGAGTCCGGCCACTTCCGCCTGTCGGCCCCGCGCCGCGAGGGCAGTCACGCCGACCGCTTCTGGGCCGCCGCCCTCGCGCTGCATGCCGCCGACTCCGCATCCGGAACAATCGAACACCTGACCATCAAGCCCATTCAGTTTGCAAGAACAGGAACATGGTAATGGCACATGGAAAGCGCAACGCACTGCAACGGATCGTCAACGCCTTTCGTCCGACGCTCACGGATCGTCCGCGCCCCGGCCGCGTCGTCGTATCCCGCGCCGAAGATTCCGTGCGCGACTACCCCGGCGCGGGACTGACCCCGTCGCGACTGGCCGCCATTCTACGCGAGGCCGACGACGGCTCGCTTGCGACCGCGATGCAACTCTTCGAAGAAATGGAGGAAAAGGACGCCCACCTCTATTCCGTCGCCAACACCCGACGCCTCGCGGTGACGGGACTGCAATGGCAAATCATCAGCGCCGCCGACGTGCGCGACGGAGTCGACCGCGCCGCCGCCGACGAATCCGCCGCGTACTGCCGCGAAATACTCGATTCCATCGACGCCTTCGACGAGTCGCTCCAACATCTCGCCCTCGCCCTCGGTCGCAACATCGCCGTGGCCGAGATCGTCTGGGAACTCGTCGGCGGTCAACTGCAGCCCGTCGATATCGCGCCGGTGGATTTCACGAGCGTCATCTTCGACGAGTTCGACCGACTGCGGATTCTGACCGAGGACGAACCGCGCGACGGCATCAAGATTCCCGCCAACAAATTCGTCGTCCACGCGCCGCACAGCGTCTCCGGCCATCCGCAGCGCGGCGGCCTGCTCCGCGTCACCGCGATGGTCTACCTCGCCAAAAATCTTTCGCTCAAGGACTGGCTTGTTTACGCGGAAGTCTTCGGCATGCCGGTGCGCATCGCCCGTTACGAGCCGACCGCCACGCCCGAGGAAAAACGCGAAATGCTGACCATGCTCGAATCCCTCGGCAGCAACGCAGCGGGCATCTTCAGCCGCGCCGTGGAACTCCAGATCATCGAAGCCAAACACGGCGCCAACGGTCCGCCGTACGAACGGCTCATCGAGTTCCTCAACCGCGAAATGAGCAAGGCCTGGCTCGGCCAGACGCTCACCACCGACATCGCAGGCCAGAGCGGATCGGTGGCCGCGGCGCGCGTACACGAGGAAGTGCGTGCGGACATCCTCGCCGACGACGTTCGCAAAGAAGCGCGCACCCTGCGCCGCGATCTTCTGGGACCGATCACGCGGTTGCGGTTCGGTCCGGATGCTCCCGTCCCGTATTTCACGCGGCGTCCCAGGGGTCCGGCCAACCCGCGCGAACTGGCGGACGTGCTTTCCGTCGCGGTGAACCAGCTCGGCCTCAAGGTTTCAGAGCCGTGGGCGCGCGCGGCGCTGGGCATCGGCCCGGCGGCGGAAGGCGATGCGACGCTCGGCGGCGTTTCGCGCTGATCGCTCCTTTTCGGGAAAGGAGCGCGCGCCCGCGATGTTATTAAGGGTAGAGACAAGACACGGACTCGGAGATGCGAACGACCATGACCTCGAACCGACAAGCAACGATGGAAACGAACGAAGTGCGGGCGCTGCGCTCGGCGGCCCTGCCGACCGACACCGTCCCCGCCAGAATCCTGCTCGCCCCGTGGGGACGCGTCGAGAGCACCAGCGGCGAGTTTGTGGTGGACGAGGAGTCCGCGGCGCTCACCGTGCAGGCCTTCGACGAACACGCCACCGACCTGCCCATCGACTACGAGCACCAGACGCTCGGCGGCGAGTTCGCCTCGCCCAGCGGACAGGCCCCCGCGGCGGGCTGGATCAAACGTCTCGCCGCCGAACCGGGCGTCGGACTTCTGGCCGACATCGAATGGACCGACCAGGCCCGAAAGATGCTCACCGCCAGGGAGTATCGCTACCTGTCGCCGGTGGCCGTGGTCCGCAAGAGCGACCGCAAGCTGGTGGCGATCCATTCGGCGGCGCTGACCAACAAGCCCGCGATCGTCGGCATGCAACCGATCGTCAACCGCGCCGCAGTGCCGCAAGATGGCATTTCGCTGGAAAATGATGATTCGCTGTGCGTGCTGCGCGGGGAACTTCAGCTTCCGGCTGAAGCCGATCGCGAGGACGTGCTGGCGGCCGCGAGCCGCCGACTGGTTGAGCTTCGCGAAGTCGCGAAAACTCGGCGCTCCGAGGAGCGGATCGTCGAGGCGATGCGGGCCGGAAAGCTCGTCGCGGCGCAGCGCTCGTGGGCGGAGGCGCTGATCGGAAAAGATGAGTCGTTGTTCGAGGACTGGATCGCGACCGCCCCCGTGATCGTTCGCCCCGGCGCGACGGTCGCGCCGCACGCGGGCGACGCACGCGAGCGGAACCACCGGGCGATCGCGGCGCGGGCACGAGCCGAATTCCGCTCGAACCGGCTGTTGTCCGGCCTGACGAGCGAAGAGGCCTACATCGCAAACGCGGTACGAAACGAGTAAACGTCCAAAAGTCCAAACGTCCAAACTGAGGAAAGGTGACACGCAATGGCACTAACAAAAAATCGGGAAGTGGATCACTATGTGGACCAGGAGCTGCGGACCGTTCAGGTCGCAGCCGCGAAGCACATCTACAAGGGTGCGCTGGTCGGGATCGACTCGGCGGGATACGCCCGGCCGCTCGTGGCCGGGGATCCGTTCGCGGGGGTCGCCTACGAGGAAATCGACAACTCCGCAGGCGCGAACGGGGCGCTCTCCGTGCGGGTCTACACACTGGGCGATTTCGGCCTGGCGCTCTCGGGAGCAACCGTCGCGCACGTGGGCCGACCGGTGTTCGCCTCGGCGGATGACACGCTGACGTTCACCGGGGCGGGGAATTCGTATGTGGGAATCGTGCAGGACGTGCCCGCGTCCGGTTCGATCATCCTGCGAATCGATCCGCAACGCTCGAAGATCAAGACCATCACGCACGCCGTCGAGGACCTCGCCGCGGGGGCCGACATCGCCGCCCGCGCGATCCACGCCTTCGAGGCGGCGGGGTGGCTGGTCTCCGCGCGGGTCGTCAATCAGGCGACGGCGGCCGTCGGCATCGACAACGCCAACACCTGCGTGGTTGCGCTGACCACTGACGCGGGCGCGGTCGTGAGCGCCACGTTCAACGCGACGAACACGTTTCCCTCGGCCAACGCGAAGAAAGACCTCGGAGCGATGTCCAACGCCGGCGCCCCGGCCGGGTATGTGATGTCACTGGCGGTCACCAACGGAACGACGGCGAATCCGGGACCGTTCCTCGTCGAAGTGGACTACGTATAAGAAGTGAGAAGATAGAATTATGAAGGAAGAAAAGAGGTTCATCATTCTCTCTTCTCACTTCTAACTTCAGTCTTCTTCTGTATATGGCAGAAGCTCAACACTGAAAATCAAGGAGACAATCGTGGCTATTATCAATACGGGACTGTTGACCAAGGGACTGCGCAGCGAGTTCTTCGACCGCTTCGCCTCCGCGACGACGTACTTTCAGGATCTGGCGACGCGCATCCAGTCGAACAGCGACAGCGAGACGTACAAATGGCTCGGTTCGCTGCCGCGGATGCGCGAATGGGGTACGGGCCGGCTCGCCCGCGGACTGGGCGCCGAGTCGTACTCCGTCGAAAACCTCAAATACGAATCGACGCTCGAAGTCGATCGCGACGAGATCGCCGACGACAAGACGGGGCAGATTCGCATTCGCATCGGCGAACTGGCCGTGCGCGCGGCCACGCACAAGGACTACCTCATCTCCCAACTGCTGATCAACGGCGAGACGGCCGGCTTCGACAGTTACGACGGCGTGTCGTTCTTCCACGACGCGCACGTCTCGGGTTCGTCGGGTGCGCAGGACAACAAACTGACGAGCACGGCGGTCGCTCCGGACAGCCCGACGACGGACGAGTTCAAGGCCGGACTCAAGGCGGCCATCGCGGTGATGCTGGCGTTCAAGGACGACCAGGGCGAGCCGATGGTGATCTCGGCGACGGGCCTGGTCTGCGTCGTGCCGACGACGATGTATCTGACCGCGCTGGAAGCCGTCAGCGCGACGGTGGTGAGCAGCACGTCGAACGTGACGCAGGGGGTCGCGCGGATCATCGCGGCGCCGTGGCTGACCGACGCGAGTAAGTGGTACCTGCTCAAGACCGACGGCGTGATCCGTCCGTTCATCTTCCAGGATCGCGAACAGGTGGAGTTCACGGCGCTGACCGAGGACAGCGACGAGGGGTTCCGCCGCGAGAAGTTCCTGTACGGCGTGCGGGCGCGCTATCGCCTGGCCTACGGGTACTGGCAGTTCGCGGCGCGAATGGATTTCATATTGCCGGTGTGATGAATGGCGAATGGCGAAGATCGAATTGGGAAAAGTCGTATTGCGTCATGTTTCATTCCGAATTCGCCGTTCGACATTTGTCGTGGAACCAAAGGAGATTTAGCCGTGGCGTACATCACCAACACAGACATCGAGGAACGACTCGGCCACGCGGCGTATGTGCAACTCGCCGATGACGACGGCAACGGCGCGGCCGATACGGGCGTGGTCGATGAAGCGCGGCTGGCGGCGGAGGGCGAGGTCAACAGCTTCCTTGCTCTCCGCCACGCGACGCCGATCGACGTTGCGGTCTATTCGGAGCTTGCCGATCTGCTGAAGAGCATTTCGCTCGATCTGGCCGAGTACCGTCTGCGTCTGCGGAGGCCTCCGGTTTCGGAGGACGCGCGGCGTCGGCGCGAGCAGACGATCGAATGGCTGCGGCGGATTGGCGACGGGACCGTAGCGCTGCCGTCGCTTTCCGCCGTGCCGACGACGACCGCGCGGGGAACGATCGCAAAGGCGATCGGCGCGGAGCGACTGCTCTCGCGCGGCGAGCTGGAGACGCATTGAAAACTACGAAGGAAGAAGACTGAAGTGAGAAGCAAGAAGAGAGAAGCATGCGAAAGCAGCAGCTTTTTTCAGTCTTCTAACTTCAGTCCTCGGAGCGGAGCGACGCATGCCGACGCCGGACAGGACAACGATCAAGGCCGCGATTGACGCGTTCGTGAGCCGACTCGGCACGAATCTCGTCGCCGATCCGCCCACGGCCGGCGCGCCGTTTCGGAAAGTGGCGCTCGGCGTCG
>ERZ1292630.2709-Hain-H41-02um-R3-2709-length-16119-cov-7_pt1 | contig 16119 bp, 15 predicted proteins | sample MGYA00564408_ERZ1292630 | MGnify/ENA primary metagenome ERZ1292630 (study PRJEB36523, sample SAMEA6512641) | groundwater metagenome | collected 2019-01-08 | study: AquaDiva: Metagenomics assemblies of 32 groundwater samples | reverse complement strand
CCCCCCCCCCCCCCCGTCTATGTCCCGCACGCGGGCGTATCGAGAAGTACAGAGGACGGATATGAAGGGGCGATGTCAAGACACGAACGGCGTCTCCTTTTTGGGTCGAACGCCGAGAGTGCCGGTCACGAGGGGTGAGAGTTGGAGCGCGACGGAGTCGACGCGCGCGGCCGCGCCCGTGGATGCCACATGGGTCGTCGTCGCGGACTGGGGGGGCGGTGATCGGCCCTCCGACGGGTGAGGCGCACCGGATCTCAACGCGGCGAGGGCGGCTCGCTTCGCCATCATGCGGCGCGCACCGTCGAGCACGGCCTGTGTGCCCGCCGCAACCCTAGAGTCCCGGTCGTACATGGCTGCCAAAGGAGGCGGCGTAAGGGTGACAACGCGGGTCGGCGAGGCGAGTGCCGCCGCGGCGGTTTGGGAATGCGGCGGCGACGGAATGCGCGCTGAGGGAGGAGGTGGTGAAGCTGCGCTTGGCGCACCGTCGCCGCCGTGGCGACGTTTCGCGGCCAGCTCAATCTCACACTCCACGACGCGTCGGCGGAGCAGTTCCAACTCGGATAGCATGCTTTGTTGCGCTCGGGACTCGGCGTCGATTTGTGCAGCCGTGGCGCTCGCCATGGACTTCACGCGACTCGCGGTCACGCTGTCGGAGGGTCTCGTTGGGCTGATGCGCCGAGTGGGCATCGCCGCGGCGTCGAGGCCCTCGCGCAGAAGCTGCTGGTGCCGACGCCCATTCTCAAGCAATGATTGCTGCAACGACGCGATCGTGTCGCTCTTCTCGGCCAGCTCGACGAGAAGCTTCTCATTGACTGCTTTTTGGTGGGCAACATCCCTCGAGGCGTCGCTGGCCTCGCGCGCCGCGTCCTCGTGCGCAACCAGCTCCGACCGCAGCTGATCGACGGCATCTCGCAGCGATCGCTCGGCAAGATCTGCGCGCTCCGTCAGCCTGTCGGTTTCACTGCGCCGCTGCAACTCGGAGGCTTCCAGCTCAGCGGAGCGTCTTTGTGCTGCAGCGAGCGCGGCTTCGGCCTCTCTCCAACCCCGTAGTCCGTCGTCCGCTGCCTTCTTCAGGGCCTCCAAGCCGTTTTCAGAGTCGATGCAGCGTTGCCGAAACATGTCCACCGTCTGCTGGGAGCGAGCCATTTGGCTGCGAAGCGAGTTCGCCTCCAAGTTTGCGCTTGTGAGCTGCGCTTCTAGCGCTACCGCGGCTGCTTCTTTTTCTCGCGCGGCGACGCAGGCGACGCAAACACGGTCCTCCAGCTCGCGTGCCTTCTTGCCCTGCCGCTCGAGCGCTTCCGTCAAGATGCGACACTGCTCGCTCAAGTCCGAACAAACCTCCGACATTTTTGTCCTGTCTCTCTCCTTCTCCGCCACCTGAAGCTCGAGCTCCTGGCAGGCGGACTTCGCGTGGGTGACACCGACAACCGACTCCTTCAGAAAACGCTCGTACCGGTTCTCGATGGCCCTCGCGCGTTCCTTCCAGAAGGTCGCTTCGTCCTCGCCCCGTCTTTCCACGGCGGCAGGGGCGACCAGCAGCGCCTCACCAAGGGGCAGTGATCCATCCGGCAGGCCGACGTCGGCGGCAGCGGGGCGGATAGGGGACACCATCACCGGCAGCCGGGCGGTCAACCCCCCCTGCACCACCGCCCCATGTTGTGGCACCACCGGAGGGCGCGTGAAAAGACACACCACGTAGCCGCTGGCGCCGACACCGAGGAGCATCGACGGCCCGGACTGCTGATGCGTGACGACGAGCCGCTCGGAGGGGTGACCAACGGCGGCGCCCGCTCCGATCCGGGTCACCTTTGCGGGCTCGTCGTGGCAAGCCACCCAGGACACGATTGGATGTTGTGCGGTGGCTCCCGGAAGGTGAGCCGGCAGCGCAGACGTCGCCTCCGGCACTCCGACAAGAAGAAACGCGATCGCAACTTGACCGAACGCCGCCGTGACGGCCCCCTCATGCTGAGATGCCGATGACGCTGCTGCGTGGCGCTGCTGCGTGGCGTAGAGGATGGCGACGCGGGCGGTGCTCGTGGAGGCCACGACAGCAGATTGCGCGTCCGGGAACCCCGCGAGCGGCGCCAACGCTAGCACACGACCCAGTTGCAACGCGAGCGATCCCATCGGTCCCCCGCCCTCGCCGGCGCAGTGAACGCGCACCACGCCCGCATCGCAGCCGCTCCAGATCGCGGACAGCGGTGGTGCCTGCGTCGCGCAAAGCGACATCACGGCGGAGCGGTGGGCGGTGAGCGGCTCGCAGCGACGCAACTGCTGGCCGTTAACCTCGCCGACCATCGCCACAAGGCTCGACGATGAGTCGACGAATGTCGTCCGGGATGGTCGCGACGTGTGCCCCCAGCGCTCGATAGCGCCGCTTTCGCAGCCGACGCAGAGAAAACCGTGGGCCACGAGCATGGAACGGACGAGACCGCCCCCGCTCGGCATGCCGATGCTGCGCAGCACTTGGCGCGTCCGGCCGTCCCAGTGTAGCGTTGTCGCATCACTGGCCGTAGTGAAGACGTACGTTGACAGGCTGATGTCCCCGTTGCCGCTCACCACGTCGGTGACCGCACCGCGATGCGCGACCATCGACTCCAGCAGCGTCCCACTCACCGACGAATAGACGGAGACGTGTCCGGTGCTCCACCCTGACCACAGCGTCGTGACCACACCAATGCGACTGTCCACGTAGTGCGAGTGCACTCCAAGCGACATGCAGTAAGCTCGGGGAGGCGCAATGCGTCCGGGGGATGCGGAAGGTGCCGCAACGGGCGCCGAGAGCCGGAAGAGGACCTCGTCCAGCCGCTCCGTCATGATGACGACACCGCCGTGGGCACGATCGGCGACGGCTAACCGCCGGCGGTTTGCCATGACCCCCCTAGGCGTGTGCTCCGTGCCTTCCTCAAAGTAAAGCGACGAGGGAGGCGGGATCGAGGTCGCAGCGCGCACGATAGGCACGGCTGCGGTGGACGCGCTCAAGGCCAGGGGTAGGCGCAAGAACCAGACGTCCTCCGGAGAAGGTTTTCCTGCGACGCTGGGCGAATGCATTGCCGGTCAGACGGCGAGCGAGGATGGGAGTTGCAGAAATAACCGATGAGAGAGGGAACCGACACACCCGCTCAAATAACAGAGGATTCAGTTCCGCGGTCATGTGGTACTCGGTGGCTGATTGGCTCATGCCAATGACAGGAACACAACGTTGCCCCGTCAAACGGGGGGGGGGGGGGGCCTGTGAGTGGTCGCGCGTGGTTGCGGGGGGGCTATCACCCACACATCCATTCTTTACGACGCGTCACGAAGGACGCAACTTCCCCTGCCACACAAGCACACACACGCACAATCCCCATCGCTGCAATCGCCAGCAAATCTGCCATTCCACGGTATGAGCTAGGCGATGGAAGCGCGCGCATGCGCACAGAAGCTCTGGAAGTCGATGGTACCCCTAGGGGTCAACGAGAATTTCGCAAACGTTGCCGTCGCGAGGGACCGGATGTCCTCGTCACTAACGCGCATAAAGGACGCCGCGAAGGTATCCTTCAGCATCGTCTCCAGGTCACGCGTGGAGATTTCGCCATCTCCGTCAACATCGTGCAGCTTGAAGAACAGCTTGAATCGGTCCACGTCGGGAACGGCTTTCGTTTTGTTCTGGTAGATAGCCAGACCTACTCCGAATTCGTAAAAATCGATCGCACCGCTCTTGTCCTGGTCTAGCATCTTAAAGAGCGAGTCGAGAAAGGCGCTATTCTCGGCCGCGCCGACGACGCTCTGCAGCTCGTTGCGGTCGATCAAGCCGTTGGGTTTGTGGATGGCCGAGATGCGACGGAAGTTGACTTGCAGCTGCTGCAGTTCCTCCGGCGTGAACGTGGTCACTTCGCGCAGCCGGGCGAGGTGCGCAGCGTCGGAGGCGGCGGCCATCGTGTGCGTGATCGGGGGTGATTGGGGGTTCTTGCACTGGCACCTTGACAACAGCGTGTCCGACATCGTGCCGACAACATCCGTGTCAGGCGATTGAGACGCCGGTCAGCAACACGGCTCCCGTGTGGAAAGAAAACGACACGCGTGCTCCCACAAACACTTCTTTTCTTTTTCCTCCCTCATCCCACGCACTGAGAGGCCAAAAACGATCACAAAAGACGAAATAATATCGTTGGTCGCGGAGGCTTACACGATCGTCGCGTGCGCTTGCGAGCAGAAGCCCTGAAAGTCAATGGTCCCACGGGCCGTCAAGGGGAACTTGGCGAACGTGGTCGTCACGAGTGCCCTAATATCGTCGTCGCTGACGATCATAAAGGAGGCCGCAAAGGTATCCTTCAACATGGTGTCCAGGTCCCGCATCGAGATTTCGCCATCTCCGTCAACATCGTGCAGCTTGAAGAACAGCTTGAACCGATCGATCTCGGGTACCGCTCTTGTTTTGTTCTGGTAGATGGCCAGACCTACGCCGAACTCGTAAAAATCGATGGCGCCGCTCTTGTCCTGGTCTAGCATCTTAAAGAGCGAATGCAAAAACGCGCTGTTCTCGTTGGCACCCACCACACGCTGCAGCTCGACCAAGTCGATGACGCCGTTCGGTTTATGAAGCGCGGCGATGCGACGGAAGCTCACTTGCAGTTGCTGCAGCTCTTCGAGAGAGAAGGTCGTCACATCCCGGAGTTTGGCGAGATGCGCCGGTTCAATCACGGCTGCCATGGGATGAACACAGCACGGGGATGGATCGTTGAGAGTCGCAAAAGGTCGACTTTCCTCCCGGAGCGCAGAGAGAAGAGACAGACAAGGAGGAGGTTGGAAAGCAACGCACGTTTTCTACTGCCGACCAAGGCACTCGGGTTCAAGGGGGGTTCACCCGAAACGTTTGTCTTCATTTTGGGATAAAGCAACGGACGCAGACGCGCGGAAGGACCGCCAAACACGTGCCACCCCTCACAAAATCTCCTCGGTACCACGAACAATTTCCGCTCAAAGGGAATCCTGCGATGCCGAGCGACCCTGAGCTCGGGTGCCGCCATGAGCCGCCGCGCCGGGGTGCGGCACGTTGTCGGCGTCGTCGTAAGGATCATCCTCGTGGTGCGCGTCGTGGTGATTCGCCGCCGCGGCAGAGGCCTCGTCCTCGTCCTGCGGCAGGGCACCGTATCCCAGGAAGTGCATGTGCCCCGCGGCGCGCAGATAGCTCGAGGGCATGTTTTGTTCACATCGCTTGACGAGCCAAAGGTAGCCGACGAAGATGCCAAGTGACAAGAGCACGGGCAACACAATGCCTGGAAGTTGGAACGTGCCCACGATGAAGGCCCACATGAAGGCCGACCGGGCGACGACCGCGATGACGAGCACGCCCGCCATCGAGGCCATCGACGGCTGCATCAACCGGAACCGGGCGAGGGCCAACCCAACGTGGTACGACGAGAGAAGCTGCATGGGGATGAGGAACGAGACGCAGACCACAAGAATGAGCACGAACAGCGCCGGGCTGACGACGGAGGAGGGCGACGCGGAAGGGGAGGATGCTGGCGAGCCATCGCCAGTCGACCCGTTGACAGCGTCGATGAGCCACCGGATGAAGAGCACGAGATAGTAGACCTCGGCGGTGCCCTCCCCGAGGGCCAAGGCGCTGCCATAACAGGGGTAGAAGTGAGCCTCCGTCACGGCGTCCACCCGGTCGAACCAGAACTGCACCGAGGCCTTGGCGGTTTCGCCAGCCAGCACGATGCAAACGAAGACGCCGTACGATACGACAAATTGCTCGGCAGCCGGCGGTAACACGAGGCCAAGGGTGAATCGAAACAGGACGCTGAACACGGCGACGCCGATGAGGGCGGCAACGATCGCGATCGGGAACACCACGGTCCAGGCAAAGAGCATCCGGATGGCAAGCTGATGCGTTGGCACGGTCGACCGTCGGCGGCGCAACGCCAGGAGGAGCACCAGCGCGGGCACGAAACAGAGCACGACGAGGGCGTCGATCGGCTGCGCATGGCGGAGCGGAATAGCGGCCGCGACGAGCCAAGCGGCCGCCGCGATCGCGATGAGGGGCATCGGCGCGTTGGACAGGTTGAATCGACCGACGGCTGTCACGGTGGTCGTCGAGCCAATCGCGGGGGGTTGGGGAACAAGAGGCGGCGGCGTCGCCGCTGCCGCGACGGAGGGCAACTCCACGTCCACCGCGGTCGGCCGCTCGCTGTCGGGAGCGGCTGCCGCGGGGACGACCACCGGGGGGGTTGCGGGGCGGGTCGACGGAGCGGCCGTTTCGGCGTCTGCCATGACACAACAACGTTGATGGGGATGGAAAAGGGGGGAGGTCACCTAAAGTAGTGGTAAACCTCAAAATTGGGCCCCACTCCTTTTCAGCTTCGCTGCTGCTTTCGCATCGACCCATCCATCGAGGACATTCGAGATTGTCTTCGAACACAGCCGGGCTGTTTTTTTTTACGAGCTAGAGCTAGCGGCGGCGGCGTCGTCGGCACGCTTGACATCGGCGACGCCTGTCGGATGGCAGCACGGGCACTGCTTCATCTGCTTTTGACGATCCGACAAAGACGCTTCAAATTCGGTCGCGCACACTTGGCACAGCCACCAGCCGCTGGTCCGCGGGTGCTGCAGCGCGCCGTCGGCAAAGTTTGTCGCCGCGTTTCGAGTGGGGTGCCATTCGCTCTCAAACCGATGCGTCTCATCCGACTTTAGCGCGCGCCGGTTCAGTTTGCATGCCGGGCATGAGGCGAGCCGCGATACGCGGTCCGCGATCGCCGCGTTCCACGCCGTTTGACAGACGCGGCACCGCCACCGCATGACCTCGCGGGAACACGGATCGATGGGCAACTGAATGATGAAGGGATCGTTTTCCGTCGGGTGCAGCTCTGCCATGAGCGAGAAGTCCAACTTGGGTCGTTTTGTCGCAGCCTCGCTCGCGCAAACAGGACACTTGACACCGCAGACGGTCCGTTCGATGACCGACATCCGGTAGGAATGCCTGCCAGGTGCGGGACAGCGCCAGGCCACAACCTCGGCGCTTTCCGAGTGAAGTTTTGTCCACGGCGTCGGGTTGCTGCACTCATACTCATACTCCAAGCCGGGGTACGTGTCACCAATCATCTTGGAATGAACGCCCTGTCCAGCGATGCCCCGGGGCAGTTTTTTCCGACTCGTGGCCCCCTGTGGCGCATCTGCAGCAGCTGGAGGCGTGGGGGTGGCGCCTTCCGCCGTCGGCGGAGCCGCAACAGCAGGTGCCACTGTAGCCGCCGGAACTGCTTCGTTTTTTGCTCGGTCGCCGCGCACGGCTTTCGCACGTCGCAGTGCAGGGACCGACGACGATGCGTTGCTGCTCGACGGTTTTTTAGTTGCACCTTGGCGCGGCGAAGAAGCGGGCACCTTTTTTGAAGCCTTCAGCTTGAGTTTGGCTGGTTTGGACGCAAAGCGACGCGGCTCTGACAAGGCGGTCACGGTCCCGATCGGGTGATCGAACGACGAGGGCATTGGAACGAGTGGCGCCACATCGGCGCGAAGCTGCCGACGAGCGTCGAGGACACGACGGGATGGACCGTTGACGACGACGAGGCCGCCCGCGGCTGCGCGGGAGGAGGGGGAGCCGCGGAGGGGCGGCATGACCCAACGTGACAACATGCGCGCCGCGACGATCATGATGATCGCACGCTGGACGACGCGAAGGGGAGAGAGAGAGGGGGAGGGAGACGGTCACGCGCAGAGAGAGAGAGAGAGAGAGAGATCAAGCTTGCACTAAACAGAACGTTTAGATTGAGTCGAACATCCACAATTGCATGATGATGACTTGCGTGGAACCCTCAGAGGGAGGAAGGCTGTTGGTTGTGTGCGTGTTTGGTCTCTCGCGAACTGCAGTGTGCACCTCCGTACGTGATGTCACCACCACACGACCATCACAAGTGGTGCTCGTAGACTTGATGCCGTCGCTGAAACGGCGACCTCTCTGAGCTGCAGTCGTCGATTTGCCGCTCCAAGACGCCGGCTTCTCCGCGAGCCCGGAGTTCGGAGTATCCACACGCCATCAGTGCGACAATAACGCAGGCGACGTTTCCCAGCACGAATCCGAGTCGTTCGTCGTTTTCCTGCACCCAGCCGCGCGGGGTGCGATCTGGCGGTAGGGCCATGCGGATGACGGAGGCCAGTGGGGATGCAAGTTGCAACAACACCGCGGCGAACATAGGGCTAAAGCGCACGGTTACGAGCAAGGCGGCCGTGCCGGCGACGTTCGCGAGAGAGTATCCCGCTGCGTAGGCAACGTGGTCGTACTGAGCGTCGCCAGTGCATTGGGGATCAAGCCCCAGCATGCACCGCCATCCGGACGCGAACGTGTCATAGCCCCCGTGGCGGCTGCCGCTCGCTGGCGCGGAGGAGGAGCGGCTTGAGCTGAGGCCGTGGCGCAACGGCACGAACACGATGGTGGCCGCGGTGTCGACAACTAATCCAGACGCGAGAAGGACCAACACGACGGAGGGAAAAGCGCAGCGGCCGCTATGTCGGCGGTCTTCTCGCTCGTTCAGGCGATGTTGGTAGCCGCCCAACGCGAAGGGTGCCCTCGGCAGCGAAAAGCGGTTCACGAAGAACGTGGCGTCCGCGACGTAAATCGCCAATCCCACGCAAGCCGCAAGACCTGCCCAGACGGCTGGCTGCTGAACGTCAACCTCAGGGATGGCCCAGCCCACGGCTCCGACGCGTAGAACGGCGCCGCCAATGACGAAGACGCACGCAAATAGCAGGACGGGGTCGAAGCACGGTCGCTTGCTGCTACTGAACTCGGACTGAAGTAATGGAATCCGGAATACCGCGACGACGACAACGGTGGCAACACCGAGAACCGGTTCGAGCGCGGTTGGCAGATTCGGAGTCGCCACGATGCTTAGCGATTCGGTGAGCGCCTTCAGCAAACCGAACACCACGATGGCCGCGATGGCATTGCATCCCGTCGTAGTGGCGAGCAGCGCCGCGCGTCCCGCGGCGTCGCGACTCGTGAGAAACACAATCGTCGCGACGATGACGCAAGCGATCATGCTCACGACCGACGCGAATGACAAGAGGGCTGACAGCATCGGGCTGTCGCGGGACACGGTGAATACTGCCGCCCATGCGGGCACCATTAACAGCTTGGCGGCCGGGGCCACGGCAAGCGTCACCACGGCGAAAACGCGACCCGCCACTTCGAGACAGGACGCCGCGTGCCAGGAGTCGCGAAACTCCACGACTGCCACGTGGTTGATCGCCGACATTGTGCGAGTGATGTGACCGGGGGCAAGAAACCACCACCCTCTCCTTTTCACCTTTGACACCATGCCAATCTAACGCGCATGCGTCGAAGTCGTTGCGCCCTCACCAAGGGCACTTCCGTTCACAACATTACAACAACCCAGGTGCGGGCCACAAGCGCGCCAACACGACGCCGTCGACGCAGCCGAGCGGCACGAAACCGAACGACCGGCTGTCCCTGCTATTCGCGGGATTGTCGCCCAACAGCCACAACACGTTTCCGGTTGCATCGCCCGGCCGCCCCGCACCACCCCATCGGTGTATCGCAAAGGCGGTCACGTCGTCCTCCGCGGCGTCTGCCGTTGAACAGCGCACCTCCAAGGAGCAAGCCGGCGGAGCGTCGCCCGCGAAATCCGTAGGGGCCGCCCGGGGCGTCGCTGGAGCCACCACGCGTTTGCACAGCACGGGCTGATTCCAGCCGAGGCGAAACACGACGATCCGTCCGGCTAGGGCCAGTTGCGGGTGGTGGACTCCACGCACACGGCCTCCCCAGACCAGCAGCCGGTCGCCCTTGACCAAGGTGGGCTCCATCGATGGCCCTTCAACGCTGACAACGGACAACGGGGTGAAATGACGCGCGGCCACGAACACGACCAGGAACTCGGCCACCTCGGCGATCCCACGAAGCGGCAACGTCGACTGGAGGTGGCGGTAGACGCTCCCACGAAGCGCCCACGTCGACGTGAGCCAGCCTAAGATGAGGCCTCCACACCCAACATTTCGCATTCGCGATATCCACAACGGAACGCTGTTCGGGGAAAAGAAAGGAAGGAAACGAAAGGGAGGGAGAGGGGAGGAGAGGAGCAGCTCACCGATTCAACGACACGAGAGTCACCACTTGCGACGTCCAACCGAGGCGGGAAGAGACGTCGACTACCTGAACACACGTGACCTCACGCGCTTTCGCCCGACAAACGCTTGATCAGCGCTTGTAGATGGTAGGCCGGGGAGTCAAACGACATGTCGAACCAGTAGTTGAAAGCCAACACGGCGTTGAACCCGGCGTTTTCACCACCACCTGTCGTGGCGGCACTCTGGCTCACTTCGTGAAACCACATCGCAGGGAGGTACAGCACGTCACCGGCTCGGACATCCACGGAAACCACGGCGGCGGCAGCCGGGGCCGCGAGGGGATGGGGCACCCAGGGCACCTCGTCCCGTATAGGGCGCCCGGTGGCCTCGTCCACGACGAACAGTGGCCGCTCCTCGAGATCGTCCGCGGCCCAGGCGGTGGCGTCGCTTCCCTCGCCCACCGCGGCCCCCGTGCGCCATCCCCAGACCGAGCGTGGTGAACGCACCTTGGGCACGAGCGGGGCACACCACGGAGGCAGCAACCGAAAGTGTTTCACACCGTGAGTGACGACGTACAGGTTTTCGTACCAGTCCTGGTGCAGACTGGTCACCGATTCCTCACCCCCAAGCCACACGTTGCGTGCATCGCATGGACATCCGAACACTTCGACCCCAAACCGCTCGATCTCTTCCGGCACGTGAGGGAGCAAGCGCGACCACGTTGGATCCCGGTCGAGGCATCCATTCTGGGATTGACTGTAAGCGACGACGGGCCTTCTCGCGTCCCTTCCCTCGAGCGTCGATGCCGCCGATAACGGCTGATGTGCCCCTTCGCCATCTAGACGCACTGTGTCGAAGGAGTCCAACAGCGAGAAGAAAGACGCGACGTTCACTCGAGTTTCCAACGGTTCCAAAAACGCGGAACTCCGTGGATGGACCGCGTCCGCCCAGCCGTCCGGCGTGATCGCCACCGGGACAGATGCGTCTGGGCCGCCCAGCACCGATATCAGGTGTGACCGTGACCACGAGCACACCTTCCAGTGAGCGGCGGCACGCCGCAGCACGACGGGCGCCGAGCGGCCCACGAAGTCGCGCACAAACTGTGTCGCTGGAGGAAGGCTGGCCGATGTCCATTCGGCGATCGGGACTCGCATATTCTCTGCGGTGTCGGAAAGACAGGCGGCAACGTCGACCGATCCCGCCGCCATCCCACCACGAGAGAGTTCTGCACGTGCCGATATGTCAGGGGGAGCGAGTAAGTGGTGATGATGAAGAGAGGGCAAATGGAGAATGTTACCACCACAAGACCATCGACGCGACGAGTGCAGGTGTTCTTGCAGGAGGGAAGCACAATGGATTCGATCATCAAGCAAACGGGCTTGATGATAAATTGGCTGGTGTGGTGGCAACCAACATACGGTGGAGCAATGAAATCATATAGGTGAAAGCAACTTACGGTTGTGATCAGCAAATGTTCCGGTCGTCAACAAACCCTAGACAGAGAGCAGCAACGAGGAGGGAGGGTGATGACAAGGAAGAAGCATCAGCAGAGAAGAACCCGCCCAACGGCCCAGAGTTCCCACGTTCCGGAAACGCGGCCGAGATAGACCTCGACGACTTACAGCGTTGGCGGCAAAGGCTCGTCGAGTACCGCGAGGTGCCACTCCCGAAAGGCCGTTTCGATGGTTGGCCAAGCGCGATGACCGTGTTCAACGGCGGCCGCAAGCCACGACGCTCTCGTGGCCGGGGACGACGCCGGCGGCCTGCTGACTGCAGCGTCTTGCAGCACCCGAGCGTGAACTGCCATGGGGAGTGGCGGGTCGCACCCTTCGCCAGATGGCGCGGCGCCGACCACGGTGTGGCTGAGGCGCGGCGGCGTCAGGTACAGCGCCCGGCGAAAACGGCGCATCGTGGCAGGACTGAGCAGCCACGGCTCCGAGCTCGTGGCCACCACCAAGACTTCGCTACTCGGCACCCCAGACTCTGGCAGAGCCGCCCGATAAAGTTGTGAGAGCTGCACCAGTAGTTCCGTTTGCAGCATCCGTCCGAGCCGCGCCGCGGCACCGTCCACCGCCCCAACGCCGTGATGCGCGAGGTTGAGCTGCTGCAACTCGTGCAGCACAATGACAATGGGTGCGCCACCGAGGCGCCGGCTGCGTTCGTGGGCTCCGTCGAACAAGGAGCGGATAACCCGTTCGGACGTTGCCTCGGAGCGCAACGTGGCGTCGTCGTGGTCCTGCACGTCGAAGAAAATCAGCCGCTGCTCAACGTCTGGCAGTTCGTTAGTGAGAAAATGCCGCAGCAAACTGCGCTTCCCCGAAGACGGAGGCCCAAACAGCAGCACCCCGTCACAGTACGGCCGCCTCAGCCCTGCAAACAGCTGCGGAAATCGTGCTCGAATGAGGACTAGCTCCTTGAGCTGCTGCACGACGACGCGCTCCGATGGCCAGGAAATCCGGCGGTCAGCTGCAGCGACAGGGCTGGGTGCATTCGGGCCGACGGTCGCCAAATCGCTAGCCATGGTCGAACCGCCCCCATGACGAAAGCAATTCTGAGGCATCAATGAGAGGATAAGGGCTGTAACGCGTCGGGGCCCCGAACGACCAAAAAAAAAATCACCCTCTTTTTCCCCGGGCAGGGTTGATCGATCAGAAAGAGCTGCGACAACGGAAGACTGTGGGGGCGGCGACATCGAAAGAAACTGCAAGCGGACGAAGCGCAGGAGAGACAGTGTGTAATCGAACGGTACCATTGCCCACCAGGGATGGAGGGCTGTCTACGCGGCGGGGCCCACTGGGGCGCGGGACCGCCGGTGCCCTGCTGATGAAACGCCTCCCTCGGCCTGGTGGTGTCTGCTCGCCCCGTCCGAGTGGACGCGAGGGCTGCTTCCCGCGTGCGGCTGGATGCCGTGAACAGTCATCGATGACAACGGTGGCCGTGGCACCACCAGCACCGCGGCCGCTGGCGGACCATGCGGACGCGCGGATCCCTGCCTCGCGACGCGAAACGGGTCCGCGCTCGAGGCCTCCTGGGGCAAACGCTGCAGGAGCTGCAGGCTGCGCTCCTTCAAGCCCGGGGTGCCGATGCCCCCCATGGTCGGCAGGTAGCGCGAGCGGGGCTCGATATGGTCGACGCGCAGGAAGTCCTCGCCCGCGAAGCCTTCGAGCGCGGCCTGCCGGAGGTGCCCCAAGAGCATGAGCGCCTCCGGGTCAACGTCCTCCCTCGCCGCGGTCGGCGGGGCGTCGCCCGGTACCCGACGACCCCGACTGCTACTAGCTGAGGGCCACCGGGGCGCATTCGCACCGGTGCCACGCGCACTCCGTAGATGGTTAGACGTCGCGCTGCCCGTCGCCGCCGCCGCCACGTGCATGTTGGCAGCGAGGTCCACCGGAGGCTCCCCTCCATTGCTCGAGAAGTTCACGGCGGCGACTGAATCGCCGGTGCGGATGCGCCGCTGCAGGTCCTCGGATAAATAGCATAACATTTCCGTTCTCAAGGACGACAGTTTGGCGGAGAGTTGAATGTTGGACTCTTGCAACCGCACTAGAAAATCTTGGAAAACCTGATCCACATCGGTGGCATCGACGACAAGTAACCCTTGCGATCTCGTGGCAGGGTGGTTCAGGGCGGTGTCGGTTGCGGGCGAAGGAGTGACCTGAGTCAGGGACGGTTGCCCTGCCGCGCTCAGCACCGAACCGACTGCAGCACCCCGTCCTTCCTCCCCCATTCGCGTCGACGTGCTGTCTTGAGCGACGACCTCTTCCAGCGGCTGGGGGGCAGATGGCGCTTCGATGGCGGCGGCGGGCGTCTCTTTTTTGAGTCGCTCAGTCCAAAACTGATGCGCCCGGCATCGATGGATGCGCGCCTGAACCAGCTGAAAGGTCTGGCGCACTCGATGGCGACGCGCCTCCGTAATGCGTCGCTCGAAATCCAAAATGGCGCGTCGCTCGGCTTCTGACATTTGAAAGGTATCGCATTTTCCCGCATCGAAACACGCCTGAATGAACCGAAGATCCGTCGCCAAATGCGCTGCGAGGCCCAGCGATCGCAAGGCCGCCACGTTTAGCGAATCCCGCAGCGCGCCCTTCTTCCCAGCTCCCCTTGGGGACCGGTTCGTGCTAGGTGCCGTGCCGCTTGCGTGGGAGGGCAAGGACGTGTGGGGTGCCTGGGGTGCGTGGTGCGGTGACGGATCGGGCGGCTTCGTAGATGGATGCGGGGGTGCCGCCGTGTGCCCACCTGCGACTGGCGGTTGCTCTCGCGTAGCCGGCTTGGTCGACACGCGGTCAGACTCGCCGGCGGAAACCGCGGGGGCATCGCCGCCTGCCGGCTCGACCGCAAACGCACTCAAGATGCCAAGCCGGCGAGCCAGTTCCTCGGCCTTCGCGTGGGCTTTCCGGACGGCGACCAACGCAGCGAGTGTTCGCGCCGGGGCATCGTGACGGCGCCAAAACAGTTTTGCACGCAGCATGGCGTCGGTGTCGGACCCGTACGGATCTGGCGCCAAGGCCAGCTGAAAGCGTCCGCGTGAGAAAGCCTCTGATTCGTCGGCGGATCGATCGGACACCTGCGAGATCATCAGAGCAGCCGCCGCCTCCATGTACCGCACGGCCGTCACGTGCTGACACGCCACCTCTGACAAAGCCGCGGTCGCGGAGGCGGTGGTGTCATGTAAGTGTCCTTGCAGCGCCGCCAACGACCGCCGTGCGAAGTCTTTCATGTCGTCGAACCGTTGTCGTTCCGCGCGAACCAGGTCACGCATTTTCATGATGCACTGCGACATGCCTTCCTTGACCGCGGATAAGGCATCAATTTGCCGTTGCTTCGCGGCGAGTTGCTGTTGGTTGTGGTCGACGATGGCCGCTTTTTCTGCCTCATGGCGAGCGAGTTGCGCATCCGAGGCGGCCTCCAGCTCGGTGATTCGCTTCGCTAGCACCGTGATGTCACTGCCACTGAGCCGCGTGTACGTCTCGTAGTCGAAAATGGCCTTGGTGTTAAGGGGCGGCCATGTGGCAGACGACGCCGATCCCCCCGTGAAGGACGAGTGAGGAACGATCGACGCGGCGGCACCGGAAGCGCTCGCTGCCGCCGCCGCCGTCGTGTGCGTCTGCATGAGAACACCGTCGCTGAGAGTGGCACTTCGTGGCGATGGCGGGCACGTGGATGGCGCGCTGCCACCGGAAGAACGGGCCGTGACGTTTTCGCTGGTCAGTGCTGCCGGAAGTAGACCAATCCTACTGTGACCGAGAATGTTCGCAGTGGCGAGATCCTTTCGCAACTCGAACACTTCCCGAAAATAGGACGATAATAGTTGCGATGATGCCGTGTCTTTTCGATCCAGCATGGCCACGAGAGCCTTGATCTCGGCGTCTCGCTGGTCTAGAGCCAACTGCCGGCGTTCCAACTCCATGGTCAACCGCACACATCGCGACTCGAGATCCCTGTTCACGCAGCGCGGAACGCCAATATCGACAGCGTCGTGGACAATCGCATCCACGATGTCCTGGCAGACCGTCAGCGACGACGCGCGTCCATGGCGAAGCTGCGCGTCGCCGTCGTCGACAGCCTGAATGGCGGATGTCAACACTTGCAGTCGGCGAACAACGGCGGCGTGAAGCGTGGGCTCCACTCGAGATCGGCGAAGTTCGGCGACGACGTCCCGGGTGGCTAACTCGACAAGCAGCCGCAGTCGAGCCATTCGTTTTTAGGACCTCGCAGCTGTTTGGCGATCACATGACAACAAAGGTGGCAGTCTGCCAAGTGCCTTCGTTTCGTGAAAGCCGTCGCGGATGAGAAGATGAAGGGAAGATAAAAAGAAAAGACGACGGGAAAAAAAGACAGGAGGGGAGAAACAATCAGAGTGGATGGAGTTTGCCGTTCGTCGAGATCGACATGCGACCACGACTGCAACGTGGTGAGCTGAGGTCTAGTACTCCTCGACTCCCTCCTCGCCCTCGACGTCGGCCGACTCAGCGCCGACCTCCTCGTAGTCCTTCTCGAGCGCCGCCAAGTCCTCGCGGGCCTCGGAGAACTCACCCTCCTCCATGATGGATTGGTATC
>ERZ1292630.2707-Hain-H41-02um-R3-2707-length-16125-cov-8_pt1 | contig 16125 bp, 10 predicted proteins | sample MGYA00564408_ERZ1292630 | MGnify/ENA primary metagenome ERZ1292630 (study PRJEB36523, sample SAMEA6512641) | groundwater metagenome | collected 2019-01-08 | study: AquaDiva: Metagenomics assemblies of 32 groundwater samples | reverse complement strand
CTTAAAGTCCTTCCAGAACTTCCCGTGCTCGACGCTGTCCATGTAGATAGGATCGAGGCATCGCGCCGCGGCGTCCACTTCGTCCAGCGGGCACAGCTTCTCCTCTTTGTCACGACGCTGCTTCTTTTGCACAGGCGATTCGTCCGTGATCCACCCGGTGTCGACGGCGTTCATGTAGATATCGTCCTTGGCGTAGTCGGCGGCGCTCGTCCTCGTCATCATGTTCAGGGCGGCCTTCGCCATGTTGGTGTGAGGGTGCGTGGTTTGCTTAAACCGGTAAAACTGGCCTTCCATTGCGCTGACGTTGATAATGAAGCGGCCCTCGTGTCGACGAGGGGGAGCCGCGGCGGACGGCGATGGACCAACCGAATTCGCAATGTCTGTGCCATCGTCGTCGTCGGCCGGAGCGGTCGCCGATGACGCTGAAGTCAGCGGCGGCGGCGGCAATGGGTGTCGATTTTTCATCAGCAATGGTTTTAACTTGGCGTTTAGGATCATGGGCGACAAGGCGTTGATGGCCATGACTTCAGCCGCTTCAGAGGGGCGGACCTCCGCCAGCTCAGTCGTCCAGCTGTTCGTCGTCCGCACGTCGCCCATCTCCGCTTGCGTGTCGTAGCGGTCGTAACGCGGCTTGGCGAAAGTCAGCACCCCTCCGCCTTCGGCTGACTCCGTTGCCGCTCGTTCCCCTTCCTCGTGGTGGCCTCGGCCACGGTCGAGGGTGTCTGTCTCAGCACCGCGCTGCTCAAGGGACAGGGGTCGCAGCTGGCCACCATGATGATGCTGCTGGTGATTGTCACTGGGCGCAGCCGTCGGATGCTGCTGTTCGAGCTCCATGGGATGGCCGATACGCACCGAGCTGTACGCTCCGTAGAACTGCATCCACTCCAGCGAGCTGTCCGACGCCTGCACCAGCGCTGCGCGCACCTTGGGCACTGGGTTCGCCTCAAAGTGCCGCAGGGCCGCCGTGTAGTCCACGGTCCGCGCAATGGTCTGGGCCGCGTTGTTAACGATGGCGAACAGGTGGTCGTAGTTCGACTCTAAGAAGGCCGCGAACTGCGTGACCATCCACATGTCTCGAAGATCGATCGCATAGAGATGCAACCGGTGCCGCCAGGACGCATAGTCGGGCTCCTCCATGAAGCGTCGGAGCCCGTCATGCACAAAACGGGTGGTGCCGATCAGCGTGGCGCCACAGCGTAATAGCGACAAGCTCATTGCGTAGCCGATTTTGATCCGGCAACCCGTCAGTAGCACATTGCGGCCACTGAGGTCGCGCCTCAGAAAGCGCTTCGCATAGTTGAATTCCGCGCAGGCGAGGCACAAGCTGTAGTAATAGTGGTGCAGATCGCGGTACCGCTCGTGGCAGATGTGACAGGCGCGCTGGCGGTGGGTGGTGGCGATGATCGTTTCCGGCGCGGCCGCTCTCTCATCGATCGCCTCGTCGTCGCCATTGTTCGTCTGCGCGTATGCGGGTGGATCGCCCTGTGCGGCGGCGATCCTTCGGGGTTGATCGTCGTCGTCGTCGTCGCTGGACGGCGGAGGTGGCAACAACAACGCAGCTAGAGCCGCGTCGCGTTCGGTCTTCATGGTGGTTTTGCGGATCGCGACGGCATCTTCTGCTTTTTTGGCTCGTGTTTTGCGCAATTTCTCCTCCGACATTATCTTCTTGTACACGTCAACATGCTCCTTTTTCGCTTTGCGGTCCCTGCTGATCATCGTATAAAGCCGGGACTCGGCTAGGTACGGGTCGCCGACGAACAGGGCAGGGTCATGGAACAACACTTTGACCACCTTCGACGCCGTGTGGAGTTCCGCGAGGCTGAATCCCCAGGCTGCTTCTCGTTCCAACAAAGTTGGACCATTGCAGGTGGAGGCCGTTGCCGCTGAGGCAGTCGCCGCCGCCACGTCGTCCTCCAAGTCACCGTCGTCCGGCGTGGGCTGGAGCTCACCGCCCACGATGCGATCATCGACGCCCAACCGCATGCGCCGCTGCCGCTCGGACAGCTTTTGCGCGGCGTCGAGACGCTGCCGTTCGAGGTCGTCGTCATCCATCCCTGGCAGAAGGGTATCCGACCCATCGTCCATATTCATATTTTTTTGGTGTTCCCCCCTTCCAAAGTTCGTCCCCTCCCCGATATCCTACCTTGAAGGATGGAAGATGACGCATTTCTTGAGCACCCAATGTGTGAAGTAGCCCCCCGCGAGGTTGTCGGCCAGATGTTGATCCAGTTAATTGGGAAAGGAGGGTAAAATCACCGCCGAGCTCGGTCACCGTATCGACAGAGGCTGCGTTGTTATACCCCCCTTCGGCGCACCCGCTCCTCTCTCCGGTCCCCCGTCTATTCTCCATCCTCCCGGTAGCGCACCAACCATGATGATTTGGCGGAATGCTCCCCCTCCACCAAAAAAAACAATCATCGCTACGTAACATATGGGGGAAAAGCGAAATGGACAGAGGGATGCCCAGGACTTTTGTGTTGGAAAACGCGATGTGATGGAAAAGGCCGATCCGATTTTTCGCGTCAGCTCCTCCCCCCCTACCGCCAACCACTTATTCGTCGTCTCCCATACCGCCGCCATCGCCGCCGCCGCCGCCGCCCATCATCATCTGCTGGAGCATCATCTGCTGCTGCCGCTGCTGCTGCTGCTGCATGCGACGCTGCTGCTCGTCCTGCTGGCGCCGCTCCTGGATGGCTTTGCGGTACTGGTCCATGAGGCGCCGGACGTGCTCGCCGAAGAAGGGCTCCGATCGCTGCTGCCACTCGTAGATGAGTTCGGCCGCCTTTTCGCGAACTTGTTGCTGCGACGATCGCGTGAACATCTCGAACACCGCGGCCCCGCCGTTCCCCTCAAAAAAGATCATGAAGTAGTTCATCATGGTTCTGTCGTTGGCGACGGCGTCCTTCAGAATCGCTAGGCACAATTCGAGCACGTGCAGCAGCGACGCCTTGTCTCGGTTCAGCTGCATCACGGACATGATTCGGTGCACGTTGGGCGGTGCGCTAAGCTCCTCATGGCAGGCCCTGACGTGCGTGGCGATCCATCGGACGCAGCGAAGGCAGTGCTCGGTGACGAGGACGTTGGCGTTCGCCTCAATTAGACTGAGAAAGAAAGAAACGCCACTGCGTCCATCCACGCCTTTCGCGATGGCTTTGGCCCCACGTTGCAGCGTGACAAGATGCGCGTAGAAGCCAGTGGTCGCGATCAATAGTGGCTGCGTCGTGTGGCTAGATTCCAGGTTCTTTAACATGTTGACGACGACAGGAAGCGCCGCGAGTTGGTAAGTCCCCTCGGAACCCACGGGGACGTCGTACGGCAGCACCATATCCTCTTCGTCGATGGCGGTGAGCTCCTTCAACGTATGCGCCGCATCCTCCACGAGCCGGATGTTGCCCGCGTTGAACGCCTGCACCAACGCGATCATCACGCGCTTGCATCCCTCTGCTTTGTTAAACGCAACGCGCGATTCCTCGTCACCGACCACGCACTTCCGGATGATGTTCAAAATTCCGGTGACGATCGCTGGATTCTTGCGATCGGAGCGAAGGTGAGAGAGCAACAGCGCGGTGTTAGAGACCACGGCAAGGCGGCCACATCCCTGCTTGGCCCGCAGCTCCTGCTCCAGGACGGCGTTGATGTCATCGACCGCCTTCTCAACGTCCTCCTCGGACGCGCTCGAGCGCCGGAGGACCGCGAGGAACGGGGCCACGGATCCTCTTGCTGCGTGGGAACTGCGCCAGAGACTCCACAGCGTGACGGTGGCGGCGACGGCGGTGGACACGCGGAAGACGTTGATCCACAGGCTGTCTGGAATGGGGCTTTCCGGTGGCTGCATTTTGCGGTGAACAACGACAGTTAGCGACGAAGCCCTCTGTCGGATAATTTAAAGAAAAAATAAAACACAACAAAGTCTAGTACCGGGTAAGAAGCGCCGCTCGCGCGACGCGAGGTGTGTTGCTTTGCGTACAGCAAACAGCACCACCACTGTGGCAACCCCACTCTCAAAACAACTACGAGGGATTCTCTGCGCCACTACGGCGGCAGCTGCGTGGATGACAGCAGACGCGTTCGCCAGTGCGACCCGTCTGATGTCGGCGGCGATGGCAATGCGACCGTCGACAGATCGTAGGTGAACTGAAGTGCGTCGACGTATTCCACGTCGCGACCATGCACGACGTGGGGGTGAACCCAATGGTAGGGGTCAGCGGAGCGCGACGCAGCCGGCACGGGGCCGACTTCCCGCCGGATTCGGGCGGCCCCCTTCACGCGTCCGTGCTGTTCGTAGCCCAGACGTTGCCAAATCTTCACCGACGGCACGTTCGACGCGTACACCAGGTTGAACATGCTGCGGCGGTAGCCGAGCTCCTTGGCTAGGAACAGAAACCGCTCGCCGAGGAGGTTGCCGACACCAAGACCGCGGTAGTGCGGCACGACGAGAAACCCGCCGTTGCACACGTGCCCGCTGCGCCCTGGCCAGTTGGGCTTCACGTAAAAGGCGCCAATGACAGAGCGGCCGAAGTTGTACACCGCCTTCCGATCGGTTGCCGACGGGCAGCAGGAGGCATCATCTGCCGCCCAGCAGTATGAGGCCGTCAAGTCTGTGTGCAATGCAGAGCCACCGTCATCGCGACGGAGCACAAAGCAATCGTGCGACAGAAAGTCACGAGCGAAGGTCTCCATTGTGCCAAAGATATTTTCGTACGGGTAGGTGCGACCTCCGTCAATCTCGAAATTCAATAGCTGTCGAACCGCGTCGTGCTCATGCGGAAGAATGCGGTCCAAGGTCACGTTCACGCAGCCCGAAATCTCTTCCGTAAGACATGCCATGGTGGTGGATGGACGGATGGCTGTAGGATACGGCACGGACGTGAGCGGCGCGAACGGCTGGTCACACAATCGAGCGTCGGGAGAGCAAGCCATCGCATAGGAATTTCGCCTCTTTAGAAAGTTGAGTGCCAACCAAAGCCACGATAGAAAAAATGCCGTACGGCGCTGCTGCGAGCCGGGCCTAACACGATTGACTTCAATAGCGAAGACAACATGACTTAACGACGCGAACAAACTCTTGCCCGTTCATCTACAATTTTGACCGCAAGGAAGATGATGATCGGCTTTTCCAGTACGGCCCGTCTGATGTCGGCGGTGAAGGCAACGCGACCGTCGACAGATCGTAGGTGAACTGAAGTGCGTCGACGTATTCCACGTCGCGACCATGCACGACGTGGGGGTGAACCCAATGGTAGGGGTCAGCGGAGCGCGACGCAGCCGGCACGGGGCCGACTTCCCGCCGGATTCGGGCGGCCCCCTTCACGCGTCCGTGCTGTTCGTAGCCCAGACGTTGCCAAATCTTCACCGACGGCACGTTCGACGCGTACACCAGGTTGAACATGCTGCGGCGGTAGCCGAGCTCCTTGGCTAGGAACAGAAACCGCTCGCCGAGGAGGTTGCCGACACCAAGACCGCGGTAGTGCGGCACGACGAGAAACCCGCCGTTGCACACGTGCCCGCTGCGCCCGGGCCAGTTAGGCTTCACGTAAAAGGCGCCAATGACAGAGCGGCCGAAGTTGTACACGGTGCTTTCCACAGGTTTCGTTGGAGCTGCCACGGACGCGGCAACGTCAGTCGACCAGCAGTACGAAGCCGTCAAGTCCGCGTGCAACGGCGCTCCACCGTCGTCTCGACGGAGCACGAAGCACTCATGAGACAAGTAGTACCCTGCAAAGGTGTCGATCGTTTTGAAGCTACCCTCGAACGGGTAGGTGCGACCGCCGTCAATCTCGAAATTCAACAGCTGTCGGACTGCCTCGTGGTCGTGCGGCCGAATGCGGTCCAAGGTCACATGGAGCGGTAGCTTGGCGATGCCGTTATTACTCGCCGACTCTCCCCCGGCGATTGCCGTCAACGAGACGGCGTAAGGGACCGACGTGAGCGTTGCCGGAGGACCCGATTTGGCATCCGGGGCGTACGCCATTTTCTGATGTGTGGACCCCCCCCCAATGAGACAACAACAATCATCATGCCCTTGGCGAATGTGTTCTCAAGAAAAAACCGACGAAATCCAGACAATGCCGCAAGACCCTGGTGAATTTCTACAACCACGGCGCTTTCGGGCGGTCGGCGGCCTTTTCGTCAGCGGTCCGAATGAGACTATTCTTGTAGTTGAGGTAATCCTCGCGCTGCTGCACTGCGAGCGGTTTCCGGTTTCTCAAATAGTACTTCATCAGCTCTTCCTTGTCGAACACCGGTCTCGGGGTGAGCGGATTGTTCTGATAGTACGATGGAGGGAGTAACCCCGCGCGCCACAGTAGCTTCCACGTGGTCCGGTCAACCAACGCGCGACGCACCCCGAACCAGTACTTGAAGCTGTCGATGTCGAGGGTGGTCAATTTGAAGAGATGCGAGTCCTGCGGAATGGGCGTATCGGGCGACCAAAGTGATTTTTGTGGAAAGGGAACGTGCTTTCCCAAGTAGCCCAGGACGCGAGTCATGTTCGACTTTTGATGAACGCGGTTGACTAAAATGTCGTGATGCAAGTAGCGACCCGTTAGGCCCCGCGGGACGTACGACACGATTTTCGGCGCTCCAGGGGCGCCATAGTATCGCTTGCTAAGACGATTATTGATCGGCAGCGCCAGCCGCGTTCCGACCCGTCGCAGCATTGATCGATAGGATGATCGTTGTTGTTACAGAAAGGGGAAGGGAAGCGGGATGTCCTTCCTTCAAACGAACAGAATTTCGCAACGCGAATTTTTGCCTTCGGGGTGTGTCAACCGACTCGATGAAGAGACGCACAGATTGCGCGAGAAGCCTCAAAAAAATCCACCCTTCGCGGCCAATTGAGCACCCAATTCAACAGGGCTTTGTTGGAAATGCGGCGCGCGAGGACACATCGAACGGGCGTAAAAAAGCACGTGGAGCAATGATGTTGCCGCATCGCATGTACGGCCGTATCGTGGAATTGAGATCGTTTTGGTTCCTTTGCTGCTATGTTTGCATGCGAACCATCACGTCGGCGTTGTATGTAATTGTCGTCGGTCGTGTCTCGTGCCCTTTTCACGGACTTCTGTGCAGTTCCACGCGCCATTCGTGATGTCGGTGTTGCTGTCTCGCCAGCTGGTCACGACTTTCGAGGCGCGATGTTCACATCTGTCACAACGAACGCAGAAGGCGAATTATGAGGCTGCACGGCATGCTGCACGGGTTGGTCCGCTGGGCTCAACGTCTCACAAGAAGCGTCCGGGAGTGGATGGTGAATCGTTGTGAACCCGTCGCGACCGCTTGGCTCCCTCATCATGTCCGCCATCTTGGTCCCAACTCACGCTTCCTCGAGAGAGAGAAGACAACGGCACGCGTCACAATCTTGCAACCCTTTACCGTACCCCGCCCCCTAGAAAGAACAGCGACCATGTGGATCGTGGATTGTTTTGCGCCCCTCCTTGCGAAAACTTGCTGCACTTGCGAATCAGCCACGCAGAACGCCGAGCTGAGGTTTGCACAAAGAAAACAGACAGCAACATTACTTGTCATGATGATGTCTTTGCGATTTTCTCTTCTGCTACACGTGCCGTGGTAGGTGGGAGCTGCCGCTGCTCGGGGCGTTGCGCGGGTTGTCCAGTCGGTAAATTTTCAGAATCGCCTTGTTGCGAACCCCCTATGGGTCGGGGACATAACGGGTCCGACGTCAGGCGATGGAGGACCGCACCGAATCCAGTGCGACCGCTTGGCTCCCTCATCATGGCCGCGGCCATAAGGTCGGCCCCTTCGACCAGGAGAGGAAAGGAGGCGGAACGGCGGCTCAACACTCCACGACGACTTTCGATGAACCCAGGATCGACACTTTGCTGGACACGGGCAAAATCTGAAAGGACGTTGCGAGATAAAGAAAAAACCGGGCCCTCAAAAACACCGGGTAGGTTTTATTTGTCTGTAGCAGATAGCGGTGCAACTTTCTGGTCTGCCACAAGTGCCAGAGCAGCTGAGTGCTGCTGCTGCTGCTGAGAGCGTTGAACCGGTTGGCCATTCTCTGAATCGCGGGGCTGCGTTCGGACACGAGACACGTCCGCAACTGGGCGACGAATCGCATTGAACCCATCGCGACCGCTTGGCTCCCTCATCATGGCTGCGGCCCCTCCCATGGAAGTAACGCGTACCCTTCGAAAGAGAGAAAACGAACGAAGGGACAACCGCAGCATCAACACGGTACCTTCTTCAAAAAAGGGTCACAGAAAAGGCAGTTAGTTTTCAAGACCGTCGAAGGGGCGGAAAAAAGAAACTGGTTCCACTAATCACACAATACACACTTCGACTGGATCTGCGAGTTCATCGTCGGAAGAAAGGAGAACAGTGTCGTCATCATCATCTGATTGGAACCAAGAGGCCGGTGGCCGCATCAACCTTGACCTTGCACATGAGGCACATCTTCTTGCTGAACGACCCGACGAACACCGAGGTTCCCCTGGGACCGTGGGTACACTTGCCTCTCAGCCTGGCTTGCTCCTTCCTCTGCTCCGCCTCGCGCTTCGCCTGCTGTTGCTGCTGCATCGACTCCTGCTCCATCAAGATTGCCTTGGCGTTGGCGGCGGCGTCGCGTTGCGCCTGCTCGATCGCCCAAACGCGTGTGTGCTCGCGCTCGGTGACTTCCGTTGAGAAGAAAGTGTCGAAAAACGAGTCCAACTCATTGTTGAGCTGTTGCCGTTGCCGCGACTCCTCCCCTTTGACGTGGGCGAAGGCGGCCGTGATGCTCTGCATGTCCTCCTTCATCTGCCTTCGGCGTTCCATCTGTCGCAGTCTCATCTGCGTGTCCCGGTCTCGACTTTCGAGCAGCAGTGTTTTCCCCTGCTCGCGGAACCAGGCTTCGGTTTCAGCATCGCGTTGAGCGTCTCGTTGCTGTAATCGGTGATACTTGGCATCACATGTGCCCTGTCGAATCAACGCAGCCGTCGATCTCATGGCCACGGCGTCCGTTACGGCACCGAAACGACCGCTCGCGCGGCGATGCACCTCGAGGAAGGCATCGACGACCAGCTCCCGTGCGACCGCCTCATCGCTTTCCAGCTCGCGGGTTTGAATAACGTTGCGTAGCAACCGTTCGGCGCGATGCGTCGTAGCGACGGCCGCGCTGTGCTCCTCGGCTACTCGCCGAAGGCTGCGGAGGTGGCAACGAATTTTGACGTCGTCCGGTCCGGACGGGTCCATCGTCGGGAGAGGCGGATGCGGTGACAACGCTAACATCGTCCTGGGCGTGGGCGAGTTCCCCCCCGAAGCGGGCTATGACTGACAAAAAGGCTAAAATATCGTCTGGAAAGGCGATAGAGGGGGCGTGCGAAGCAATAAGTCTGTGCCAGACACAAAATAAACGAAAAATACACAACCGGACGATGACGAAAGGCTGACGGATTCACCCCCCGGATTCACTGCCCCTTCTAAGAGGTCCCTCCGGATACGCAATTGCTTTCCCCTCCTAGCAGAAACTGAAACGTTTTTTTCCCTTCCCCCATGTCGACGGATCAAGCGAAGGACTGGACGGGAGGTGGAGGAGGAGGAAACTCGATGATGCATTTGGATTCGGGCGTGTAAAGTCTCTCTGTGTGAAGGTGGTGCTCGTGCTGCTACCTCCGCTGCGCGGCGGCACGAGGCACGAAGCACGCACACACGGGATAATGATCGCTGGGTGAGCTGACATCGGGAATGGGATGGAATGTCGTCGTCGCCGTGGTGGCATCTGAAGGCGGCAGCTGGTCGTATCGCCGCCCCCCGTCGTGACGCAAGGCCATCTCACCGGCGTCACAGCTGCCGTTGAGCAGCGGCTGCTGAGTTGCATATCGAGCGGGATCCTCGCCACTGCCTTGCGCGTGGCTTGCACTCTCGAGTGACCCGACGAGACTCACGGCGACGCAGGCAAGGACTTCATCATCGAAAAGCAGGTGATCGATGCCGGCCACGAGAGATTCCTTCTCCACAAAGGTGAAGGCATTGGGATCGAACCGATTGAGAAAGTCTCCGTAGGCGGACCGAAGCCTGCCGAGGCTATGAGAGGGCATCGACCTCGTGCACGCGAACTCACTCGCAGGCGGGCAGGCGACCGTCGAGCCCGACAAGAGGTACTGCAGAGAGCAGCTGTGAAGCTCCGCGTTGAAGTCACCCCCGATGATGGTGGCCGTTGTGGACGCCAGCGGCGACGGTGACGTTGGCCCCGAAGTGGTGGGTGACCCGTTGCCGGCGGCCATGGCGGCCTCGTCGTCCAACATTGATTTCACTTCCTCCATGCGTCGGGCAAGCGCCGCGACTTGCCACACTTGGCACTCCGGCTTGCTGGCGTCGTAGAAGGCGTGGATGCCACCCACGACGTACGCGGAGGGCGCCCCGGGCGTCGCGAATCGGTCACGAAGGGCCAAGATGAGCGCCACGTTGTGACTGCTTGTGAGCACGGCAGCCTTTTCTGCCGCTGGCATGCTGCGGTCGGCCTCCGCGATTTGATTGAATCGAATGGGGAGTTGCTCGATGCACATGAAGCGATCTCGCTTGAAGAAAATCCCAACTCCCTCGTACTCTGGCCGCACCGCGGTTGAATCGGTGCTGCTGCGCACGTCGCTCGAGGAACCGGACGATCGATGCTTCGGCAACGGTGTCACAGGCACGTGGAAGCCATCGTAGCTGTGCACCTGCCGAAGCACATCTCCAAACTGGATGGACGCGAATGCGCCCACGGACAATTCCTGGAAGACGACGATGTCAGGGTCCGCCTGAGCGACCTCGGCAAGGACGCACCGGAGACGGTAGTCCTCGGCGAGGGCGTGAATCGGACAATGGGGGTAGAAGTCGGTGCTCATGTAGCGAGCGGCAAGAATGTTGTACGACATGACCGTCACCGCCGTACTCGGAGCTCGCGGGGCGAGTGACTCACGCAACCAGTCGGCAGGGAATGGCACTGGCCTTGGACGCGCGTAACGGCGGTGGTGGCCGTATTCATCATGATGGTGCAAGGAAACGGGTTGCACGACGCCCAAGTGCTGCTCACCCTGTTCCGTGAGGCACCAACCACGGAACTGAGGGTGAGCGGCGGGTGTGGCCATGGTCGTGGCCGCAGCCACCTCGGCTTCCGTGCCGCCGAAGCCGGGTGCGCCAACCACAACGTCGTCATCGCCTGCCATCCCGTAGTCCGACTCCTGGAATGACAAGGCAGTCATCGACGCGCCGTTGCCCGTCGGGCGTGCTGGCTGAGGCGGGCGTCGGCGCAGAATGCCCGCGATGGGATTCAGGCGTTGCGCGGGCGACCCACCTTCGGCAGGGGAACGTCCGCCGCCAGTCGTTGGGTCAATGCCACACGTCAAGGCAACGACGACGAGATTCGACGCCGAATGATCCCGTGACGGTAATAATGGGAGAACGAGCGACCCTTGCGCCATCGTGGTGGCGTCTGTCGCTGCTGCACTTGAATCCGCGCTGGCGGCGACGCTCGAAACACCTCCGCCGCCCCCCCTCGACGCGTGGATGTCGTCGATGCTGAGACGAGGGGCGACGGAGCCTTCTTTGGACCGGCGTTGCATGAGAGATAGCGAGGGCCGCCGAGGGCCATCGCCGTAGCCACTGGCGTCCAGCGATGGGGTGACGTTTCCGGACCCTGGCACGCCCAGACACTGGGACGACGCGGAGTCCCCGCCGCTTGGAATGGCCTCGGAGCCATGGCCGCGGAACAATCCACCCAGAGGCGCGAGGTTGACGGGTGACAGCGACGGCACAGGTGACGTCATACCTGATGCTGTGACAAAACGGAACGTGTCGAGAAAAACGCGGAGTGAGAGTGCGATAGAGATAATGAGAGAGGGAGTGTTGACCTCGCCTGTCCGTACGATACCGCGTGTCGAGAAGCCCTCCAGCGAAGCACGAGAAGAGAGAAGAGGTACCGATGTGCGGGGGGGCAACTTGTTTTGGGTGTATCTTTACGATGGAAGCAGCATATGCAACAAACAGCGTTGAATGCATCGCGCGACTAATTCCCACACTCTTCGACCGTTTTCCACAAAAAGTAATAATATTGCATACATGCATGTAGAGATGACCCGTGCACGCGGTAGGCACGCACATACTACATAGTAGTAAAGAGGAGAACAACTCTTGTCTGAGAGACAACAAGGATGGTCATCATGGAGAGAAACGGGAGAGGGAGAGAGTCCCCACTCGAAGGATAGGGCGGCGGCCGCGACGGTGATTGGCACCGATGGTGACGGCGGCGGATGGTGGCGCCCTTAACAAGACTTTTCGAATCGACATCCAAATACGACAAAACAACGACGATTGCGACATTCACACGTTGCAAAAAAAGGGGTCGCGTATTGAATGAATTTCTTGACCATGATGTCAATGAGCCGCCTTTCGACCCGTCGCTGGCTTCGTGGACAGCGCGTAGCTGTGCTTCAGCCCTCGTTCTCGCTCTTTGAGCGTTTCCTGCAACGCTTCGATGTGGCGTTTCAAGTCCCCACGTTCCTTCAGCAGGCCTTGCATTTCATGGGCTTCTTTCCTCTGATCGGCGACAACCGTTGTCATCACGGAGCCTTCTCTTTCGCGCAACTGTACTAATTCCTGCTCTTGCGCATCCGTTTTTTCTTTCAACCTCCGAACTTCGGCTCCGGTGATGTTGAGCTTTAGCTTCTCGATGATCACGTGCATCTTGTGCCTCGCGATCACGAGCGACTTTTCGGCTAGTTTAATGTCCTGCTGAATGGCCCACATCTCCTCCTTGAAACCGTTGAGCTCGTGCCGGTGCTCGGAACGGAACAGGCGCAGCTCCTCTTCCGCGTGTTGCGCCATCTCCACGACGTCGCGCTGGGCCTTGCCGATGTTCTCCATCCCACGAATGTCGCTGCTCAATTGTTCAATGCTGAGATTGACAATCACAATTTGATTTTTCAGCTCAGCGATGCGGCGGACGGTGTCGCTATGTGTGATCTCCGCCGTCAGTTTCAACTTCTCTCGTCGCAGGTCCTCGTTGGATTTGATCGCCGCTCGCACCTCGAATGGCAAGCCCTTGATAATGTCGTCGTACTTCGTGTGCTTCTTCTCCTTCTGCTTCGTGTGGTTCCGCCGACGCATCACTTTTTCGGTGTCGTCGCCCAGTAACTGCATTTGACGCTTGAGGTCCGCATTCTCTTCTCGCAGTTGATCGAGCTCCAGGTCCTCGTGTTCCTCAGCCATTTCAAACGAAGGAGAAGAAGGTGTCGATTTGATTACACAACTACCCGCGAAACGCAAAGGAGGAGTTGTTTGAGTTCAACAATGTGATCGTACACGTTGCACCTGCAGGGGTCGAAGGGAAACGACTTGTCATATCGGGAGTGGTAAAAAAAAAACACGCGCAGCCAGCCGGCGTTTTAGAAAAAGCAACAGGGCGGTGAATGAGAGAGGAAACGCCTCGTCGGGTGGAGAGAATGAAACCTTGCATGACAGGTCAAATTCTATGAAAACCATGAAGGCGCCGAGAGGTATCTATGCGTTGGGTCCGATCGGGTCAACTCCCATCGCGGGAACCGTGGAGGTCTAATGCGGGGGGCAACTACGACATGTTGCCGACAAAGCTCTTTCCGCACACGCCATTTCTCTCTGTTGCACGTGTTTTTTTCTCGACTGTATGCTTTCTTTCCGCTCTCTCTCTATTTCTTCTCTTTTATCTCTATCCATCATCACATCACGAACCGCAGGCAATGCACTCCTGCGGGGCAGCAGAGTTGGCGGGCACCGGCGCCAGTGATGCTCGTTCCGTGGGCGGCGATGCGTTGGCAGACCGCACGGTGGAGCTCGACGTGCTTAGCTTCTTGGCATCGACGGTGAACTTGATCGCGTCCACGGCTGGCCGGGAACGGAGGTAATACATGCCCGTCTTGAGCCCTTGCTTCCAGGTATAAAAATGCATCGACGTCAACGTGCTCGACTTTGGATTCTCCACAAAGAGGTTCAGGCTCTGACTTTGATCGATGAACCGACCGCGAGCCGCTGCCATGTCAATGATGTCTTTTTGACGAATTTCCCAGACAATTTTGTAAAGTTCCTTCAGGTCCTGCGGCACGCCGGGCACCCTCTGCACACTGCCGTTGTTGCCAATGATCTCGTTCCGCACATCTTCGTTCCAGAGGCCGAGTCGAATCAGGTCGAGCACGAGGTACTTGTTGACCACGGGGAATTCACCAGAGAGGACGCGACGCAAATAGATGTTCGACGTAAACGGTTCGAAACACTCATTGTTGCCGAGAATTTGCGACGTGGAGGCCGTGGGCATCGGCGCCACGAGTAGCGAGTTGCGCATGCCATGTTGCACGATCTGGGCCTTCAGCGCTGCCCAGTTCCAGCGACTGTCGACCGGTGGTGGAATACCCCACAAGTCGAATTGCAGCTGCCCTTGGGACGCGGGCGAGCCGGGGAAGGACGAGTAAGGACCGTCGCGTTTGGCGAGTTCCATGCTCGACTCGCACGCGGCAAAGTAGATGGTCTCAAAGATGTCCTCATTCAGCTTCTTCGCTGCGGGGGAGGCAAACGGGAGGCGCAAGAGGATGAAGGCGTCCGCGAGGCCCTGCACGCCGAGACCAATCGGGCGGTGTCGCATGTTCGAGCGCTCCGCCTCCGGCACGGGGTAGTAGTTCTCGTCGATCACTCGGTTCAGATTGCGCGTGACCAGTTTGGTGACTTGGTAGAGCTTTTGGTGATCGAACGTTAATGTCTCGAGGTTCACGTAACGAGGCAAGGCCAACGACGCAAGGTTGCATACGGCGACTTCCTCTGGGGACGTGAATTCGATAATCTCGGTGCAGAGATTACTGCATTTGATCGTGCCCAGATTGCGCTGATTGCTTTTTGAGTTGCAAGCGTCCTTATAGAGCATATACGGCGTGCCGGTTTCGATCTGCGATTCGACAATTTGAAACCACAGCTCATGCGCAGGCATGATCTTGAGTCCGCGGCCTTCGTTCTCGTAGCGCGTGTAGAGCGCCTCGAATTCCTCACCGTAGCAATCCGCGAGACCCGGTGCCGTGTTTGGGTCGAAGAGGGTCCACTTCCCAGACGCTTCGACGCGCTTCATGAACAAATCCGGAATCCACAAACCATAGAACAAATCTCGCGCCCGCTGCTCATCCTTGCCCGTGTTCTTACGCAGCTGCAAGAACTCGACAATGTCTCCGTGCCATGGTTCCAGATAGATCGCAAACGCGCCCTTGCGCTTACCGCCGCCCTGATCCACGTACCGCGCCGTGTTGTTCCAGACGCGCAGCATCGGCGTCAGCCCATTGGACGTGCCGTTCGTGCCACTGATGTAGCTGCCCGTGGCGCGGATGCAATGGACGTGGAGCCCGATGCCGCCGGCGCACTTGCTGATCATCGCGCACTGCTTGAGCGTGTCGTAGATGCCCTCAATGGAGTCGCTTTGCATGGCGACTAGGAAGCAGCTGCTCATCTGCGCCTTCGGCGTCCCCGCGTTGAAGAGCGTCGGCGTGGCGTGGGTGAACCATCCCTCGCTCATGAGATCGTAACTCTCCTTGACGGCGGCCATGTCGCCGAGATGGATACCGACCGCGACCCGGAGCAAAAGGTGCTGTGGGCGTTCGACCACGATGAGCGCGCCTTGCTCGTTCTCCACGCGGAGCAAGTAGGATCGCTCGAGCGTCTTGAAACCGAAGAACTCGTAGTTGAAGTCTCGCTTGTAGTTGACCATGGCCTGCAAGGTGGCATGATGCTGCTGAACGACGGCCCAAACCTTGTCGGAAATCAGAGGCGCGGGCGACTTCGTTTTCCCGCAGACGTGGTTTCGAAGCCGGGAAAACGTGTCCAAAACGCTGTCCGAGGTGACTTTGTGAAGCGCCGAGACCGCGATGCGACCGCCGAGAAGGCCGTAGTCGGGGTGCTTCGTGACGAGGTAGGCAGCGGACTGCGCAGCCAGCTCATCGATTTTGACTGTGGCGATGCGATCGACGCAGCCCTTGACGATAGTTTGAACGAGGCCGGCGACGTCGACGAAATTGAGGTCCATACCGAACACCAGGTGCCGAATTCGGCGTTCCAGCTTGATAGCTTCTAACGACTGCACAACCTGACTACGCTTCGTGACGTTCATTGACGGACTCAAAAGACAGAGAGAGAGAG
>ERZ1292630.2703-Hain-H41-02um-R3-2703-length-16150-cov-5_pt1 | contig 16150 bp, 20 predicted proteins | sample MGYA00564408_ERZ1292630 | MGnify/ENA primary metagenome ERZ1292630 (study PRJEB36523, sample SAMEA6512641) | groundwater metagenome | collected 2019-01-08 | study: AquaDiva: Metagenomics assemblies of 32 groundwater samples | reverse complement strand
GGCTGCATTTCTCGGCGGACGCGCCGCTGGCGATCCAGGCGCTGCTGTTCGTGCCGCAGCGGAATTTTGAGAGCATGGGCATGGGGCGGATTGATTCCGAGGTGAACCTGTATTGCCGCAAAGTTTTAATTCAAGCGAAGGCGAAGGGCTTATTCCCCGAGTGGCTGCGCTTCCTCAAAGGCGTGGTGGACAGCGAAGACCTCCCGCTCAACATCTCGCGCGAGACGATGCAGGACACGTCGTTGATGCAGAAACTGAACAAGGTGCTGACGGGGCGCTTCCTGAAATTCCTCGACGAGCAATCGGAGAAGGAAGAGGAAGCATACGAAAATTTTTACGCGGAGTATCAACGCTTCCTCAAGGAAGGCGTTGTCACCGATTTCACGCACAAGGACGCGCTCGGTAAGTTGCTGCGCTTCGAATCGTCATCGCTGGACAAGGGCAGGCTTACGTCGCTGGCGGATTACGTGAAGCGGATGCCGTCCGAGCAAAAGGAGATTTATTGTCTGCTCACGCCGAACCGGGCAGCGGCGGACAGCAGTCCGTATTTCGAGGTGTTCAAGGAGCGGAAGTTTGAGGTGCTGTTCCTCTACGATCCGTGGGACGAGTTCGTGATCGAGCATCTGCGGGAATTCGACGGCAGACAACTCAAGCTGGCAGAGAAGGCGGAGTTGAATCTCAACGAGACGAAGAAGGATGGTGCGTTGTCTGAGGACGCCGCGAAATCGCTCTCGGCGTGGCTCAAGGAATCACTTGGCGACAAGGTGGGCGAAGTGCGCGTCTCGCAACGACTCGTGGAGAGCCCGGCGGTGGTGGTGGACGCGGATAAATTCATGACAGCGAGCATGCGCCGAATCATGAAGGCGATGAAACAAGACAGCGAAGCCGCTGCGCCGGTGAAGCACGATTTGGAAATAAATCCCGCGCACCCGATTATGGCGCGACTTGAGGCGATGCGGCAGAAGGACGCGGCATTGGCGGTGAGTGTGGCGGAGCAGATCCTCGATAATGCCCGCGTGGCGGCGGGGTTGCTGGAAGATCCACGCACGATGTTGAACCGCTTGAATCAACTGCTCGAAAAGGTGCTCGCCAAGGAATAGGTTTAAGTGCTGACCTGCATGACGCGTTGTGCATTCAGCACGACGAGGCACGGACATGCTTGGAGGATGGACTTCAGGGAGCATGCAGTCGGGTGGAGTCGTCCAGTAATGGCGGGATTGGCCAGCCAGCGGCATCCCACTTGAGTTTGCCGACCCAGAGCCGCGCGCGGCCCCGATTGTTGCCATCATAGTAATGGCAACTGAACCAGTCCTGCCCGGCGACGTTGATGATGCCGGCGTGCCCGGGGCCGTAGAAAGGTGGCTTGGTAGCGAGGAAAAGCGCGCCGCCTTTTTGCAGCATGTTTTTTCCTTCCCGGTCGAAATACGGCCCGGTAATTTTATCACTACGCCCAACACGGATTTCATAAGTGCTGTTCGTGCCGCGACAGCATTGCCCCCAATTGACGAAAAGAAAGTAGTTGGTGCCGTGACGCTGGATGAACGGGGCTTCAATGGATTCGTTGTAAGCCAGCGAATACATGGGGGAATCGGGTGTGATCCGCAGGCCGGTTTTGGAATCTAGTTCAATCAACTTGATGCCGCTCCAATAAGAACCAAAGCTCAGCCACAACCGGCCCTCGCCATCAAACGTCACAGCCGGATCAATGGTGTTAAAATCGTTGGTGGTAAAGGAACGGACGACGATTCCGGCATCCGCCCATTTGAATTTTGAGTCGGCGGGATCAAGCGTGATGTTGGTGGCGAGGCCGATGGCGGAGGTGTTTTTGCCCCAACTGGAAACCGAGTAGTAAAGCAGGTAACGCTCGTTGTGATGAATGACGTCTGGCGCCCAAAAATAATCCCGATGCGGCTCGGCGACGCTGGCTGTCCACGGAGGATTGGCGGGGAGCGCTGGTTTGTCGAAAGTCCAATCCGTCAAGTTCGTGGAGCGCAGGGTGCGGATGCCGTCGCCTGTAGCGAAGGTCCAGAACTCATTATCGTGTTGGCCGCACTGGATGATTGTTGCCGGATCATGAACGCGGAGGCGAAAGGTGGTGGGGTCAGGCTGGGCACTGACGGTGACGCATCCCATCAGCAGAGTGCATGTGGTAAGCCAATGCTGTTGCGCCTGAACTCGAGGTTTTGCGGTCACGCCCAGCATGATGAAGGTGGTTTATGACTGCTCGCAAGTGGGAAGCTGGGCGGCAGTGGGATCCGTTTGATGTGCGGGATTATAGGCTTCAATAGCAGAGAGCGTGGTGAGCCAGTTTTTTTCCAAGATTTTAGTGGATTATTTGTGCTCGTTTGATACAGTCGCGCCCCTTGTAGAGCGGAAAAGGTCCGCTTCGGGGAATAAACCGGGCCTTGGCTCGAACAGATTTGCAACGTGTGACAACTAAGAAAAAAGAAACAAAAAAGCCGGCCCGCAGTGTGGCACATGCGTCGGCATCCGCTGCATCAATTTTGGGTCGGTCCGCGTCCTCCAAATCGCGATCTGATCGGGGCTCCAAAAAGGTCAAGCCTGAGTGGCAAAAGTATTATGACCGCCTGCTGGAACTGCGCGAACAGTTGATGCGCCAGATGAACGGGCTGGCCAAGGAATCAGCGCAGGAGATTGCCGGCTACAGTCTGCACATGGCGGATTCCGGTACAGATAATTTTGACCGCGACTTTGCCTTGAGTCTGTTGTCTTCCGATCAGGACGCGGTTTACGAGATTGAAGAAGCGTTGAAACGGATCGAGCGCAACACGTATGGCGTGTGTGAATTGACCAACAAGCCGATTCCCAAAGCCCGGCTTGAAGCGATTCCCTGGGCCCGCTTCACGGTGCAAGCCCAAGCGCAACTGGAGCGGGAAGGTGCTTTGCGGCAACGTCGTCTCGGCCAACTGGGAACGGTGGATGCCGCCGCCGCTCCGGATGTGGAAGAAGACGGCGACGATGTTCCGGACGAAAAACCGGCAAAAGAGAAAGAATAAAAATTTATGGCGCGCGAAATCATCACCATTGAATGTACGGAAGCTCGCAAGGAGGGTAAATCTCCTTCGCGCTACACCACCACCCGCAACAAAAAACTGAAACCGGAAAAGCTTGAACTCAAGAAGTTCAATCCCGCTCTGCGTCGTCACACGTTGCACAAGGAGATCAAGTAACTTATGCCTCGCAAGACCAACACCGACAAATCCGACAGCCGCGGTCGCCGCGGCACCATGGAAAAGCGCACCCCGCGTCCGAAGCCGAAGATTGACTTCACGGTGGATGCCTTGGACTTCAAGAACACGAATCTGCTCCGCCAATTCGTGACCGACCAGGGTCGCATCCTGCCGCGCAAGTACACTGGTTTGCCCGCGCACTATCAGCGCCGGTTGAATCAGGCGATCAAGCGCGCCCGCCAGATGCTGTTGGTGAAATGATTTGAACCACCCGCCTGCGATGATCGCGGGCGGGTTTTTCGTGGCCAGCAATTGCAAATGATTTGCAGTTGGTCGTGTGGGTTCTGGTTGGCCGAAGCGCCAAGCTCATTCCACGCCAGCGAAGGCTGCCGCGTTCTATCTCATGGATTATCTCCTGTTGCTTTCAAGCATTGCGCTGGGCGCAATCACGGTCTTTGGCTTCAAACTTTACGAAGCCCGGCACATCAAACTGCTCAATGCCTTCACCGGGGCGTATTTGCTTTGCTTGACGTTTCTCCATTTGCTGCCGGAGCTTTACCATCAGCACGGTGACCACGCGGATCATGCTGCGCACGGGGCTTTGTTGATCGGGGGCTTGATGTTGGCGGGCTTCTTCGTGCAGGTGGCGTTGGATGTGATTTCGATGGGAGTGGAACATGGTCACTCGCATCCCTTGCACGGGCGCATGCCGGTCGGAGTGGTGGCGGGGTTGTGTCTGCACGCGCTGGTGGAAGCGATGGCGCTAGGCGACGGGCATGATCATCATGACCCGACGTCGCGCCGATTGCTGCTCGTAAGCATCATCGTCCACAATTACCCCGTAGCGATTGCTCTGTTGGGAATGTTGCTGCAATCCGGAATGAAGCGTAGTTCCGCGGTGGGAATTTTAGGATTGTTTGCGGCAATGGCCCCGCTGGGCATGCTCATCAGTGCGCACACTCCCTTAGCACATTACTCCCGGGAATTGATGGCGATCGTGATCGGTATCTTCATGCACATCTCGACGACCATCCTGTTCGAGGCCAGTGATGCCCATCGGTTCAATCTCGCCAAGTTGGTGGCCATCATCTTGGGAACGGTTTTGGGCGTGGCAAGCGTGTTAATTCATTGAGCCATGAAGGCGGATCGTCCCGAAGTGAATTCAACGGTTGGCGGAAACTGCACCCTGCATGCGAAGTTACGGCAGGAATCGTGCAAATTAACCGGACCGCGCCGCGCTGTCCTGCACGTGTTGGAACAGCAAGCTTGCCCGCTGACGAACAAGGAAATTTTTCGGGCGTTACCCAAGGGCAATTGCGATCTCGCCACGGTGTATCGCTCGGTGCAGATGCTGGAACGGTTGGGTCTGGTGAAACGCTTTCATTTTGGAGACGGCGCGGCGCGGTATGCATTGCTCGAAGAAGGCCATGCGGCCCATCAACATCATCTGGTGTGCACGTGCTGCACCCGGATCGTGGAGATCGGCGAGTGCATCGTCCGCGAATTGGAGGAACGTGTCGTGTCGCGCAGCAAATTCAAGGCAGTGACGCACCGATTGGAATTTTTTGGCATCTGCCCGGCCTGTCAAAAGTGAAAAGGCCACACGTTGAGGTGTGGCCTTCGCTTTGAACTGGCGGAAATTTAGTGTCCCTTAAGTCGCCTGCTCGGTTTCCCAATCCGCCAGATGCAGATACTCTTTGATCTTCCGGCGTTCGTGGCGGTTTTTCATCGCCTTCCGCGGTTGGCTATCCGTTTTGCGAAAGGGATGCTTTGTATCGCGGATGGCTTCGGTGATGGTTTCGATCATGGATTTGGTCATAGCTCGTAACGAAGTGTAGGGTTCAGTGACGACGACCTGCCTGAAAGCGCTTCCTTGCAGCGCCCTCTGTTGAGTTTTGCTGAGACGGGCATAACACCTCAGACGGTCCGACTATATGACCAGAGTACCCACCTGTCATTCAAAAATTTTCAAGAAAATTTTTGGCAACGATTCCGCGACTTTTGCCGCCGCAGGAAGAGGGGATTCCGTCCGTAAATATCCAACCACGCGTGTCAGTGTTTGGCCGGAGCAAGTTTTTGCACCACAACGAAACTGGTGAGCAACAGCACCGCCGCGCAGCCAAGGAAGAGGGCGTATGGCGAAACGTCCAGCAGGAGAATCGGCGCGCTGAATTGTCCGATGATTCGCGCCAGACTGCCCGCACCTTGCGCCACTCCGATATTGGCCCCTTGCTCGCTGGCGGAGGTGAGATTGGACAACAGGCCGAACAACGGCGGACGGGTCAGACTGGAGCCGATCGCCAGCAATCCCAGCGCGCCCAGCAATCCCCACCAGGCGCGGCCTTCCGGTTGCGCCAGAATCCCCCAAGACAACAAGCCGCTGCCCTTGATGAACGGCAACAGCGCCAGACTGGTCGCGGTCAGAATCAAACTGACCATGATCACTTTAGGCTCGCCCAGTTTCTTCACGATGCGTCCGATCATGCCGCCTTGCACGAAGGCGCTGATCAGACCGCAGTAAACAAAAAGGTAGGTGGCGACGGTGGCGGTCGTCGCGTCGTTTTTGATGTCGAGACCGAAGTTGCCGCAGACGAGCAGAGCCAGGGTGACTTCAAAGCAACTGAAGCAAAGCGTCGAGAGAAAAAAGACGATTACTAACAAGCCGATGCCGGGCGTGGTGAGGGTGTGGCGCCACTGTGCCAAGTGCGGACGTTCAGGAGCTTGTTCCGAACCCGGCTGGCGGCTTTCCGGCAGCACGGCCAGCGCGAGGAGAAAGTTGACCGCGCAGAATCCGGCGGCCACCCAACCCGGTCCGGTGATGCCGAGATGTTTCAAGCTGACGCCACCGATGGCGGGCCCAAAAATGAATCCCAACCCAAACGCCATGCCGATCAGCCCCATTTTTTTGGAACGATTTTCCGGCGGGGTGATGTCCGCGATGTAAGCCTGCGCGACCGTGATATTGCCGCCAAACGCACCGGCAAAGGCGCGGGCGATGCCAAGCGTTATGAGCGCGGTCACTGGATCTTGCAGGCCAGACCCAAAAGCGAAGATCGCGTAGGAGATCGTCGCTCCCGCCGTGCTGATCAACATTATGGGCCGCCGCCCCACTCGATCCGAGAGCCGCCCCCAGATCGGCGCAAAGATGAATTGCATCGCCGAGAAACAGGCGAGCACCAGGCCGATGGTCACACTGCTGGCGTCGAAGCGTTTGGCGAAGACCGGCACGAGCGGCACGACAATGCCGAACCCGATGAGATCAATGAAAACCGTCAGCCAGACGATGAGCAGCGATGGTTTTCTCATCAGTCAATGATCCGCGCGTGAGGGCGCTGGGAAGCCGGCTGGGCGTTCATGCGACATCGGCCAGCTTGCGGATGCTCGTCGTCTCGGCAAATTGCGCCTTCACCTTGGCCACGGTGTTCTCAACCGTCAGACCATACTTCTTGCGCAGTTCGTCCTGGGTGGAGGCATGTTCAATGAATTGATCGGGCCAGCCGATGCGCACCACCGGCGTGGTGATGTTCTTGTCGCCAAGACATTCCAAAACCGCTGAACCGTAACCACCCATGAGCGCGTGGTCTTCCAACGTGACAATCACATCAGCAGCGCGACCGAAAAATTCATGCGTGCCCGCATCAATCGGTTTGGTGAAGCGCGGGTTGATGACGGCGACATCGTAACCTTCGGCGACCAGTTGCACTGCGGCCTTGTTGGCGATGGAGCACATGTTGCCGAGGCCGAACAGGGCGACCTTGCGTTTGCCGTTGCTGGCAAAATTGTGCAGCACTTCGGCTTTGCCGATTTCGAGCAGCTTGGGTTGATCCTTGATCGGCACACCTTCCCCCGCGCCGCGCGGGTAGCGGATAAACGTGGGATGATTCTGCATCGTGGCCGTGAACATCATGTCCTGCAACTCGTCCTCGTCCTTCGGCGCCATGGCGATGACGTTTGGCAGACAACGCAGATAGGAAATGTCGAACAAGCCGTGGTGCGTCGGGCCGTCGTTGGCCGAGAGGCCAGCGCGGTCCATACAGAAAATCACCGGCAAATCCTGCAAGCAAACGTCATGATGGATGCAATCGTACGCACGTTGCAGGAACGTCGAGTAAATCGCAACAACGGGATGATAACCCATCGTGGCCATGCCAGCGGCGAAGATGACGCCGTGTTCCTCCGCAATGCCGACGTCAATGTAGCGTTCGGGCATCGCCTTTTCCAAATGCTTCAACCCGGTGCCGCTTGGCATCGCGGCGGTGATGCCGACGAGGTTGTTGTTGTTCTTGCAGAGCTTGACCATCGTCTGGCCGAAGACGTCCTGATAATTCGGCGGTGTGCCGGGTTTGCTGGAGGGGGTTTCGCCCGTCTTGACGTCGTAAGGTCCGAGGCCGTGAAATTTTTCAGGCGACTTGAGCGCCGCTTCATAGCCTTTGCCCTTGCGGGTCAGAATGTGGATGACGATGGGATGATCGCAGGTTTTGGCAAATTCCAGCGTGCTGATGAGCAATGGTAGATCGTGCCCGTCAATCGGGCCGAGATAACGCACACCCATTTCCTCGAACAAGATTGCGCTGCCAAATCCACCCCGCCCCTCGGCTTCGATGGAGTGATCGTTTTTGCGTAAGCTGACCTCGGCGAGCGCGCCTTTGAAACCTTCCTCTGCCTTGTGCGCGAGCTTCAACGCCAGTTCGCCCTTGGGCAGGCGCTTCAGGAAGTTCTGGAAATCGCGCGACAGTTTGTTGTAAGACGGATTCCGGATGAGCTTGTTGAGGTAGTTGTTAATCGCTCCGACATTCTCCGCGATGCTCCACTCGTTGTCGTTGAGGATGCCGATGAACTTCTTGGTCGTGTGTGAAATGTTGTTCAACGCCTCGTAGGAAATGCCGTTCGTCAACGCCGCGTCCCCGAAGATGCAGACCACGTTTTCGTCCGTGCCCTTCTTATCGCGCGCCGCCGCCATGCCGAGCGCCGCTGATAAAGCCGTGCCCGCGTGTCCCGCGCCGAAGCAATCATGTTCGCTCTCGGTGCGCAGGGCGAAGCCGTTCAATCCATTCGTCTGGCGGATGGTGTGAAAGCGATCTTTGCGACCCGTGAGGATCTTGTGAACGTAAACTTGATGGCTCACATCCCAGACAAACTTGTCCTTGGGTGTGCTGAAGACGTGATGCAGGGCGATGGTCAATTCCACCACGCCGAGGTTCGGGCCGAGATGGCCGCCCGCTTTCGCGAGGCCGGTGATCAGTTCCTGCCGGATTTCACCCGCCAATGTTTCCAGTTGTGGGGGCGTCAGTTTTTTCACATGCGCCGGTCCGTCCACCATGTCGAGGTATCTGCTCATATCATTCTTCCGACAACTCCGCCGTCAGCGGCTTCAATTTCAGCTCGCCTGCCGCCGTCTTTTCCAATTGTTGAATCTTCAACTCGGCCTCCGCCAGCTTCTCCTGGCAGATCTTGGCCAGCTTGACGCCTTCTTCATAACGGGCGATCAGGCTTTCCAACGGCAAATCCCCGGATTCCATCGCTTCCACAATGGTTTCCAGTTTCTGCAACGCTTCCTCAAATGGTACCGCCGCTTTGGACGATGGATTGAGAGCAGTGCTTTTAGGTGGATTCGGCACGACTGCGACTTTAGGGGAATTCCCCGCGCCCGTCCAGTCTGGCTTGGGGGCATAATTTTTCCCGGTCCACACCCCGGAAACATTTTTCGAGAATCTTTTGGCTCGGACGGTTTTTGTCTGACCCCGCCCGCTAGGTTGATGCCCGTAAAACGAAAGACAAATTATGACAACGATGACAAACCTCACGAACGACCAACAACTCGAACTCGGCTTGAGCGGCGCCCCGCGCGGGACGCGCCTAGCCCGCCGGGAACGGCGCCTCGTCCGGGCGGCGTGGTGGTTCAACAAGATGCGCGCCGTGGTGAATGCGGCGACGGAATGTCCGTCGGCCAATGCGCCGCGCCCCGAGCAGACCTTCTTGCCCGGTGCGTATCGGCAGATCCGGCTTTAATGGAGGCGGACGCGTCGGGGGCGGCCCCACAACAACTCCGCTCCCGACGCGGCCAAATTTTTGGCGGGGACATCCTGCGGTGGTCCGCGCGGAATAGCGATTGAGTTTCCGTCCCGGCGTTGCCATCCTGCGCGTGCGAAAAGGGTCACCCCTGCGCGCCGGGCTGTGAACAGTAACGATTCAAAGCTGCGATTCCATTTCCGCCCCAAACTGCTTGATGCCATCCAAGGCTATTCTCGGGCGAACTTCTTTGCCGACCTCGGCGCCGGGCTGACGGTCGGGATTGTCGCCCTCCCGCTCGCGATGGCGCTCGCCATCGCCTCGGGATTGAAACCGGAAGTCGGGATCTACACCGCCATCATCGGCGGTTTTTTTGTGTCTTTGCTCGGCGGCTCCCGAGTGCAGGTCGGTGGCCCGGCGGGAGCGTTCGTGCCCTTGCTCGTGCCCATCGTGGCGGTGCACGGGGCGCAAGGCTTGGTGGTGTGCGCATTGATTGCCGGTGTGATTCTCATTGTACTGGGCGTCACGAAAATGGGAACGCTCATTCGTTTCATTCCGTATCCCGTCGTCACGGGGTTCACCAGCGGGATTGCGATAATCATTCTGAGCACCCAGCTTCGGGATTTCTTTGGACTGTCGGCGACGCTGCCGGCCGATTTCGTCGGGAAACTTCGCGTGCTCTTTTCTGACTTTCATCCCAATTGGGCCACGGTAGTCATGGCCAGCGCGGGCGTGGCCCTCATCTGGTTCTGGCCGCCTCGCATTGGGAAAAAAATTCCGGCCACGGTGGTCGTAATTTTGTTGGCTGCCATCGTCACCGCAGTTTTTGATCTCCATAAACACTTGGGCATTGCGACCATCAACAGCCAGTTCGGCGACATGCCGCGCGGCTTGCCCGGGCCGCATTGGCCGGCTTTGTCTTTCGATGCTTGGCGGGCCTTGCTCCCGGCGGCCTTGACCATCGCAGTTCTTGGCGCGATTGAATCCTTGCTGTGCGCGGTGGTGGCCGACGGCATGATTGATGACCGGCACGATTCCAATCAGGAACTGGTCGGGCAGGGGATGGCCAACATCGCTTCTGGTTTGTTTGGTGGGATGCCGGTCACGGGAGTCATCGCCCGCACTGCCATGAACGTGCGCAGCGGCGCGCATTCGCCCGTGGCGGGGATGATTCACGCGCTGGTGCTGTTATTGATATTGTATCTTGCGGCACCACTGGCGGGGCATATTCCGCTCGCAGCGTTGAGTGCCGTGTTGGTGGTCGTGGCCATCCGCATGGGCGAATGGCATCAGTTCGCACGGTTGCGCCGCTGGCCCAAGAGTGACGCCGCCGTGTTTGCATGTGCCTTTGTCTTGACCGTCATCACGGAGTTGCCCGTGGCAGTCGGCGCGTCGCTGGTGCTCGCTTCCGCGCTGTTGGTGCGGCGCTTGTCGGAAACCACGCGGGTCAGTGCGGATGAAGAAGTCACCCAGGCCAATGCGCCCGGGCAAACCACGACGGGGCGGACGATTCCCGAAGGCGTCATGGTCTTCCGCGTTTTTGGCGCGTTCTTTTTTGGCGCGGCGGACAAGCTGGAAACTTCCCTGCGCCGCTCTGGGCAACTGCCCGATGTGTTGATTCTGCGGATGCGCGATGTGCTGGCGATGGATGCCACCGGCATTGACGCCTTGGAGGATCTCTTGGAGAAACTGCGGAAGCACGGCAAGGATCTCATTCTATGCGGCCCACATTCGCAGCCCTTGTTCGCCCTCACGCGCGCCGGGTTTCTGGACAAGATCGGCATGGACAATGTCTGTGGCGACATGGACGCAGCGCTCGGACGGGCGCGGCAGTTGTTGGAAACCAAGCAGGGGAAGGTTTGAAAAATTGGTCGGGGCGGGGAGATTTGAACTCCATTACCCACTTCGTGAGAATCCACAGGAAATCACGAATTTCAAGGAAACCATCGGTTTCCGGGTAAATCCTAACAGACCACAATGGACAGGTAAAGACCCCAAAGGACACCAATCCGTTAGGATTTGTTAGGATAGTTTCCTTCCAGAACTCATTAGAGATTTCCTGATGTTCTTCACGTGGTTCATGTGGGCATCGCGTCTGTCGGACGATGCTGAAAATGATTCACTGGCGAGCTTTGCCTTCTTGCGCCTCTGGTCGTTAGCCTTGATGCGTTCGTCAAGATTACGGTTTGCCGATTCTATTACAAAGGCCACTGTCAGAATCGGGGCGAGGGCTTCATTAACGCGTCTCGCTCGCTCCGTTGAGAATCCGCGCCGGTTAATCAAAGTCCGCAATTTTTTGTCGGCAAGTTTGCTGAAGCGTTCCAACTCGGCGACGACATCATCAAAACGATTCGGGTGGATGCTACCTATCCTATCGGAACACAATTTGGCATCAGCAGCGAGCGTGTTACTTCCGTACTCGCGGATGAACGCATCAAGGTTGGGTGTTTTCTTGAAACGATAACCCTTCCCGGGGCCACCACTCGTGCCTGTCGGCTTAACAGTGTCCGGGATCAGTCCACGCCGCGCCCAGTCGCAAACCCTTTTACGATTCCACCCAAGTTCATCGGCCAACTCTTGAACGCCTATTGAATTCATGTGCTGGATAATGGGGAGGAAATGGGGAGGTGTCAATACGCGAGAACACCCGCCCGTTTCAGTCTCAACTTTTGTGTAAATACGTTGTCAGATGTTTCGGCGTTAATGTTCAACTGCTTACATTGTCTGTTGGCGTTGTTGAGCGAGTTTGAGTGTTCGGTGTGTCCTTAATGTCTCGGGGGTCTGGTAGAGACTATGAGAGCCACAAAAAACCTAACACAGACCACCGATGCGTCAGCGGAGACTATCACCGATGAGTTGCTTGATGCCGAGAGCACCCTCCCACTTGTCTTTCCGAAAGAGAAATGCCGTCCGTCGTTGCGCACCTTCGATAGATGGCGCAAGGCAAAAATAATTCCAAGCATTAAACTTGGAAGCCTGCGCTACTTCTCTCCAAGAGCGGTGAAATCTGCGCTTCTGGCAAGGCAAGTTGGAGGTGTGAAGTGAGTCAGTTTATCGAAGGCTACTCCGGTCCCGTTCAGGTTCACCCTCACGCATCGCCGCTTGTGGTTGATGGCCGCGAAGAAGTTGTTCGGAGAATTGATGGCGACCCCGATCCGACCATTGAACGGCTGGCGCACGAACGATCTGCCGAATCTTTGCGCCGCTTTTTTGAAACGGTCATGGGGGATGTGAAACTAGGGCGCGGTTGTCAACGTGACGTAGGGCGCAGATTCATTCTGGCACTTTGGATCATCAATCCTGAAATCGTTGGAGGCGGCGAAGCAATCTCGCTGACTCAACTCGCCAAAAAGTTTCGCTACACCACACCAGCCCTTTCTCCGATCACGGCGGAATTGAGCCGCCGCTTGGGCCTCAAGAATTTTTATCAGGCACATGATTCCCAACCTGGACGCACCGACCACGACAGCGACGAAGCTGATTCAGACGGTGACGGCGACGATGAAGAAACCGAACACGAGGGAGGCCACATTGAGAACAGCTAAAAAACCCGCACCTGTAGTGATGCACAGGACGCGGGCGAGGGAACGTAACCGAGTTCACAAAAGCGCGGACGTGAAGCCGTGGCCTAGTTGGGTGGCACAGGTTTTACAGCAAGCCGGAAAGATTTGCAGGCAGAGACGCGAGCAGGCGAAGTTGCTGGCCTTTTATCACCGACACGACGGAACGCTCCGCGTCGGCGGCAAACCGCTTTCGACATGGAGGGTGCGCTAATGCCGCAACGATTCTTACGACCCGGAATAACCAATTCCGCCTTGTGGAACAAGGTATCCATCCAAGCGCAAAACCTGTTTATTCGGCTGCTTACACTTGTTGACGACTATGGGCGTTACGACGGACGCGCCAGCGTTGTGTGCGGGCAATGCTTCTCAGTTTGGAATGAACTGAACCCGAAGTCAGAAATTACACTCGCAGCGACCGGACAACTTTTGCAGCAACTTGCTGCGGGTGGTTTGATTGATGTTTACGAAGCTGACGGCAAGCTCGTTTTGCAGATCGAACAATGGCAAGAGCGCGTACGTGATGGCTCAAAAGAACGATGGCCGAAGAACCCGACTCGCAGCGTTCCGCAGCAACCCGCAGCAACCCGCAGCGTTCCGCTGCCTCCCTCGTCCCCGTCCCCGTCTGCGCCAGCGTCCACGGGGGCCGGAATTCCCCCTGATTCGCTTTCAAAGGTTGAACTGATTAACCAAGAGCGAAAGCGCCGTGAGTGGAATGACGAGCTACGAGCCATCAAGGAGGAACTCAACGGACGGACACCAGCCGATGCGACCGGGTCGAACAGCCGGAAGCGAATCGAAACGCTCATCGCACGGCAGGCGGAGCTACGAACGAAACTTGGGAGGGTTGCATGAATCCAGACTTTGCCCGCGCCATCGTCTTGAAAGTTGCGTTCAAGCCTGAGCCATTGCGCCGCGCACAAGCCGCGCTGCTCTACGTCGCCATGACTGGTCAGAGCTTCACGGCTGACTGTCTTCCGGGCGAGATTGTCGCCGGTGATACGAAGTTGCCAGGACTCGCTGTCGGCACGTTGGCGCGCATCGGCTTGATCCAGTCACTTGGATTCACCAGAAGCCCCAGCTTGACGCGCCACGGCTCTTGGGTTCAACGCTGGCGACTGGCTGACGGCAAAGACTCCACTGCGAAGACGTGGCTCAAGCGTAACGGATTCGACGCCACTGTCCCGGCTGAGAGGCAGCTTGATCTGCTGGCAGCACCAACACCATTCCCAAGAAATTGAAAAACTTAATCGTCATCCGATCCAAACCCAACGGCTGCCAGTGCGACATTTGCCGCGAACTCGCATCCGCGATGCGTCAACGACGCAAACCGAAGCCGAAGCCGAAGCGTGAACAGTTGCGCCCTGAGTTCGTGCAGCGACTTGGTGCCGTGCTTAACGTTGCTCCGTCTATTGTATATCCAACACAACTCAACTCCGCTGTGTGATGCACCCCCCCCAAATGAAATCAAAGGAATCTTTTACGGCGCTGCGAGCTATGCGGGTTGGTGTCAAAGGCACCTCGTAAAATCCTAAAGCCGTTTTTCTGATGCCCCATGAAAACTTCATCCAAGCCATCGCAGGCCTGTAAACATTGATGATTTGCGATGTTGTGGAATTTAGAAAGGGACACCGGATACAAAAACACACGAAAAGCCCAATGAATTTGTGAATTATGCTGTCTCTCGAAAAACAGGTCGCTGAACTCAAGATCAAGTTGGCCCGTGCCCGCAACCGTGCTGATTACTGGCGTCGCCGTGTTGTGAATCCCGACTACGACGCGGCCCGGAAAGCCCGATGGCGGCGCGACAACCCGGCGAAGTATGACTTTGAACTTTTCAAGAACCGACTACGGGCAAAGCTCCGAGGACTCCCGTAAATACGTTGGGGGATAATGCGATAAGCGGTGTGTACAAGTTGGTGTTGCTTCTACGCCGGGTAATGATAGAACTTGGGGAGTGGGTGGATTTGAACCACCAACCTTTGCCGCGCAATTTTCTTAGGACTGCTCGAACGGCAATGCACGATCCATTCGTGCTACACTCCCCGCCCCCCACTTGCTACAACAAGTGGGGAAATTTTTTACCCCAACTCTATCAACGACTCAATTAACCACAAACCGCGAATTTGACGCCAGTTAAAAAGAGGAAACTTGTCCACCTTGTTCACATTCCTGGCGCACAGTTCACGATCGGTTCCCACTGGCCTCACAAGTTAACTACATTCCATTGGCTCAAAAAAGTATTCTTATTAAGGCCTGTGAATAAGTCCCCTGATTGACTGCTATCCGTTGGCAAATCACAACTCGGCCCGCGCTTCAATTAAGCTACCAACCCCCATCTTCGTTCAAGAAATTCGTGCAAAAAGTTTGTACACGTTGTTCACACAACTGTCAGGTTGCTGGCGAAGTAGAGTTGAGCAACTGTCGGTAGTCAGTTGAGGAACGCTTCCTTGATGATGTCAATTGGATCGTGCTTGTCGCACTTGGTCGGAATTCAAGCCTGCCGTTTGACCAGTTGAATTTGGCAGTCGGCAATGTCCACCAACAAAAGCGCGGCTTGCTTGGAAGCGACAGCCATTACGATTGCCGCGCCACCTGCGCAAATCCACAACACACCCGGCAACAGTTCACCATTGGCAGCTTGGACCGCCCCGGCCACAGCGACGATTATAGCCGCAGTGATCCAGAGCAGTTGGATCAAATCAATCAGCCCACGCAACGTCTTGTAGCACGAATCAACGCGCACTTCATTGAGCGTGGCGGACACCGACGTGGGAGTCCGGCTTTGTGGGTCTGGAATCGGAGCGGTTAAACTCGGCCTCTCCTTCGGCGGCAGGTTGGGCTTCGGTATCGGCGGTGGAACGTAGAGCTTTGTTTCAAGCCCACATGATGGGCAGGTGATCATTTCGCCCTCGTTACCGGACTCAAACTCTAGGCGGGTTGAACAGTGGTTGCAGTTGCATTTTTTCAGCATAGGCCCTCGTGAGGTTGGTGATGCACTTCGGCGAAAGACTGCCACGCACACCGTTTGGGGCAAGCCAGAATCCACGTGGAACAACGCCGCCGTTCCACACCACGACTTAACGTGTCCGCTCTTGTGTAGCGTGTAGCTACGTGAACACATGAACATTGAGCAACTACCAACCCTGTTGACGCCCGCGGGCGTAGCCCGCGAGTTGCGCTGTGCCCCGGCGACGTTGAAGCGGAGGATCGAATCCGGTCAAGTCGTCCCTGACTTCGTTCTCGTTGAGACGGTCGGGCATCCCGGCTCGTTGGTGTTCAAAACTGAAAGTCTCCCCACAATCGCCGTGGCCCTCGCTACCAGACCGAAAGGCAAAGCAGCATGAAATCGCACGACGAACTTACCAGCGGCAACGCGGCCCTGCGGCA
>ERZ1292630.2702-Hain-H41-02um-R3-2702-length-16150-cov-6_pt1 | contig 16150 bp, 5 predicted proteins | sample MGYA00564408_ERZ1292630 | MGnify/ENA primary metagenome ERZ1292630 (study PRJEB36523, sample SAMEA6512641) | groundwater metagenome | collected 2019-01-08 | study: AquaDiva: Metagenomics assemblies of 32 groundwater samples | reverse complement strand
TTCGAAATGTGTCCCCACACCGCCACACGATCCATCGATAGCTTTGCATTGCCGTGTTGCTTGCCCCCTCACCCCCCGCCGTCTCGTGGCATCGTATTCGGCCGCTCGTGGAATTTGCTTCCACGCCCCTTTTCGAACTATGACTCAACCCTCTCCCAAGCGCACGGCGCAGGTTGACGCTCTCGCAGCATCGTCCAGCCCATTTCGAACATTTATCGGAAATTCATTCTTAGCCGACGTCACCTTGGTGATTCCTGTGGCATCGCCGCTGCCGCCGATCACCTCGTCGGACTCCACAGCGAGCAGCAGCAACAGCGCCACCACAGGGGACTGGGCGCGGCGGTCCAAGGATGGGGGCTGCATCATGCTCCGCGTGCCCGCACATCGTGTTGTGCTGGCCTCCAGCTCCGGTACCTTTGCCGCCATGTTTTCGTCCTCCATGATGGAGGCCCAACCAGGAGCAGTGGTTGAGATTCAGCACCCATGGAGCGTCTTCCGCGTCCTTCTCAGGTTTATGTATGGTTTCACCGACGCGTTGGCGAGTGCGCCGCCATCGGCTCAAGCGGCGACCCCGGTATCGGCTCAAGCGGCGACCCCGGTGGCTGCGGCCTCTGCTGCCGTCCCGGCTACGCTGCAACCAAGGGCCCTTCTCTCGGCTTTCAACGACGACACGCCGGGCGAGGCCGTCCAAGCGGCGGCTAGCAGCGCGGCGCCTGAGTTTCACGATGCCCCTCCCGTTCTGTCGACGGCTGAATCCTTTATTGACGTGATCGAGGCGGCGAGCTACTACCATCTGCAGCCGCTGCTCGACCGCTGCGTCGACGCTATTCGTCAGCTGCTCACGGATGACAACGTTCTTAAGGTGCTCTGCTGCGCCACGGCCGTCGGTTCGAGCACGCTCAAGGACGCTTGCACGCAGTTCCTGCGGGTGCACAACACTCCCGTGCTGCAATCTCCGGAATGGCTGGAGCTGCCTTTGCACGTCGTGACCCACGTGATCAAGGAGGCTGTGATCGATAGCGACCTCTGCGTGCTCAAACGTTGTATTGATTGGATCCGCCATCGCGAAGAGCCGCCGCCGCCGCTCGACAACGACAACATCGAGCGGCGTCAGGAGGATCCGGAGGAGGGGATCCATGGCGAACGCCTGCCGGCGAAAGGGGCGGCTGGCGCCAACGGCTCCGTTGCCTTTAGCTCTAACGGACTTCAGTACTTGAACAGTTTTTTGCGCTTCGTGGACCTTGCGACGATGCCCGAGGAACACATCGACGAAGTCGAACGGCTCGGCTGCGTTCCGGTGCTGACGCTGTACGACGCGTTTAAGCGCCACTGCTTAGGGAAGCCGGCGAACTGTGAAGCGCGCCGAGGTGGGCTGCTCCTACAATGGGAACAACCGGTCGCATCCCCGCGCAACGGCGAGGACATGTGGAACGTGCGTGACAACCACGTCACAAAGCTGGGCTCCGACCAAACCGGGCCCGTGGTGGTCAGCGCCATCAACAAGTTCAGTGCGGGAAACCACTACTGGACCGTCACCATCGTCGGATTGAGGTGGGCCAACGACTGCTTCGTGGGCGTGCGCAACGGCAAAAGCGTCGCACCACCCGTTACAACCAGTGGATACCAATCAGGGTGGGGTATGTCTGCCGCCCCCGCGGCGCCGAGTACCGCTCCACTCGCGACCTCAGCGGCGGTGTTTGAAGTGTTCTACGATGCGGCGTCGCACATGATCCACACGATTCCCGCCGCGGGGGGCGACTCAAGCGTACTCATACAAATGGAACAATTCAGCAGTGAACAGCCCGCGTCGGGGAGCGCCACGCCCGCGGCCGGCAGTCCGGCCGCAAACCCACCTCTTGCAATCGCCCCGCCGCCTGTCAGCGCCCCCCTGCCGTTTGGGGCTCCTCCGCCAGCAGTAACCTGGCCAGCGGTGGCCGGAGGCTTCGGGCCCGCACCACCACCAGTCGCAGCGGTCGGGAGCAGCAGCGGCGGTCAAGCGGTGCCCGGCCTCATCAAGGGAGACTGCGCCGTCATTGGCGTGCAACTGGACTTCCTGCAGCGCCGTGTGAGTTTCTACGACCACGTGGGCAAGCGCCTCTTGGCCACGGTCAGCGCTCTTCCTGACTCGGCCCCGTCCGTGGCTCTCTTCTCGCAAGCCATGTACCCGGCGACCAAGCTGCTGCAGCGCGGGAACGGCGGCGTGATCCTGTCGGACACGACCACGTTCAAGGCACAGCCGATGACGTGGGCCCAGGCGACCGCGCAGGTGGGCAGACGACAGCGGCTTCCGGCGTCGTCGTCGTCCGCCGCTGCCGCACCATTCGGACAGCAGGGCAACGCACCGGCACAACCTCAAGGTGGGTTTGCTTCCAGGGCGCTCGCTGACCCGTTCGCCGTGCTCGCGGCCGGTGGGCGTCGCAGATAGCATTTTCCGGAATGCCCTATTGCGCAGGTGCGCCCCGTTGGTTTGACCTTCCTTCTTTCCCCTCTTAGCTCTGCTACTCGATGCCCGAAAGGGAGTTGAGTCACAGACGCAGACGCCGTCCCTGGACAATGTACGCGTTGATCAAATCATTTAACTCCTCGGGGGACCGTTCCTTGCCACCTCACGGAGCCACCTGACGGCGAGATCCTCAAGAACGGCGTGTTGGTGAAACAGTACCGCCAACTCTTTCACCCATTCGACAGTTAGGTACTTCCCCGCGCAGAGGGCAGCCATTCGGGTGGGGGGTTATCCGGCTTCTCCTCGTGTCCATCATGAACGAGGTGGTGGTAGCGGATGGCGGGGTCACCACTGGCGGCTATGCGATTGTCATCTGGGCGTCGCTTCTTGCCGGAGGTGCAGTCCTCTGGCGGCAGTGGTGTGACGATCCCGTGCCTGCCACACTCGTGGCCCAGCGCAAGCGGGAGGCAGCGCAGCAGGAGGAACCGCCGCATCAGCTGGGACGTCACTCGCCGCCCGCAGTGGCCCTCTCTCGATTCCAGCCGGCGCGCGAGTTCGACCGCACCGCGCGGCAGTACTGGCTTGGGTTCGGCATCATGTCGCTGGCGGACTGGCTCCAAGGGCCCTACCTGTTCGCCATGTACGCGAGCTTTCAAATGACGCTAGGGGACATGAACGTCCTCTACGCGACGGACTATGCCACGGGGATGCTGCTCTGCGTGGCTGCCGGCCTCGCCACGGACCGCTACGGCGCGAAGAACGCCTGCATCGTGTACGGCGTTGTGTACGCCGCGGCCAACCTGTTTAATCACGGACACGCTGTCTCGTTCGTCTATGTCGCCGTGGGCTGTGCACTCGACGGATTGTGCAATGCGCTGCTGAGATCGTCCTTCGAAACTTGGTTCACCGAACGCTGTGGTCAGCAGTCCGCGAGGCGACGTACAACGCCTGAGACTTGGATGGCGTATGCGTTCGCCAAGGGCAGCTGGATGAGCACCAGCTTTTCCGTGGGTGCCGGCTTCCTAGGCTGGGCGCTGGTCAAGGCCTACCAGAGTTCTTTTCCCTCCGCCGAAACCGGGACGATGGCGGTCGACCGCAACGGGCGCGGGGGCCACTACATGGCGACGATGGACGCCGCCGCGGTGTTGCTTCTCCTGGGGGCGGCCTACATCGCGGTGGCGTGGGCGCCTTCTTCCACCTCCCCAGCAGGAGGTGGTCGGCGTCGCGTTCGGGGGCCCCCGCTGGCCGCAACCCGCACCGTGTCGCGAAGGTGTGAAGGCACCGAGTTGGCGGCTGCAAGTGTCAAGACGACCATGCGTCGCGTGATGCGCTTGTTGTGGCTCGGGCCGGAGGACACGGAGGGCATGCGGGCGCGAAATAGCGGGGGGCGTCAACAACGCGCAAGAGGCGCTTTCTTTGCGGAAATTTGCATCGAGGCGACCCTCTTCAACTTCATCGCCAACTACTGCGCCAGTTTGGTCCTCGTCCATAACGCGACGACGACGACTGCCTCCGCCGCCGCCGGTATAGCGAACGGCGAACCGACAAACGGAGGAGGTGCCGTAGATGCCGCAATGATACCAGAGGGCGACGACGGTGTCCCCTTCGGATTTCTCTTCTCCGCTCTGATGAGCTGGATCGTCGTCGGAAGCTACGTGGTGGCTGTGGTGAACGCCCGGGACGACGAGGAACGCCGTCGTCAGGAGCCGAAATATGAGCGGGACTTGGGCGGCGTCGGGCGTTCGACACTGCCGAGTCGCATGCTGCTATTGAGCAGTTTGGTGCTCGGAGTTGCCTCCGTGATGGCCGCCGCATTATCGTCCACAAGGATGCTTCCGTCATGGCTCTCCTCCGAACCCGGTAAATGGCTTGGGTCGCCCACCCTCGTACGGTTGCTGCATTTCGGCGCTCTTTGTGCGTGTGAGTTCGCCTTCGGCGTTTACTATCCATCGCTGGCGGCCCTCCATTCCCAGATTTTTGCCCACGTCGACGATGGAGCGGCCGAGGTGGCCGCCGCCGCCGCTGGGTCGTCGCACGACTGGTTGAGCGATGGGTCACAGCGCGGTCTGATTTCGTCCGTTGTCCGCGGAACGAGCTACGCCTTGGCGCTCGTCGGGCTTGCCGTCAACACGTGGTTCGGCGCGCCTGCCGCATGGTTACTCTCCGCCCTGCAGAGCTTGGGAGCGGCGGCCGCCATTTACTCGACGACTGTCGCGTAGCGGTCCTCGCGTTCCCCTTCTGCGTGTCGTCGATGCCCCTCCATTCTAGTTCGATGGCATCCCATCGTTTCCTGCCTTCCATATCGACTCTTGGCTCGCGTGATTTCAAATCTTGAGAGACGATGATGAACGGGGTTCTTCTTTTTTCCCTGTGACCGCTCTCACATCCGCAGAAAGCGTCCCCCTCTGCCGCACCCACCATCATCATGTCGGTCGTTTTAGAGAATCACTATGACCCGAACTACGAGCCCACCACACAGGAGGTGGACGACTACGGTAAGTGGCTCGGCCTGGAGCTGCCCGCGGACGTCGACTTGCTCTGGATTGCACGGGAGGGACTAAAGGCGCCGTTGCCTGAGAATTGGAAGGCGTGCAAATCGGAGAAGGGGGAGCTGTACTACTTCAACTTCAAAAGCGGGCAGTCGATGTGGGACCACCCGATGGACGAACACTACAAGCAGCTGGCGCGCACGAAACGAGAGGAGCTGACCGCTGCCAAAGTCGCCGCCGCCGCCGCAGCCCAGATGACGACGGCGGTAACCGATGCCGCCACGAAGGCGGCATCAGGCACCAAGAAGCGCCGCACTTCCTCCCCGGTCGTCACCGTGCTCTCCCCCCCGCCGTCCTCGGCGCGGAAAGACCACACGGCCCCCTCCTCTGCAACGGCCTCCTCGTCTTGCGGGGCGCCGGTAAAGGGAAAGAAATCGCCAACACCGCTGGCGGAGTCGACGACCGCCGCGCCTTCCCCGGCGGCGACGGCGGCTGGACCGACCCTTGCGCCGCTCGAGCTCAAGCGTGGGTTGCTACCGCCGCAAGCGCAGAAGACGGACTTGCCCATCACGCAAGCAGCAGCCTCCACCCCTGGCTCAGCCAGCTCCTTCACAAGTGGAACACCGCGGCCAGCGGCACTTCCGAAAAAGGCTGCATTCGGGGTAGCTGCCCCCGCGTTAGCCGCTAAGGGGGGCGTGAGCGGAGGGACGGCTGCGTCGCCCGTCGAGCTACCGCTGACGTCGCCTGCCAGCAGTGAGAGTTCCAGCGGCGGCGGGGGCACTGCTACGGCCCTGTCGACCGCGGCGCCGTCGTCCCTCGCGATGCCCCGTAGCGGAAGCGCTGGCCGCCTCAAGCAAATCAAAACCATGAAGCATGGCGGCGCCGCGGCCTTGTCCTTAGATGGAGGAGCGGACACCGATGAGGGCGGCGCCAGCAGCTCACCGGCGACTCCGCTGACGCAAGCCATCGCAGCCGCGGCCGCAGCGCCACAGGCTGCCGCTCAAGCAGCCGCTCTGGTCGGCACGATCGTGGCCAAGGAGCTGCCCCTCGTCGACACGCTGGCTGTCAAATGGCAACGCCGAATGTTGGCCGCGGCCGCCTTCCAGGCCCTCGCGGCCTCTCAGCGTTACGATATCATGACGCACGCCGTGACCGTCACCGCGCAATCGTGGCTGGACGAGGAGCATGGCCGCGTCGAACAACACCTCAGCGACTCTGCCGCGCAGCATCGCACCGCGATCGAGCCTCGACTGGAGGCACTGCGCGCGGAGCTGGACGCCTTGAGCCAAACGTCCTCGACAAGGCTGCAGCAAGCGCAGGCGGAAAGCGAAGCCGCCGTCGCCATTTTGGCCGCGAATTCGTCCGCCGAGTTGACCGAAGCGAAGCGCTTCCATCAGCAGCAGCTCCGAGCGCTGCAAGACGCGAACGAGCGAGAGCTGCAGGCGTGCCGCGACGACCACGCCGCGTCGCTACACCGCCAGACGTTAGACTTCAGCGATCGCCAGAACGAACTGAAAGCTCAACTGATGAGCGACTTTGCCGCGAAAGAAGCCGATATGCGGCACGTGTTTGACCTCGAGTACCAGCGGCTCGTCGATGAATTACGCCGAGCGGACGAAGACGAGGATTGCAGCAGCCCGCAAATCGACTCTTGCGCGACGAGCGCGGCGTTGCTAGGGCCGGGAACCGCTGTCGCCGCAGGACCGAAGCCAGTGGTGCCCAGGGCAACCAGGGATGCCGAAACCTCCACCGACGCTCCTCCGCCGCCACAGTCTGCGTCGGCGGCGTCGCCGTCGTCCTTGTCGGATGAGGACGCGCTGCAACATCGATCGTTGTCGAGCAGTTCGGTCGCCGTCGTCCCGCGTGCGCCTGGGGAAACACTGCACCACCCGTTTGAGCAAGGCGCGGCGATCCTCGCATCCCGATCGGGGTCGGCGGGCGAGGAGTCGACCTTTGGTTCCTCAGTGCCGTTGCGGAAGGATCAGTCCGCGCTGAACGGCGCTCCGGACGCGGGGGCTGCGTCGCACGTTGCGTCTGGCGTGGTCCTTTCCGGTGCTTCGCTGAGGTCCGCTATCGTCGACGTGCTGCGTGAAGTGCTGAAGTCATCGTCGTCGCTCGCCTCGGCGCCCGGAGAAGATCTGACGGCCACGATGGCAGCTACAACTCGCCAGACGTCAACCTCCGCCGCAGCCTCCTCGTTATCACACAACAATCATGACCGTGTCGACGTAACTGCCCCGCTGGGCACCACGACGCCGCCGCGGCGGACTACGGCAGCAAACGGACCATGGCGCGCAGGAGGCGACGATTCAGAAGCGTTCACCACTCCGGCCGCGCCGACGGCTCGTTTCCTTCACCCCCCGCCTCCACACCAAGTTGGTGGGGGGGCGCCGATGTCAACATTACTGACGTTGGCGTCAACGCTCTCGCAGCAGCACCATCAGCCGGTGCCGCCAAGGACGCCGATGGGCATTCACGAACAGAGGGTGCTCATCGCGCAGGAGCGATGCCGTCTGGACGACGCGGCGGTGTTTGTCGAGCAGCAACGCGAGGCGCTTGATGCGCGCCGCCGGGCCCTCAAGGCGGCGCGATCGAATTGGAAACGAGACGTGTTGAGCGCGAAGGAGCGTGGCGTCTCGGCGTCCTCTAAGAAAGCGGCCGTGCTCCGCCGGATCGAGATGCTGCTGAAGCAGCAAGCGGAGGGCCTCGAACACGACGAGCGGTTGCTCGCAGACACATCGGGCTGGCTAGCCGCGAAGGCGCAACGGCTACTCAGCATGGAGTCCGAGCTGGAATTGGGTCGCCTGGAGGCAAGTCGCGGTGTTGGCGGCGCAAAGAGGGCCGACGCCAGCGCGGACGCTCTTCATGCACATAAGCCCTCTGGCCCGACGCTTATGACAGCCGCCAGCCCACTGTCCCGCGAGGCATGGCGCTTTTTGCACCCGGCGGTCCAAGACCTGACCATCGACGAAGCCGCAGAGAGCCGACCACTGCGGGTTGCCGGGGATCATCCGCTCCCCCCATCCGCGCCGGCGGTTGTTGGCGGTCGCAGCCGCCCGCCGACGGCGGCACCCAATCGTGCGTCTGAAGGCATCATTTCGCGCAGTCGATCCCGCTCCGCGGGGGCACGCGATGCAACGCGAAGCAGCAAGCGGAAAACAGTGGTCACCGACTGGCTGGTGGAGGCGTCGCACACCGCCGTGACCGAAGGGGTCCCACCAGCGCCGGCCGCATCAAGTCGAAGGGCGTCGCCCGCGGGGCAGCCGCCGTCGCGCCTCGCCGTGCGTGACGTGAACGGAAAGGAGCCGCCGCTGCCGATGTGGAAGGCCTCCACGCTCGCCGACAGTGCGGCGACCCTCGAGAAACCGTCTGCGACTGTGCCGCACGTGTCTCGACACAGAGGGGATGTGCTTCACCACCACGCCGACCCGTCCGCCGCTGGCCTTGCAGACGAGGTGCCCCGCCGTCGCCACCCGCAACGATCGGCGGTGGCCGCGAGCCGCACCCACACGAGCCGCCGCACCGTGAGTCCGTACTTCGAGGACGCCCTTCGTCGCATTGAAAGCCGTCTCAACGAAGTCACCGTGATGGTGCGCGGCGGTGGAGGACCACCCCCTCGCTGAGTGAGGCGGAACCCCTTCCCACCACTCCCCCGTGTCTGTCCAATGAGCAGTAGAACCTCTTTTCGACACCAAACCGTGAAGAGGGAGACGAAGAGAAATACATTTCGACTAGAACCAACGCCCTTCCCCAAGAGACGATCCCCCCAACGCAACAACCCCTCCACACCATCCCACGCCTTTGCGCCACCACTGTGCGTTATGTGACGGACCGCGACCGGTTCGGATGACCCCCCCGCAGAAACGGCGGTGTCCCCTTTGGGCTTTCTTCCTCCTCCAACTCTTTTCAGTTCTCTCAACAGCGCATCGCGCGATCATTCATTCAGTGGGAAGGAAAATAAAAGGAAAGGCGAGGAGAAAAGACGCTCCCCCCCAGGCGACACGATGGCGTTTTCAGACAGCTTCGCGCCGTGGAGAAATGGTTCGTTCATCGCCGCTGCCAGGCCGGTCGTGGTCCGAGGCGAGAGAGTGGACGTGACTTGGTCCCTCTCGACGGACATCGACTACTACCCGACAGCCAATGACGAAATCCGCATCGTCACGTCCAGTGGCACGTTGCTCAGCCGCACGTCGTTGGCGATGCTGTTGCACCTGGCCGCGGCCGACGTCAAGAGCGATCGCTCTCACATCACGGAAGACACGGGCCGCAGTCATCACCAAGACCCAGAGAAGCTGCGAAGCGGAACCGTCTCGGTGATCGCCCCACCGCAAGTTGGAGGTCACTTGGTCGCGTTGTACGATTGCTCGACTTTCAAGCGCATTCTCAGTGCCCCCCTGCGCGTCGTCGCCGATGAGTCGATGTCTGTGGGAGGGGCTGCCGGCTTGCTTGCGAGCGATGCGTCGGCCGTGTTTAACGCCACCGCCGGCCCTGCGGCGGGGACGTCGATGTCCCAGATGGTGGAACTGTGGATGTTTCTATCCGCGATGGCCGCGTCTGCCGGCGATGACGACGAAGAAGGGGAAATGCCGACGCTCATCGACGATCCTAATGACTTCACGGTCGTGACGCGGTCGTCAGGAGGCCCTAAGCCACGATCACCACCCTCTCCATCCCGGACACCGTGCGACGCGGGGGGGTCGTCGCTTTTGCCTCACACGTCTCATTCATCGCCAGTGCCGCGGACCTCCATTGGGACGCGGTGCCTAGCGAACACCCTGCTCGATATCGAAAGGATGGTGGTGAACAGTCGCTTGGACCGCACGGTCGACCCGGTCACGGTGATCGCCGAAGTGCGCGATCTTCTTCGGGCAGCTGGCGGGAGGCGCGTCGTTCATGGGCAGATTCTACCACCACATGCGCACTTAGTCGCACTGCTGAGTCACCCGGGTCAACTGCTCGACCTGGTGCAGTCTCAGCTCGGGGGCGCGAGCGACCCGCTTCACGGGACCCTTCCGCCGTCCCGCCGATCCCCGCTCCAGCAGTCCCTCGAGTCTCTGGCGCTGATGGTGTGCAAAAGCGACGCGGCGGGCAACACAGGCTTCACCACGGGAGTCCACGCCGTCATGTCGTTCGCCTTTACGCACGCCGTCGACTGTCCGTCAAGCGCCCCGCTGGTTCCCGCACGGTCGGAGGAGACGTCCGGGGCGTTGGCGAGTGGAGCTCCGCACAGGCCCCCGCAAGCCCTGCCAACCGTGGCGCACTTCCTTGCACCGGCAGGGCCAGCCTATCCTTCAGACCCTGCCGGTGGCTCTCCTTCTTCGTCGCCCTTCGTGAGCCGGCGCTTCGGCGGCGGGGGGCACAAGAGCATGGGTCAGCTTCCCTCCATGGCGTCCGTGGGCACCCTCTCGTCCGTGTCCGAGGCGTTGGGTAGGGCGAGCACGACTGCAGGGCCGAAAGGGTATCATGTGCGATTAATGTGGACACCACCCGCGGGTGTTCCGTCTCTCCTCGCGTCCTCCGTCGAGTTCGACGTTGCGCCCGCCGACGATGACGCGACGACGACGACACGGTACGGTCTATCGCAAACCAAGTCGGCTTCCTCCGCGTGCCTCACGAACCGTGAAGTGAGCACGGCCTCGACGGCATCAACCCAGCGCCGCGAGGATGCGCCCCGTCTGGCGATGATGAACGACAACCGGGTCTCCGTCGTGCATTCACCCGGTCAAGTCTTTTGCGGGTCGCTGGTGCGGGTGGCCTACGCCCTCGGGTCGTCGATGGACGAGGCCACATCGATGACTCACGCTGCACATGCTTCTGGCCGACCGATGGGGATGCGACCCGGCGGGACCTCTCAGAGCACGGCCAGCACCACTGCCTCCGGCAGAATGGCGGCCAACAGCCACCAACCGCATCAGCACAGCAACGTCGCGCGCGCGGCGGCCGCGTTGCTGGCCCCGTCTTTGTCGTGCGCGGACCACGTGCGCTTCTTCCCGATCGGGCGGTCAGAGCAGGACGTCTTTACGGGGTCCGTGCTGCGGTGCACCGGGCGAGCGGCCGCCACGGGGCACGTGCTCTGCCGCGCGCCCAGCAGTGAGGGAATTTTTGACGTTGGCTTCCGAGTGTTCACGGGAAACGAAACCGTGGCGTTGTCGGACACCACTCTTAAAGTGGTGGTGCCGCGTGTGGAGGTGAGCCCTTTTCACGCATGCGACGCGCTCGTCGACGATCAACGGAGCGTGACGTTCACGATGACTGACGCGTTGGGCTTCCTTGGCCCAGACGACCGACTCTATGCTTTCGATGAGAGGGCGGAGATGGTGGCGTGCGGCGCACCGGACGTGGTGGTCTCATGGCCAATCAGCTCCGCAGCCGGCCGCGCCGGAGGCGGTTTGGGACAATGGAGCACGTGGTCGTTCCTCGCGAAGGCAGAGGACCCTCTGAAGGAGCGAAAGGGATCGTCAGCGACCACGTCGGCGGCGGGCGATTCTATGTCGACCACACGCCGACCCACGGTGACCGGTGTGGCCCCGCACGAAGTTATCCTCCCCGTCACCACGTCGCTCGTCACTCTGCGGTTTGCATCGAGCGGCAAATTCCGTCTCGCGTACTACTGCTCCCGCCTCGCCCGGCTCATGACCGCCTGGCGACTGTCGGAGCTCGTCACCATTGCCGCCACCGCAGCTTCCGTGTTGCCGCGTGCGGCGGTGCTGGCTGTGGCGGCCGTGGTGCCGTCTTCCATCACGACCCTCAGCGTCAATTTTGAAAAAGATTCCAGCTTCGTTGACGGCCGGCATCGCAAGCTGCAACTACGCGACGTGGTGGCCCTATACCGGCTGGGATCGCCCAACACCACCACGAGCGCCGACGGTGGCGGAGCCGGCACTACGCTAGCAGGAGGGGTCGCGGACCGCAACATCGCCGGCGTCGAATCCGGGGTGCTGCAGCACGACCGGTCACTCGGCTTGGCGCCCGATGACCCCAAGATGTGCGACAGCGCGGCTGCGGTTCTCGTGGATGTGTTTTTCCTTCGAGGCGCTGAAGAAATTCTCGTCGCCTTTCAAGTGGATGACCTCAAGCCCGGTCGCTACGCCGTCCGCTACATGGCCGAGACGCAGAGCTTTCTCAGAGTGTGCACGTCCGAAGCGCACGTGACCGTCGTCGCCCATCGCCACCACCACAGGGACCGGTTCAAGCCTGAAGGCGTGGCCCTTCTCGGGGGCGTCGGCTCGGACGACGCCTCCGCGACTGGGCTGCAGCCCACGGAAGGGGCGTGGTCACCAACCGTGGAGCCCACTCTTGCCGCCGGGGGGTCGCAGCGACGAACGTCGCGGCTTAGCAGCGACGGTGCAGACTCGAACTTACCGATCGATGATCGGCGGCTTCTCACCCTCGCGCTTCCCAATGCAACTGGGGACGTTCCCGGGAACCCGAAGGACTGGGCAACGGTTCACCACCGGCAGACGAATATTTCGACCTCGGCACGCGAGGCACTCGCGAAGTCCTACGGTACGAGGCGGTCCATTGTGGCAAAGTCGCTTGTATCGCGCGGCGGTTCGAGAAGGTCGTTGGGATCCGGGCCGCCATCGCGCCAATCCATCTCCAACCCACCGTCGCGACAGTCCGTGTCACCACCCAGAGGCGGACTGGAACTCAACGGGAACGGTGTGATGGCTGCGTCGCCTCGTGCAGCCGGTCTCCTGAAGGCACCAACCCACGCCAACCTCTCAGACGCCAAAGCGAACACCGAAAAGTTAGATCGATATGCAACGTTTTTCGCCCCGCGGGCCGTCCCGATGGCGCCGCAGTGCTGCGTCGTGCGGCTCCCACCAGGGTCCACGCTGCCCTCGGGGCTTCGGCTCGAGACAGGACCGCTCCCGCCGGTCGCAACCACGTTGGACGACAACACCTCCGCGACACCTTCCATCGCATTCGACGGCTCGATCGACTTCAAGGTCATGCTGATGGTACCCGACAGCAGCACCACGGGCGACGTCACGGACGTGCGCTATTGCATCGTGGCCGGGGGACCGTCGCGTCGGCAAGACCACATCGTCCTGTTCAACGAGGATGCCACGCGTGTGCTCGCGATGGTCGCCTTGGAGTTCAGCACCCAGTCAGCGGCGGACGGGGGACTGTCCGGTGTCGCGAGCGTCTATGCGCCGCCGCAGCCGTGTCGTGTCCTGGCAGGATACTTTAGCGCCCAGTTCGGATGCACGATCGCCCTCTCCGAGCGCGTTAAGGTACGCAAGGCGCCAGCCATGACCGGCGCGGCGTTGACGCGCTGGAACCTCGTGTACTCTCAACCAGTCGGCCACGCGAACCGAACGGCGAGTCCAGCCGCATCGTCCCCGCGGAAAGGCGGTGGCGGTGGCGGGGGAGCGTCGCCGGGTGCTCGACGCGTGTCGCTACCTTCGACGGCCGCGGGAGAGAGAGCCCCGCAGCAAACATGGCTGCCGCGGAAGACAAGCTTCGACGCCTCCGTGACCGAGGTACCGGCGGCATCCGGGTCGCCAGAGGGCTCCGCGCGCGCCGCTCAACGCTCCGCCCACCGCTTTTCGCTCACCGAGCCGGCAGGAGCTTCATCCTCGAAACAGCGGCTCCAACTCTTTTCCTCAATGTCGATGACGGCGGAGCCCGAGCGGGAGGAGTGCGGTCACAACTCCGCGGCCTCTGGGAGCCCCCCGGCGGCCGCCGTCTCAGGCTCACCTTTCGTCGACCGGAGGTTGTCCCTGTGCTTGGACGCGAGCCATCGCCGGCTGTCCCTCTTTGGCGCCGGGTCGAACAATCCGTCTCCCGCCGATCGCCGCCTGTCCTATCACGGTACGGGGTTGCTGGGTTTAGCGGGATCGACCAACGCCTCTCCGGCCATGTCGCGACGCAACAGCTGCTCCAACGTGGTGGACTCGATGCAGACCTTCGTGGCCACGTTCTCACTCGATGGCATCAACGCCGATCGCGCCCGGGAGATCACGCAGCACACCGCGTTGCCAAAGCGCCGGGGAACACTGTCGAACATCGATCTGCAGCTTCACATGACGTCGCCAAGGCGCTCCTCGGTGAGCGTCGTCGTGGCCGATGGCGACCGCCGCGCCGCAGGTCGGGTACCGCCGGTTTCCATGTCAAACCCGACCAGACCGCGCGTCGCTGACCAACCGGCCGTGCGCTCTGGGGTGACCCTCTGCGCCTTGCTGATTGGCTGCGCGTACGTGAAGCAGCGTGCCCCGCTGGGCGGGTCGTTCAACGATGTCACGTCGGTGGCCAAGGCGCTCGAACATGTGGCCCGAGCCCATCACGCGGCCTTGGAGGAGAGCCGACAGGCCATGGCCCGAGCGGCTTCGCCGTCGTCGAGGCCATTATTCGACGTCGACGACGATCACAGCGCCAGCGGCGTGGCGGCCATCCGCGCGATGCACGAGTTGCAAGATGACGGTGACCTTGTGCCCACGGCGGCGAACATCCGTGCCGCCATGCAGTGGCTGGTGGCGCATGCCGCCCCCGGCGTCACGTGTGTCTTCTACTTTTCTGGATTTGGCTGCGTGATGCTGAAGGCCCCCACTAATGCGCCCGCCGTGGCCGTCAACAGTGGGGGCGGAGGAGGCGGGGGGGGATTGGGGGACGAAGGAGGCGGCATCGTCAAATCGCTTCTGCCGTGCGATTTTGACTTCGACCAGCGCATGATCACGTACGACGAGCTACAAGCGGTGATGGATAGCTGCCGCCTCAAGGGGGCGTCGATCACGGCGCTCGTCGATGCCAGCTTCGAGCCCGACGCGCTCGACGTGCTCGATCAGGGCTTGTACCCAGACAACACTGGCCCCGCGTCCTCCTCCGCCTCGGCGGCACACGCCAGCAGCTCGCAAGGCCGCCGACGACTTCAGCGGCACCGGTTGATCAACGGCATGCCCGCACGAAAACGCTGCCACCCTCCGCCGCCGCCGCATGGCTGGATGGCGATGCGGATCTCCGTGTTGCAGCAAGAGTCAGCCCTCACGTTCGTCCCGGAGCCCAATGGCGCGCCGAGAGCACCGCCACCGTGCCTGCACTGCGGGGTCACAGGCTTGCGCCCGTGTTATGCGAAGCCTCCGTCGATGGACCGGAACAGCGTCGTCGCCGAGCTGCTCCCGTTCATGGATGAGGACGCGATCGAAGAGGCGGAGCTCGCGGCCGAGGCCGATGAGGCGATGACGGCGGAGCTGCTCCTGGTGGCGGCGTCGTCGCCGCATGGGCGCGCGGCCGCGTCGCCCTCCCCTCGTCAGCTTCATCTCGGCGCCGCCGCCCGGAAGGGGGCCGTGGTGCCCCTACGAGCGCAGCGAAAACCATTTATGGTCTTGTACGAAGCGAGCCGGCCGACAATTGGAGAAGGCGAGATCGGCGCGTGGGACGCCTTCGTCGGCGAAGCGGGATTGACCTGCGGCGTGTTTACCTATGCCTTGTGTCGAGCCCTGAATGAGGTGGCCGTGTCAGAGCAAGGCTTGGCCGGGCTCCGTTGGTTCGAGCTGCACGAGCGGGTGTGCCGTATCGCGACGACGTTGATCCCTGCGTGTGCCCAACTGCCGTGGCTCAATCTGAGCCACCCTCGCGTCCTTACCGTGCCAGTACTGGGCATATGATGAGGACGGGCGTTGGTAGCCCATGCCATTGTCTTTCTCTCTAGCGCCGTTAGTCAACGTAGAACGCTTCCGACCTCATCGCTGATGATACTGTAAACAAAACCCTCCAAACCCCCATTCTTCGCTCACGCTTACAGAAACGACGAAGGGATCTTGTCCGCGATTCCGTCCTGAATCATTTGTTCCGTCTCTGGGCCCAGATTTTTTTCACCCCCAAAACCCGAAGTAGCCTCGAGTCAAAAGTCAGCGACACAATAGATCCTATGTCGTCAGCCGCGACACCGTCCAATTCTGGGGCAGCATCGGCTGCCGCGCCCCGCAAACGCTTTCCGATCGTGAAAGCGCTGGACATTCCACCGCTTCCTCGTCTGCCGCGCCGGAACATTCTTCTCCGAGCGATTGAAAAGTACCACATCGAGTCGGTGCTCTACATGCTCGAGCCGTGGGAGCGGGCCACGATCGACGCCGTCGTCATGGTGTCCGTGTGGTTCAATTTGATGTTCGCCATCTACGCGGTTCAGTGGTTCGCAGTTCGATGGCTATGACGCGCAGACCCAAGGAGGTGGATTTTCGCGTCGTGTCCCCGTCGCGGGGGGGGGGGGGGGGGC
>ERZ1292630.2699-Hain-H41-02um-R3-2699-length-16155-cov-5_pt1 | contig 16155 bp, 15 predicted proteins | sample MGYA00564408_ERZ1292630 | MGnify/ENA primary metagenome ERZ1292630 (study PRJEB36523, sample SAMEA6512641) | groundwater metagenome | collected 2019-01-08 | study: AquaDiva: Metagenomics assemblies of 32 groundwater samples | reverse complement strand
AATAATTCACGATCCTAAAATACCTCGGTACTTCAGTCCGAGGATTTTTTATTTTAGAATTTGAAAAAGACTTTATTCAGATATTTTTATATTTGAGTGAAGTCTTTTTTTATTCTGGTAGTATTTTAGATTTTAAAAAATAACATTAGAGTTGCTGAGATTAGTATTCATGTTATATAGATTATATCAAATTCAATCATAGGTTAATAATTATAATGGATACTTTCTTTTATTTATTCTACAAAAACATTATTTTCAAAAAATTTTCTCCTAACAAGTCTATTCATCAAAGTTGAATTTTCATCAAAAATTTGATACATTTTATTTTTTTCTAAACTATAAACATATAATTTATAGTTATATTCAATAAATAAAAACTTATTATCATTAGACCAAATAAAAGTATCTAGATATTTGAATGAACTTAAGTCAAATTCAAATAAGTTTACTTCATTTTTTCCATCAGGGTCAGAAATATTTAGAAAAATCTTAGCTTCATTTCTATCTTTTTCAAAAGTAGGACAATAATTTTGAGAATAATTTATTTTAAAAGATTGGCTTACGTAAGGACAACTATAGTAATATTTAGAATTAAACACTGTATAGGCTATTTTTTTGTTATCAGAAGATTTTTCTACATCTTCTATTTGGTAGTCTTCAGGTATTTTAATATTTTTATAATTTATTTCATTGTCAATTTTAATATAATCTGTTTCAATAAAATTAATTTTATTACCTAAATCTTCAATTTTTACCTTCACATTTTTAGGTGTAGATTCTTTTATTTTCTTAAATACAAAAGAATCATTATTAATCCATTCATATTCACCAGAACCATAAATAACAAAATTTATAGCATTTTTATCTGATTTTGTTATATCTTGTTCTGATCTTATTAAATGAATTTCTGCTACTGAAGAAATTTCTGTTAGATAAGATAAATGTGTGCGTAACTGAGAATATAACAGGTATTTATTATCTGGGCTAAATTTAGATTCACCAAACTCAACATGCTCAAATTTATCACTATATTCAGCTTTGTCAATTAATTTTATTTTATTAGTCCCATCTATATTAATAGAATAAAGAGAATCTTGATAAAGAAAAGTAACTTTTTTATTATCTTGAGATAAAGAAAATAATTTTTGATCTTCTCCACTTATTTCTGTTATATATTTTATATTTCCTTTTAAATCAGATGTATAAAGTTGTTTTTTATTATTTTCATATTTTTGAAAAATAATAGAGTTATCATTATCATATAATAAATAAACATCATTATGAGAAATTTGTGGTATTTTAATAATATTTCCATTTATATCAACTACATTTAAACTATCATCCTGCTCAGAATTAAAAACAATCTTGTTTTTTGATTGCTGATAATAAGTAATTTTTTCACTAAAAGGAATATAAATTTCCTTATCTGTTTCATAATTTACAATTCTAATTCCTTTTCCATTATCAATTAAAAAAATAGTTGATTTACCTTTTTTAATAATAGTATGATTTGATTTATCAATATTTATCTTATTTTTAATATTTCCTTTTTTATCAATTATTTGAAGCTCTTCTGATTTTTCTAAAATTAATACATCAGGTAATTCTAAATTAGAATCTTTAAAATCTGGATATGTATTTTTACTTTCGTCTGTTTTAATAACTGTATCATTATTAATAATTGGTTTATTTTCTTGAATAACTTTATTTGTAGTATTTTTATCTATCGAACAAGAAAAAATAAAAACTGAATTTATGATAAAAGAAAGAATTAAACTTTTTTTTGACATGTCTCAAATCTCAACAAAAAATCTCCTGATAAAATTATACTTTAATTTATATTCTTTTTTCAACAAAAAACTGAAATTTTTTTATTGGTACTGGGTTTAAAGAGGAACATTTTTAAAATGTTCCCTACGAAAATATTTTCTTTTAAACTCGTAATTTTTGCCCTGTACATTTCTTTAATCACATTATTTGGTAACTATATAAAAAGGAAGGCTTTTAAAGCCTTCCCTACAAAATATATTTTTTAAAAAATATATTTTGCAATTTTATTCTTTTACTAAATTTACTTTAAAGAACTTTCACTAGATATATCTGTTTTTATTTCAGAAGTTTTACTTACTCCATTACTTGTTACTATTGTTGTAGCAGTATATTTTGTTTTATCTGTAATTTTTATATCAATATTTTTTTCTTTATCTTTTGCATTAATAGAAAGTTTACCCATTGCATTTACATTTGTATCAATAGCATACATTTTACTTTTACCATTAGAGGATTTTATTTCTATTGTTCCAGAACCATCTAATGAATTGTTTTTATTTCTTGATTCTATTATATCTATTGTAGTTCCATTTGAAAGAGTTGTTTTTGATTGAGTTTGAGTAGTAAGCTCATTATTTTTTACTGTTTTTATTCTTGTTGATGTTTTAGTATATCCATTAAAATTTACTCTAAGGTTATGAACAATTTCAATATCATTATTTTTTAAATATGTTTTAGAAAGCGTTTCATTTTTTACTGTTCCTGTCTCTTTATTTTTGTATTCTAATTCAATTGAATTTTTTGTAGAACCATCTGCATTTTTTGCAGATAAAACAGTACTAGTTTTAACATCAAAATCAGTTCTACCTATACTTGATAAAATATCAGCAGATACATCTATTGTTGCTTTAAGATTTACTACAATACTTGTAATACCATTTAAACTTGTTGTAACTGGCATAGTGAGTGGAACTGCATCTAGTAATGCTTTTGTATTAAAATTTTCCTTTTGATTAGCTATTATTTCACTATCAACAAAAATACCTTCGTTTTCATATATTGAAGAAAAAGCAAAATTATCATCAAATCCTAAAGATAATTCACTATTACTACTTAAAGCGTTGGACTGATTTTTAGAAGCATCTATTGTAGATGAATTTGTACATGAATATAAACTTGATGATAACACCAAAAATAATATAGATAAACTAAATATTTTAGATTGTTTTTTCATAAAACCTCGAACTTTATAATTGTTACACATTGTTACTAACAGTATCAGCTTTTTAAACTAAAAGTATCTAATTACATCCTTTTTAATATTTCTTTAATGAAAGAATAATATAAGTAATAATTGAAATTACTTTAAAATTAATTATATTTTTAGATATAATGAAATAAAAAGAAATAATTAATTAAATTTGATTTATAATAATATTATTTTAAAATTTTAGATAAATTTATAAAAAATGCAAGATTTAAATAAAAAAAATATTGAAGACAAGTTATTACATTTTTATTATAAAACAGATTATATTATTTTTAAACCTAAAATAATCATTAATATAGATAAAAAAACACCTAAAGTAGATAAAATACTTAAAAAAGTAGAAAAAAATTCTTGGGCATATATTACAGCTTATAATCCTATGTCAATTTTAAAAACAGAAGAAGAAAATTTAATAGCCCAAAAAAATTTAATAAAAGAGATTGAAAAAGAATTTATTTTTTTTGAAGGTGAAGGAAAAGGAGAAAATTCAGAATGGAAACCAGAAAAAAGTATTTTAATTATTGGAATTTCAAAAGAAAACGCAATTGAAATTGGAAATAAATATAACCAAAAAGCTATTGTTTTTGGATATCTAAATCAAAAAGCTAAATTAATACTTCTAAATTAAATTTATCTAGTTTTATATTGAACAATGTGGCTTTAGCCCATTGGAAAATAAGATCCCTAGATAAATTAGTTTTAATAAAAAAAATCTATAAATTCCCTCTTAATTCTTGCTCTTTCTCAATAGCTTCAAAAAGAGATTGAAAATTACCATGACCAAAACCTTCGGTTTTTTCTCTTCTTTGAATTATTTCAAAAAAGAATGTTGGTCTATCTCCTATTGGTTTTGTAAAAAGTTGTAATAAATAACCATCACCTTCAAAATCAAGTAAAATACCATGTTTTTTTAATTCATCTATATCTTCTTTTATTGGAAGATTTTTTTCTTTTAACTCTTCATAATATCTATCTGGAACAGATAAAAACTCAATACCATTTTCTCTTAAAGCTTCAATACTTTCTATAATATTGCTACTAGAAATTGCTATATGTTGAACTCCAGTTCCATTATATTCATCTATATATTCTTGTATTTGAGATTTTCTAAGCCCCTTATAAGGCTCATTAATAGGCATATTTATTACATTATCTTTACTTCTTACTACACTAGAAAGCAATGAAGAATATTGAGTTGAAATATCACCAGGTCCAAAATAAATATATCTTTCAAAATCCATTGTTTTATTAAAATAGTTTACCCAATAATCCATTTCATTAACTCTTGTATTTCCAACTATATGATCAATTTCTTGTAAAAGAGTCTCTCTTTTTTTAGATAAATCATTTTTATGAATAGGTTTTGAATAATGAGGTTGAAAAATGCCTTTATAATTATCATAGTTTATAAAAACTATTTCAGAATCATCATAAACTTTTATACTAGCCATTTCAACACTACCATTTTCATCTTCAAGTCTTTTTGGTTTAGACGAAGGTACAGCAGAGTTTTCACATGCATAATTATATGCTCTTAAAACATCATCAACTTCGAAAGCCCATCTTTTTACTCCATCTCCATGAGTATTAACAAAATTCATTACTTCAAAATTCGATGGTTTTAAAAAAGAGGTAATAACAAATTTTATATTATTTTTTGAAAGATAATAAGAAACTGTATCTCTTACACCTGTTTCTGGGCCTTTATAACCTTTAATTTCAAAACCTAATGATTTTGCAAACCAATAAGCTGTTGTTTTTGCAGAACCTACATAAAATTCAACAAAATCAAATTTTCTTATACCTAATGTGTTAGACATATTTTAACCTCATCATTATTTATTTTAGATTATACAACCTGATAATAAAAAGTTTCCGCTTTACCCCAAGAATAAAAAAGCATTTTACTTCCAAGTGGTTTTAAATTTGGTAAATCAATTCTTTTACTAAGAACTATAAGTCTTGAATTTTTTGGAAGATCTTTAAATTTTTTAGAAAGCTTTTTCATATTTTCTTCGTCAAAACAAGTTGGAGTTACATAAAAAACAGTTCCATCTTTTAGATTATGTTCAAAAATACTTTTTTCTATAAAAGTAATTTTCTCTAGTTTTAATAATTTAACTACTTCATTTGCATTATCAACAAAATCTTCCACAATTTCTAAACCCGTTGATTTTGCTCCAAAAACAACATTAGCAGTAAAAACAGTTTTACCTGTTCCACAACCTAAATCATAAAAAACATCTTTATCATTAAGTTGAATAAATTTAAAACTTTCTGCTATAGAAAAATATGTTGTTTCTCCATAAGTCATATTTACAATTTTTTCTTTTTGTTGTTTATAACTTGCCAATAAAGAAACCCAAAATTGATTATTATCTTGATATAAAATAGAAAGTTGTTTATCTACTTCTTGAAGAACTTTATTTTTTCTTAGCCAATTACTCTCATAAGCTATAATTATAGTAGAATAACAGAGATTTAAAAAATAATAAGCAAAATAAGTAAAAAATTCTTTTATTTTGGCTAAATTCCATCTAGGGTTTCTGAAATAAGCAGAAAGAACTTTTAGTTGGAATTTTAGTAAAGATAGTATTTTTCTCAATTAATTAATTAGGTATCTAGTATAGATTCTTTATATTCTTCAAAAAGCATATCTAATGCTTCTTCAACTAAGTCATCTTTTGTTCTACTAGTTTTTTTTGATAATATCTCAAGTATTTCATCAGTTCTATCTTTGAGTTCTAATGTAATTTTTTTTGACATATTTTATTTTTCTCAAATTTTTAAAATAACTGTGAAATTATATCACATTATCATATAATATAAGTTCTTGAATATTAGTAATGGAAAAATTTAATGGAAGATAAAGAAGAATATTCTGAAAATATGAAAAATAACAATATATCAAAAGTTCTTTTCTTCACTTTAGTATTAGTTTTTTTTACTCAATTTTCTTTTTTTTCAAATTCTGTTTCTCAAACAGTCGAAATATGGCCTATTATTTATGCTAAAGATAATGATGCTGCAAATGGAATAAGATTATCTCAAACTTCTTATTGGACAGTTGACAATAAATATTATAATTACGGAAACTTATATTTTAGAATTTCAAATACCTTAGAAAGATTTAATCCTTTAAACAAAAGTACATCTAATAATAATTTATTTTCTGAAGAATCAGATAAAAATCATCATTTTACTTTAATGTATGTCTCATTACTTAGTATTTATGGTATAAGTTTTTTATTTTCTTTTTTAATAACAAAAAATATAAATCAAATTTTAATTTCTATGATACTTATAAATACAATTTTTATGACTAATAAATATTGGATGTCAAAAATTTTTGGTGTTCACCCAGATTTATTATTGTGTTTTTTTATTTGTTTAGGAATGTTTTTATCAATAAAACTTATATCAAATAAAGTTAAAAAAGATGAAATAATAACTGAAGAAGAGAATTATAAAGATAATAGCAAAAAAAATAAAAATATACTTGTTATTTTGTCTGGTTTTGTTTGGGGGCTAGCTCTTTCAGTAAAGCTATCTGCTTTATTCTTTTTACCAGCATTAGCCTTATTATTTTTACCACTTAAAAAAGAAGAAATAAAAGAAAATATATCAGATTCTATTAAATTTTTTAGTACTCTTTTTATAACCTATTTTATATCTGGATTTCCTCAAAATTTTGAGTTTGTTGCTTTGTATAATTTTATAAAATATCAATCAGCTTACTCTATTGCACCTACAAGTGAATCATTTAATGAATGGTGGGAACTTTTATACAATCAATATATAATATTTTTACCTTTTATTTTTTTACTAGTTGCATTTTTTTCAGAAAAAAATGAAAACGAGGTTAAAATAACTAATATCATAAAAATATTTGTTCTTAGTTTTGTTCCATTTTGTTTTTTACTTTCTCGAAATATAACTTCACCTCATGAACACTACACATTACCTGTAGTTACAGCATTTATTATTTTTACTACTTTTTTATTAATAAATTTAAAAAAATACTTAATTAATAAAGAAATTATTCATTTTAAAACTAATAGTAATATTTTTATTCCAATAACATTAATTATATCTCTTTTAATTATTAAATATATTCCTAATGCTGTTTCTAAAGAATATGATGCAAATTTAGTATGTAAAGAAGAAGCAAAAACTTTATATAATATGGTTAAATCTTTTCAAATAAATAAACTAAAAACTCATGTTGACCCTTATGTTCCTTTTAATGCACAATTAGGATGGATTAAAAATAGTTGGTTTAAAACTTTTGATGATATTGTTCCTAATGAAGCAGATGTATTAGTTTTATCAAAAAAATATTATTCAAGATATACTTCTAGCAAAGAAGCAACTCATTATATAAAACAAGATACAAAAAACTTTGATAAAATAAAAGAGTTTTATACTTTGTTTGAAAATAAAGATAAAGTTACCGATAAATATGGACAAGATTGGGAAAAGGTGTTTTTTGATAATTGTGGATGGGAAGTATGGAAAAGAAAGATTTTATTGAAGTCTCAATAGTAATACCATTATATAATGAAAGTAAAACTTTACCTTTTTTAGTTGAAAGATTAAATAAATTAGATGATAGTACTAATTTATCTTTAGAATTCGTTTTAATAGATGATGGAAGTAAAGATAACACAGCTGAACTTATGCGTTCATTAGCTTTTTCTGATAAAAGATATCATTGCTTATTTTTATCAAGAAATTATGGGCATCAAATAGCTTTAACAGCTGGTTTGGATATAGCAATAGCTAAAAACGCTATTATGGTAATAGATGGCGATCTTCAAGACCCACCTGAACTTTTAACTAAATTTTATGAATATTATGAAAAAGGTTATGATGTTGTTTATGCAGTAAGAAAAAAAAGAAAAGAAAACATAATTAAAAAAACTTGCTATTTTTTGTTTTATAGAATATTAAAATCTATTTCTTATATAGAAATACCTCTTGATAGTGGCGATTTTTCATTAATGAGTAGAAAAATTGTAGATGTTCTTAAAAAAATGCCTGAAGAAAGTCGTTTTATAAGAGGAATGAGAACTTGGATTGGTTTTAAACAAATTGGTATAGAATATGAAAGAGAAGAAAGAATTGCTGGTGAATCAAAATATACTTTTAAGATGTTATTTAAATTAGCATACAATGGGGTTTTTAATTTCAGTGAGTTTCCAATAAAATTTATAACAAATTTAGGTTTTATAACAGTTTCACTCTCAATAATTTATTTAGCTGTTACCATTTCAAAAAAAATCTTTTTTGGTACTGTTCCAGAAGGTTTTACAGCACTTCTTTTTACCATAATTTTATTTAGTGGCGTTCAACTTGTTTCATTAGGTATTATAGGTGAATATGTATTAAGAATCTTTTTTCAAGTAAAAGGACGACCTTTATATGTATTAAATGGTGAAATTTTGGAAAAAGAGTATAAAAATGGATAAAAACTACTATGAAGAATATTTTTTTCTTGAAAGAAATCATTGGTGGTTTAAAATAAGGCTTGAAATTATCCAAGATCTTATAAAAAAATATGCCTCTAAAAATTCAAAATTAAAAATATTAAATGTTGGTACTGCAACAGGTAGGACAAGTGAGATATTAGCTAAATTTGGAGAAGTTACTTCTGTTGAATATGATCAGGATTGTATAAATTTTACACAAAATAAAATAAAGATTGATATAGTAAACGCTTCAATTTTAGACTTACCTTTTAATGATAATGAGTTTGATCTGGTTTGTGCTTTTGATGTTATAGAGCATGTTGAAGACGATATTAAGGCAATTAAAGAACTTAACCGTGTTTGTAAAAATAATAGTCTAATTTTTATTACTGTTCCTACTTTTATGATTTTATGGAGTGAACACGATGATGTAAATCATCATTATAGAAGATATTTAATGAAACAAGTTTTATCATTATTTACTCAAATAGAAGGAGCTATAGTTAAAAAATCTTACTTTAATACCTTTCTTTTTCCACCTATTTTAATTTTTAGACTTTTATCAAAAATAATACCAAAAAAACTTATTAGAAGTGGTGCTGGTTCAGATTTTACTGTTATAAAAAATGAAAGTATCGTAAATAAAATCCTTTTCTTTATTTTCAATTTAGAGCGAAAATTTCTAAATATATTTAGTTTTCCATTTGGAGTTTCTTTATTTTTTATTTTTAGAAAAAATTAAGTACATATTTTTTTCATTTAATTAACTATGTATGTGTAATCAAGCTGTCAAAAAACTTAAAACTTATGCTATAATTAGCATTAGTAGTATATAAATTTTTATATATGCTTCTTGTTATCTGTTACATAGCTTATAAATAATAGTTTAAACAATATAAATGTTTTAGTAAAAGAGAGGTATTGAATATGGACGTTAATAATACGCCACAATATGATAATCAATCAAAAAAATCAGATGACTCACATCATGAGGAACAATTAAAAAAGCCCAATGGTTCGCCTCTACTTCAAGTTGCATCAGCATCTAATCCTGCGTCCGTTGCAGGTGCGATAGCAGGAATGATAAGAGAAAAAGGTTCTTGTGAACTTCAAGCAATCGGTGCAGGTGCGGTCAATCAATCTGTAAAATCAATTGCAATTGCAAGAGGATACATGGCTCCATCTGGAATAGAACTTGTTTGCATTCCAGCTTTTGTTGATGTAAAAATAAATAATGAAGACAGAACGGCTATAAAGTTTTTAATACAACAAAGGGTATATAAATAAGAAAAGTTAAATTTGAGCTAAACTTTTCTTTTTAGTGGAAAGTTTTTAAGAATTTGTAGTATAACTATAAGTATAATATTTTTTTAAGAGTAAGGGTATATGGAAACTCAAGGATACTATCCTCCTCAACAACCTTATGCAGGTGGGAGTCAAAGCTACAATGCAGCCCAAGCATTTGAACAAGTTTATGCCAATAATGGTATAAATCAAATGGCTAATTATCATCAAGCTTATGTATCTACTTCTACACCTGGATTACCTAATGATTCTTTTAATAGAGTGGGAACTTTTGTTTCTACACGATATACTCAACCTCCTTCTGCTGGTCAAAAAGCTTTAAGTGGTTTAAAAGATTTCTTTTCAGGTATTGGAATGGTATCGAAAATAGTCTCTTATTTTTACCCACCTGCAGCTATTGTTAGCACTGTTGCAGAAATAGCTTCACCTGTTTTATCAACATTTCAGGATACTTCTCCACCAAAAGCTATGACTTATCAAACTGAGCAAAAATATAATCCTTGGTTAAGATAAAAAGAGCTGATCCTAGCCTGTTTTTGCTTTTTATTCCTGCTTTAGTTTCCTGCTCAATAACAAGTAAACTTGTCATATCTGGCTTAATACCACTATTTTTAGTCTTATTTTCATATTTTAATAATTTTCAATTTAAAAAAAATTCAATAAAAACAACTATTTATACATTGATAATTTTTGGAATGGCAATGCTTTCACATAGCTTTATTATTACGGAGCTTTCAGCAGGAAATGGTCCGCATGTAATGGGATTATCTATGATGTATCTTATAGCTTGTTTATGGTATTACGAACAAAATAAATTCATGCCCATTCTTATTTCATTTATATGCTTTTTAAGTATTTTATTTTCTGGTAACAATTCTCAATTTGAAGAAAATAATTTATATTATTATATTGTTTATTCTTCAATACCATTATTTATAATATTTTTACTTCTTAAATCATCAAAAAAAATATCAAAAATAAATATTATAACTATTTTTACATCTATTATATTAGTTTCATTATTAACATTATCATTTAATAAAGGTTTATTTGCCTTAGAAAAAAAATTAAATCAAGAACTAATGGATTGGATAAGTAGTAAAGATAGCCCTTCTTCTTCTGTTGGTTTATCTAGTGATTTTGAAATAAAATCACATGTAAACCTAAAATTATCAAATAATCCTGTAATGATTGTTTATTCGGATAAAAAAATAGATTATCTAAAAGCACAAGTTTTTAATGTATATCAAAATAGTAAATGGGGTAATATAACTCAAAAGAAAGTGGACGCTTATAATTTTGAAATTAATAAAAAACAATATTCTTCTTTTGATTTTATAACTGCAAAAGATTTAGAAAAAGAAGATATTTTATCTGAAGGTAAATTAGAATTTATACAAAAAAAAGATTTTTTTATACCACTTCCTTATTATGCAAAGGCTTTTAAAGTAAATAAAGACAATGAATTAAATAATTTTTATACTTTGGAAAATAAAAATAATCTTAGTAATTTTTACTTTTATGGAAATGATAATTATTTATTTAAATCTAATAAAAGGCTAGTAGGAGACTCTCTTTTGTTAGATAATTACTTAAAAGATATTTTAGAAAAAAAATCATTTGAAATAACAAAAGGAGCTAAAAATAATATTGAAAAAGCAAAGTTAATACAACAATTTTTTCAAAATAATTTTAAATACTCACTTGATGTAAGTTTTAATCCCAATAAAGAACCTATTATAGATTTTATTTTTGATAAAAAAATTGGCTTTTGTTCTCATTTTTCTTCTGCTATGGTTTTAATGCTAAGAAGTTTAAATATTCCATCAAATGTAATAGGCGGTTATTTAACTCAAGAATATGACAGTTATATAAAAGGATATATTGTTCGTGAAAAAGATGCTCACGCTTGGGTTGAAGTTTATGATGAAAAAAATAATTTATGGGTAAAATTTGATCCAACACCTATACAACAAATGTTTAAGCAAACTAATTTAGGTCTTAGTTTTTTTGATAAATTAGAACTATATTTTAAAACATATAAAAATAAATCAAATGAAATTTTTACATTAGAATTTTTAATAAAAGCTATTTTTTTTGTTGTAATTGTTTTGATATTTTTGATTATAATTCTTTCTATATTGAAAACATTTAAAAAAGGACAAAAACTAGATATATATGATATTTCAAAAGATATTCAGCTAATTTCAAATAAAATAAATAAAATATTATTAAATATTGAGTTTAAATACAATGAAAATATGACTTATTCTGAAATAAAAGAAAATATTGAGTTATCTGATATAGAAAATAATTTAAAAGATAATTTAAAAATGCTTCTTTCTATGTATGAAGAATTAAGATATGGTAATAAAAATGAAAATATTTCAAATATAAATGAAATTATATCAAAAATAGATAATATTATTTTAATTAAAAGGAAATAAATTGAAAAAATTATTTTTATATCAAATATTAATCTTATTTTTCTTTTTTATGTTTCAAAAACAAGTTAATGCAAATGCAAGTATGCCAGCTTTTTGGAATACGGGATCAGGTCATACAATAAATATTTTTGATAAAAATACTAAAATAGCTTCTAAAAATATCAGAATGGACTCTGAAAAAGTAGTTGTAATGTTATATCAAGGCTTTTCTGTAGTAAAAGGCGAATATAACATGTTTAATGATTCTAATAAAGAAATATCAGTTGATGTTGGATATCCCGAAAATAAAGTTTTTGAAAATCCAATCGTAAAAAATATCGTTACAGGACAAATATATAATTTAGAAATTTCAATAAATGATAAAGAAAATAAATATGAAACTATTTCCACAGATTCTTCAAAAAAATGGTATGTTTGGAAAACAAAATTTAAACCTAAATCTTTTACTAAAATAACTGTTCATTTTTTAACTGATAATCATTATGCAAAATTGTCTCAAGGTTATGATTCTAAAAAAAGTAATGGATTTACGTATATCTTGGAATCAGGAAAAGCATGGAAAGATAAAATAGGTAAAGGTGATATTTATATAAAACTTATGAATGATGTTTCTTTTTCTGATATTTTAGCAATTTTTCCTAAAAATATGAAATATGATGAAAAATCTAAAACAATAATAAAATCTTTTCAAAATTTAGAGCCAAATGGAGAAGATAATATAGTTATTAGTTATGAAAAATCAAATGAGAATTTTAATTTTTCACAAATAAAAGAAGATTACAAAAAATATTTTCAAGATATTGATAGTTTTAAGATTCCAATTTTTGAAAAAGAGCAATTAAAAGATATAGATAAAGATAACTTTGAAATTCCTTATACATCATCAATAAGTTTTTATTTACTATCTGCAATTTCATTAATGGGAATAATCTTTTTTATAAGTTTTATTATCTTAATAAAAATGCTTTTTAAGAGAAAATGAAAATTTAATTAAAATAAATAAAAGAGAATGCTTTTAAAGCATTCCCTAGGTAAATATTGGTTTATAATCCTGTAATTCTATTTATAATTAATTAGCACAACTAATACAACCTTCATCAGTTGTTTTAAGAGCTATAGATCTAATATAATAAACAGTTTTACATTCTTTTTTCCAAGCATTCATATACAAGTCATAAATGTCTTTTGCTTTTAAATCCAAATTAAGATTTAAATATAACTCCATACTAATTCCTTGATCTGTCCATCTTTGAATTTCTGAAATCATATTAATAATAAGGTTTTGATCTAAGTTTTTATTTTCTTGATAATACCAAAAAGTTTCTTGACTCATAAAAGGAGGACAAACAGGGACACTTCCTTTACTCGCTTTATCAATAAAAAATTTGTTAAAAATAGGTAAAACACTTGCTGTTGCACCCATTAATAAACTGGTACTGGTATTTGGAGCAATAGCAAAAAGTCCACCATTTCTAATACCATGAGTTTTTAATTTACCAATTAGTTGTTGCCAAATATTAGAACCTAATGAAGTTTCATTTTCTAAAAACCATTTTTCATCTTTACCCATGATAACGCCATTATCCCAATCACTTCCCTCATATTTAGGATATTTTCCTCTTTTTTCAGCTAAATCAATTGACTCATCAATTCCTGAATAAGCAATTCTTTCAAAAAGAGCAGAAACAATATCATTTCCATTTGAATAATTCTTTTTATTTTTAACTAACCAATCTGCAAGACCCATAGCACCAACACCTAAAATTCTGTATTCATGATTATGTTTATATGCTTCAAGAACTGGCGCCGTTGAAATATCTATTGTATTATCGAGTATTCTTACATTTAATCTTGTATAATAATCAACTTCTTCATAATTATCCATAAGAGCTAAATTTAAGCTTATTAAGTTACAAGTATGTAATTCTCCTGCAATAACTTCTTTAGATATTATTTTTAATTTATCATCAATCACTTTTCTTTTTACATCTGAAGGCTTGAAATTAGAAAAAGATTCTGTACATAAGTTTGCATTACCAATCATTCCACAATGTTTATTGGGATTATATTTGTTCATTGTATCTTTAAATGTTACATAAGGCATACCTGTTTCTACAACAGTTTTTAAGAAAGTTTTGAAAAGTTCTTTTGCACTTACTTTTTTTACAAGGTCAAGATCTTGTTTTTCTAAAAAAGTATATTTATCTTCAAATTCTTTTCCATATAATTCAGCTAAATGGATACCATATTTAACTTTAGCTTCATTTGGATCAAAAAGACTCCAAAGTTCGTTATTTTCAACTCTTCTCATAAATAAATCAGGAATAACTATTTGAGGGAAAATATCGAATGTTTTTTTTCTTAAATCTCCATTTTCTGTTTGACAATGTAAAAAATCATCAATATCATAATGCCAGATATCTAAAGCTACTGTAACTGCTCCAGCTCTTGCTCCTTGTTGATTAACTGCGATACCTGTATCGTTGATTAATTTTAACCAAGGCATTACACCAGAACTAGCAGATTTTACTTCTCTGATATTTGAACCAGAAGCTCTTATTCTACTGATATTAACCCCACAACCTCCAGCATTTTTACTTATTTGTGCAATTTGGTCAAGAGTATAATAAATACTATCCAAACTATCATCCATCGCTCCAATAAAACAAGATGATAAATTACCGCTTGGTTTTCTTAAATTAAGAATAATAGGTGTAGCTAAACTAATTTTTCTTGACGCAATCGCATGATAAAACTTTTTTGCCATTTCCATTCTTGTTTCTTCTGGTTCTGGAATTGCTAAAAGCAGACTTACACTTAAAAATAAATCTTGAGGTAATTCAAAAACCTTACTGTTTCTTTTTATTAAATATCTTTCTGATAAAAGATTCATTCCTGCAAAATCAAAATCTAAATCATATTTATAATTAATTTCTTCTGCAATTTCTTCTATTTGTTCTTTTGTATAAACATCTGTTATTTTGTTATCATAAAGATTAGATGCTATTGCTTCTTTTAGAAATTCATAATAACCATTATATGGAGGATTCTCATAATTATATTCTATTCCTCTTGTTTCCATAGATTCTTTGTATAAATAAAATAGTAATAATCTTGAGGCAATTATTCTCCAATCAAGATGCTCAAATTTATCTATACTTGTAAGTTTAAGTGCTTTAGTAATTAAAGTTTTTAAAACTTTGGAAATATCTTCAGATTCCAAATATTCTTTTGAAAACTCATGAGTTAATTCATTTACTTCAACTCTTAGACCATCAAAAGATTTTTCTAGTACCCAATCTATTCCTTTTTTATTTTTTATAGTTTCTACTACAATGTTTTGCATTATTTTTTTATTCCTTAAATTTCATCCCATCCAGAAATTGCGTTATATTGAGAGTAATTAGTAACAGTTGATTCAAAAAAGTTACTTTTTAGGTTATCACCGTTACCGTCAGACATTCTTTCAAAATGAACATACGGATTTTTATCAAATCCTGGATATAATTCTGAAAAACCTAATGAGACAATTCTTTGGTTTGCCAAATATTTTGTATATTGTTCAGTGGTTTTTTCATTCATTCCAGTTACATTATTACCAATAATATGATTAGTCCAACCTATTTCTTGTTTTGTTGCAAAATCAAAAAGTTCATGAACCATTTCTTCTTTTATAAAACCTTCATTTTCTTGATTTACGGTAGTAATAATATTTTGAAAAATCCTTATATGAGTTAATTCATCTCTATTTATATATCTTATTTCATCAGAAGTACCTTGCATAATATTTCTTGATGCTAAATTATAGAAAAAGATAAAACCATTATAGAAATAAAGGCTTTCTAATATATAATTTGCTACTAAAACTTTGGCAAAGTTTTCATATGTTGGT